>Ga0180434_10006838_pt1 | contig 13018 bp, 10 predicted proteins | sample SS_ome_7_FD_132453 | JGI IMG/M metagenome (GOLD analysis project Ga0180434, IMG submission 132453) | Hypersaline lake sediment archaeal communities from the Salton Sea, California, USA - SS_1_D_2 metaG | ecosystem: Environmental > Aquatic > Non-marine Saline and Alkaline > Hypersaline >... | reverse complement strand
TAAAAAATAGGTCGGGTGCTCCCAGCCGTCATCCAGCCTGGTCATGGCTTTCTGCCCATAGATTCTGCCGATGTCGGAAAATGAGGCAATGGCGTCGATCTGGAAGTGAGAATTTTTAATGTCTTTGATCACTCCGGTCACCGTGTAATCGTAGCGATTCTCGATTCGCACGGTTTGGCCGATGGGATCGGTCCGTCCGAATATCCTCGCTGCCGTGCCTGCGGTCAGGATGATCGAGTAAGGGTTTTGCAAGGATATATCGGGCTTTCCGCTCAGGAAGGAAAAGGTGAAGACATCAAAAACCGTGGGATCGGCGAAAGACAAATGGTCGATTTTAAATAAATCGGAGCCGTTCTTGACCAATACATTCTCCCAGTTTTTAAAGCGAACGGTTTTTTCGATTCCCGCAATCTGATCCTTAAGATGATGGCCGATCCCGGCCGGCATCACGCACCATCTGCCCCGTTCAATCCTGTATATTTGCTGATAGTTCTTGTTGAATTTATCGTAGCTCAACTCATTCTGAACCCAGAGCAGGATCAACAACGCACAGGCGATACCCAGAGCCAGGCCGGTGATGTTGATCAATGAGTATCCCTTATGCCGTCTCAGATTCCGAAAGGCCATCTTCAAATGATGCTTGATCATTGGGATTTCCTATTCATACTTCAGCGCCTCCACCGGATTGGCCCGGGCCGCCCGGACCGACCGGGCGGCGATCGTCAGCATGGCGCTGCCGAACGCCAGACAACCGGCGAACAGGTACACGCGAACGTCGCTGGGCGTGCGGTAGGCGTAAACGCTCAGCAATTGGTTGGTGATGACATGGGCGAAGGGTGCGGCGATGATGCCGGCCAGAAGAACCCATTTCAGGAAATCCTGGGACAGCAGGAGGAGGATGCGAACGATTGAAGCGCCCAGGGTTTTCCGGATGCCGATCTCCTTGGTCCTCCGTTCGGTCAGGAAGGAGGTCAGGCCGAAGAGACCGAGGCAGGAGATCAACAGCGCCAGTCCGGTGAAGGTATCCAGGATGGTGCGAATCCGCATCTCGTTGCGGTACTGGTTCTCGTAGGCCTGGTCGAGAAACCGGGGTTCGAAGGGGGTACCCGGTTCGACGCGGTTCCATAGGTTCTCGATGGTAGACAGGACCGGCTCGATCCCTCCCGGCTTGATCCTGATGAAGATGGCGCCGTACTGCGATGCGTCGGAGTGGTCCGTGGCCAGGACGAACACATGGGGCTCGATGGGCTCGTGGAGGGATTTGAAGTGGCTGTTTCTCACGACACCGATGATGGTCCCTTCGCGGCGGTTGTATGAGAATTTCTTTCCCACGGGATCGGTGATGCCCATGGCGGCCACCGCTTTTTCATTCAGGATGTAGGCTTGGTCCTCATCGGAGGGGAACCGTGGAGAGAAGGTCCGTCCCGCCAGCGTATCGATGGCCAGGGTCGTAAAGAAATCGTGGCCCACGGCGTTGATCAGCATGTCCACACGCTGATCTGGATGTCTCCCCTCCCAGTCGTAGTCGGTGGTTCTGGGGATGATCTGGGGAAAGAAATAATGGGCGGCGGTGACGCCCGTGATATTCGCGTGTCGCAACAGCTCGGTTTTGATCGCCGCATAACCGCCGCCGATGTCTTTCTTCAAGGGCAGCACCACGACGTTGTCTTTCTGAAATCCGAGATTCCGGTGCTGGATGAAATTCATCTGCCGGTACAGCACCGTGGTGGCGATGAGCAGGATCACGGTGATGGTGAACTGGGCCACCACCATCGCCTTTCTCAGGATGCCGCGCTTCCCTGGATTCGCATGGATGCCGCGCAGCACCTCGATCGGAGACGGGTGGGACAGGTGGAGGGCGGGATAGAGTCCCGCGGCCAGGCCGGTCAGGAGTACCAGGCCCGTGGTTCCCAGGATCTGGCTCAACTGCAGATAGTCGACCGACAACTGCCTGGATGCGATGCGGTTGAAGGTGGGTGTTAAGAACTCGACCAGAATGACGGCGAGGGTCAGGGCGATCAAGGCCAGCATGAACGATTCCACCAGGAATTGAACGATCACCTGCCGGCGCCCGGCGCCGAGGACCTTGCGCATACCGACCTCCCGGGACCGGAATACCGATCGGGCGGTGGAGAGATTCATGAAGTTGGCGCAGGCCAGAAGCAGCACGAGCAGGCCGATGACCGAGAAAATGGTCACGTATTTCCCGTCCACCACGTCGGCGAAGTTGCGGTACGCACCGCGGCCGTCGAGATGGATGTCGTGAAGGGGTTGAAGCCGGAATCGAACACCGTCCTTGACCTGGGGGCAGTTGTGCTCGTTCGCGACGGCCGTGATCTTTTCGGCGCAGGCCGTCGTGTCGGCGTTCCCGTGCAGCTGCAGGTATGTCACGAAATTGAACGCGCCCCAGTGGGTACCCCAGGAGGCCAGACGGTCCATGCCAGCGAAGGGGATCAGGTAGTCGAAGCGGAGGTGGGAGTTGGCGGGGATATCCCGAAGGACACCGCTCACCCGTGCGGGCTGGCCCTCGATCGTCAACGTACGCCCCAGCGGATCGGTGTCTCCGAAATAGCGCCGGGCCGTTGTTTCGACGAGGACGATGTTCAAGGGATCTGAAAGGGCGGTTTCTCGTGTGCCGTGGATCAGCGGGAAGGTAAACATCTCCAGGAAAGACGGGTCGACGGCCACGCCCCTTTCTTCGAAGAACACCCGGTCTTCATGCTTGAAGACCACCCGGGGGATGTCGGCCACCCGCGTGGTCGATTTGACATGAGGAACCGCTTCCTCGATGGCCGGCGCCAGGGGACCGGGCGTGCCGTCGATGCCATCCTGGAAGTACTTGCTGCCGTAGCTCATCACCCGGTAGATATCCGTTGCATTTCGATGAAAGGCGTCGTAGCCGGACTCGTTTTGCACCCAGAGCAGTATCATCAGGGTACAGGCCATGCCGAAGGCCAGTCCGGCGATGTTGATGAACGAAAAGAGTTTGTTCCTCAGGAGGTTCCTGAGGGTGGCTTTGAAATAGCTGGAGAACATCATCGCGATTCTCCTACTCGTAGCGCAAGGCTTTGATCGGGTTGGCCCGGGCCGCCCGGACGGATTGGTACCCCACGCTGACCATTGCGATCAGCAACGACAGCAGGCCGGCCAGGAGAAACATCGCGGGTTCGAGTCCGATGCGGTAGGCGTAATTCTGCAGCAGCTGCTGACCGATGAATGCGGCCACGGGCCAGGCGACGAGGTTGGCGAGCAGCACCCAGCGGGTGAACTCCTTGGAGAGCAGGACGATGATCTGGGTGACGGTGGCGCCGAGTGCCTTGCGGATGCCGATCTCCTTGGTGCGTGTCTGGGTCATGAACGACGCCAGCCCCATCAATCCCAGGGTCGCGATGAAGATGGCGATCCAGGTGAAAACACCCAGGATTTGCGCGATCAGGTGGTCCACCCCGTAGAGATCGTTCAGATGCTCGTCGAAGAATCGGAACTGGAAGGGAAATTCCGGTGCAAACCGGTTCCAGATTTCCCGCACCTTTTGCAGCGCGCGGGTGATGTCGCCCGGATGCAGCTTGAGAAACACGTAGGTGCTGCGGTCGGGACGGTAGACCAGCTTCATCGGGCTGATGCTGCGATGGAGTGAACGGTTGTGGGTGTCCTTCATGACACCGATGATCCTCTCTCGCTCACCCAGGCGTTTGCCGACCGGATCTTCCATGCCCATGGCGCGTGCGGCCGCGTCGTTGATTACCACCCCGTTCTGTTCCTCCGGGTTCGGACTGGGGGTGAAAAAGCGGCCCTCCTTCATCTCGATGCCGAAGGTCTCCGTGTAGTCGTGGTCCACGTAGCTGAACGCGAGCAGAAATCCCTCGTCGCCGCGCCGCCCTTCCCACGCCTCCTCACGATAGGAGGCGCTGGTTTCGGAGGGGAGGGACGAGGCCGCCGTCACGCCGGCCACCTGCGGGAGCCCCGCATAGGCGTGTTTGATGGAATCGAGACGCTGGTTCATTTGGCCCTTCAAGGGCAGGCAGAGGATGTGTTCCCGGTCGAATCCCAGCCGCTGATTTTTGATGAAATTGAGTTGACGGTAAACCACGCCGGTGCCGATGATCGCCACCACGGTGAGGAAAAACTGGAAAACCACCAGCACCTTGCGGAACAGGGTGCCCCCGGAGCCGCCTCGGGACCGGGTCTTCAGCATGTGGGACGGACGAATGGAGGCCAGGATCACGGCGGGATAACCGCCGGCCACCAGACCGGTGAACAGGGTGATGGCCAGGATACCCAGAACGGCGGTGGGGTTCTTGAGGATATCGAGAAGGAGCCGCTTGCCGGTGATGTCGTTGAAGGCGGGCAGGGCCAGGGAGACGAGGCTCAGGGCCAGGACCAGGGAGAGGACCGCCAGCAGGAAGGATTCACCGAAAAACTGGGTGACCAGTTCGTGCTTGCGGGCGCCGACCACCTTTCTCATCCCCACCTCCCGGGCGCGCCGGCTGGAACGGGCCGTGGTCAGGTTCATGAAGTTGATGCAGGCCATCAGCAGGATGAACAGGGCGATGATGGAGAACAGCGACACGAAGCGGATGTCTCCGCCGCTGCCGCCGATGATGTGGGCCGAATGCAGATGGACGCGTTCGAGGGGTTGGAGGTAGAGGGTCATCTTGGTCTCGGGGTTATGCTTCTTGAGGAGCACGTTGAGCTTTTCGTTGATCCGTTCCGGATCGACCCCTTCGCCCAGCAGCAGGTAGGTCGGGTACGCCCAGGAATTCCAGCCCTCGATTTCGAAGCCGAATTCCTTGATCGCCTGGAAGGGAACCGCAAAGTCGAACGTCAGGTGGGAGTTGGCGGGGATATCGCGAAGCACGCCGGTGATGTGGAAATCGAGCCGGTTGTCCACCCGGAGGGTCTTCCCGATGGGGTTCTCCCGATCGAAGTACTTGGCCGCCATCCTCTGGCTGATCAGGATGGAAGACGGATCCTCGAGTGCCCTGGCGGCGTTTCCTCGAACCAGAGGAAAGGAGAACATGTCGAAGAAAGCGGGATCGACGAACGCGAAACCGTCTTCGTAGAGCCGCTCGGTTCCCTTCGAGATGACGCGGTTCTTCAGGATCTTGAGGCGGGCGGCCGCCCGGACCTCGGGGGTGGTGTCGATGACGTTGGGGGCCAGTGCGGGTGCGTTGACGATCCAGTGACCGATCCTGCCTCCCATGTCCTCGGACAGCAGGACACGGTGGATCCGGGATTCCTTGACGTGGAACCCATCGAAGCTCGTTTCGTCCTGAACCCACAGGAAGATCAGGATGCAGACCGCCATGCCCACGGCCAGTCCGGTGATGTTGATGAAGGAATATCCCTTCGAACGCATGATGTTCCGGAAGGCCACCTTGAGGTAGTTTTTCAGCATGTCTCCTCCTGTGGAATGCCCGGTCAACGGGCGGTCGCCGGTTTGATCCGGAACAGCACCTCCCCCAGGTAGCCGCCGTCGTCGATGGCGGCCACGTAGAGGCCGGGCTGGTAGAACGCGTTTTGCTTCAGCTTCCCCGCGGACAGGGTTTCCAGAAGGACTTCCGCCTTCCATTCCCCCGTGCCGTTGCTCAGGAGAACCGGATCCCGGTCGCTGACCAGTTTTTGCAGGATATCCTTGAGATTCATGGTTCGTTCCTCTCTTCCTTTTCGATCCAGCCGTCCAGAAGATGGATGATTCGCCGGCTGTACGATGCGTTCTTCTCCGAGTGGGTGGCCTGGATGATGGTGGTGCCGTCCCTGTTGAGCTGGGTGAAGAGCTCCATGATCTCCTCGCCCTGCTTCGAGTTCAGGTTTCCGGTCGGCTCATCGGCGAGAATGATCTTGGGATTCATGATCACGGCCCGGGCCACCCCCACCAGCTGCTGTTGACCGCCGGAGAGCTGGTTTGGGAAGAGGTTCTTCTTGGCCACGATGTTGAACCGGTCCAGGATGTCGGCCACCATGCCCTTGCGCTGGGCTGATTTCACCTTCTTGTAGAGCAGCGGTGTCTCAAGGTTCTCGTACACGTTGAGGTCGTCGATGAGATGGTAGCTTTGAAAGACGAAGCCGATATTCTGCTGATGCAGCTTCGTTCGGCCCGGTTCGTTCAGGGTGTGGACGGCCACGTCCTCGAATAGATATTCGCCGGAGCTGGCCTCGTCCAGCATGCCGATGATGTGGAGCAGGGTCGATTTTCCCGCACCGGACGGGCCCATGACCGTGATGAATTCGCCCTCTTCCACCTCGAGGTCGATGTCGCGCAGAACATAGGCTTTACCGAAACCGCTGCGGTAGTACTTCGTGATGCCCTTCAGATGGATCATTGTCGTTCTCCTGCAGCGTGGGTTTTCCTCGGATGGCTGCGTTTCTTTTTCCCTTCTTCCCCCGAGATGAGGAAGAAAAACATCAGGAGGAAGATGATGAGTATCATGACCAGTTTCTTCATGGTGCACCCCCTCACGTACCGGATTCCCGGGGCCTCTGTTTCTCCGGCGCTCCCTGTTTCTCGCGAAACATGACGGGGATGTGGTTCTGACTGGGTGCACCGATCTGAACGAGCTCCCAGTTCCGGTCGTAATTCCGGATGACGCGTCTGAGTACCGTCACGGCGTCCTCGCGGGTGGTTTCGCCCGTCTCCCAGTCGACGATCTCCACCCGGTACCTCATCGTTCTTTTCTTCCCGTTGATCTTGACGTCGATCTCGACGTTTTGTTCCGCTTCCAGAGTGGGTATCTGGAGTACGATCTCTCTCATTTGACCACCTCCTTTATTGCGATGGCGGCCCGGGGCCACGTCGGTCTAGACGTGGAATTCCCGGTTGATGTTCTCGGTGACGATATGACCGTCGAACAGATGGATCACGCGCTGGCTGTATTCGGCGTAGGCCGGTGAATGCGTGACCATGAGGATGGTGGTGCCGCTTTCGTGTAACTGGATCAGAAGGTTCATCACCTCCTCTCCGTTGGCGGAATCCAGGTTTCCCGTGGGTTCGTCGGCCAGGATGAGCCGGGGGGTGACCACCAGCGCGCGGGCCACCGCGACGCGCTGCTGCTGGCCGCCCGAGAGCTGTTGCGGAAAGTGGTTTTTCCTCGGAATGAGCTGAAGTCGCTCCAGCACGTTCAGGACCTTTTTCTTCCGTTCGCCCGAGGACGTTTTCAGATAGAGCAGCGGCAACTCGACGTTTTCGTATACGGTGAGTTCGTCGATCAGATTGAAGCTCTGAAACACGAACCCGATGTTGCCTTTGCGAAGATGGGCGCGCTGGCGTTCAGAGAACCGGGTGACGTTCTCTCCCAGAAACATGTAATCTCCCTCCGTGGGATTGTCGAGCAACCCCAGGATATTGAGCAAGGTGGACTTCCCGCAGCCCGACGGGCCCATGATGGACACGAACTCGCCTTCCTTGACGGCCAGGTTGACGTTGTTCAGGGCCGTGGTCTCCACCTCTTCGGTGGTGAATACCTTCTTCAGGTTCTTGGTTTCGATCATCTCTTTCTCCTTTTCATGCTCACGATGCGACACCGCCTCAACGGGTCGGGTTATTTTAGAATCAAGCGATCCATGTTGCCGAAGTTCTCGTACGAGGAGGTGATGACCACTTCCCCGGGTTCCAGCCCCTCCATGACTTCGAAATAGCGGGTGTTCTGGCGGTTGATGCGGATGTCGCGCTTGCCGGCGAACTGGCCGGAGGAATCGACCACGTAGACCCAGTTGCCGCCGGTGGTCTGATAGAAGCCGCCCCGTGCAAGCAGGAGCGCTTCCTTGACGTCGCTGAGGGCCAGTTTGATGTGCAGGGTCTGCCCCCTGCGAACGCCCGCGGGGGTGTCACCGGCGAAATTCAGGTCCACCTCGAACTTGCCATCCTTCACCTCCTGGAAGACCTTGTCAACCGACAGGGTGAAGTCGGACCCGCCGAGATCGAAGGTACCGATCTGCTCGGGTTTCACACGGGCGAGATAGTGCTCGTCGATTTCGGCCCTCACCTTGAAGCCATCGACCACGTCCACCTTGCCGATCCGTTCGCCGGCGGGCTTGGACTCCCCGATTTCCGCGTGGAACGAGGTGAGCAAACCGTCGATCGGTGCCCGAATGGTCAGATTTTCCTGCCTCTGTCTCACGAGTTCCAGGTTGGTCTCCATGCGGTGGAGCGAACGCTGGAGTTGCTGGACCTGATCCTCCTGGAATTGGAGCTCCTTTTCGTGGGATTCCTGAATCAGCTTCCTCCGCTTTCCCAGGAATCGATAGCGGTCTTCGGCCGTCTCGAAATCCTGCCGGGAGATCAGTTTCTCCTCGAACAGCACTTTCTTGCGTTCGTAATCCCTCTGCTGCAATCGCAATTCGTAATCGATCTCCGCCAGCTGGTTTTCCAGACCCAGCCGGTTCTGCTCCAGCGCCAGCCGTGTGGCCCGCAGCTCGTTGCTGGCCCGGTTCACCTCGGCCTCGCTGTGCATGATGTTGATGAGCAGGGTGGTGTTGGAGAGCGTGAGTATTTTGTCTCCCTTCTTGACCCGTGTCCCGTTTTCGGTGAAGATCTTTTCCACCACGCCGCCCTCGGTGGTATCCAGGTAGCGTGTGTCGATGGGGAGCACGCTGCCCATGATGGGGATGTCCTCCTGAAAGGGTCCCTCGGTCACGGTGGAGAGCGTGATCCTTTCCCGCTTGACTTTCAGGGTGGATTCTCTCGTGCTCAGCAGCAAAATGCCCACGATCAACACGGCGGTTGTGATGGATGCGTATTTCAGGATCCGTTTGAGGGGCCATTTCTTCTTTTCGATGATTCTGTCCATTGCCATGGTTTGTTGCTCCAAACCAATAGGAAGCAAGCCCGGTGCCAATTGCACGCTGAATGGCTGTGGTCTGAGAAACCCTGATCGAACGGGGATTCCGAAGCGAGGACCGGAAAACGGCGGCGGGGGACGGCCGGTGGGCCTGTTCGTTCGGGTACAGCACTGTACGATACCGGTCACTGCGCCGGCCCCCTGGGGGGAGGATGGCTGCCGCGATTTGAATACGAGGCGCTGTTTTGCGGATTCCCGAGCCGCCTCGGGATTGGTATGGAAATTGTATGCACCATGGTGTAGGATAAGAACCATGGATACCAGAGCGGGAACAATACTGGTCGTCGACGACGACGAAGATGTGCTGCATGCCGCCCGTCTCCTGCTGAAGAAGCACGTGGGTTCGATCACCGTTGAGAAGGATCCCCAGCGGATTCCCGCGCTGATTCAGAAGGAGTCGTTCGATGTGATTCTGCTGGACATGAACTTCACCGGGGACATCACCAGCGGCCAGGAGGGTTTTTTCTGGCTGGAGAAGATTTTCGCCATCGATCCCTCCGCTGTGGTCGTTCTGATCACGGCGTTCGGCGACGTGGATATGGCCGTTCGCGCCGTGAAAGCGGGAGCCGTCGATTTCATTCTTAAGCCCTGGCAGAACCAGAAACTGCTGGCCACCGTCTCGTCGGCGTTGAAACTGAGGCAATCCCGGAGAGAGATCAACGACCTGAGAAACCGCCAGAAGTTGTTGAGTGCGGACATGGATCAACCCTTCAGTGAATTCATCGGTCGCTCCGCATCCATGCAGAAGGTGTTCACCACCATCGACAAAGTGGCCAAGACCGATGCCAACGTCTTGATCCTGGGCGAAAACGGGACCGGAAAGGAACTGGTGGCCCGGGCCCTGCACCGGCGCTCATCGAGGGTGGAGGAGGTCTTTATCAGTGTCGATATGGGTGCCGTGAGCGAATCTCTTTTCGAAAGCGAGCTCTTCGGCCATGTCAAGGGTGCCTTCACCGATGCCAGAGGCGATCGTCCGGGCCGTTTTGAAATCGCTTCGGGCGGAACCCTGTTCCTGGATGAGATCGGCAATCTGTCCCTGGCACTCCAAGCGAAGATTTTACGGGTTCTCGAGACCCGCCACGTGACCCGGCTGGGGTCGAACAAGGCCCTGCCGATCGATATCCGTCTGATCTGCGCGTCCAACATGCCCATATACGACATGGTCGGTCGCAACGAATTCCGCCAAGACCTGCTGTACCGTATCAATACGGTAGAGATCGACCTGCCGCCACTCAGGCAGCGGATCGATGACATCCCGCCGCTGGTCGATCACTTCATGAAGCTGTACTGCCATAAGTACAAGAAGGAGATCAAGACACTTTCGACCCCCACCCGCGAGAAACTGCTGCTGTATCGATGGCCGGGGAACGTCCGGGAACTGCGCCATGCCGTGGAAAGGGCGGTCATCCTGAGCGAATCCGATGTGCTTCAGCCCGAGGATTTTTTCTTTCCCGGCGCGATCTCCATGGAAACGACACCCCAGACCACCAACCTGGAGGAGATGGAGGAGGGACTCGTCCGGCAGGTGTTGGAACGTTGCGGCGGCAACATCAGCCGCGCCGCCCGGGAGCTGGGACTGACCCGGGCCTCCCTTTACCGCAGAATGGAGAAATATGGTCTCTAGCCAGGCGTCGGCGGTCGTCGAATTCGGGGACCAGGAAGGACCGGGATCGCGGTCGGACTCGGGGAACCCATGAACCGCTTTCGTATCTGCCTCATGCTGCGCCTCGGAGGCCTTGTCGTCTCGCTCACGGGCCTCTTGCTGCTGATACTGCACCGGCGGATGCCGCTGCTCGCCCTGGTGGTGGCGGGCATGATCGCATTTCAGGTGGTCGGGCTCTTCCGGTACGTCGAGAGAGTCAACCGTGAACTCACCCGCCTGTTCATGTCGATCGGCAGCGATGATTTCACCCAGTCCTTCTCGTTCGCGAATCTCGGCCCCACATTTGCGGAGTTGAACCGTGCCTTCAATCGCGTGCTGAACCAGTTTCTTACCCTGCGCTCCCAGAAGGAGACGCAGTTCAGATATTTAAGGACCGTGGTTCAACACGTCGGTGTGGGTTTGATCTCGTTTCGCGCGAACGGTGATATCGAACTGATCAACAACGCCGCCAAGCAGATACTCGGTGTGCCCCGGTTGCGGAACATCAAAGACCTGGAATCGCTGAGCCGAAATCTGGTGCGGACCCTGTTTCTGCTCAAACCCGGTGAAAACAGGTCGATAGAAATCGAGTCCGGATCCCGCACGTCGTTTCTGTTCATGCACGCCACCCAGTTCAAGATGCACGGCGATGACTTCTCCCTGGTATCGATTCAGGACATTCGCGGCGAGATCGATCGTGAACGGATGACCAAAGAGCTCGAGATCGCCTGGGGCATTCAGAAATCGATGTTGCCTTCGGCGAATCCCAGGATCGCCGGTTACGACATTGCTGGCGCCTGTGTACCGGCCGAGGAGGTGGGTGGAGATTACTACGATTTCATTCCCCTGAGTGGAGATCGACTGGCCATCCTGGTGGCCGATGTCTCCGGGAAGGGGATTCCGGCAGCCTTCTACATGACGCTGGTCAAGGGATTCGTGACCCCGTTGATGGCGGAAGTCACGTCCCTGAAGCAGGTGCTGATTCGGCTCAACAACCTGCTTTACGACACGCTGAAGCGAAAATCCTTCGTGACCATGTTCCTGGCGGTGCTCGATCCCGGTTCCGGCACGGTGCGCTGTGTGCGTGCCGGTCACCTGTCGGCCGTTCACCGGGTGGCCGCCGGCGGGCAATTCCGAAGTATCAAACCGTCCGGTGTGGCGCTGGGCATCCTCGCCGGGGAGGAATTCTCTTCCGGTGTGGAAGAGGAGACCTTGTCCCTGAATCCCGGGGACTGGTTCATCCTGGTCACCGATGGATTTGTCGAGGCACAGGACGAGAGGTTGCGGGAGTACGGAGAACGACGGCTCCTGGAGCAGATCGACGGACACGCGGAGGCGGGTGCGGACCGGCTGGTTGACTCGCTGTATTCGGGTGTGGCGGATTTCGTGTCCGGCGGCAGGACGGTCGACGGACCGCGTGAGGAGAGGCACGACGACATGACGGTCATCGCATTGAAGCGCTCCCCCGAAGGGGCTGCCCGCCCGACCCGGACCCGTGGAGCGGGGCCGTGAAGTTCGCCAGCAGTTTCCGTCTGCAGGTGCTGGCCCGGGTCGCGGCCCTGACGCTGTCGATTCTGCTTCTCCTGGTGCTGGTCCAGGGAACCCGACTGTACGCCACCGTTCTGATCTGCGTCGTCCTGGTCGTGTTGCAGCTGGTTTCCCTGGTCCGCTATTTCGAGAGTACCAACCGCGAACTCGCGCGTTTTCTGGGGAGTGTCCGCCACGGGGATTTTTCCCAGTCTTTCAGCGGGGTCAGGGGAACGGCGTTTCAGGAACTCAACGAGGCATTCAACAGCATTCTTCGCGACATCAAGCGTTACCGGACCGAGAGGGAGGAGCACCACCGCTATCTGCAGACCGTGGTCAAGCATGTGGGTATCGGCCTGCTGGTCTTTCTCCCGGACGGCACCGTGGATATGATCAACGCCGCCGCCCGCCGGCTGTTGAAGTGCTCCGGTTTGAAGAAGGTGTCGACTTTGAGTGAACGCTTCCCCGTTCTGGTGGAGAAGCTGTGGGGGCTTAAATCGGGAGAGCGGACCCTGCAGAAGGTCGAGGTGGAGGGTGAATCCCTCTATCTGGTCATCCGGGCGGCGGAATTTCGCATGCGTGAGGAACAGTACAAGCTGGTGACGCTCCAGAACATCCGCAGCGAGCTCGAAGAGACCGAGATGGAGGCCTGGCAGAAGATGATCCGCATCCTCACCCATGAGATCATGAACTCGATCACCCCCATCTCCTCGTTGGCCGCGACCATCACCGAGCTGGTCCGTGAGGACGGTCACGAGGCGTCCGAGACGGATCGGCAGTCGCTGGAACGTGAAACGGTCGAGGACATTCGCGGGGCCGTGAGAACCATCCAGAAACGGAGCCAGGGTCTCTTGAATTTCGTGGGTGCGTACCGCAACCTTACCCTGATCCCCCAGCCGAAGTTCACCCTGATTTCGATACTGGAGCTCTGTCAGCGGGTGGAGCGGCTTCTCAGGTCCAAGATAAAGGCCCATGACATCGATTTTTTCCTGAGGGTAGATCCACGGAGCCT
>Ga0180434_10006837_pt1 | contig 13019 bp, 10 predicted proteins | sample SS_ome_7_FD_132453 | JGI IMG/M metagenome (GOLD analysis project Ga0180434, IMG submission 132453) | Hypersaline lake sediment archaeal communities from the Salton Sea, California, USA - SS_1_D_2 metaG | ecosystem: Environmental > Aquatic > Non-marine Saline and Alkaline > Hypersaline >... | reverse complement strand
TGGATATAGTAAAGCCTTACCCCGCACGAACTCTCGAGAAGTTGCCACTCGGCTGGGGCATACTGGCCGACGATCTGATGGCAGCCCTGTATGCGGGCCTTGCGGTGCGAATATTGTTGAGGGTGTTACTTTAACAAATCGTCTTATGACAACCCGTTACGATATCGCCACCTGCAGGGCTCTGGCCGAAAAATTCAAGCTGCAATGCCTGTACAGGCCCATGAAGCCGGCCCGTTACGATCCGGGCGACGAGCTTGAATATGATATGACCTTGGTGCCCGGTCCAGCCGAGGCCCGGGTGCGCCTTGCGGTCGAGGACTTCGTCGGAGGCGGTTTCGCCGGACAGGTTTACCGCGTTAGGATACTGGACATCGAACAGTCTCGAACCGGCGGCGAGTGTCCCCGTGCCGGCGAGGTTTGCGCAATGAAGATTTTGACGCCGCCTTCGGCCGGCGGCCGGCTCTTCAGGAACATCCTTTACCGTATAGGTTTTCAAGGACCGTTTCAATTGCAGGTCAACCCGGCGGCCGTGAGGGCCGCGGCTCTTTGGCAGAAATGCATCCGCCTGGCTGCCGCCGCCGGTTTGGGCAGCGAGAGGGCGGTAACGGATATCCACGCAACCTTCACAGACAAACGCATGGGAAGCTGCGGGCAGCTGCTGGAGTGGATCGACGGGCGCAACTGGCGTCTGGAGGTCGACGACCACATGGATTACCTGAGGCGGTGGCGGCGAGGCCGCAACGTCGATCCGGGCAAGCTGGGTTCGCCTGAGTACCGTACAAAAAGGCGGTTCATGGCGGACTTGGTCGGCCTGTTGCACGAGATGGGGGCGCCGGAGCTGGCCAGGCAGTACGAATGGTCCACCTGCAAGAGCCAGCCGAACTGCCTGCAGCGGTCCGAAGGTTCCGAAACACGCTATGGCCGGCTGGTGGCGGTGGACTTCGTACCCGGCCTGGTGCTGCTGGCATTTCTGCCGATGAGCCCGGGTGATTTCAAGCTCATTGCCGCCGGTCTTCGCAAAGGCCGTCTGGTGCAGTTCGACCGCGGCGACGTCGGCAGGCTCGAGGCTTTCTTCGCTGAACAAACCGGCGGTCAGGCCGCGGCCGGCCAAATGCTGCAGGAATTAAAGGCCGTGGAACGGATTTACCGCGACTCGATTCCCGACCTGGCGCATAACCGGGCCAGGATCTTTTACAGCCGGGTCCTCTGGTCCACCATGATCGAAAGCGCCGTCCAATCCTGGCTGGTAAGGGGCCGCGTCGACTCTTCCGCGGCAAAGAGACTGGCCGCCTCCCGGCCGGCCGCGGTGCTCTTCGGAATTATCGGCCTGCTGCCCGTTCTGGGCTCGATTCTCCAGAGAGCCTGGGGCCACCGCGGGTGGCGCGCCCATTACACCGCAATCTTAACCGACCGCGCCTATCTGGCCGCCGCGATAAGGGGCTGGATGGCCGAAAAGCTCATTGTCTGGCACAGGGCCGGACGTCTCGGCTCCGGCGAGGCCGTTTCCCTTGCCTCCCGTCCGTGGAGTTTTTCCGGCCACTTGGTATTGGCCGTTCTTCCTGCAGGCCTGCACAGGTTCGTCACCGACGGCGCTTTCAGGAAAGAAAGGCTCGCCTATATCTTCGTGCGGCCGTTCCGTCTCTACTTCAATACCGAACTGCGGAAACAGTGGATAAGGGACATAGTCGCCTCGGGCCGGCGAAAGCAAATGCTCAGCGACGAAGACGCCACGCGGATACTTTCCCGGATCGATGAGCCCTTCATCCAGAGATATCTGGTCAGCCTGGTGGTACATCTGCTGACTCTTCCGGTTACCCAGCTTGTTTCGGCGGCAGTGGCTTACATATATGTCAAAACCCATCCCGGCATGACCCTGGCCCAGACCACTGTCAGGGTAACCGCCATCCTTGTGGCCTTCCAGGTCACGCCGATCTCGCCGGGTTCGATTGTGCGGGGGCTGTATGTTCTGGCGCTGGTGATCAAAGACCGCAACTTCAAGGACTACAGCATCGCTGTATTCCTGAGCTTCTTCAAGTACATAGGATACCTCGCTTTTCCCATCCAGATGACCCATCACTATCCGGCGCTTGCGCGGTTCATGGCCGCCCACTGGGCAACTGAGGCGGTCCATGCAGTTCCGGTGTTCGGAGAAGGCGGGGCGCTTCTGGAGCACTGGGTGTTTTGCCTGTTTTACAACTGGCCGCTGACGATAAGGCGCAGGATGCGGGAAAGGGCTGCCTTCAGGGCCTGCAGGCGGCGGCGGTACTGGCACGTGCCTGTCTGCGCCGCGGCGGCTGCGGTACTGCTGACGCTGGCGGATCGATTGATGCTTCCGGCGGCCGGCGGACAGGCCTTTCGATGGCTGCCGGCGGTGCCGGTCCTTATCGCCTGCGGTGCGGCGGTCACCGCCTGGTGCGGGTCCCTGGCGGTCTGGAAGCGAATCGCCGCCGCCGCCGCCGCAGGCGCCGCGGCCGCGGCCGTTTACACGTTTCTTTCACAGGTCTTCCCGTGCACCGCCGCCGGTGCCGTCGAATCGGCTGGCCCGGTCACCGCCGCTTTGTGGAGGCTTTTCATATTCACGATGCTGGCGGCTGCGGCCGCACTGGTCACCGAGCTTTTACCCGGGGCACCCGAGGGCTGGTCTGACCATGAATCGGGATCACCTTGACTACTGACCACTCCGTCCTTTGTCATCAATGCCGACCCCGGGGTTTCTTGCCGAAACCCTCACCTGAGAAGCAATTTGGCCGCCGTTTTCTTCCTTGCCCAGGCCGGCCTTCTGTGCAAAAATAGCTCAGCCGGCTGCGTGTCGCAGATAGTGCGGCATAACGCGATTTTGCATGGCATTCCTGCTGCCAGGGTTAAAAAAGGAGAATGACATGTCCGTAGAGGCGCCTCTGAGCAGATACAAGAGAAACAACATTCTGATCTTTATCGCGGTTCTTTTCGGCTGCGCAGCCTGGTTCGCCTACGACGGGTATTTCAACGACAGCTTCATAGAAAAGCATACAAACGAACAGGGCGAGCCCGACAGCACCCTGGCATTCAACCGAAAGGCGCCGCCTGTATTAGTTGTAGCGGCGGCTGCGGTGGGGGCCTATCTGGCGGCTATAAGAAAGAAAAGGCTTCTCGCCGATGAAACCGCCCTCGTGATCGACGGTGCAGAGAGGATTCCCTACGACTGCATAGAGAAAATAGACAAGACGAACCTTGACAGGAAGGGTTACTTCGTGATCACCTGCAAGAAAAGCGATGGGACCGAGTTCGAACGCAGGTTTCGAGATACCACGTATGACAATTTAAGGACGGTGCTCGATCATCTTGTTGACAAGATCACTTGATGGCGGCCGCTTTTTTCGCATTCCGCTTATGACCGGGACTCAGGAGGCTTCCAGGTAAATGAATCGTTGTGTAGTTGGTCTGCAGTGGGGCGACGAAGGCAAGGGCAAGGTTGTTGACATGCTCGCGGCCGAAAGTGACATTGTTGTCCGGTACGGTGGCGGGGCCAATGCGGGGCACACCGTTATCGTGGGCGATAATAAATTCGCTTTGCACCTTCTGCCCAGCGGTTCGGTAAGACCCGGGCTCGCCTGCGTAATAACCGGCGGGGTGGTGGTCGATCCGGAGACCCTCACCGCTGAAATAGAGAGGCTTCGGCTGCAGAATATCAACCTCGAAGACAGGCTTCTGATAAGTGAAAACGCCCATGTGGTGCTCGATTATCATAAGGTCGAGGACCGGTTGCGGGAAAAACAACTGGGAAAGGCCAAGCTGGGCACCACGGCCCGCGGCATAGGACCCTGTTACTGCGACAAGGTCTCAAGGACGCATGCGGTGAGGATGTCTGATTTCAGGGACCTGGAGTCTCTCAGGGCCATGATAGAACGGATAGTTGATTACAAGAACAAGCTGTTCGATGCGGTCTACGGGGCCGAACCCGTGGACGCCGGTGCGATATTTAAAAAATGCGCCGCCTACGCCGGGACCTTTCTGCCCTTCACCGTGGACACTACGGAGTTCCTTCACCGTTCGATCGCCGCCGGAAAGTCAATTCTCTTTGAGGGCGCGCAGGGAACCCTGCTCGATCTGGACCACGGAACATTTCCCTTCGTAACCAGTTCTAACTCCAGCGCCCTTGGACTGGCTGCGGGCTGCGGTGTTCCGGCTGGTGCGGTTGACTTTTTTCTGGGCGTGGCCAAGGCATATACCACCCGCGTGGGGGCCGGGCCATTCCCCACCGAGCAGGACAACGAGATCGGCCGGTACATCCGCGAGAAGGGCGGCGAATACGGAACCACCACCGGCCGGCCGAGGCGCTGCGGCTGGTTCGATGCCGTTGCCGTGAAATACTCCGTAACCATAGGCGGCATAGACGCAGTGGCGCTGCTTCATCTGGATACGTTGGCCGGCCTGGATGAGCTTAATATTTGCAAGGCGTATCGCTATGCCGGTGCCGGCCGTTCCTCGCAGAGCACTTTTTTCCCCGCCAACTGTGCCAGGCTTGCTGCGGTCGAGTGCGTGTACGAAACGGTTGACGGATGGCGGCAGGACATTTCCGGAGCCTCCAGCTTCGAACAGCTGCCGGCGGAAGCCCGCCGCTATGTAATTCGAATCGAGGAGCTGGTCGGCAAACCGGTAATGTACATAGGAACGGGCCCCGAGAGGGATCAGATAATATGCAGAAGCGCGGATCGTACTTAAGAGAAGATCAGCTGCAGCAAACCCAGAAGTCCAAGCGGCAAAAGACCGCCGCGCGGCTGGGCATACCCCCCCAGCGGATGCCCAAGGGCATCGCCATAATCATGGACGGCAACGGCCGGTGGGCCAGTAACCAGGGTCTGCCGCGGGTGGAGGGCCATCGTGCGGGCGGAAAGACCACCGAGCGGATATCGCAGCTGTGCGTCGATATTGGAATGGAACAGCTGTTTCTCTATTCTTTCAGCGCCGAGAACTGGAAGAGGCCGGCTGATGAGGTCAAGGCTCTCATGTACATACATACCAGGTACATGGTTGAAGTCCGCCCCAAGCTCATGGAAAACAATGTCAGAGTGGTCCACATCGGCCGGGTGGACCAGCTGCCGTCGCGTCTGGCCGAGGAGTTGGCCAAGACCATGCAGATAACAAGCCGCAATACCGGCATGACGCTGGCGCTGGCACTTAACTACGGGGCAAGGGCGGAGATCACCGACGCGGTGCGGAAAATCGCCCGGCTATGCAGGGAGGGGCGGCTCAGCCCGCAGGATATTGATGAAGACTGCGTTTCGGACAATCTGTATACCGCCGGGATTCCGGATCCGGACCTTGTAATTCGAACCTCCAACGAGATGAGAGTGAGCAATTTTCTGCTTTGGCAGATCTCGTACGCCGAGTTGTGGGTTACCGAAACACTATGGCCGGATTTCTCGGACAGTCACCTGGAGGATGCGATAAAGGCATTTGCGGCAAGAAAACGGCGTTTCGGCAGTATTTGATGGCGGCATGCTCAAGCACAGATTGATCCTTGGCACCCTGATGACGGCATTGTTTACCGGCTTGGTCTTGTTGGATGCCTGGCTGGATGGTTCCCTGCAGGGATCCTGTGTAGACAGCGCGAAGCTGCAGGCCGGCCTCTTATACGCTTTTATGGCCCTGTTGCTGATCGGTTGCCAGCTTGAATTGTCCAGGCTCGCCTCAGCGGCAGGCGCGATCGTTTACGCGGTGCCGGCCGCCGCGGTGTCGGTATTGCTGGCCGGAGGTTGGTATTGGGGCCGGCTGGCAGGCATATCGCCGCAGGTTTGGATTTCCGGAGTTATGGTTGCGGCGGCGCCTCTTATGCTGATATGGCAGTATTGTCACCGCGGCACCTCGGGCGTTTTCAGCAACTGCGGAGCCTGCATGCTGTCGGTAGTCTACCTTGGCCTGTTCGGTTCGTTCGTGCTGGCGATCCGAATCGAATTCGGCGTTTGGGCGTTCCTGATGTTTATCTTTACGGTAAAGACGGCCGACATAGGGGCGTACACGGCCGGCATGCTGTTCGGGCGGCATAAATTTTCGCCTGTGGTAAGCCCCGGCAAGACCTGGGAGGGCATGGCGGGTGCCGTGGCCGGCGGGGCCCTGTGTGCTGTTGGATTCGCGGCCGGCTCTGGTATAATGGCCGTGGCGCCGGCCGCAGCCTTCGGCGCCGTTTTTGCAGTTGTGGGGCAGGCCGGTGATCTTGCCGAATCGATGATGAAACGCGATGCCGTGCAAAAGGATTCGTCCCGAGGTATTCCCGGGTTCGGCGGGGTCCTGGACGTAATCGATTCGCCGCTGGCGGCGGCGCCTTTTGCGTACCTTTTCTTCGCGCTGGCCTGCTAGCGGGCGAGCCCGGGACTCGGCGGAATTAACAAAACCGTGGATATGACCGTACAGTTGGATTCGGCCGGCGGGCACCTGGACCTTTTCGGTCCGGCTGACGAGTACCTGCGCCTGCTGCGCCGGTCTCTGGGGGTCAAAATAGCCGGACGGCAGGGCAATCTCAGCATCAGCGGCACGGAAAAAAACGTTAACAAAGCGGCCGAAGTCATCGACAAGATGCAGAAACGTCTTGTCGAATCCGGCAGTCTCACCAAGCAGGACGTAGAGTTTTTTCTCGCCCAGCACGATGATGCCAGGCACACGTCCACGGCCGAGGCCATCGCCGTCTACGCTGGAAGGAAGATCATAGAGCCGTCGACGAAGGGCCAGCTCAAGTACATCAATACCATGCTGGCCAACGACATCACTTTCTGCACCGGGCCGGCCGGGACAGGCAAGACCTACCTGGCCGTTGCGGTGGCTGTTTCCATGCTCAAAAAAAGGAAGATCAGGAGGATAGTGCTGGCCAGGCCGGCTGTCGAGGCCGGTGAGAAACTCGGCTTTCTGCCGGGTGATATCCAGGCGAAGGTCAACCCGTACCTTCGCCCCCTCTTCGATGCTCTCGAAGACATGATGGACCTGGTGCAGATGAAGAAGTTCATCGAAATGGACGTGATCGAAATCATCCCGCTTGCGTTCATGAGGGGCCGGACGCTGAACGAGTCGGCTATCATCTGCGATGAGGCACAAAACACATCAGGCATGCAGATGCTTATGGTCTTGACCAGGCTGGGCCACGGCTCCAAGATGATAATCACCGGCGACATAACGCAGATAGACCTGGATCCCGGCACCAGCAGCGGCATGGTCGAGGCCATGCGGATGCTGCGCCGGATCCGCGGCATAGGCACAGTCGAGCTGACACGTAAAGATATTGTTAGGCATCCTCTGGTGCAGAATATAGTAAGGGCGTATAAACGGGCCGGAGCCCGCAAGGGTATTGAGTGACGTCCGGCGGTTGCCGGATTTGTTTCAGGCGTTCTTATGTGGTTTTTCATCAGAAAGACTAGTCCTAGGCGGACACGGCTGCGAAAGAGCATAAGCGCCAGGAAACCGTCGATATGGAGTCACCTGGCCGATCCGGACCTTATCATATCGGTTCTATTGGGCCTGGGCTTCGCGGCGGCCTGCCTGGTGATATTGTCTTTTGAGGTCCTATGGGGGGGCGGCTACATGCGCGTGGTGCCCCTGGCCGGGATGGTTGTTTTGCTGACCGCCGCCGGTTGCCTCTATATCCACCGCTACCAGAAGCGGATAACCAGGAACCACGCCCGGGCCCTGGCCCTGCTGGGGCTGTTTATCGTGTTGCTGGCTGTAACCAGGTTCGGCACCATGGCCACCGGCCACAGTTCCTGGGCCACCGGCGCGGCGGTCACTGCCGCCATATGTCTGACCATCGCCTACGACCAGCGATTTGCCCTTGGGATGAGCGTGTTCTACGTTGTCTTCGCGTCGTTTGCCGCCGGAGGCGCCTCGGACAACGGTCTGCTTTTGACCATGGCTGCGGCGGTGTTCACCTGCTGCTTTTCGCTGGGCGAGATCCGCACCCGGATGAAGCTGCTGGAAGTGAGCACCCTGACGGCGGTTGTCGTGTTCACGGCCTCGCTGGCTATGGACTCTTTTTCGCAGCATCCCGTGCGGGCGGCTTTGGCGGATTCGGGTTATCACGCGATCGCCGCCTTGGCTGCCGGGCTGTTCATCCAGAGCCTGCTGCCGGTGATCGAGAAGACCTTCAGGATAGCCACGAGCATGACCCTGCTGGACTACAGCGATGCCAACCAGCCTTTGTTGAGGAGGCTGGCCATGGAGGCGCCCGGCACCTTCAGCCACAGCCTGCTGATCGGCTCTATCGCCGAGGCCGCCGCCGAAGCGATAGGTCGTAACGGTCTGCTTTGCCGTGTAGGTGCCTACTATCACGACATAGGTAAAATAAACAATCCCAGTTACTTCGTTGAAAATGAGCTGGGTTCCACAAGCCGCCACAAGGATCTATCCCCGGCGATGAGCCAGCTGGTTATTGTGGGCCATGTAAAGGACGGTGTTGAGATGGCCCGCGAGTACGGGCTTCCGGCTGTTTTAAGGCAGTTTATCGAAAGCCATCACGGGACCACTCTTGTGGAGTATTTCTACGATAAGGCCAAGAAACAGAGAGCATCCGCGGCCGGCGGCAAGAGCAATGCGGAGCAACAGGAAAAATCCCAGCCCGAGCCCTCCGAGAGCGAGTTCAGGTATGTTGGACCCAGGCCGCAGACAAAGGAGGCGGCGATCGTGATGCTGGCCGACAGTGTCGAAGGGCTGGTCAGGGCCATGCCCGAGGTGACGCCCGCCAAAATAGAAACCGCTGTGCACAACATGGCCATGAAAAGGCTGCAGGACGGCCAGTTCGACGAGTGCGACCTGTCGCTGAAGGAATTGAGCCAGATAGAGGCCAGCATATCCAAGACGCTAACGGCGCACTATCACGCCCGGATACCCTACCCCGCGCAGCAGTGAGGCGGCGGCTGTTGCCGTTTTTCGGAGAACGACGCTTCGGTTTCAGATGATAACCGTTAACTTGACAATCAGCACCGAGCTTTCTGGAATCAACTCCGCGTCCCTCAAGGCTCTGGCCGCCGGTGTTTGTGCGCGGTTCGGCCTGAAAGACGCCGTTGTCGGCGTCGCCGTGGTTGACGACCGGCGGATGAGGCAGTTGAACCGGCGGTTTCTCGGACGCGACTCCACGACCGACTGCCTCAGCTTCGACCTTGGTGACGAGACGGCCGGCGGGCAACGTCCGGGTGAACCCTCCGGGATGGGCCGGTGGTCCGGAGGGAGCATATCCGTGGAAATCGCCGTGAACGCCCAGATGGCCGCCCGGAAGGCCCACCGACGAGGGCATTCGGTCGAAGCGGAACTGGCACTCTACATAGTGCACGGTCTTCTGCACGTGCTGGGCTTCCACGACGACACGCCATCGTCGGCGGCGAAGATGCATGCCGAGGAGGATGGGATTCTCTGCGAACGGGGATACGGTTTCGTGTATAATCGAAAGAGAGGACGAAATACCAGATGTGGCCGATAGTCATAATATTATTACTTTGCGGCGGCACGCTTTTCTTTTCGGTCAACAATCTCGCGCTGCGGACGTTTTCCCGGTCCAGACTCCAGGAGGCCTTCAAGGCGGTCGGGGGCGAGCTTACAGATAACTTCGTTGAAAAAAGCGAGCAGCTGACTCTGGCCTGCGCCGCCTGCAGGCTGGTCTGCAATGTGGTTATACTGCTTTTGCTGGTGGCGATAATGCCCCACTGGCAGCAGCCGGCGGGTTATGCGCATTACGTTGTGGCTTTTGCCGTCGCCGGCGCGATATTCTCGGTTTTCAGTCTTGCGATACCTCACGCCTGGGCCAAGTACGCCGGCGAAGAGATGCTGGCCAGAACTCACCGCGTTCTCGGCGTGGTCTACTACCTCACTTGGCCGCTGTTGTATGTCTTTTCGCTGTACGACGGCCTGATCCGCAGGCTGGTGGGCGTGGCGGAACCCGATGAAGCCCAGGATACCAGGGAAAAGCAGGAAGAATTCCTCACTGATCTGGCCCAGCACAGATTGGAGGGGATAGTGGACGCCGAGGAGCAGGAGATGATTGAGAACGTGTTGGAACTCAGCGATGCCGCCGTGCACGAGATAATGACACCCAGGACCGACGTTGTGGCAATCGACTCCTCCTGCGCCCTGCCGGCGATTTTAGATGTCATATCAACCGCCGGACACTCCCGCCTTCCGGTTTACGAAGACAGCATCGACGACATCGTGGGCTTGCTGTATGCCAAGGACCTGCTGGCGGAGATAGGCAGGCAGCCCGGCGAATTCAGGTTGGCCGACAGGATGCGGCCGGCCTACTTCGTTCCCGAGACCAAGCCCATCAGGGACCTGCTGCACGAGTTTCAGAACCAGAAACTTCACATCGCCGTGGTGCTCGACGAATACGGGGGCACAGCCGGTATTGTCACCATTGAGGACATCCTGGAGGAACTGGTCGGCGAAATAACCGACGAGTACGAGAAAACACCGCCCAAACCGATACGCCGAATTGACGCCGATACCCTGGAACTCGATGCCCGCACGCACATCGATGTGATAAACGACGAGCTGGAACTGAACCTGCCCGAGGATGAGGACTACGAGACGGTGGGCGGCTTTGTCTTTTCCCATCTAGGCTATATTCCAAAGACCGGTTCGAGTTTCGAGTACGGCAACCTGAAGTTCACCATAACCGGCGCCGAACCTAGAAGGATAAGAAAGATCAGAATCCACAAGATGCCCGCCGCGCAACCCTGACGATATCCGCCCTGAGGTTCGGGACGAAGGCCCTCGGGCGGCAGCCCTACAACTTGCACAGGAATTTATCGCCTCGTTCGGATAGAAATGAAAGCCGGTTCTTGTGAGATAAACCGCCGTGCAGTACAATATCCCAAGCTTCCGCAGCGGCTATTCTGGGGAATAGTGTAATGGTAGCACAACTGACTCTGGATCAGTTAGTCGGGGTTCGAATCCCTGTTCCCCAGGTTTCATCGGCTCGAACCTGAGCACGTCCTTTCAATCTGGGGACACCATACCTATTTCTTGCTTGGCAATCTCTTTTGCCCTTTGGTTTTCGGTCTGCTTATCGGGATCTTGAGGCACTACTTAAAACCTTCTCTAACTTTGCCAAAAAACATCGGCTGTCAAGAGGCCTGCCTGCCTGTTCGTGGTTGGGTATCTTCTCGGCTATAAGGCAATCCACATAAGGCAATAAGACCAAATCCAAAAACCTTATCGAGAACACCCATCCGCCATAGAGTCCAAATATACTTGGTACTCCTCATCACAAAAGAAAGTCTGTTGCCGCCGATTGCCTTGCTGGGTAATGTGATGCGGATAACTTGGTACAACCACTCGTGCCAGCCATGCCATGGCTAAATACTGTTGCCAACGAAATTTGTTGTCAGGAAATTACTATGGTGTCTCCAGATAGGGATGTTTGTAGCTTTTGTATGGTCGCATCCACGTCGGCCAAGCGGGGAGTGGGAAGGCGAAACCTTCTTCGAACCATCGTTTGTGCCATCTCAGAAGCCATAGTTCCTTGAGGCCAACCGGCCGAACCGAAAAATCCAGAAACAATATGTTTATGCTTCCATGGTGTCGGTCTATACACACGCGGCGCATTTCATGCAAGTCAGTCTGCCCGCTGTAGATTTGGCCATAGAACTCTGGCGGCTCGTCAAACGGCAGGGGGCATTGGTCTAGGTAGGCCGAGTCGGCCATCAGGGGAACCTCGTTACCATTATTAACGTCTACGCGGAAATAGTTTCCGTTAGGGGCGTTCTTTGCCCGGTCGCCGATCGTGCTGTTGGTGCACCAATTGTTCAGACCGTAGCTTCCCAAAATCTCGCCTTCGGACAGCACTCCTTCCACCTCGAACACCCAGGGGGGGATCTTGTCGTTCGTCATGTCATATGTCCATGCAGCGTATGGCTGCCTGCCGCCTTCGGATATCGGCAAAACGGCTGTCGGACAAAGTCGCAGAGAGTTGTCTCTGTAATATTTCCAAAGGTAAAACACCCAAGCGAGGCCGCTGGTCCTCTGTTCGTTGTCATCGAAAAACATCGCCCACACCAGTCCCCACTGCTTAAGCTCGGCCTGGCAGGCCACATTCTTGGCCTGTGCCCTGGCCCTGTTCAGTGCCGGCAGTAGTATCGCCATAAGCAGGGCGATGATGGCGATGACCACCAGAAGCTCTATCAAGGTGAATCCTTTTGCTTTCGAGTCGAATCTCGACAAGTTCTTTGCAGTCAAAAGATTAAGCTCCAAACACAAAAATAATAGAAAAATAATAGGGACAGTCACCTATTTTAAAATAATAGGGACAGTCACCTATTTTCATTATTAAATAATAGGGACAGTCACCTATTTTCATTATTCGTATTGCCGTTGTTTTTGTTGGGTCGCCCAATCGGCAGAGCTCCAAGTCGTTTATTTAAGAGATTCTCAAGGTTGGTGATGAACGCATCGCCGGCCAAAGGCCGGCAAGTATGTGTATTCAGTCGAACCTTCTCGATGGTGTCGCCGGATTGCTTCATTTCCAGCACCGTCCGCCAAACCACCTGACAAGCAATTCGCCTCCAATAAGACAGATTCAACAATCCGGTGGTGTCCTTTTCGTTCAAATGTGCTGCAGTGCTTGACCATGCATATGCCCACGCCTGCCGGACGATCCCTGCCATGACCGGGTTCTGTTCGACATACCGCAACGCCTGCCAGAAGTGTTCCTGTCCCAGCGGACACGAGAAAAAATGGTTCTGCCAAAGGTGCCCGCTGCGGCTTCGCTGTGCTACGGCGCGCCAAGCAGGCCGCCCACTTGTCTACTTTCTTTACATTATATCACCTCGGCAGCTTATGTAAATACCATATTGCGCAAAAATCGAAACGTACCGCGCAAACAGCAAAAAAATTGCAGCCGGATCGTTTTGACCTCATAGGGCCTGTAACCGCAAAATTCGCGGCTTAAAACTAGGGACAGTCACCTATTTTTTTATTCCATTGGTTCTGTTTTTGTTGGGTCGGCCAATCGGCAGGGGTCTAAGGCGTTTATTCAAAAGATTCTCCAGTTTGGTGATGAACGCATCGCC
>Ga0180434_10006834_pt1 | contig 13021 bp, 14 predicted proteins | sample SS_ome_7_FD_132453 | JGI IMG/M metagenome (GOLD analysis project Ga0180434, IMG submission 132453) | Hypersaline lake sediment archaeal communities from the Salton Sea, California, USA - SS_1_D_2 metaG | ecosystem: Environmental > Aquatic > Non-marine Saline and Alkaline > Hypersaline >... | reverse complement strand
CTGATGATATCGACTCGGATTTCAAATCCCAGGGGTATGTATTCATGTACGCTGAAAAAGTGCTATTTGATCATGCTGAAAAAATCGGAGACAAAAAGCAATTCCCCAAACTCATACAAGAACTAGAAAGTAATATAGAAAAAATTGCGAAGAGCAACAAGAACGAGAACAAACCATTACTCATCTTGTTTTTGTAGAGCCCGGAAACCTAAATATCTGCGCCGAAGAGGCCAAGGAAATTGAGGTGTATGCGCCGGACTAAGGCTGCAAACTGGCGGTGGTCTTCGTGGTCGGTCCACAAGTGATGAAAACACCTAGCTGCCAAATTTTCAAACTCCCCGTCAGCAAGAGCACCTGCATAAATAGCAGTTTGAAGGTGAAGAAAAGAGATGGGGATTTTCACCTGAAAAGCTTTTTCAAGTGAAGACTTAAGAAGATAAGGGGTGAGGATTTTGATGCCAACTAAAAGAGCCGTCATGATAACGCTCTCGAATTTTGTTGTAGGTACATCTTTGAGTTCATGCCTCACTTCAAACTCAATCACACGATCGACTAGACTAATGGTTGTCGCAAAGAGGACAGCTTGAGGCATCCTTGGCACTTTTCCAAAAATATCCGTAAGCTCAAAGAAATGGACCCCACCAGCTAGAATTGCGCTTCCTGCGCCGCTCCAAAGTGATGGGACAATGGCAGTCATCGTCGCCCCTCGAGCGAGGATTTCCACCAAGCAAAATTAAGCATAAAGAATGTTATTTGAAGTTTCGGAGGAGGTGAAAACTCCCATTTCCACTCAAGAACCTTTTTAACTCCATAGTTACTTAGAAGAGTAAAAATAGCGCAAACACAAACTGTTTGTTTGGGAGTCAGACTCTTTTCATTTGATTTTAATCGGTTGAACATCACGGTATAGGCTGTCCCTTGCACAGTTCCAAAGAGAAATCCATACGTAGATCGGAGATTCCCACTCCCCAGCGCATTATTTAGGGCTCCTCCCATGATTCCGCCTAGAAGCAGTGATGGAGCAACCGTTATACTCGCCATGAACCTATTCTTCGTTGATTATTTGTTGTATTTTTTTTTGATATCATTAAGGGCTTTCTCAATCTTTTTCCGTCGATTCGGATGGATACGATCAATAAAAAGAACTCCGTTAAGGTGGTCATTTTCATGCATAATATTTCGCGCGCGCCATCCTGTTGTCGTTTCTGTAAAGATATTTCCCTCTAAGTCCATAGCCTCAACTTCTATAGAAAAAGGCCGGGTCACTTCCTCGTAAACTCCCGGGATAGAGAGGCAGCCTTCACCATGTGTATCTACCTCGGAAGAGGGGAGAGAAAGCTTAGGATTGATATAAATCTTAGGAGGGCAAAGAACTGGCCAGCCCTCATCATCAGCTCCATTCTCATACCGTGAAACAAACATTCTGACGGGGTAGCCAATTTGAGGAGCCGCAAGTCCTGCCCCATCTTTATCAATAACGGTATCTATGAGGTCTTGTGCAATTTGCTTAACCTCGTCAGTAATTTCAGTCACCTCATCGCATTTTTTGCGAAGACCAGAGCTGCCGTAATAGACAAGATCCTTGATCATAATCCAGCACTGACCTCTTCGATATTAACACCTAGTGGGGCTTTTTTAGCGCGACCAATCGACGAGGTCCAAAGAGAGAGGATCAAACAAACAATAAGAAAAATCCCGGCAAGGTATGCAGTGAATTTTTTTAAGACATCTGCAGTCGAGGTTCCAAATAGTGAATCTCCTGCATCTCCGCCAAAAGAAGCGCCTAATCCAAGACTCTTACTCTCTTGAATCAAGATCACAAAACAAAGGAGGGCGCAAAGGCCAATAAATAAGAATAGCGTAACGTAAAACAGTGCGGTCATGATGACAATTCCTTTCCATGTTCAATAATTTGTCCAAATGCCCCTACCTCTAGAGAGGCTCCACCTATAAGGGCTCCATCAATATCTTCTTGCCCAAGAAGGGATGCGGCATTCTCGGGCTTTACTGATCCTCCATAGAGCAAAGGAAGGCGCTCGCCAATTTCTGCCCCCCACGTCTCCTTAATGTAGGAGCGAATGAGATGATGGGTTTCCTGTGCAATCTGAGGAGTCGCTGTTTTTCCTGTTCCAATTGCCCAGACAGGTTCGTAAGCAATGATAAGATTTTCTAGCTCTTTTTTAGAGAAGTCTTTTAAAGCTGCGCTAAGCTGACGAGTTAGAACGGAATGAGTCATCTCCTTGTCCCTCTCTTCTTGGGTTTCCCCAATACAAAGAACGGGAAGAAGTTCTTCCTCAATCGCCCACTTCACCTTGCGGTGGATCATTTCGTCATTTTCGTGAAAATGGGCCCGTCTTTCCGAATGACCGATCAGCACAAATGTAGCTCCATTTTCCTTGAGCATTGCAGATGAAATTTCTCCAGTATAGGCCCCCTTTGGATACTCACTCATATTTTGAGCACCTATATTGAGATACGTTCCTTTGGCGCTTTGCACAGCAGCATCAATGGAAGTGAAGGGAGGAGTGATTCCGATAAAACAAGTGGTCTCTCCGATATGAGGAAGAAGGTCTTCTACGAACGTCACTGTTTCAGCAGACGTCATATGCATCTTCCAATTTCCAATGATAAACTGTTGTCTCATCAGCATCCCGATTGTAATTTCTCCCCAGGATAACACTTTTTTAGAAATAACTCTAGCTTGAATTTTGCTTTGAGATGATTTATACCAGTTATCTCAACTTTGTACATTTTTTGACCGCATCTCCCCGATGCTCCCAGAAAATCAAAAGGAATTTTATGAAAATATTGTCAGTGACTGAGCTCACCCTTGCAATTAAGAGGCAACTGGAGCCTCAATTCGCCCATATTCAGGTCAAGGGAGAGGTCACCAATATCCGGGCTCAATCGTCTGGTCACCTATATTTTAGTTTAAAAGATCAAGGGTCTCAAATATCTGCTGTCCTTTTCAAAGGGAATGCACGCAGTGTTTCCCGCTTGCCAAAGGCTGGAGACCAGATCATTGTCCGTGGAGAGTTGAGCCTTTATGCCCCTAGAGGAAGCTACCAAATTATAGTTCGAGAGCTAGAACATGCCGGGGTAGGAGAGCTTCTTATGAAACTCCACCAGTTAAAAGAGGAGCTTAAGGCAAGAGGCTGGCTTAGCCCAGATCATAAAAAACCCCTCCCCAAGTACCCCAAAACAATTGGCGTAGTGACAAGCCCTACGGGATCGGTCATCCAAGATATTATTCACGTGTTAAAGCGCCGCTTCCCCCATTTCCACCTCATATTAAACCCCGTTCGTGTCCAGGGAAAAGAAGCTGCTGAAGAAATTGCTTCTGCGATCAAAACTTTTAATACTCATCAGATGGTCGACGTGATGATTGTGGGTCGTGGCGGTGGAAGTCTAGAAGATCTTTGGCCTTTTAACGAAGAATGTGTCGCTGAAGCAATTTTTCATTCGAAGATCCCTATCATCTCTGCTGTTGGGCATGAAACCGATGTAACTCTCGCTGATTGTGTTGCCGATGTCCGGGCTCCCACTCCATCAGCCGCAGCAGAAGTTTCAGTCAAGGAACAAGCGGCACAAAATGAATTTCTCACGCAAACGCAAGAGAGGCTCGATCATATTTTGAAGCAAAAAATGCGACACGGATCTGCCTTAATTCAAGGAGCGGCTCGCCATCCCCTTTTAGCCTCTCCATTTGCCATCCTCTCTGAACACTACCAAAGAGTCGACGATTTTTCAACGCAACTTGACACTTCTTTCCGTCATAAGTTGAGCCACTTAGAGCTCCAATTGATTGCGCTTAAAAGAGAACTTCAGGGGAAGCGTCCTCAAGGAGAAATTACGCAGCTCCGCCAAAAACTTCGAAGTCATGCCGAAGGGATTCATGTCGCTATGACACATTTATTGAAACGGAAAGAAGAGCATCTAAAACAACTTTCTACCCATATCAATGCCGTCAATCCTGAATCTATCCTAAAAAAAGGTTACTGCATCCCCTTTGCGGAAAAAGAGAATTCGGTTATGATGTCATCACGTGTAGTCACCCCCGGTTTGGGATTACGTCTACGCTTTCATGATGGAACTGTCCGAGCACGCGCCCTGGAGGTCGATGGAAACTAAACAAAATGCAAGCTTCTCTTTTGAACAGGCCTATACGCGACTTGAAGGGATCTTAAGTGAGCTCAATAGCGGTGAGACTCCTCTTGAAGAGTCTTTGAAACTCTATGAGGAAGCGAATAAACTGATTACTCTTTGTTCATCAAAGCTCAATCAAGCTGAGCAGAAAATTGAAACTCTAATCAAAACCAGAGACGCTCAACCTCAAACAGCTCCATTTAACCCTGAATCCGAAAAGGTTCTCGACACCGCCCATGACACCTACTCTTGATTCACTAACGCACCCTCAAGACCTTAAGGCGTTTTCCTCAAATGAGCTCATTGCTCTGTCCGAGGAAATTCGCGCGCGCATCATGGACGTTTTGTCAGTAACGGGGGGACACCTCTCCTCCAACCTAGGAATTGTCGAGTTAACCCTTGCGTTGCATGCAGTATTTAATTCCCCCCATGACAAATTGATCTTTGATGTTGGGCACCAAACCTATGTACACAAACTCTTGACAGGAAGAAATCCTCGCTTTCCAACGCTTCGACAGACCGATGGACTTTCAGGATTTTCACACCCCCCAGAATCCACTCACGATCATTTCTACTCTGGACACGCTGGAAACGCTCTTTCTCTAGCTCTTGGAGTCGCAAAAAACCGAGATATTCGTGGAAAAGATGAAACTATTATCCCAGTTCTTGGGGATGCAGCGCTCACCTGTGGCCTTACATTGGAAGCAATGAATAACATTCCTCGAAAGCTCCAAAAATTTCTTGTTGTTCTCAACGACAACGCCATGTCGATTTCTAAAAATGTAGGAGCCATCACTAACATTCTCAGTCGCTTTTTCAACAGCCCAACTGCGAATAATATTTATGAAGAACTCTCGGAAATTGTGAATAGAATCCCTGGCTATGGCGAAGCCCTCGCCAAACAGGGAAATAGAATGAAAGAGTCCATGAAGAACCTAATCAGTACAGCTCCTTTCTTCGAACAGTTTGGCCTTTCTTATGTTGGGCCCATTGATGGACACGACATTAAAAAGCTTATTGATACATTCGAAGCCTTGAAGGATGTGGATCACCCTACCCTCGTTCATGTTCTCACTGTCAAGGGGCAAGGGATGAAAAACGCTACCAATAACCCCACTCCCTATCATGGAGCAAAGCCATTCAATCGGGTAACTGGAGAATTCTATCCCCCCAAAAGTCTTACTCCCACCTTCCCTAAGGTTTTTGGAAAACATGTTTTGAAGATGGCAGACGAGGATCCTAATCTAGTAGCGATTACCCCTGCCATGCCCGTCGGATCCTGTTTAGACGCCTTTATGAAAAAACACCCTGAAAGGTGCATTGATGTTGGAATTGCTGAAGGACATTCTATTGCTTACGCCGGTGGGATGGGCCGTGGTGGAAAACTAAAAGTCGTCGCCTGCGTCTACTCCTCATTTTTGCAGCGAGCTTTTGATAATATTTATCATGACGTCTGCATTCAAGACTCCCCTATTGTTATTGCAATTGATCGAGGAGGGTTAGCCACAGGTGATGGAGTAACTGCCCAAGGTCTTTTTGATATTTCTTACCTTAATGCCATGCCAGGAATGGTGATTACTCAGCCAAGGAATGGGCATGTTCTCAAGGAACTGCTCGAAAGCGCATTCGACTATCAAAAAACCATCGCGATTCGGTATCCTAATCTCTCTACATTCGAAGGAAATCTACCGGTTAAAAAAAGGGAACTTGGAAAGGGGGAGGTCCTTGCAGAAGGTGAGGATATCGTCATTATTTCCCTAGGGCACATGGATCAAGTTGCTCTTGAAGCCCGCACTCTTTTAGAAAAAGAGGGGATAACTGCCTGCGTCATCGACCCTGTCTTTGTAAAACCCCTTGATAAAGAGCTACTGATGTCTCGCATCCAAAAAGCTCAGATGGTGATTACAATCGAAGAACACTCTTTACAAGGCGGACTCGGGTCGATTATAAACAACTTTATGATGAACCACGGATTGGGTCACGTTCGGGTGAAAAATTTTGGAGTTCCAGACACTCTTATTGAACATGGTGGACACCAAGATCTACTGAAAAAGTATGGAATTACTCCTGAAAACGTCGCTGAAGCTGCCTTTTCCCTTGAGAGAGTTACATGAAAGTTGCCCTTTTTCCTAAAGTGCAAGAAGAAGACTCTAAGAAGCTTGCTCAAGAAGTCCTCAACTTTTTAACTAAACACCAAGTTGAAGTCGTCGTTGAGGATGATAAAGCAGGAGAACTCGGAGCCCCCACCCTTTCATCTGCAGATCCTCACTCTATCGACATTCTTATTACAATGGGTGGAGACGGATCCATCCTTCGTGTTGCTCACCAGTACTCAAGCTTAGATGCTGCAATTCTTGGAATCAATCTGGGCCATTTAGGGTTTATGGCTGATGTGAAAATCTCCGATATTATCCCGGGTCTCGAAAATCTTGTGAATAATCGGTTTACGATTCAAGAGCGTGTCATGATTGAAGGAGAGTCGAGCACCAACCAGGAATTCTTCGCTATCAATGACTGCGTTCTTCATCGCGCTCGAAACCCCAGCCTTGTCGAAATCACCATCCATGTCGACAACCTTTTTCTCAATACTTTCGAAGCTGATGGTGTTATTATCGCAACTCCCAACGGATCCACAGCCTATTCCCTAGCGGCAGGAGGGCCAATTGTAAGCCCCGATATCGAAGCCTTTGTCATCACACCTATATGCCCACACACCATTTCAAACCGTCCCATTGTTCTCACTCCAAGCCAAAATATCCGGATCGAATATAAGGGACATAAGGGCCCTATCGAATTTGTCACCGATGGTCTCCACCACTTCGAAATGAAAGTTGGAGATCAAATTCACCTTAGGAAAAGTCCAAAAAAGTTCAAACTGGTCAATTTGAAAGGAATCGATTACTTCTCTACTCTGCGTCACAAACTTGGCTGGTCGGGGAAACTTCGGTAATGGTTGATCATTTATCAGAAGACGAATTAATAAAGCTGATTGATCATGCAAAGAGTCTCGTAGAGGTAGGTGCCACCTATTCTCACTATCGGAATCCCAAAAACCAATATATTGTTACTGGCCTTACCGTTATCGATGCCACGCAAAAAATTGGAGTTGCATATCACAAAAAAACAGGCTCAAAAGCGCTTCAGGAGGTGACTTGGGTTCGCCCTCTCGAGTCTTGGATAGAACAAATATCCGTCAATAAAGAGGTTATTCCTCGATTCCAAAAAATAAATCATTAAATTCTTGTTGCAAAAAGCATTGAGCTTCCTTATAGAAATAAAAAAGGACTATTAGTTAACTATTTTGGGAGCCTCAAAACATGAAAAGCCACTTTTCAAAACTTGCCTCAAGTGTCGCTTTTTCATTTGTTTTAGCGTCATCAGCCTTTGCAGGCATCGATGAGCGACTGGACACTTTGGAAAAAGACATGCAGGAAATTTCTGCACGAAACCCGCAGGATACTCTAGGCGCGAGCTTTACCTCAAGCCGCCCTGAAGTGAAGGGAACCAACTGGTTCCTAACATTTGATTTAACCTATTGGCACACTAAAATGGGTGGAACAGAGTATGCGTACTCTCTTCATCCTCAAATCAACAATGGTGTTCTTCTTCCCGATATTAATGGGGATCTCAAGGAGAATGACTTTGGCTGGAATATCGGTGTGAAAGTTGGGCTGGGGTATAAAACACCGCATGATACATGGGATGCTTTTGTACGCTACACCTACTTTAATGGCGATGACACCTCAAGCTCATCAAAAGCAGAGCCCTCAGCGCTTGTTTCGCTAACCAATTTCGGGCTGCTCTTTGCGAGTAAGGTAAAGTCTCACGTAGAAGTGGACTATGACAACGTCGATATCGAGCTTGCACGTAGCTACTTTATCAGCGGACGCCTTGCTGTTCGACCTCACTTTGATGTGAAAACAACGTGGATCGACATCGACCAAGATGTCCAAATTACTGCATCATCGATTGACAATACCTCTAACACCATTGGACTAGACTATAAGACTAAAGATGACTGCCGTTTTTGGGGTTTAGGACCTCGCGCAGGTATCGATAGTAAATGGTTCCTGGGATATGGCTTTCATCTCTTTGGAGATTTTGCTGGATCTGTTCAATATGGATATTTTAAAACGGAAGCACGTGAGTTCCTTCCACCAAGTGCCCAACCTGCCCTAAGCGGTGGAGAAGCCTTCAAAATGAAACATAAGTTTCATCGCTTCATCCCCTTTGTTCAGATGTTTCTTGGGCTAGGGTACGATACTTACATCAATGATGAGAATCAACACCTTGCCTTTAAGCTGGGATATGAGGTTCAATACTACTGGCGCGTTAACCAAATTAACAAGTCAGACAACTTTACTGCTGTGAGCGGAAACAACCTTACACAAGCACGTTTGATGTTTGAAAAAGCTTCGGAAGATCTTATGTTTTATGGGATCACCGGAGAGGTTCGCCTCGATTTCTAAGTGCATTTGCAAGAATTGCATATAAGCAAAAGCCTCCAACTAATGGTTGGAGGCTTTTTTACTTTAGCTACATTATCAAGAGAGTGACGAGTATCTGTCCTGCACAGCAACACGATGTAAGTCAATAGGTTATCCTTTAACATTGACGATTTGGCGAAGGTGATGCTTGATCTTGACTAAATCTTTTTGAGCTTCCATTACACCATGTATATTTTTATATGCAGCAGGACTTTCATCTAAGATCTCCTTATCTAAGCGTGCCTCAATCCCCTCCATGGCTTGTTTGTGCTCTTCTAGGGTGATGTTTTTTTTAGCTTTTGCACGAGACATCTTTCGGCCAGCACCATGAGAGCAGGAGCAAAAACTTTCCTTATTTCCAAGACCTTCAACAATAAATGACCCCGTTCCCATAGATCCAGGAATGATCCCTAGGTCTCCTTTGCGGGCTCTAACAGCACCTTTTCGAGTGACCCACACATTTTTATCAAAGTGATGTTCCTTTGTTACATAATTGTGGTGACAGTTGACGACCATTTCTGTCACCTCAAAATAAGGAAGATGCTTTTTCACAGCGGAAAGTGTCGCTTGCATCATGGCTTCACGATTTTCAGACGCAAAATCTTGAGCCCAATGTACAGCTTCTACATAGTCATCGAATATCTCGGTATTTTCAACGAGATAAGCAAGATCCTGATCGGGCAAATAGTCCCCTATGAATAATCGCTCCATTTCTCGCTTGGCTTTTTCGATAAAATAGGTCCCAATCCGATTACCAGGGCCACGTGACCCTGAATGGAGCATAAACCAGACACTCTCCTCTTTATCCAAACACATTTCAATAAAATGGTTACCTGTCCCTAAAGTTCCTAAATGGGAAATATGTTTATCGCTCTTTGCCTTGGGATGTTTCTCTATAATTTTTTGATAACCACTTTCCATCTTTTTCCATGTCTTAACAAGATGACTAGGAGGAATACCCCAAGATCCTCTATCATTCTGGCCTCCATTATCGGTCCGACCATGGGGAACAACAGCTTCAATAGCACTTCGAATTGCGTGTAAATTATCAGGAAGCTTATCTGATTGGAGTGTCGTTTGAACTGCCATCATTCCACACCCTAAGTCAACTCCAACTGCAGCAGGAACAATCGCTCTTTTTGTTGCAATAACCGAGCCGATAGTTGCTCCTTTTCCAAAGTGCACATCAGGCATTCCAGCAACATGGTTATGAATAAAAGGCAATTTAGCCACATTATAGAGCTGCTCCATAGCAGACTGCTCAAAAGGCTCATGGGTATCCCATAACTTTAAAGGTTTCCCCGCTGTCTTGTAATAATTGTAACCCGGCATGATAAGCTCAACTTTTTGCCGCAGTTTTAACATAGAAGTGAGATACCAAACAAGCTCAAATAACTCAGAGCTTTTTTTAAGAAGGGCATCTAAGCCTCATTAAAAATTCTCTACCTTAGTGTCCTAGTTAGTAGCTTGTCTCGTCGATCGAAACTTTCCCACGAAAAATCCGATAGATCCAATAGCCATAAGCAAGCACCATGGGCACCCCAATCCCTGCAACGATGAGGACCACCTTAAAAGTCGCCACAGTCGCTGAACTATTAAACAATGTGAGGCTATAGGACGGATCAAGACTCGAGCGAACCATATTTGGGTAGGTTCCAAGCCCGAAAAGAATAAACAGAAGAGTAATACTAATTGAAGAGAAGATGAATGCCGTTCCATCTTTCCCTCGACAGGTACATAGAGGAACACATATAATCGCAAGCAGTGCAAGAACTCCCGCTAAAAATAAAGCTGGGGTTTGTCTCATCAAGTCAGTCATGTGAGGCTTGTAGACAAGCGTTACGATAGTCGTTGCGATGTAGCAAATAATAAAAATAATAATTGTAGGATTCACCCAGCGGCGGACCCTCTCATGCATAGTCCCTTCGGTTTTCATTAACATATAGATCGCTCCATGCATCATGAATACCGTCACCCCAAGGATACCAACAAGTATCGTATAAGGGGTGAAAAAACCTGCAAATGAGCCTTGAAACACTTCATTCTGGTCAATGGGAACCCCAACAATAATGTTTCCCATTAATACACCAATGGTAAATGCGATCACATAGGAACCAATACTGAACATGCAGTCCCAAAAACGACGCCAACCCTTAGATTCTTGTTTCGAGCGAAACTCAATTGCCACGGCGCGGATCATCAGCCCCATAAGCAAGATCATGATGATAAAGTAAAAAGCAGAGCAAATTGTTGCATAAACTGGGGGAAATCCAACAAACATTGCTCCAAAAACAATAATAAGCCACACTTCATTTCCATCCCAAACAGGACCAATTGCATTAAGCATCAGCCTCCGCTCTTGATCACTACGCGTAAAGAGATGGAGACAGCCCACGCCAAGATCAAAACCATCGAGTACAGTATACATGATGACACTAATCCCAATGACGGCATACCAAATAACCTGAAACGTTTCTAAAAGCATTTAACTCGCTCCTCCTTCTGCAGGATAGGGGTTCCGATAAACCGCATTTTTTTCGACAACATCTTCTTGAGGTCCATCCTTGATCTTCCGGTTCAGAAGAAAAATGAAAAGAGAAAAAAGAAAAATATAGATCACACTAAACATGATCAAGGAGCCAATGACCATCCCCCTGTCAACTGAAGGGGATACCCCCTGGGACGTCCGCATAATATTCCAAACAACCCAAGGTTGTCGTCCAAGTTCTGAAGTAAACCATCCTGCTTGATTTGCAATAAAGGGAAAGCATACAGAAAATACTAAAAATCGAAGACTCCATTTGGCTTTTTCAAACGTCTTTCGCTTCCAAATAATCAATCCCAAAACAATCCCCAAAAACATCCCACCCCACATGTAGATCATTAAATGATAAGCTTGGAAAACTGCATTTACTTTAGGCCAATCCGTTTCAGGATATTGGTCCAGACCAACTACTGGGGTTGTCGTATCTCTGTTAACTAAAATATTAAGGAGCCCAGGAACTTGAATCGCCTTAACCTCTCGACTTTCTTGATCAACCCATCCTACTAAATTCATTGGAGCATCAGGCTTGGTTTCAAAGATCCCCTCCATTGCCGCCAGCTTTGTTGGCTGATATTTTGCGACAATCCTTGCAGAGCTGTCTGCTGAAACAAGCTGCAAAAGCACCATTACAGCACCAATAATAAGGCCCCATCGCATACTTCGCTTTGCAAACTCAATATGCCGCTTTTTCAACAGATAATAGGCTGACACACTAATCACCATGAATGCGCCCGTCAACCAACACCCTATGAGAACATGAGTGAGGCGATCTAAAAAGGAGGGGTTAAAAATCATAGCCCAAAAATCAGTGAGCACCGCTCGCGCCTCCCTTCCTGTTCCGACAATCTTGTATCCTGCCGGAGTTTGCATCCATGAATTTGCCGATACAATCCAAGTCGCACTAAAGTGAGCCCCAAACGCCACACAAATCGTTGCCAAATAGTGTACACCCGGTCTTACCCGGTTCCATCCAAAAAGCATCAAGCCAATAAACCCTGCCTCTAAGAAAAAAGCAAAAACTCCTTCAGCCGCAAGCGCACTTCCAAATACATCCCCAACAAAACGAGAGTACATCGACCAGTTATTTCCAAAAGCGAAAAGTTGTACCAGCCCCGTAGCAACGCCGAGCGCAAAGCTTAAAGCAAAGATTCTCGTCCAGAAAATGGCAATCTTCCGATATCTTGGGTCCTTCTTTTTAAGATAGATCCCCTCCATGACAACAATCATTAAGCTAAGCCCGATACTAAGAGGAGGATACAAATAGTGAAAACCACTTGTTAATCCAAATTGAATTCTAGAAAGAGTCGTTACATCCATAGCCATACACAAATTTTTACACCCAAACTATGCCCTATAAAATATATTTGTCAACTTCCCTGTCCTAAGAAGCTCTGTATTTCACCCCAAACTGCCTTCTAAACGAGTAGGATGGGGTGAGAGAAATTCCTTTTTTATTAAACCTTTCCAATGCTAGACTTATTCCAAAAAAAGATTTCGCAGATCTCTTGGAACAGGTTCAAAATAAATTTATACACGTCTTTACACCCCTTGCGCTTTTCTCTGCTGCGGCTTACCTAGCAGGATCCAAAAAATGCATTCAATATTTTCCTAAAGCAACGGAAGAAGGTCTTATTCTTTCAGGGATATTAGGAGGTATAGCTGTCGCTGGAAATAGAATCTACGAAGACCAAATTAAAGAAAAAACTTTAAAACGACACCTCTGCCTTCTTGGAAGCCTAGCAATTTGTGCTGTCCTTACCCCTCATATTGTAAATACGTTAAATAGTAGTGCAAAAATCACTCGAGTTGCCTCTTTTCGCTTTGCAGCCATTGAAACTACCAT
>Ga0180434_10006830_pt1 | contig 13027 bp, 9 predicted proteins | sample SS_ome_7_FD_132453 | JGI IMG/M metagenome (GOLD analysis project Ga0180434, IMG submission 132453) | Hypersaline lake sediment archaeal communities from the Salton Sea, California, USA - SS_1_D_2 metaG | ecosystem: Environmental > Aquatic > Non-marine Saline and Alkaline > Hypersaline > Sediment... | reverse complement strand
CGATCAAACAGGCCCGAGACTCCCTCGCTGCGGCTACCAAACAATATAAATATACCTCCCTGACGGTCGCGGAAGACATCGGCGTTTCGCTTCCAGACTGTTTGGCACACGCGAGCAGCGATATTGTGGAGGGAGCCATCCATGTAGAGATGCTTCACCGCCTCGTGAACATGTACGCCATCACCCGCTCCGCCCTTCGAATGCAAAGCGAGTTAGGCCGTGAGAGCCTACTGCAAGAGTGCGGTGTGTATCTGCAGCGGGCCATCAACAAGATTACCGAGAATCCTGGCATTCTCTTCGGGTTTCCGAGGTTCTTTCAGTATTGGCTTTGCATATGGGGCGGGGTTCTCCGAAAGGCAACTAGGCAGGACGAAATTGGCCGCATGGCCACGGAGTGCAGCACGACACCTGAAGCCATTGAGAGTTACCTGGACATCGTTAGCAAGGTTTACAAGAAGGGGGCCCGTGCTGGCATGTTTCAGGTTCTAGAAGACAAAGAGTTCTTCAAGTATGTTCCGGCGGCCTATCGGGCGCTTGGCCTTCTCCATCGGAGGAAAGCCGGCCTCATGGACGAGGACGATGCCGCGGACTGTCTGTTCAGCGCGCACGAGGACACGTCTTACCTCGAGGCACTCAACCGAGCCCTTCAATCAAGCGGCGGCATAGCTTCTCTAAGGTGGTGAACCGACGACGGAAGTTGACTGTCTGATAAAGGCAATGCTTGCGGGTGGCACGTACATAAGATTTCGCAAGATGATGTCCGAGTCGCCTTCTACGGCGGCTGGCCCGTTCCATTCGTTTCCTAAGATAGAGCTGGTCTGGGGAGGTATTCATGCAGGACATCTGGTATGGGGACCAGCACTTGAGGATAATGGCGGGAGGTAGCAATTTACTAGCCGCCGTAGCGGACCGCGCCCGACCGCCCGCCAAAAGACTCCTACGACTTATCTATATCATCATCGCTCGCCTGGAGGTGGGCATACATCTGAGTGGTCTTGAAATCGCAGTGGCCGAGGCATTTGCTGATCCTGTAGAGCGACACACCAGCACATGGCGTGTTGACAATCCCATCAACTCCGACTATTCTGTTTACAAGGCAACCTGCCGTGGTCGGGTGCAGGTCCAACCGCGAAATCTCGGCTCGGAGTTCCGGGCGGGTCCATTGACAGCAGCAACAGATTTGGAAAGTGCAACACGATGAGAACGGAAGAAGGCGCGCACGTTTGGCGGAGAACTGAGCAGCCCCATAATCGCGCCTGGAAAGACCGGTGGCCTATGTGGGGTTTCGCCGTTGGCGGCTTGCTCTCGCTGCTCTGGTTTCTCATTCGTGTGATTCCGAAACCATCCCGCGCGATGTATCCATGTCAGAAGGTGGCTTTCCCGGTAGCCTCGACCTTTCTGGTGTGGCTCGCAGGCACTGTCGGGTCGATCACCGCCCTTCGCAAGGCGAAACGTTGTTTTGTCCGTTCGCGATACCTTCTGTGTGCCGTATTCATCGCTGCCGCTGTCGGTTCGGTATGGTTCGCCCAAAGCCTCACCATCGAGGAGACAGCGCTGGCGGACGACCTGGTCCCGAATGCGCCGATAGGAGTTGCGAAGGGCGCAAATCCCGGACGCGTTGTATGGGTGCACGATCCCGACGCGACGGATTGGGTGGGTCCCGGCGACGGACACTGGTGGGAAGCGATCCACACCGATCAGGCGGTCGTGAACCAGATGATGGACTGGGCGGTACAGGCGCTTGCCGGCGAGACGGACAGCTCCGCCGCCTGGGACGAGTTTTTCAGGCACTTCAATACGGTGAGCGGCAAGGGTGACGTCGGGTACCAGCAGGGCGAGAAGATCACTATCAAGGTGAATTTCGTCGGGTGCATTGAGCTCTGGCGCCGTAGCGAGGTCACGGAGATCGAGCAGTACAACCTGAGGGAAGTTGATTATATGAACACGTCGCCGCAGGTGATGACTGCCGTGTTGCGGCAGCTTGTGGATACCGTTGGAGTCAACCAGGCCGACATCACGATCGGCGACCCGATAGGTTATTTCCCTAACGAATACTACGACATGTGCCACGCGCACTTCCCCGATGTTCGGTACCTGGCATACACGGGGAAGTTCGGTCGGACCCTTTCGGCGGTCTCTTCGACTCCTCTGTACTGGAGCACGCCCGAAGCCGCGGGCTTGGAGACCGATCACCTGCCCGTTTCGTACGTTGAGGCAGACTACCTGATCAACCTGGCGAACCTCAAGAGCCATAACGATTTTGCCGGAATAACGCTCTGCGCCAAGAACCATTACGGTTCGCTGATGAGGCGGCCGTCCGGCACGGAAGGTTACTACGATATGCACAAGGACCTGCCCTATCCGACGCCGGGCATGGGGCACTACAGGCCGCTTGTGGACCTGATGGGACACAAACAGCTCGGCGGCAAGACGGTGCTCTATCTCGTCGACGGGCTGTATGCCGGGAAACACGCCCTGGAGAACTCACCGAGAAAATGGAATAGCGCTCCTTTCAACGGCGACTGGACTTCGTGTCTGTTCGCCTCACAGGATCCGGTAGCAATCGACTCCGTCGGATTCGATTTCCTCTATACCGAATGGGATGACGCACCTCACAAGTCCGGCACGAGCGACTATCTGGTTGAGGCCGCACTGGCGGACGACCCGCCGTCGGGGACTTTCTACGACCCTAACCATGAGGGAAATGTGGAGCGTCTGCAGAGTCTCGGCGTCCACGAGCACTGGAACAACCCGACGGATAAAGAGTACTCGCGTGACCTCGGAACCGGCGACGGTATAGAACTGGTGAAGCTGACAAGCGGCGGCTCCACCACAGACACCGATGGGGATGGTATCGAGGATGCTGTCGATCCCGACGACGATGGCGACGGGATACCTGATGATGAGGATCCGTTCCCCCTGGATACGGACAACGACGGCGTTAACAACGATGTCGATCCCGATGATGATAACGACGGAAGCCCTGACTCGGAAGAGCTCGCGTGGGGCACTGACCCGCTTGATCCTGCCAGCCATGTCCCGCTCCTGTCCTTGCCCGCAGCAGTTGCTATCTTAGGAGCAGGCGTTCTTGGCGCACCGCGCGGGAAGCATAACGCATAGGTGTGAGACGCGCTCCGTTTGCGGATGGTAGATGGAGCGTTGTGGAGGCGCTCTTTTCCCCATGCGTCCGCCATGCTGTTAGGGGTTGCCTCATCCTATATGCGCAGGAAATCAAGGACCCACCTTTGGGCGTTAGGCGCTGCGTGAGATTCGGAGCCTTGCGGCGGGTCAGCTCGATCCCGGATTTGTGAAAGATTTGCGAGAATTTACCCTCAATTCTCGATTATCAAGAGTGACACCGGGTGATCTAGGGTGACAATACATGAGACAGACGTCGTAACTGCAACAAGAGGTTACGACATAAATCGCTGTGAGACAAGACCTTAGAAAAGCGGCTGAGGCGAATCCCTCCCTTTATGACAACATACCGTGCGTTGATCCTCCAGCATCAGATGATCTTTGAGTGATTGGTGAGCTGACAGGAAGGGAGGTTCCTGACGTTGGGAGGACAATGGCATTGTCAACGAAGGAGCTCCAGAGCATAGTGTCTATACCGAGCTGGACGTCGTGAGCATCGACGTGGCTATCGCAGCGCGGGAAAACAGCCGTGGCCGTCGAGATACCCGGCACGCGTCGATTCTCAGCAGCATCCGCGGCTGCTCGTGCCGAATGTGCTGCAGTCCAACGCCGAATGCTCATGGCTTGTGGCCCCCCGCACGGAGCGATTTACCCTTCACATTGCAGCAACAATGAGTCACAGCACATCCTTGCGCGGTCATCGAGTGAAATTCTACGCTACTGAGGGCTTTCAATCGTGTTTACAAGGCGGCTGTAGCTGCCACGGAACTAGACAGACCTGTGTGCACGCCCCGGGAACTGCGGTAACATATTCTTGGAATTGAAAGAGGAGCTGCAAAACCGGCCGTGCAACCCCTTCGCTGTCACGCCAGCGCTGGAATAACGCTCCAGACGGTCAGCGCACTACGGCACAGCGTTTATGTTTTTCAACGCGCTCTGCGCTGGAGTGCGTGCCGCCCTAAGCATCTGCCTGACAGCACTATAAGCGGCAAATGTTGCCTGAACGCCTCACCCAAGTGTTCATATATCGCAACGTAGTGTGGCGGCTGGTATAGAGTTGACAGTCTCTTAAGGTCATCGGTGCCTTGAGGTTAACACCAGTTTGCTTCTACGGCACAGGAATTGCACGCAAAACGCCTACAAGGCGGTGTTGCGTGTTGATCTGTCGCGTGCAGAAGAGAGCGGCGACGGGGAGTGCGGCTTGCAAGTAAGTCGCCTATGAGGAGAACACCGTTCTCATTAAGACGGGTTGGGCGGCGCCACCCGTGATTATAGCGTAGGCTGTAACTGCCAGGAAACTGGACAGACTTGCGTGCACGCGCCTCCCTGGAACGGTCATAACGTATTCTTGAAATTGAAGAATGACTCGCAAAACGGGGGGCGCAGAGGCCCATCTGTGCGGATGCTTAATAAACGCACAAAGAGTACTATTTTTTTTCTTGACATATTTAGTATTTTGTGCTGTAATATACAGGGGTGCTGGCAGAGAGCGGCAACGGGGGAGGTCAACTATGTTACGGCATAAGGTCGTAGTGTCTGTAATCCCTCCTCTAATCGCACCAGCATTACTTGAAAGGTGTTCGTATGTTTGGTCATCGTTTCCCACTTTTCTCGCTCAATTCTCTTGAGTACTGCACCGACCGGCCAGACGTAGCTGCTGGTACATCGTTGCTATCGAGACCCCCGTCGTTGCGATGTATCAGGAAGGCACGGCTAGGCTAATACGCGCGTATCCTTGAAAGGCAACATGATGAAACCTGCAATGTCTCGCGTGACTCTACCAGCATCGTCTCGGAAAAGTGTAAGAGCGCGATGTTCTATTGGCCCTCAGGAAGAAGCGGCGGGAAAATTGCGTAGCGGAACCAATACTCGCGAACGACTTGCAACAGGACTAAAGAGATGATCACGGGAACTGCGTTAGCGGTCTATGACGACGCGACGGCGGGCGAACTCGAGATAGAGTCTCTAAGCAAAGCCGGTATCGAGATTGTCCAGGCGCGCGACTCAGCGCGCGCACTAGAGATAGCGCGCTCCAACAAATTCGACGCGGTAATCATAGATCTATCCAACCCGGGTTTAGCGGCCATAGAGGTGGTGCGCACGCTGAGAAACGTGGATCGGGACGTTCCTATCATCGTGTGCGTTGATGAACACTACTCCAAATTCATTGAAAAAGCTCTCGAAGCACACGTCTCCGATTTTCTTCAGAAGCCATTAGACAGTAACACCTTGCTCCGAACGATACGGCATGCCGTCGGACAACATCGGCTGATGCGCGAACGTAACCATCTGACTCAACCAGGTCCAGCCGAGAAAGAGGAACAGAAAGACGACCTCTCGAAAACGGATAACTTACATGAGCCATTGATGGCGGCGTCCACGGCGCTAGTGGGAGAGAGCTGGGCGATCAAGGAGATTCGGCGACAGATTGCAGAAGTGGCGCCAACCGACATGACCGTACTGCTCCTGGGGCAGACCGGGACGGGTAAGGATGTCGTAGCGCGGCTAATCCATGAAATGTCGCTCCGCTTCGTCAGCGGGGCGTTCGTTAAGATCTGTTGTCCAGCGCTGCCCGAGCAATTGCTGGAATCAGAGCTGTTCGGCCACGAGCCCGGAGCGTTTACAGGAGCTGAGAAGCGTAAACCGGGCCGCCTTGAACTGGCTGTCGGAGGCTCCGTTCTCCTGGATGAGATCGGTGATATGCCGCCAACGGTGCAGGCAAAACTCCTGGAAGTGTTGGAAGACAAAAGATTCACGCGGCTTGGGGGCAATGAGACAATCGACGTGAACGCAAGGATCCTGGCAGCGGCTAATGCCCCTCTCGAGCGCATGTGCGAAACGGGCCGTTTTCGAGCAGACCTCTATTATCGGCTTAATCAGTACATTATCTATATACCGCCTTTGCGCGAGCGTGTTGAGGACATACCTTTCCTTGTCAGCCATTTCCTTGACAAGTACGCGCCTCTTTACGGCAATCGGGGACTGTCCGTTTCGGCTGAAACGATGTCCTGCTTTGTTCAGTACCCCTGGCCCGGCAACGTACGCGAGCTGGAATCGGTGATCAGACGCTACGCCTTGACCGGCAGAGAAGAGTCCGTCCGTTCGTCGCCATGCGGACAGTGGCTGAGCAGACCAGCCGCGTCAGCTTGGGGTACGTATCAGGAGAACGAGAAGAGGGTCATCATCGAAGCTTTGACCAGAGCCAGGTGGAATCGGCGCCGCGCGTCCGAGATTCTCGGGATTAGTTATAATACACTTCGCCGGAGAATCGCACAGTATAAACTCGATGTAGCAGCCTCTGATTCTCCCGAGTGTTTGAGCAGAGGACCGTCCGCTCCGAGCACTTAAAGACCGCTCGGCTTGCCCGTTTGCCCCCGTTAGGAAAAGGGGGATTATTGCGGAAGAGTGTCATTAGACAAGATGTCGCACTCTCCCCTCCTACTTTCGCAGTTTTCCGGAGCTTTTTCCATCTTCGGTGCGGTTATCTGACAAGAAAGACTCTGCTGCCAGGAGCAGGAAAGCGCCCGTCATAATTAACGATAAGCTGGCCGTTACCGAAAATCTCCATCGTGTAAGCGATGAGTTGATTGCCGAATTTCGTTGCGTTGCCGCCGAGCTCAACGTGATTGGACGGGAAGTAATAGGTTCCCTCGAGGTCCATCAGGCTTGTCCCGATGATACGAGCGGGATTGGTATTGTCGCGAGCCTGGAAGATGGTCACACCTTCATAGGTGTCCACGTCGGGATAGCTGTAAAGCTCCGGGTCCGGCGGAGTCATCCTCACTACTCCGCCCCCGGTAAGATCCAGATGTCCGGTCCCAGTGATGAAGATCATTACCCCCTCGGCGAAGAAGTCGGCGCTACCTGTGACCTCGAGTCCGACTCCATCAACAATGTAAATCCCCGGCTCAAGCGTCATGCTGCCGTTGTTGATGGAGATACCGCCTGAATAGTATCCCGGGACAAGGGTAACGGTCTCGCCCCCCGTCACGGCAACGGTGCCAAAGTCATTCGCCGGATCCCAGGTAGGCTCGGGCAGAAATGCGAGCGGATCGGGGACTGGGTCAACCGAGGTGTTCTGATCAGGCGGTAAAGTAGGAACGCCGGTTGTACAGATACCTCCTACGGAATTGATCTCATCCGCGTATAGCGTCATGCTTCCCTGAAAGCACGAGGCGCAATCATCTGTTGAATTGACCTGAACCGCGCCGTTATCAACGTCTACCCCGACACTCCCCCATATATTCAGAGCACACTCTTCACCATCAGCTAGGACAATAAGTCCTGAGCCGGTACCGCCTCCGACCATGGCAATGGCCCAACGGGCCATATTGGCAGTATCTACACCGAATGCCGGTCCGAACAGCAGCGATACAGACCCTCCGAGCGATGTGTCGGTTCGACGTGCGACAACTTTCACGGCGTTGAGAGCGGTCGCATCCGGGTCGAACGCTCCGATATCGCGATCGAAACGTCCGACAACGATATCTCCGTCGGCCGCGTTGGCGTCGTTAGAGTCAAGTTCAATCGGGGCGCCCGCCGCTCGATTGGCAAGCCCGACATTGACAGCAGCCGCACGGGCTGCCACAACATCCGTTCTTACTTGTTGCGCCCCTGCCAGCGCTGCTGCATCGGCGCCGATTTGCAGCTGCTGTCCCACTACAACCAGGTATCCCATGTCGATCGAGATGCCGACAAAGCCAATTATGACCATGATGACCAGAACAACCCAGATGTGGGCGATTCCTTGCTGTCCTGAAGCGAATCTCTCAACCATGTCTTGTCGCTTTAGGGATTGCATAACACCCGAAGGACGGTTGCACCAAATTTTCGCACGGAGGGTGCCCAGCAGCATCGGTGAGACCTGCGTCGGCTTTGCAGCGGTCGGACCCTCGATGTGTTGCAGCCGTTGCCAGAGTCGGCCGACCATTTGATCCGAACGATGATTCCTGAGCAACGATCTCGACGATTGTACGGATTTCTTATCCATCCACTGCACTACCCATGAACACCAGATGCTCATCCGTGCGGCCGCGTCCGACCCGAGACTCTGCTACGCACCCGCGACCACGACTCGCTTTCTATTGTGAAACATTCTCCGTTTGTTCAGCCGTCTGCTGTTGCCCCTGGGCTTGGCCGGCAAGAGTTCTAACTCCCCTCTCCAGCCGTCCGAATAACGTGTTCCAGGTCCGAATCTCGCGGATAACGGTAAGATTATACTCGGCATCTTTTGTTCGGAGAAGTTCCTTATACAGGGCCAACGATTCATCGTACCGACCCATCATGCCCATAGCCAAGGCCATGTTCGCTCGATACCGCGGCTCGCGGGGCATAATCTCAGCAGCCATAGAGAAATTATCCAAAGCCGCCTCGTAGTCGCCTTGTAACAGCGCGCAAACGCCGGCATTGTTGAGGACGATCGGATCTTCCGGGGCGATCTCGAGGGCCTTGGATACGACTCGTGCGGCCTCCTCAAGACTGTCCTGCCGCAATCGGATCTCGGCCAGGTCGCAATAGGCGGGAGTGAAACCGGGATACTCGGCGACCAGTCGCAACAGAACCAACTCGCTTTGCTCTTCCTTGCCTTGCGACGCCAGGATCCTTGACATAGCGTAGAGCGTTCGTGCAGTCGGCGGCGGATGGACGCCGCTCTCCATCCCCGACAGGTTCTCTCTATCGGTGGAGGAATGGAGGGTTGCGCATCCTCCGAAAGTTAATGCAAAGAGTACCAGCAGGGGCACCAAGATCCCGTACTCAACTTTGCTAAGACTTACAGGGAGATGTCTCATCATTCTACTCCTTTTGTCCACGTCTGGCCGCTCTGTTCGTTGAGCATCAGCAAAACTCTTTCAGATGCCATCCCGTCACCTCCCGGGAGAGCGTCGCCTATTGTAGCGCTGTTCGTGTCCAGACCCTCACTGCTCATGAACTTGACAACCGCCGTCTTCCGCGCGGTGTAGAGCTCCTCTGAGGCGTTTGCTCGACGGACGCTCAAGTGTAAAGGGTATCCCTCCACCTCGGCCACAAGGAACTGAGCGTTGCGATCCTTCTGCATGCCGGAATCGTCGGTGACCGGCGCAACGGCATCGAGCTCGCCGCGACTGAGGATCCGAATCCTGCCGCTGTCGATGCCTTTCGACAGCATGTATTGCCGCACGGAAACCGCGCGCCGCCGGCCCAACTTCTCGTTGTATTCTTCCGTTCCCCTGACATCTGCATGACCCGTGATCAGGATATCGGCCTCGATGTTATCGCGGAGAAGTCGTACGGCATCGTCGAGCGTTGGCAGGGCGTCGTCACGGAGATCTGCTTTGTCATAATCAAAGAAGACCTGCACGTGTTTGATCAATTTCGTCACGGTGAACCGGCCCTTGTAATGGGCAGCCAGGACCTCCAGCTCGCGTTCGCCGAGTTCGTTGAGCTCAGCCGTGTCAGCCACAAAGTGATACGGATAGACTGTGTGCTGCGCAACGATCCCGTTCTTGATGGATTCGTCCGAAAAAGAATCCGCCATCAGCTTGTTTGCGAACCTGCGCTCCTCAGGGTCCAGGTCGGTGAGCGGTCTGTCACAGCACATCCTCCACGTACTGCAACCAACCACAAGAGCCACCGGAAGAACCATTATGACCGTCAAAAACGATTTCATGACTGTTGCCTCCTTCATGTTCGACATATCCACATCTCCTAATCCACACTGAACACCTGGTACAATGTTATGCATGCAGGACCGATGGCCACGACCAGCACAACGGGAAAGATAAACAGAATCATCGGAAACAGCAGCTTGACGGACATCGTCTCAGCGGACTCCTCAGCCCTCTGGCTTCGGAGCTCTCGCATGCTTGCCGCAAAGATCCGCAGCGCCTCGGAAACGCTCGTACCGAACCTCTGGGTCTGGACAAGTACCGCCACGAGACGCGAAAGCTCGTCAGCGCCGGTGCGCTCGGCCATATTGCGCACGGCTACCGCGCGGTCCGCACCGAGATGCGTTTCCAGATTGGTAAGAGCCATTTCATCCGCAAGCAACGGGCTGACGGTGCGGATCTCGTCGGCGACGGAATTCCAAGCCATGTCCAATCCCATCCCGCCGGATACGCATATCTCCAAGAGGTCGATCATAGCCGGCAGGTGGTGTCTGACCTCAGCACAACGGTTTCGACAGCGCAATTGCACCAAGATGTTTGGCACAAAGAACAGGCCGGTCGCCCCTCCCATGGCAAAGAGTACCTTCAGGCCCACGGGTGCTTCGATAAACGTGGCGAGGACGCCCAGGACAATAAGACCAGCCACCAGCAAGAACATCTTCGCCCCGAGAAATATGGTCACAGCGTTGCGATCGTGGAATCCCGCTTTCGTCATTTGCTTGCGAAGCCCCGAAGAAGTCTCTCTGGAAGAGACCATTGAGCCTATCCTGGCAACAGTAGTAACCAATGTCAGCTTGTCGCCGGAGTCATCGCTATACCCAACGTCTCCTTCGGGGACAAGAAGCCGGCTACGAACAGCATGTCGTCGGGCGCTTATGGAGGTGAGCAATGCGCCGCCAAGACAGATCACCGAAACAAAAGCTAGCAGCGAGGTCAAGATGCTATATCCATACATAGTCACGCTCCCGAGATGGACTCGTCTCGTGCTTCAGTAATGAAGTTCTGTGATTCGGTTCATGATCCACGTCCCGGTTACAAGGGACACCCCCGCCAGGACGAGCAAGACTTTCCCTACTGTGGTGGACAGTAGCGGCTGCGCATAGTTCGGATTGATCAAATGGATTACTGCGAACAGTATGAACGGCAAGGCTATCAATACCCGTTTGCTCAATCGTATCTGCGATGTGAGAACGCGAGCGCGCCGATGCAGCCTGATCCGGTCCCGGATCACTTCGGCCAATCGTTCCATCATATCCGCTAGATTACCCCCGCTCCGTAACTGAATGATGATCGACGCCGCAAAGAGTTTCATGTCCGGGCTGGTGGATTTCGCGGCGGTGGCTTGTATTGCTTCTTCCACACTCCTGCCCAGAGCTTGTTGTTGACATACCTCAGCGAACACCGTACTGACAGGAGGGCTCATCTCATCCACGATAAGTTGAAACGCACCGAGCAGCGGGTGACCCGCCCGCAGGGAACGGGCGGCAAGCCCCAAGGCATCGGCGATCTGCGTTTCGAACAGTTCAGCTTCCTTCCTGACCTTGCGCTCTCCATACATCCACAGGACCACCACAATGATCGCGGCCGCCCCCAGTGCAATTACCATGTTACCGGTAAGACCTAACGTGATGACGAACCCCAGCAATGTCACGCCGACGGTGCCGAGAATCATCGTACGCACGGGCACATTCCATCCTGATGCATGACGGATATGCTCGAGACGCTCCGAAAAGGATGTTCGTCCGGGTCTGCCCGGGACGATTGTTGTGGCGACGCCGCCCTCGTGCCAGAGGCGCAGGACGCGAGCGTTTTTGCCCTTCAGTCCGTCTACGGGGGTCAATCGCTGTTCTAGTTTTTTCCTCTCCGACGTACGACGGAGGTACCAGAGAACCACGCCGATGAACCAAATCGAGACAACGAGCAAGAAGACCGATACTCCAAGAAACAGTATTAGTGTTTTGTCCAAGTTATCCATCACGACGAGTTTCCTTACCATCCGGTGCCGGCGAAGCCAATACGCGACGTTGAAAGAAATCCTGCGGGAGATGAACGCCTTCTTCCTCCAGACGCTCGAGCATCTGCGGCCGGATGCCGCACGCCTCGGCGTGGCCATAGGCATGACCGTCGGTACCTACGCCCAACTGCCTGAAGCGGAAAATGTCCTGAAGCAAAATCATGTCGCCTTCCATACCCGTGACCTCGGCGATGCTCATGACCTTCCGCCGACCTCCAGTGAGCCGGCCCAGGTGGACCAGTATGTCGAGAGCCGAGCACATCTGCTGGCGGATAGCAAGAACGGGGAAGTTAAGTCCGGCCATGCTGACCATGTTTTCGACGCGGTGCAGGGCATCGCGCGGGTTGTTTGCGTGCACAGTGGTCATGGAGCCCTCATGACCGGTGTTCATCGCTTGAAGCATGTCCAGCGTCTCGGCGCCTCGCACCTCGCCTATAATGATCCGGTCGGGCCGCATGCGAAGCGAGTTGCGGAGCAGATCGCGCTGGGTCACCTCGCCCTTGGCCTCGATGTTCGGTGGTCTCGTCTCGAGCCGAACAACATGCTCACGCTGAAGCTGCAGTTCCGCTGCATCCTCGATGGTTACAACGCGTTCTTCAGGGGGAATCCACTTCGACAGCGCGTTCAGCAGCGTGGTCTTGCCTGTGCCGGTTCCGCCGGAGATCAGCACATTCATCTTGCAACCAACGCACGCCTCGAGAAATTGCGCCATCTCTTCGGTGAATGTGCCCAACTCGATCATCTTGTCCATTTCGATCGGAATCGTGCCGAACCGCCGGACGCTCAGCGCCGGCCAATCGAGCGAGAGCGGGGGAATGATCGCGTTGACGCGCGAACCATCGGCAAGGCGTGCATCGAGCATCGGACAGCTTTCGTCGATTCGCCGCCCGACACGGGCGCCGATCCGTTGTATCACCTGGAGAAGCTGGCCGTTATCGCGAAATCGCACGTTCGTTTTCTCGAGCACCCCGAACCGCTCAATGTATATCTGATCCGCCCCGTTTACCAGGATGTCGCTGATCTCGTTGTCATCGAGGAATTCCTCAAGTGGACCCAATCCGAAGATCTCGTCCATTACCTCGCGCAGAAGTTGCGCCTTTTCGGGGGTTGAAAGCGGACACTGTTGTTCGTTGAGCAACGTGTCAACGCGGCGGGAGCACTCCCGATAGAGCTCATCGATGGGCAGCGTCCTTGCTTCGTGGAGATCCATAGTCTCCAGGAGCTTGCGGTG
>Ga0180434_10006829_pt1 | contig 13027 bp, 10 predicted proteins | sample SS_ome_7_FD_132453 | JGI IMG/M metagenome (GOLD analysis project Ga0180434, IMG submission 132453) | Hypersaline lake sediment archaeal communities from the Salton Sea, California, USA - SS_1_D_2 metaG | ecosystem: Environmental > Aquatic > Non-marine Saline and Alkaline > Hypersaline >... | reverse complement strand
GGCAGCTCCAAGCACCTGCGGAGTCGAGCGCATGCTGTATGCATCCTGGACTTTGACCTTCATCTTACCGGTTACGAGATCCGAGTTCTCGATGACCTTCCGGATATTGAGAGCCGATGTGACAGCACCGCGAAAACCACGGAGCCTGTGCAATCGGCCGTCGTATGGCTTCATATTTGCCTTTAGGGCTTCAAGAGTCATGGCAGCGCCGATTTCAGCCTGTTTGAGCCATCGTTCAGCTTTATAGATGGACATGGCGGCCATGCCGGTTATCATATTGCTTCCGTTGATGGATGCAAGGCCATCACGAGCCTTGAGACCGGGAACTTCAATCCCCGCCTTTTCGAAAGCGGCGCGTGTCGGCATCCGTTCGCTCTTATAGAAAGCTTCACCTTCGCCCATAAGGGAAAGCGCCATCTGGCTCATTGGTGAAAGGTCGCCACACGCGGCAACGCTTCCTTTTTCCGCTACCACGGGGGTGACACCTTTATTAAGCATTTCCACCAATGTTTGCGTAATGATGGGCCTGTTCCCTGAGTTCCCGTGCGCATGGACATTGATTCTCGAGAGGATAGCGGCCCTGACCACATCAATGGGGAATGGTTTCCCGATACCCGCTGCGTGATTGTAGATAAGGTATTTCTGAAACTGGCGCGTCTGCTCATCGGTGAGAACAACCTCAGAGAATTCGCCGATTCCCGTATTCACTCCATACATTATTTCGTTGGCTTCGATCTTCTCATCGAGTAGAGCCCGGCATTTTTTTATTCGCCCTACGGCATCCTCATGGAGTTCAACTTTTTCATTATGCTGTGCCACCTTGACCAGATTTTCTATGGTCAAACCGTTCCCAGTGATGACGATGGCCATGAATCCTCCCTTGATCATTAACAGGAATTATAAATTGTCATTACATAAGTCGTGAAATGTAATCCGGGTATGCCGGTCGTTCAACTGCTACATAGTGAATGATGACTTGAGTTACCGAAGGATTTCTATTTCTATGTTCCATTGAAACGAACCGTAAGGAATTACACGGACTCGAACAGAGGGGCCGCGGTATGTTCTTGAATATCCATATTGTTGATCTCATTGCTTTAGCGATTCTCGTATACGAATTCATTCGCGGTGCATTGCGCGGCGCGCTTTTATCTGTTTTCGGTATCGTGAGAATCTTACTCGCTTACTGGGCCGCATATCGTTTCGGACCCGATGTCGGAGCGAGACTACGTGTCCCTTTTGCCATAGCAAATACGACAGCCTCTCTCCTCGGTGGTCTTCTCGTATTTCTGATCGTTCTTTTTCTTCTGGGGCTTATCCTGGGATATCTCGGACGTGAACAGAGACGGCGTATCAGAGCCGGGCAAACATCACTTTCGGGATCGAGTCGATTCGTGGGCGGATTGTGTGGTATCCTCATGGGTGCGGTGACAATTATTGTCATATGCTGGTTATATAGCGCTCTTCGAGGGACGAATCTGGGAGATAAGCTGCCGGATATTGACACGAGTCTTACTATGAAATCAACCCGCTCTCTTGTAGAGCAGGGCGCTTACCGTATGCTGAAAAAGCAGATCGATTCGGAGGAACGGGCACATCGTCTGGCTGAAATGATCAGTTCACCGGATGAGACGGGAACTGAGTTACGTACGATCGTGGAGGAACCGAGTATAGCCGGATTATTGCAGAACAAGCATTTTGGTGATGATTTCCTTTCGGGGAACGCTCTCCGAATAGAGGCGAATCCCGCGTTTCAACGGATTATTCGTGATACTTCTCTGGTGAAACGTATTACTCGTCTGGGCTTACTCCCTGATGATATTTCAACCGGCGATCTTGAGACAAATCTTTCGTCTCATCTTGCCATCGTGGGACAAAAAGTGGATAAGGTGCTCAACGATCCGGCATTCGCGGAAAAGGTTGAAGAACTTCAGAAAGAAGGCTTGCTCGATCGCACCAAGATTCACCAACTCATCGTTGATTCACGATTTCATGAACTGCTCGACAGGTTGAGTTCAACGGTCATAGAACCGAAAAACTTAAGCGAGAAGCTTCCGCCGACGGTTATCGAATCGCCGGAGATCAGCGAATAAGACGTAGCCTGCATTTCTCGCCGGCTTTCTTCTGTATTTGTCGAACAGGGATGTACTATCGCCGTTAATGATCTGTACATCGAATCACTCGATGTACAGATCGCTCTCAGCCTTTCCGTCATCTCAAGGACTTCGTCTATCAGCCATTCGGCGTAGCTCATGGACTTCGTCTCTCAGCTTAGGAGATAAATCCTCCTCTATTCTCCTTTTCGAACGGAGGAAGGAAGAGAAAGAGGATGTAACCGCATGCCTTGATATTACACGCATTTCAGTGCTTTTGTAGCAAAATCCAGTGAGAAATACGGGCTAAGGCAGATAGCGATGTACCGAGAACGGTATGGAAACCGAATACTCACCCGCAACAACATGGAGTTGGATGTAATCAGTGGCATATGCCGCGGGGAAATGAAGCTGCCCCTGAATGGTCTGAGATGGTCCGAGCGTGGTCTTCCGTAATGCATCAAATGTCCACATAGCACGCAGTTCATTGAGCGATTGGTGACGATATTCATGTCGCTGTGTTTCCCTTTGAATTCGTTCCTCACGCTCTATATCTTCGAGATCTTCTTCAATTCGCTCCTCGTCAGATTTTTCCGTGCCGATGGTGGCTATATCCACGAATAGATCGAGAAGGAGCAGGGTTGAATCCGTTCTCATGGCTGATTTATGGGCCGCTTCCTGCCTGGAAATACTTATGTCAGTCTCCAGGATTTCGGTTTCAGGATCTATGGCAAAGTATGGTCGCTCAGATATTTCCTGATCCAGAGAGGAGACCGGATAATAATATGAATACTGCGGTTCTATCATCATCTCCATATCAGTAAGATTCGTGATTTCCACATCGAAAATGAGACCATCTCGAAATGAGCCATCATATGAAGCGACAACAGCGATATTTCCGTCCGATCGATGAGTGTATGCTTGTCCCTGCAACCAGACCGTATCGTCAGATGCGGGCTCCAGCCTGTAGACGGTTTTTGGAGTAACAGCACAGGATAGTACGAGTAACAGGATAATCCCGACCGCAGGAGCGAGTCTTCTTCTATGCATATCCAACTCCCTGTTCTGGTGTTCTTTGATACTCTGTGTAGCCAAATATAGATCGAATTTGGATCCGGGAAAATGCCCTTTTTATCCGCCTTCCCGGAATAAAACGGTTTACCCGTGAGGCTCCATTTATAGAACCCGAGTTCAGTCTGGATCGATTCAAACATATAGGCTACATATGACTGAAACGGTTGCAGATATGCGGTGCATACCTATTGTTTTATGTGGAAATTGGAGTATTCATGCGTGTGATGCGCGAAAGGATGTGACGAATGTCATCGGATATGCATAAAGATCCCGAAATAATATATCCATGCAACTGGGATTTTACGATTATCGGTTCTGACGAAAATGAGATGAGAGCGGCGATCGTCGAAGTGGTAGGATATGAAGTGGAACACGTAAGCAGGGGAAATACGAGTTCAGGTGGACGCTATATGAGTCTCCGGTTCTCCGTCCTCGTGCTATCCGAAATCGCACGAAATAAACTATATACCGATCTTGCGAATCACTCTTCTATTCGAATAGTCCTATAATATGAACAGCAGATTCCATGTGTCAGACTCGGTGAAATCAATCAGTTTTATACTCGTATACTTTCTGGTTTGTATCGCCCTTCCGAATAACGTTGTTACGGCGGAACCGATTGCAATAATCGGCGCTTTTGATACGGAGCTTGAACTGGTCAGGTCGCGGATCACCGAACCCGATACTCACCGTATTCTCGGGATCGAGTTCTGCCGCGGCACTCTCAATGAGACATCCATCGTTTTTGCTGAAGTTGGTGTGGCCAAGGTCAATGCAGCTATGACAACAATACTACTCATCGAACATTTCAGGCCATCCGCCATTATTTTTACAGGTATTGCAGGAGCCGTGGGGGATTCTATCCTGCCCGGGGATATTGTAATCGGCAGACAAACAGCTCATCATGATCTTGTTTCAATATCAGACGAGGAAATCAGGAATTTTGGTGTTGTAAATCCAGTGAACGGTATTAGAAATCCTGTCTTGTTTCCTGCCTCCGAACAATTGCTGGAAAGCGCGTGGCGTGCAGCGGGCGAAATCGAACTTGAATCAATGACGACCACGGTTGGAGAACGAACTCCCCGAGTAGTTGAAGGGATGATAGCCACCGGCGATGCCTTCGTCGCGTCTGCGTAGTTAAAGGCTGATATTCGGTCGCGGCTGGATGCAGTCGCCGTTGAGATGGAGGGGGCGGCCGTGGCACAGGTATGCTACCAGCACGGGATACCCTGCATTGTCATTCGTAGCATAAGCGATAATGCCGATGCGAATGCCGGGGTGGATTTTGAACGATTCTATCGAATAGCCGCCCGAAACTCCGCCCAGCTTGTTATGAGTATGATAAAGCACATCCAATAATACAATACAAGCGATCATTCCTTTGAGGAATCAGGCTCATACTCGATCGGCCTACGGTACTCTTTCTTTCTGGACTGGAGTTTCTTTGTTTCGAGTATCTTTTCTTTGGCCCGCTTTGATCGTTTGCGTTTTTGACGCCTGATCTTCTCAATTCGTTTCTTTTCTTCGCTCAGTCGATCGTCGATGATCTCTGCGATTTTATCGACCAGCCGTCTTCGTGCGAGGAACCGATTCAATTCTCTGGATCTGGATTCCATGCATTTGACCTGAAGACCGGTGGGAATGTGCTTCAGAACGACACAACTTGCGGTTTTATTGACTTTCTGCCCTCCCGGCCCTGAAGCGCGGACAAATTGTTCCTCGAAGTCATCTTCCGAAACGCCGAGTTTTTCCATTTTTTCAGCCAGGTTTTTCAGTTTCGCCGGCGTCACAATAGATTTATGCATGTGGATCTCCTTCAATGCTCTCACTTTAAATAAATCACCGGGTGAGAAGGGGACAAGCCGTGGTGATATGGAAGCGCCGATAACCGGTTGATCAGAAAAGAAATCGTTGTGTACGACCGCCATACATGAAATCCCGGAACGTTTGCTGGTACCTCGTTTCCTTGATGTTTTGAATATATCCGGATAACATGGCGTATATCCTGAACAAGCCTTATCACTCGCTACGATACAGAGGATGGCATATGGATAGTCAAAAAACAGCTCGATTTATTTTTTATTCGATTCTATTGTTGCTTCTCATCCAGACGGTGTATTATTATCCTAAACTCCCGGAGCAGGTGGCATCGCACTTCAACGCAGCGGGAGAACCAGACGATTGGACGGGTAAGCAGGCATTTTTCCTCATTATGTGGGGAACGTATATCCTGATAACGATTATCTTCGCCGCAATGGGACCATTGCTATCCCGCATTCCCGAATCACTGATCAATCTTCCTAATCGCGGATACTGGTTTGCGCCGGAGCGGAAGGCGGAAACGGTACGCGTTTTGTCTGAATACATGCTTTGGATGGGGTCAGCAACCCTGGTTCTATTCCTCGCAATTATGCATATAACCGTTGAAGCGAATATCGGAGTTGATCCCGGAATCGGTCCACCATGGTTGATACTAGGACCCTATCTGGGCTTCACCGTACTCTGGTGTATTGCATTTTTTTTGAGATTTGCGAGAAAACCAAAAAGAAATGATGAATGCTGAATGATGAATGATGATTTGGGGATACGACGAGGACGTCTAAAAGAGAGATAGGTGATAGGTGATTTCAGAAATGCTGATTGATGAATGGGGAAAATCGTAGTTCGTGATTTGTGGATCGAAGTTCGGGTATAAGTGGGGGATAAGACGTCCTTAAGAGAGATAGGCGTTAGGAGATAGGGGATGAATAGGAAAGATAGTCCCAGTTTGATGGGAATAAAAATGACGGGAAGTACGATTTGTAAATCGCTATCGGTATCGCTATCGGTATCGAAATCGAGTAATAATCAAACAGGATGATCAGAGAATGTTGAAGAGTTGAGAATTGTATGATTTCGAGATTTTGTTTTTGTTTGAATGATCCTCCGGAATCTGAAACGGAAAACTGACGACTGATAACCATTCATATGGGGGATCGATAGGCGATAGGTGATTTCAGAAATAATGAATGGGGAAAATCGTAGTTCGGGTATAAGAGGGGGATAAGACATCCTTAAGAGAGATAGGTGACGAACGGGAAAGATAGCCCCATAACATCTATTGAGGACTGATAAATTATTTCAGTTAATGAATCATTGAGAGTGCAAAACTGCTTCTGTTTGCGGTTGAGAAAAAGACCTGAACGAAATCCCGGTGAGAGGCTTCAGAGGGCGAAGGGAGGTTATGAGGAATCCTCCCTACTCCATTGCATAATACGAAGTGTGAATTTACTTCATGACTACACGCTAGCGAGGGGAATTTCATCAACGGACTGAAATATGGGAAAAAAAAGGGACAAACTTGATCTTATAATCAAATCCGTCTGCAATGAGTTCGGGATTAGGAAATCCGATCTGATTTCCCGATCTCCGGATGCACGGCATATCCATGCCCGAGGTATACTGTCTCTCATTGTTCGAGAAAACAGCGATCTCACATTGGCGGAAGCTGCGCGGCGTTTGAAACGTGACAGGTCGGGTTTGAGTAATGCAGCGAAACGAATACGTGAACGTATGCCGGAGGATGAGGAACTATCCGAACAGGTGAGTAGGATCCGTGATAAGTTGGAGTCACAGTATTTACGGGGCAATGAAAAGAATCAAACACTGCGGGATCGGCTTACGGACCGCGAGATACGTGGAATCGGAGAGGCTTTTGAGACCATCGTTTCATTGGTAGATTTGATCAGTGGAATGGAGGTATCCGAATTACCTCGATGCATACTCCCCGAAGGTATCGTAATACAGAACGAATTGGAATACAAGTTAGTTGATATTCCGGGCTTACCTGCGATTATGAAGGAAAATCAGGCTATATCAAATTATATGGCCCCTGAGATCCACGATAGTGTTCGCGCCACACTTAAGGGCATAGTCTGGTCTCTCGGTGTTCTTTTGTTCGAATTACTCACAGGTCGAACCCCATTTCAATCGGGAAGCATAGAGAATATCACGGATATCCGCCTTTACAGACCCGATCTTCCTGAATCCATGACATTGCTGCTCTATAGAGCTTTAGAAATGGATCCAGAACTAAGAATTCAAGATCCTGATGGTTTTTTCCGTGAATTCAAGACGATCTATACCGACAATAAGGAGTCCTCGAAATCAATATCCAATCCGGATCAGGAAATGTCGGGCAAACCTGAGATGCCTGTGGACAGCTTCGATTCAACTCTCATTGAAGGAAGTTATGAGCGTATCCGTTCAGCCCTCACCTTTGTCGGGCGATCTCGGGAATTATGTGAGCTGAAAGACCACCTATCAGATACACGCTATCGTCTCATCTCGCTCGTCGGTCCCGGGGGAGTGGGAAAGAGTCGTCTTGCGTATGAACTGGCGGGTCGGGTTACCGAGGAGTATGAAGATGGCGTATACTTCATCCCGTTGAATCCGATTCACTCTCCTGCTTTTATCTCCTTGGCCATCGGAAATGCCATCGGATTGAGCTTCGGGGGCAGTCATGACCCTCTGGATCAACTCATCGCTCATCTACGTTCCAAGAAAATCCTCCTGGTTCTCGATGACTTCGATAGACTGATCACCGGCGCGGATCAGGTTGCCCGATTGATTGGGGAAACGGAGAATATTTGTATTCTCGTCACTTCAAGAACGATACTCGATCTTCAGGATGAGCGGATCTACGAGGTGCAAGGGTTGGAGGTTCCAGAAGATAATGACGACAGATCATTGCTGGATTTCAGTTCCGTTCAACTGTTCCTTGAAAATGCGACCAGACTCAGGAGGGAGTTTGAACTCATCAATCAGGATAGTAGTATTATTGCCCGGATCTGTCGTCTCCTTGAAGGAGTACCGCTGGCGATTGAACTCGCATCCGGTTGGATTCGTGTTCTGACACCCGGAGAGATTCTGGATGAGATTCTGAATGGTATTGATGTCCTCAAAACATCGGAACGGGGCAGAGCAGAGCGTCATCAGAGTATGCGAGCGACATTCGACAGGTCATGGAGAATGCTTGAGGATCGGGAGCAACGAGTACTATCCGGATTGTCCGTTTTTAAAGGAGGCTTTTCCCGAGATGCCGCGGCAAGCGTTGCAGACACTTCAGTTGATGTATTGAAGTCTTTAGTGGACACGTCCCTGGTTCAGATAGATATCTTCGGAAGATACCGTATACATGAGCTACTCAGACAGTATGCGGAGGAAAAACTCATTGAGGATGTCGAACGGCAATCAACAACAAAACGGGCACATGCGCGATACTATGGTTTGTTCCTGAATAGGCAGAACTCGTTATTAGGCAGCAAGCAGATGGCCACAGCGCAGGAAGCTATCGAACAGGAACGGGCGAATATCGATGCGGGATTTATGTGGGCGGTTCGTCATGATGACGTTGAAGAAATCGACGTGTATATTCAGCCTCTCTCAAATTATCTACAGTCGAAGAGTCAGTTCTTGGATGGTGAACACCTGTTCTCCGAAGCACTGCGTCTCCTTTCGGAGCGATTCTCTCCTCAAAACTTCGAGAATAACCCGTCAATCGGATTACTCGTTGCTCGCCTCAAAGCAAGATTGGCTCTCCAGCATGGTCGACTCGGGAAGTACGGCTCCTCCGAGTCTCTCATTAAAGAAAACCTCCCCGTATTTGAAGCTGCTGATCAGGACCAGGAAATCCACTTTTGCATAACTATTCTCGCGAATATCGCCCGAAAACAAGGCAGATATCATGACGCGCTTGATCTGTGGAAAAGTATTTTGAATCGAGCCGAAAGCGGCGACTCAATCCGCAAAGCCAAAACCATGAGTTCGATGGCCAGTGTTTACGGGTGGCTGGGTGAACAGAACCAGGCTCGCGTATACTATGAACGTGCTTGTTCCATACTACGGAATCAGGATGAACCAATTCCATTGGCCCAGTCGTTAAGCGGATTAGGTGATCTCGCACTCCGTCAGGGCCGTTGCAAGGAAGCCCGGGAGTATTATGAGCGGGTCTTGACAATTGTCCGCGAACTCGGTCATGAGGGTTTGCTGCACGTTACCATTGATAGATTGGCGGGTTGTGCAGTCAATATGGGTGAATACCAGAAGGCAAAGAAACTCTATGAGGAAGTGCTTGAGCTCTACCGGAAAACCGGAAGCGAAAGCGCTACTGCTCGAGGTCTTTATGCGTTGGGCAATTGCCTTACTTTTCTTAGCGATTTTGATAGGGCGAGGGATCTTCTCGAAGATAGTGTGGATCTCTATCGGCGCATTGGTGAAATACCCGGAGAAGCATTCTCTCTCAACGCGTTGGGTATGGTTTATCAAAATCTCAATAAATGGCAGGTTGCGTCGGAGTGCCATGATCGCGCGCTGTTTCTTTTTACGGATATCTCTAACGCTGAAGGCAGGATAGCAACGTTCATGTTACTCGCCAGATGTCATTTAGAATTGGGAAAGTCGTCGTCCGCGCGGTCGAATTTTCACCGGGCAATTGAATTATGTCGTAAACATTCGTATAAAAGCCGGTTGATGGATCTACTCCTCGAAATCTCCGTGCTTTTCAAGAGAGAGAACAAAATAAGAGATGCGTTAGTACTCAAAATATTTATATCATCATATGAAAAAGGCGAATCTATACCAATTACGCGTATAGAAGAAGAGCTTGGCCCCCTTTCCATCTCTCAGGAAGAAGAAGAATCCATACAAAGAGAGGTTTCCGGATATACGATCTCCGATATTCTCGATTTTGTGGTTCAACGTTTATAGATCCGTCGTTCAATAATTCCCGTATAGTATTAATTATCAGATGCCATACTGATCTATTCCTGTCTACTGTTTCTCAGTCTGGATTCTCGTACTCACCATATCATCTTCATCCCTTTCACCTTCTTCCCCGGGGTTCGGCGGAGGGGTGGGACGTAGGCTCGGTGATCGGGAGTAGCTCTCAAACTGAGTGGAATGAATCGCCGGATCATACTCCTCTATGGCATTCCGAAGAGATCTCGAAGCACCAGAATCCACCGTATGTGATAACCCCAGAGCGCTTTGCATGGTCTTGAAACGCTCAAAGGCGTTGTATTGCCGCAGGTCCGGATATTTCGCATATCGTTCACGATGGGACTTCATAGAGGGTATATATGCCTCCTCTTGCTTCTCCTGGACGATGCTCTGTTCCTCGAAACCGATACGAAGTCCATATACGATATAATCAAACATCGCGTCACCACCGCCGGTTTTACTTCCTACCACGAGTTTCTCAGTACTGATTGATTTTACAAACAGGTCTTCCCAACTTCCCCGCGGTGTGATATGTGCGGTGAGACCGACATCAGGATTCGTCACCCACTTGAATGTTTCGCCGAGTGGTACCGTCGCCTCTCCATCTATGAGTCGAGCCGTCCCACGGGTATATGTAGCGACTTCATCGCCCTCTGGCGCTGCATAGACAATGACACGGTCATCGCGTTCCGGGTGATTCTGGATAAAGGAAACGCTTCCCCAGCCTACGATTTTATAGCTTTCGCGGGCGGCCCAACTGGCCGTGGATGAACAAGAGAAAAGCCCGCCCGCATAATCGCCGTCACCCCCGACACCAATGCCCCCAGCAGATGTATGTTCGAAATACGAGCCCGGGGGATGGTATTCATCCGGGAGAACCGAGGTATTGATACCGTAAACCGCATAACTGTCCGGCGCTCTACTCAATCCCGATACGCCGCAGGGTTCTCCCGAAGTGGGTGCGGCATACCCGTATACACCACCTCCTTCAGTGGATTCCGAATACCCAAATGCTCCATATACCAATCCCTCATCTGCATGGGTCCACCCGCAGACCCCATGATTCGCGTTGCTCACAAATGCTCCGCCGTATGCGTATCCTGAATTCGCTGTAGCATACCCATAAACGCCGAATCCCTGGTCGGTTGTCTGGCACCGTCCATAAACACCACTCACTTCCCCCGACGAACCGTACGATCTACCATAGACTGCACGACTCCCGTCGGTGGTGGAGTAGCTCCTCCCATAGACCCCATACGTCACGCCACTCGTCGCATCTGCGACACCTCGAACCCCCTCTCCCGAACTCGATGTCGTCCTGAAATATCCCCCGTATGCAAGGTCATCTGTGGCGGTTGCCAATCCCCGTACTCCGTATTTGGGGGCAGTTCCTTTAACACCGGAACCCTGAGTTGAATTGCTTTCGAAATATCCCCCATACGTCGTTCCGGATGTCGCTGGTTCTTCCCCGTACACCGCGTAGCCATATGTTGATTCACAATAACCATGAACCCCGAATTGATCCCCATTCCCCCGGACTCCGGTTCCAAGAGAAGAGTTACAGATGAATTTGCCTCCATACGTAAATCCGGAGAGTGCAGTCGACCAGCCGTATACGCCAACTCCTTCGCTGGAATAATTGATCCCCTGAAGACCATACGTCGTTCCCGTGGTTGCTGTTGAAATGGCAATAGCACCTATGCCGTCAGTTAAACTGCTCGAAAAGAACCCGCCATAGTAGCCGCCGATTCCCCGGACACCCGCACCAAGGGGAGTCGATGTTTTAAAATAACCGCCATCCCCGGCCCCGTTTGTTCCCGTATTGACCGCCTTGATAGCTCCGGATGCTGTTAAAGTCATTGGACCTTCAATGGTCGTGCCCGGAACCAATCCGCTCGCCATATACGCATATCCCGCGCTTCCGAGACGTAGACGGGGAGTCTGGATTACTCCATCGAATGTAACCTCTATCCAGTAATCTTCATCGAACTCCAGATCCAGCGCAGGTTGAGGGATTTCGCCCAGCATAATGCTGAATATTCCACCCGATAGATTCACTGTTTGATTCGTGCTGTTCCATTGGAGGTCTCCGCCGGTCAGGGCATTATAAATACGAAATCGCATGGTATGCTCACCGTCGGCAACCGGAACGCCTTCAGTATCGGTGATTTTTCCCTGATAATTCATGACCTGTGGAATGTCCGCGTGTAGACTGTGGACCAAAATCACAAGGATCATTAAAACCATAATTGATAGGCTGTTCTCATGAGACATAGCAAACCTCCATGATGGAAGAAAAGACAAGGGATCAACTCATAGATTGAGTGTTCTCCGGGCTCCATTTGAAGGATCCAAATCACGGTCAGATTCTACTCAGACCGGAAAGAAATACTGAATGCTGATTTGGGGATGCGACGAAGACGTCCCGGTTGAAAGCGAAGCCCGACGAAGCTATCAGTCTTCTCCGTCAACCGGCGGAGAAGACCGGTAGGCATCGAGCGAAGGCGGGTTGAAAGTTAAAGGTTTAGGGATTAAGGAAGCTAATCCTGCATCCGAAACCGATAACTGAAGACTGATAACCGAAAACCATTCAAGATTGATGAATTCGGGAGTTCGGATATGGCGAGCTAGGATAACCGATATCGGGATCGGACGGTGGGATTGATTTGAGGAAGAAGAAACAAGGGGGCGAAAATGTGCTTTCAGGGTATTTATGGAGTTTATTAGTTGGAGTTATCGTTGATATATGGCATGAGATACTCGGGAAAATGGGTTATGAGGATAAAACGATCGATACGATTCATGATCTGCGTCGGGATTGCGGCGATGCAATGTTCATTGCCTCCACCGGCGGAAGTCATCCATCTGTCACCGAAAAAAGATCTGGAAGGACCCATTGAAGTGGGTAAGATCAGCCGAATGGCTTTTGCCGCGCCCATCGGCGGTAATTACCACGTAGAGGTGAATATTCCGGAGAGACCATGCCGACTTGTCTTACACGGTACGATGCTTCCCGATGGTCCGGGTGGCCCGGCGGACACCGCGCTCTTCAGAGCGGAACTGGAATCGACCGAGGGTGATACTCATATCATTTTCCAATC
>Ga0180434_10006828_pt1 | contig 13027 bp, 8 predicted proteins | sample SS_ome_7_FD_132453 | JGI IMG/M metagenome (GOLD analysis project Ga0180434, IMG submission 132453) | Hypersaline lake sediment archaeal communities from the Salton Sea, California, USA - SS_1_D_2 metaG | ecosystem: Environmental > Aquatic > Non-marine Saline and Alkaline > Hypersaline > Sediment... | reverse complement strand
GATCGATCTCGAGGCCGATCCGCGGGAGGAGAAGAACATCGCGGCCGGAAACGAGGGCTTGGTGAAAGAGCTGCGGGAGCGTCTTGAGGCGGAGTGCGGCAGGCTGCCGAAGAAGCCTCCCTTCTACTGGGACTGGCCTCCGAAGCCTGAGACGCAGAGTCTATTCCCGCGGGTATACTGGCCGAAGTGAGCCGTGCGGCGGATGTGGTGCGATGAAGCTTGCCGTCAACTACTCCCCGCAGGCGTCCGAGCTGGTTCGGAGCGGCGAAATCCAGATCGACCTGTTCAAGTGCTTCGACGACCCAGAGGTGGCGGCGAAGGCGCAGAGTGAGCTTGCCTGCTACGTGCATTTTTCGCTGTATGCGGGCAGGGGAGAGATGAAACAGGTCGATTGGGATCAGTTGAATGCGCTGCTCGAAAGCACCGCAACGCCGTATGTGAACGTGCACCTTGGGCCCCGGGCGTCGGATTTCGGGGACATGCCTCTGGACACGCGCGAACCGCGTCATCGGGCCGAGCTTATGGATGCGATGAGGCGGGACATCGACGCGGTGCTGGCGAGGTTTGAGCCAAGACAGGTGATCCTCGAAAACGTAATGTGGGACCCCGAGCCGGCATGGCTTATCCCGCGACCGGTTCTGGAGCCGGAGGTCATCTCGCAGGTGGTGCGGGAGAGCGGATGCGGGCTTATCCTGGACCTCGCCCACGCCGATATTTCGGCGCGACATTTCGATGTCGATACGAAGCAGTACGTGTCCGCCTTGCCGATGGATCAACTGCGCGAGCTGCACGTGACGGGCGTGCGGATGGACGAGAACGGGTTATGGAAGGATCATCATCCACTCGAAGGCCGGGATTGGGAATTGCTGGAATGGGCGATGGAAAGGATTCAGAGAGCCGACTGGCCGGAGCCGTGGGCGGTGACGTTCGAGTACGGAGGGGTCGGGGCGGATTACGAGGCCCACACTGACAAGAACATGCTGGCGGAGCAGGTACCGCGACTTACGGGATATGTGAGCTCAGCGACGCGCTCCGAATGAGCCTGGGTTTAGACTGGAGCGGAACGGGAGCACCGGGAGGATGGAATGAAGGTCCCGAGCCCGATGGGCCCGCTGACGGCTGAAAAACGGAGGGAATGCGGAACCTGAGCCGCTTTCCTGCGTCAAAGGTTGTAGTGAGGGCAATCAGCCGAATCCTTTAGATACGGGTTTCGTCGAAAGGAGCGCGGGCGATGGAGACTCGGGCGCGGTGCAGCAGGTCTTTTCTTTTCACTTCCCTTTTGTGGCTCGTCGCTGCGGGCATGTTGTCGGCCAGTGCGGCGCAGGGAGCGGAGCTGGCGGACCGCTTCGCGAACGTTGAGAAGGACGTCACGCAGGGGGCGCTTCGGATCGTCAAGGATGACGGCGAGGTGGTGGAGTGCCCGCTGAAGCACACGGACGTGCAGGCGGAGGTATCCGGTTTCATTGCGCGGGTGACGGTCACGCAGACTTTCTACAATCCGCTGGGCGAGAACATCGAGGCCGTGTACGTCTTCCCCCTCCCCCACAAGGCGGCGGTGGACGACATGACGATGGTGATCGGGGGAAGGCGGATAGTGGGACAGATCAAGCGTCGCGGGCTGGCGCGAGCGATGTACGAGCTTGCGCTCCAGTTGGGAGCGACGGCGGCGCTGTTGGAGCAGGAGCGGCCGAACATATTCACGCAGTCGGTGGGGAACATCAAGCCGTTTCAGGAGGTGGAGATCGAAATCTCGTACGTGGACGTGCTGGAATACGACATGGGCGTGTACGAGTTTCATTTCCCGATGGTTGTCGGGCCGAGGTACATTCCGGGCGGGGCGACGTCGGCAATTCCGCCCGTGCCTGATGAACTGAAGGGGAAAGTCGGCGAGCTGGACAGGAGCAGGGTTGTCGAGGGGAAGGCGGAGCCCACGGGAACAGGGTGGGCTCCGGACACGAGCCGCGTGCCGGATGCGTCGCGCATCACCCCGCCGGTGCTGAAGCCGGGACAACGGAACGGGCACGACATTTCGCTGTCGCTATGGCTGGATGCGGGGGTGCCGATCCAGGATCTCCAATCCCCGAATCACGAGGCGGAAATCCTGCGCCACGGGTCGAGCCAGGCAAGCGTGAACATCGTCCCGGCGGATTCGATTCCGAACAAGGATTTCGTGTTGAAGTACGCGGTCATGGGGATGGAGCCGGAGATGGCGGTGCTCGCGCATACGGACGATGCGGGGCAGGGATATTTCATGCTGATGATCCAGCCGCAGGATGACGAGCGGCTGAGGGAGACGCCGCCGCGGGAGCTTTCGTTCCTCGTGGACGTGTCAGGGTCGATGCGGGGCCAGCCGACGGCCAAAGTGATCGAGGCGATGGAGGGGCTGCTGAAGCTCGCGAACCCGGAGGACACCGTGCAGGTAATAACGTTCGCGGGCCAGTCGCATAAGCTGTTTGATGCGGCGGTTCCATGCACGCCGGAGAACATCAAGCAGGCACTGAATTTCACCGGGGGTCTCAAGGGAAGCGGTGGCACGGAGATGCTGAAGGGGATCAAGATGGCGATCAACGATCCGCTGGATCCGGAGCGGGTGCGGATAGTAATTATGCTGACCGATGGCAAGATCGGGAACGAGGCGGAGATCATCGAGGAAGTAGGACGAAGGTGCGGCGATCAAATCAGATTCTGGTGCATAGGGATCGGGCAGAGCCCGAACAGATTCCTGGTGGACGGGGTCGCGAAGCAGGGAGGCGGGATGGGAAAGGTGCTGGGTTTGAACGAGGATGCGATGCCGCTGGTGCAGGAGGTGATGTTCAGAATCCATAGGGCGCAACTGGCGAAGATAGACATTCACTGGGGAAATTTGGACGTGTTCGAGACGTATCCGGCGAGGATACCGGAGCTGTGGATAGGGCGGCCGGTGATTTTGTTTGGAAGGTACGAGGGCGGGGGCGCGAGCGACATCATGATCAGCGGCACGGCGGAGGGGAAGCCCGTGAGCTGGCCGGTCTTCGTCACGCTTCCCTACCGCGAGGAGAGACACGACGTCTTGGCGAAGGTGTGGGCGAGAAACAAGATAGAGGAGCTGATGCACCAGACGTACTACGCCGGTTCGCCGGAGGTCGAGGAGGCGGTCACGGAGATCGCGCTGGAGTACCGGTTGATGAGCCAGTACACGAGCTTCGTCGCGGTGGACGCGGAGGAACTGGACATGACGGCGGAACCGGCGATGCCGCCGCGAAGGATGCTGGTTCCGGTGCCGATACCGGAGGGGACATCGTACGAGGGGTTCTTCGGTCCGGCGGAAGGCGAGCGACTCTCCTTGATGGCAGACCGGGCCTATTCGACGAGAGGGGGCGGCCCACAGCCCGGCTTCGACTTGTTCCAGGTGGGTAAGGAGCATCGGCCGGCAGCCGCGACCATCGGAGGGTATGTTGCGTTCGAGGCGCAGGCGAGTGCGCTGGGGCGTCCGCCCGTTATGGGTAATCTCTTCAGGAGCCATAGACCCATGGCCGTGGGAGCACCTGCTCAGCCGAGCCAGTACGGGTACATGGGAGCCCGTTTGGAGGAAGCGAGGCGTGCCAGGGCGGCCGTCAAGGGTCTAGGCTACTTCGATGTGGACGGCGACGGGATCACGATGGGGGATGAGATGGGAGTGGTGAGCCGCATGGTGGTGGAGCGGACCGAGGAGACGGCGAAGAGGGCGACTGCGGCGCTGGAAAATGCGGCGAAGTTGAAGGAGGAAGGGAAGCTGCTGGAGGCAAGGGCGGCTTACGGTCTGGCGTACCTGCTCGATTCGTCGCTGGCCGCGTACGGGCGGAGTGACGGAAGCACATCAACCAAGGCGCTGGAGGCGATCGAGGAGATCAACAAAGAACTGGTCGCGGGATGGAGCAAGGAGCTGCCGGGCCTGGAGAAGAGGATTGACCTGGTGATCCGGAACAAGTCCGTGGCGGAGGCGCTCGCCGCGGTGGCGAAGGCGGCGGGGATTGAGATCAGGTTGATTCCGGGCAGCGTCGAGGACGCTGCAGCAATCACGCGGCGAAAAGACGTGCGGGTGACGTACCTCGATTTGAGAAACGCGACCGCTGCGCAGGCGCTGGACTGGATACTGGTGCCGGAGCGGATGACGTGGTGGGTGGCGAAAGGAAAGGTCATGGCGGGGACCGTGCGGCGATCGGGGGACAAGTCCCCGTGGGTGTACGACGTGTCGCTGGCGGCGCTGCCGCTGCCTGGAGAGCTGGAGAAGATCGAAGAGCCGGAGAGGCGGTTCGCGGCGGCGAAGAAGGATGCGGAGGATTTCCTGAAGGCGGCGCAGAAGCAGTTGGGGCTTGGCAGTGACGAGATGGCATGGTACGGGCCGGGGGAGGTTCTGCTATTCGCGGGGGCGGAGGCTCACGAGAGGGCTGCGAAGCTGTTCGGCGACCTGGCGGACCCGGAGGCGAAGGTTGAGGGCGCTCTGGCCGGGTTGCACGAGGTGACGAGCAAGCGAGCGGAACAGCGGAAGGAGACTGCGGCGAAGCTGCTGGCCCAAGCCGAGCAGATGCGCGTCGCGCAGACGATGTACGAGTACGGTTGGCGGCTGCTGGCCGAGGCTGCGGCCGGGAGGCTCGACCTGGAGGCGCTGACGGAGCTTCAGGCGGCGTGGGCGCGGCCGGAGGCGGGGGAGTTGCTGGAGGGTAAGGGGACGCTGATAGCAATTCGGTCCATGTGGGCTTTGGCTGAGGCGGCGAAGGCGCTGCCGGAAGAGAAGGAGCTGGCGGCGCTTGCGGAATCCACCGCGTCGAAGTGCCGGCAGGCGAGCGCCGATGCGCTGGAGGAATTGGGAAAGTCGCCTGAGGATGCGGCGGCGTATCTCAAGGTTGCGTATGCGGCGCTGGCGGGAAACCGGGACGGGGATTACATGGAAAAGGCGAGGCCGCTGCTCGTGAAGGAGCGCGCGAAGGAATGGGTGCTTGCGGGAGCGCCGGCCGTCATGGCAGCGCTGCTCTCGCCCGCTGAGGAAGCGGATGTTGAGGCTCTCATCGAGGTTGTATCGACGGGCGTGCAGGGAGAGGACATGGTCGTTTTGACGGCGCTTGCGTGCAGGCGAGCGGACGGAGACGCGTGGAAGACGTTCCGCGAAGAGGCCCGGATGATGCTGGGCGATCAGCCGCTTTCGGGCGGGGTCGTCGTGCTGGTGAACCGCCTTTCCAGGCCGGAGCTGAAGCTCGCGTCTGCAATCAAATAGGAAGAAAGCACCATCCCCCTTTCGGTGCTTTGAGGAAGCCGGTCCTGCGAGGAGGACCGGCTTCCTTTCTTGATCCCCCGTGCGAGGGGCTGCTGAGGTGATGATCTTCGGGCGGGCGATTGCTATACTGGACGTTTTGCGGCGAGTCCGGCGCGGACCAAGATGGCCGTAGGAGGATCAGATGGCGAGATTCAAGAACAGCGGCACGTGGTGGTATTACCCGAGTTTTCTGGAGACGCCGCCGGGGCCGTGGGCGGGACCCGACCCGCTGGACGACGACTGCGTGAGGGGATGGAAGCGGGCGATCGAGTGGATGGCGAAGAACGAGATGAACTTCGTGATCTCGGGCATCCCGTCGTACCGGAAAGACCAGGTGTATCACGACTGGGGGTATCACTATGTCGTCGAGTTCGAAGGATTCCCCGAGGCGAAGGTGTTCACTGACGAGTTCGTGAAGAAGAACCGGGACAAGCTGAGAGCGATATTCGCCTTCGCGCAGGAGAAGGGCGTAGCGCCGTACATCCATCACTACAACTTCTGCGCGCCGGTGGGTTTCGTGAAGGCGCACAAGGAGATGGCGGATAAGATCGCGAATTACACGGACGGACGGCAGAGCCTCCAGGATCGGCTGGGTTATGTGTACGGGAACGTGTGCTGGAACGAGCCGATCTACCAGGAATTTCTGATGTCGGCGATCCGGGAGTTCTTCCAGAAGATACCGGAGTGCGAGGGGGTCTTGATAACGCCCGGGGAGTGCGCGTTTTGTCCGTGCCCGAAGTGCAGGGGAGAGAAGCCGGGGGAGCGAGGGCGGGCGAACATCGCCACGATGAGCCACTTTGTGAGAACGTTTGTGGATACGGTCAAGGGCGCGGGAAAGACGCCGCTCGTCCGGACGCACGTGATGGATCCCGACGGTAACGCGATAAAGGAGTTCCCCCAGGACGTGACGTACGTGATCAAGTACTCGGTGTTCGACTGCATAGACGCGCCGCCGGACCCGGCGATACAGAAGTGGGTGAATTCGGGCGGGAGCGTGTGGGTGAGCAACGAGATATCGGGCGGGGAGAACGCGGGGCCGATTGCGTGGTTCGATCCGAAGTATTTCTGGGACGCGGCGGAGAACCTGGAGAAGATCGGCGTCGAAGGGATCATGAGCATAGACAACACCGACTATGGGTTCATGGGTCTGCCCTACAGGGTACAGCAGGCAAACCTGCTGGCGCACACGTACTATGTGAACCACGGGGGACCGTACGACGAGGAGGTGTGGCGGAAGCACTTCCGAGAGATCTTCGGCGAGAAGGGGGATGAGATTCTCAAGGCGGCGGTGCTCTATGCGCGGGTTCCGCTGAACATCTCGAAGATGGTTTACAGCGGCGTGGAGGGCTTTACGTGGCAGTTCCCGTATCACCTCGCTTTGGACACGAGCTGGCCGGGCGCGCTGGGAACTGAGGGGCTTGATCCGCCTGACTGGGTCATCGGCGACCTGGCGCGGGTGAACGACTACGTGAGGTACCTGGAGAAGAACGAGTGGCGGGAGGACTTGCTTGAGCACGTGGCCGGGGATCGGAAGCCGCCGCTGGCGCATTTCGCGGAGCAGACGGAAGCGGCGCGGAAGGGCGAGAAGATCCTGGCCGGGATATCCGAGGACGAGGTGAAGAATGATGCGCGGCAGGAGCTGCGGATCCTCCAGACGAGTGCGAGGCTTGCGGTGCTTGTGGGCGAACAGTGGCAGCACCTGCTGATGGGAAGGATTTACTTCGCCGGGGCGACGGGGGTGTCGCCCGAAGAGGTCCGAAGGGACCTTGCGAAGCGATGTATGGCGGAATACCGGAAGGGAATCGAGGCGTTCCGGCTGCAGATCGAGAGCGTGCTGGATTTGCCGCACGGCATTTTCGATTTCGAGCAGTACACGGGAAGCGCGAGGCAGTGGCAGTTGAGCATTCCGAATCGGACGAGAATGATGGAGAGGGAACTGGCGGAGATAGAGGAGAAGCTGGCTCCGCTGTTGAAGTAGGGTCGGGCTAAGGGGAGACGAGGAAGGCGCAGAAGCCTTTGCGCTTTGTCTTGAGCGAGGCGCGGCGGCCCGAAGCCCGAAGGGCTTTCTCAAGTCGCGAGGCCTTCGCCGAAGCGCAGGCGAGGACCAGGGGGGAGCCGGGATACCGGGCAAGCGCACGCGAGGCCTTTCCCAAGTGGATGTCGTATCCTTCGCGCTCGCGAAGGGCGGCGACGATGAGGTCGGGCTGGAAATCCTCGCCGCGACATTCGAGAAGGGGAGTGTGCGAGAAGACGGCATCGCCGCCGAATCCGCAGGTCTTGAGATTGTGTTTCGCGGCTTCGAGGGCGATCAGATTGCGCGAGGCCACGCACATATGCTGAAGGCCGGCGAAATGCTGGGCCAGAAAAACAGGAATGTGGCCCTGGCCGCAGTTGCCGACGAGAACGTTCGCGAACTCGTTGGTCGCGGAGAGCTTTTCGAGGACGTGGAAGATGAGATCGGTCGCGTGGCTTCTCTCGTCGAACTCGGCGAGGCCGTGGAAGGACGTCATTTCGTACGACCATTCGCGCCAGTGGAATGCAGCAGCTTCGCGCAGGTAAGGTGTGTAGGGGACCGCGGGCTCGCCGGAGAAAGAGAAATTGTAGACCACGTGGCCCTTGCGCGAGGCTTTGTGCAGGAGTCTCACCTCGGGCTTATCGAGAATGGCATCGAAGGACTCTTCGAGCGGGCTGACGACCACGATCCAGACCTCTCCATTATCTTTCAGATGGCGCTGTGCGCCCAGAAGCATGAGAGTGTGGACGGGATGGCCGGCCTTGGCGGGAACGTTGGAAACGACTGCGTCGTAGCTCGACTTGGCGACGTTCGAATACGCCGTTCCGGGGGCGGCGGATATGTTGGAGCAGTTGTTCATGCGGGCGTTGTGCTCAGCGAATGCCACTGCGACCGCATCGGGGTCGATGGCGTCAACGGCGTCCGCAATCCCGTTGGCTGAAAGGTAGACGCTGACGGGACCGTAGCCGCATCCGAGATCGAGAACGCGGGGCCACTTGCGCACGTGAGACGAGATCTCCCTCAGAAGGAACATCGTTCCCACATCTATCTGGTAGGAGCTGAAGACGTCGACGGGAACGTCGAGTTTCAGGTTCCGGCCTCCCCACCTTGCCTCGATAGACTTCTTGAAGTAGAGGTCGATCAGTTCCTGGTCTGCGCCTGCATTTGGCTCGGGTGCGGAGTTCAAGCGACGTCTCCGATGGAGGTGGCAAGGAGCGGGCGGTCATTGAGTGTTTCGGCCAGGGATTTCAGCATCCTTCGGCAATCGCTGGCGTATCCGGCGGCGCGCCGGTGATTCTTGCGCCTGAGCCGGTTTATCACGATGTACTTCTGGTGTTCGTAGAGCAGGTAGAAGGTCTGGCGGAGAAGGAACTCGCGGGTCTTCTGGGGCGGGGGGCCGTAGCCTTGCCAGAAGACAGGCCTGCTGATGCCGCAGTAGCCGAGAACGGAGAACTCGATTTCGGGGTCGCCGTAGAGTGCGCGGTCCCAATCGATGAGGCCGGTGAGTCGGCCGGTCTCGTCGACGAGAATGTTCTGGGACCAGACATCCATGTGAAGGAGAACGGGAGGGCCATCGTAGTCGAAGAGGTCGCGATGGCGGGAGGCGAGGCCGCCGACAGGCGAGCGCCACGATTCGGGATAGGCTTCGCAGTCGATGATGTCGTCGATAATCAGTGCCCACATTTTTTCGAAGGCATCGGCCCAGCGGCGGTAGGGCTCCATGGGTTTGTGGGGACCGACGTAGCCGTAGGCGGTCCCTTCGAGAGCGTGGACCTCGCGAAGGCACTCCCCTACCCTCTTGAGGACGTTGTCCGTCTGTGCTGCGGTTAGGCGGCCGCCCATTTCGGAAAGGGCGTGGCCGGGAAGCATTTCCATGACGAGGTAGTCGCGGTCGGTCACTTCGCGGGAGAAATCGGAAGAGAGCACGCGCGGGACGGGAACGGATGTCTCGGCGAGGAGTCGCTCGGAGATAGGGGGCTCCTGCCGCATCATGAGGCGCTCGTAGAAAAGGAATCCGGCATCGTCAGGCGGAGCGATGCGGACGACGAAGGAGGGACGGCGGTCGTCCCGGATTACGAACGAGTGGTTGAAGTGTCCGGTGGTGATTGGCTCGAACGCGAGCGTGCGGCGGTCAAGCGAGAGAGCGTCGCATATTCTTTCGAGCATGCCGTCTGCCAGAGCGCGGCTTCCGTCGATATCCATCGCGCGGCCTTCCTCGCATCCGTATCGTCGCGCGCCAACATGTTAGGATAGCCGGATATGTGCAAGAACGCCATGCGAAAGACTGGAGGACCCTCGCACGTGCGAGAGCGGGGAATGTCCTTACAGCCTCGTGACTGCAGAGACTCGGCCACGGTTGCCGTTCACTTACATGCAGCAACACCGAGACGGGCGGCAGGCACGGAGACGCGGCGAATCTTGCGGCGCAAACCGATCCCGTACATGAGAAGCGAGGACCACACCAGCGCCTGGATAACTGTGAAGAGATTCAACCCTAAGTTGGAACTGAAAACGTAGCGAGGGAGCAGCACAAGGGCCAGCATATAGAAGGCAAGAACTGCGGCGACGTAAAGGAATTTCGCTCGCGACATCTTGTTCTTCAGGGCATCGCGCGCGGGGTTGGAGGTTGCCGGGTCGACTCCGACGGCGTCAGACTTGAATCCTCTGAGAAGCAGAATCCCGGGCAGAAGCAGCCCGCAGAGATACGCCGTGAAGAAGAGCGAGACGGCGTTTGTGGCATCCAGGTATCCGCCACCGACGAGAAGAAAGGCAGGCATGAGCAGGCCCGCGCCTATAAACACGCTAGCTAGCTTTTTGAGCATCCTGGCCCTGGCCTCCGTGAGGTGCCTGGCGCGGAATGCGGTCGCCGCAATTCCGGGCTCGCCCAGACGCGCAATCGCTTCGCTGCCGGCCTCCGGGGACGACTTGCCCTCCGAAAGCAGCCGGTTGACAGTATCGGCATAGTGCGATTCGATCTCCGCCCTGATGCGGTCCTTGGCGGCTAAGACAAGCCCCTCGGTAGCCACGTCAAGCCACCGGTCGAGTTCGTCGGCCAACCCAGAAACAGGATCTTCCATGCTCAGGCCTCCTTGAGAATCAGATTGACGGCGCATGAGAACATTGCCCATTCCCGGCGCTTCCGGGCGAGCGCCCTTCTGCCTCTGTTAGTCAGTCGATAATAGCGGCGGGTCCTCCCGCCTTCCTGCTCCGTTTCGGATTGCACCAGTCCCTTGTTTTCAAGGCCGTGGAGCGTCGGGTAGAGCGTGCCCTCTTTGAAATCCAGCACACCTTTCGATTTCAGTTTGATGTCCTGGGCGATCTTGTAGCCGTGCGCGGCCCCCTGGGACAGGCTATGCAGAATCAATGTGGGCAAGGTGCCTCGAAAATCCATAGCGGCCTCCGATACATCGATTACCTATGTGTCCATGAGTATACATAGGTTCTCTATGTATGTCAAGAGGAACCGCAAAAAAACTTGACCGCGTGCAATAGCCTGAGCGCCTCGAAGGAGAGCGTCTCGCGGTCAAGCGAGAGAGCGTCGCATATTCTTTCGAGCATGCCGTCTGCCAGAGCGCGGTTTCCGTCGTTATTCATTCCGCCCGTTCTCCTGATTCGTCCTGTCGAACGGCAGGTTGCCAGGATAATCCGATGTGGATTATAACTCCGTGCGAAAAATGGAGCGCTGCCGGACGTTCGACAGGCAAGTCCACATGCGCCGAGGGGCTACTGCCAGCCGCTAGAGCCTTCGGTTTGCGATGGGGTCTCCATTCCGGGTATGCCTTCCCAGGGGGGCCTGATCTGGAGGGGCCGGGCCGGGAGCCTGGCGAGCAATTCGGTGAGTTTGTCCCGTATATCGCGAGCGATGTCGGGGTCGGCCTCCAGCAGGGCGTAGCGCCTGTAATTGAGGATTGCGGCCTCGACGTTTCCCATGGCCTCGTACTCCCCCGCCAGGCTTTGGTATACCCGTTTGTCTGAAGGAGAGAACTTGACGAGCCTGTTGAGCACGTCGATGGCGGAGGCGTGGTCGGCGACTGTGGAGCGCAACGAGGCGAGTTCGAGCAGCGCGTCGGGATTGTAAGCAAAAGCCTGGAGCGAGGCACTTAGCAGCATTTCGGCGTTGAACCGATCGCCTTGGGCGAGAGCGGCGCGAGCGCGCTGGAGCAAGTCCACCGATCGGGCGGCGCTGAAGAGATAGCCCCTCTCCCAAGCTGTTATTGAGGCGTCACGGTCGCCGGAGAAGAACAGCGCAGCGCCCAGATGGTACTGCGCAAGCATATCGCCGGGATGGAGCTTCGTGTACCTGCGCAGAAGGGGGACGGCATCAGCGTACCGTCCAAGGTCGCGGCTGAGGTAGCAAAGGGCGAGGTTGTAGAGCAATGGCGGCTGCTGGTCCGGGAAGGACTGGTGGGAGGCGGCCGCCTCGAATTCCCGAGCCGCGTCCGCCACTTTCTTCTGGGCGAAGAAAGCGAGGCCGGCATAAAAGCGAGCGGCGGGGTTTTGCGGGTCAAGCTCGACGGCCTTCATGGCGTCGATCTCGGCGGCAGCCGGATTCCCGCCCTGCAAGCTGTTCACCGCCTTTTCCAGGAGAGCAGCCACTTCGGGAGGTTCCCGGCCGGGCTCGGGGGAAGCGTGTGGCACAGGGACAGCCTGGTCGTCTTTGGAGGGAGTCGCGGAAGCGACGAGTTCGGGGAACTTCTCCTTCAACACATCGATTGACTTCTTGATCTGGTCGAGGGCCGCGGCGTTTTGCTCGAGGTCAGCGGCGTCCCGGTATGCTTTGAGTGCGAGAGCGGGTTGCTGCGTGTGCTCGTACGCAGCGGCAAGCCGAAGGTGGGCGTTGGGGTCGTCGGGAAAGGCTTCGACGGCGGATTGCGCGGCCGTGACGATTTCGTTCGGGTCTCCGAGCCGCCAGACGGCCTGCTCCAAATCCCGGTGGGAGGCCGCGTCGACGCCGAAGAGGTCGATGGCCCGCTTGTACCAGGCGACGGCGGCCACGAGGTCGCCGTTTTGCCAGGATACGGACCCCTGCCCGCGATAGGCTTGGGCCTGTGATGCAGCAAGTGAGGCCCCCATGCGCCAGGAGGCAAGGGCTTCGTCCAAGGTTGCCGTACGGTACTGAGCGGCACCGAGGTAGTACCACGCGGTCAGATCCCACGGAGCAAGCTGGAGGTAATGCTCAAGGTGGCGCCGGGCGGCCTCATATTGGGCGATGTTGGGGTCGAGTTCACAAAGGGCGAGGTTGTAGAGCACCTCGGGCCGGGCTTCGAGGATTTCCTCATCTGCTGCGGCGGCCTCGAAATGTAGCAGCGCCCTATCGACGTTGCCTCCGCGATAGAGATCCAAGCCGACGTAGAAGTGAGCGAGGGGGTTATCGGGCTCAGCTTCGAGCGCGCGCTGGGCAAAGCGAAGGGCGGATTCGAAATCACCCGTCTGCATTGCGTAGCCTGCGTAGGCAAGAAGAGTTGGAATATGGTCGGGCTCTTGAGAGAGAATGAGGTCCCACTCGTCCACGGCGGCCTGGGTGTCGCGATTTGCCAGGTGTATGCGAGCGATCAAACCATGGGCTGCGGCATTGAAGCGGAGAGAGAGCGCCCTTTCGGCGATGCGCTGCGCGAGAGTGAGATGGGCCCTGCGGAACTGCATCTCTGCCGCATCGATCAACCATTGGGCACGTTGCTCGTCGCCGCCGGGATATTTGATGTGCGGATACTCTCCGGGCGCAAGGCCGAGCATGAGTGCCAGAT
>Ga0180434_10006827_pt1 | contig 13027 bp, 5 predicted proteins | sample SS_ome_7_FD_132453 | JGI IMG/M metagenome (GOLD analysis project Ga0180434, IMG submission 132453) | Hypersaline lake sediment archaeal communities from the Salton Sea, California, USA - SS_1_D_2 metaG | ecosystem: Environmental > Aquatic > Non-marine Saline and Alkaline > Hypersaline > Sediment... | reverse complement strand
TATCCCGACGACAAAATCATTTCGCGGACAATTCTCGGCGGTATTGATTTCGCTGAAAAGATTTTCTCTAAGGTGGGCAAGGAATTAAACATCAATGATGTAATTGGAAAGAAAGTATTTACCAAGCGGCTAACGCTTAATGGTTTATATCAAGTGATATGCGATTACTATGAGCTGGCAAATCTTGAGATAGCGAGTGCTGGTGATAACGAGAATGCCCGGAATGCACGAAGAGCCTTTATCTTTCTAGCAAGGGAATATACTACCTCATCAAATGGAGAGATATCAAGAATGATGGGCGATATCAGCAATAACGGAGTATCCCTAAGTTTTAAGAGAACCGAAAAGTTGTTAGAAGCGGATGAGCAGTTTCAAGAGGAATTTGAGAGGGAAATAAACCTGATTACTAGCAATATAAGGATTAATCCCAATAGTTAGCTTTGCTAAATAGCTGTGTATGTGGGGGGCTGACCCCATCTTCAAGGAGGCAGGACCTCATGGGTCCTGCCTCCGGTATCTTCTCTCACGGGCCCATATTTTGTAAGCCCTCTCGATTCATACTTCCGTCGCTGTATATCCCCCTTATCTATTAATTAAGGGATGACCGGCAGCACCATGTAGGACGCGTTCTCCCCTCCGGTATAGACCGTGTATGTGGGAGGAGGATCCTGCTTGGGCGTCCTGAAGTTATGCCTGTCCGACCCGGCGATGGATACCCGGATGCTGTGCCCCTTCTGGAAGACGTGGGAGACGGGGAAGAGGCTGATGACCAGCTCCGTCATCTCCCCGGGGACAAGGGGCTGCACATCTCCCTCGCCACTGGGATGGTAGGGTAGTTCGGGCAGCCAGGGGCGCTCGCTAAGGCTGCGCAGGGACGCCCGCAGCTGGCCCTCGCTCTCGTACCGCACGAAGCCGTCCTCGTCCACGTCCTCTATGTAGACGAAGAAGTCGCCGTCGGTGGAGTTGACGGAGGTGTACAGGTGTAGGGTGGGATGGCCGGTGATCTCCGTGTCCTCCTCCAACGTCGGAGTTGTGTAGGTGAGGAGCTTCTCGTCCTCCGCCGCCCGGTCGGCATACTCGCTGGGGTTACCGGTCATGGCCAGCCAGCGGCTGTCGATCCCCGAGCCGGTGGTATAGTCGACTACGTATTCATTCATCTCCTCGGCCGCCGGCATGGTGGTGGTCAACTCGCCGTCGGACTGCAAGTAGTAGTTTGTCTCCACCTGGTCAGCGAGGGGCCACTGGTCCTCGAAGCGCCACTCGTCCCTTCCCGAGGTGTAGATGTAGAAAGGCGCCTCGTCCATGATGCCGTTCTCGACGCCCTTGAGGTAGAGGTCGAAGAAGCGCACGGCCTCGATGCCGTCGTTCTCGAAATGCTGGGTGTGGTCGTAGTCCCCCACCAGACACTTGCTCTCATTGCTCAGGGTGTCCTGGAAGGATAGGGTAGCGGCGGAATAGCAGTCCATCCACCCACCCATGTTGTAGACGGCCACGCCGGACTTTTCTATCTCATCCAGGTGACCGGAGGGGCTGACCGTGGCCCAGCCGCCCATCTCGCCCCAGGGATATTCATACAAGCTGTCGCGGAAGGGCACCTGGTCGGCTATCTCGACCAGGTTGCCGTTGGCCGCGTGTTCTTGCGTCGCCTCAGCCAGCATGCTCCCGTCGGAATCTGAGTCCACCGGCTTGCTGGGATAGAAGCCCAGGGCGGGTTTCTCCACGTTGGCGTTGAGGTTCTCCATGGCCACCTGGTAGGCCTCGACGAAGTTGAAGTTGACTATCCCTCCCGAATAGGCGAAATCGTAGCAATCCAGGAAGGAGTAGCGTGGGATAATGCATTTCAAAGCTGGATTCAGGTTGGCGGCGTTCAGGAACTGTATGGTGGCCAGGTAGGATTGGCCCATCATGCCCACGTTGCCGTCGCACCAGTCCTGTTCTACTATGAAGTCTACGAGGCTGTTCCCGTCCTGTACCTCGGGTGGGTCGAAGACGGCGTAACGGGATCCATAGGAGGCGCCGGTACCCCTGCAGTCGGCCACCACGATGACGTAGCCGTAGGAGGATATCACCCTTGCCGCCGATTCCGGATTGGTCATCATGTCCTGCACCTCGCCGTCCACGATGTCGGCGCGGTGATAGGGGGTCATGATGAGCACGGCGGGCAGCGCCTCATCCGGTCCTCCCGTAGGCCGATGCACGTCCACAGCTATCTTGGTGCCGTCGTAAGAGGTCACGTACTGGGAGGTGGTCTCGTAGCCGGTGTATTGGGGTTCGGTATACCCTGAGTATTCGCCGGGGGCGCTTACCTTGCCTCCGTCTCCACCCCCGTCTTCGGAATCCGATGTGCTGCACCCAGCCATCAGCGGCAGGATGATCATCACGGTGGCCAGCAAGGCCAGGATCAAAAGAAACCTGGGTTTACCTCTGAGCATGTTTCTCCCTCCTCACGTTCGTTATCTATCGCCCTCTCCGTTTAAGGTATAACCGGCATATCGATGTAGGAGGCGTTCTCTCCTCCGGTATAGATAGTGTAGGTAGGAGGCGGGTCCTGCTTGGGGGTTCTGAAGTTATGCCTGTCCGCCCCGGCCAGGGACACCCGCATACTGTGCCCCTGCTTGAAGAGATGGGAGATGGGGTAGAGGTCGATGACTAACTCCACCACCTCTCCGGGCGCCAGCGGCTGCACGTCGGCCTGATTGCTGGGATGGTAGGGCAGGTCGGGCAGCCAGGGGCGCTCGCCCAGGCTGCGTAGGGACGCCCGCAGTTCGCCCTCGGTCTTGTATTGCGCGTAGCCGTTCTCGTCGATGTCCTCCAGGTAGACGAAGAAATCGCCGTCGGTGGAGTTGACGGAGGTATAGAGGTGAAGTATGGGATGGCCGGTGACCTCCACGTCCGAGTCCAGGGGCGGGGTGGTGTAGGTGAGGCACTTCTCGTCCTCATCCGCCCGGTCCTTGTAATCGCTGGCGTAGCCCGCCACCGCCGTCCACCGCGTATCCAGCCCCGAGGAGGTCGTGTAGTCCACCGTATATTCGTCACTCCCCTCCGCCGCCGGCATGTCGGTGCTCAACACCCCATCGGCCTCGAAGTAGTAGGGGGTATCGGCTTGATCGGACAGGGGCCAGGTGTCTACGAAGCGCCACTCCTCCCTTCCCGTTGTATAGATATAGATGGGCGCCTCCTCGTCGATGCCGTTATCGATGCCCTTGAGGTAGCGGTCGAAGAAGCGCACACACTCGATATCGAAGTTCTCGAAGCCCTGCGTGTGGTCGTAATCGCCCATCAGGAGCTTGCTGGGATTGCTCAGGGTTTCCTGGAAGGTCAGGGTATCCTTGCCCCAACCATCAAGCCAGCCGCCCATGTTGTAGACGACCACGCCGGAGTCCTCTATCTCCTGCAGGTGACCGGAGGGGCTGGGCACGGGGTAACCCAGAGCGCCCCAGGGGGATTCCATCAGGCTGTCACGGAAAGGCAACTGCTCGGCCACCTCGACCAGGCTGCCGTTGGCCGCGTGTTCCTGCGTCGCCTCCGCCAGCATGCTTCCATCCGTGTCTGAATCCACCGGTTTGCTGGGGTAGACGTCCAACGCGGGCTTGGTCTCATTCATGTTCAGGGCCTGCAATCCGACGTCATATACCTCGATGAAGTTGAAATTGACGATCCCGCCGGGATAGACGAAATCGTAGAGGTCCATACCACAATAGCGAGGGATGATGCACTTGAGGTTGGGATTCATGTTGGTCGCGTTGAAGAACTGCATGAAGGCGCGGTAGGAATCGCCCACCATGCCCACGTTGCCGTCGCACCAGGGCTGCTCCACTATCCATTCCACAAGGCTGTTTCCGTCCTGCACCTCCGGCGGGTCGAAGATGGCGAAGCGGGTTCCGTAGGAGGCCCCGGTACCCCTCACATCCGCGAAGACCACAACGTATCCATAGGAGAGAATGGTCTGGTAGGGTTCTATCGGGGGTGGTTCGGAGACCTCGGAGATGATCTCGCCGTCCATGACGCTGGCCCTGTGGTAAGGGGTCATGACCAGGACGGCGGGCATCGGCTCATCCGGTCCTCCCGTGGGACGGTACACGTCCACCGCTATCTTGGTCCCGTCGAAGGAGGTCACGTACTGCGATGTGGTCTCGTAGCCGGTGTAAAGGGGCTCGGAATACCCCGAGTATTCACCCGGAGCGCTTACCTTACCCCCACCCCCATCTTCTGAATCTGATGTACTGCACCCCGCTATCAGCGGCAGGATGATCATTATGGTGGCCAGCAGGGCCAGGACAAGCAGCGGCCTGTGTCTACCTCTAAGCATGTTACTCCCTCCTCGCGTTCCCCCTGTCTTCGGCTCGGCCGCGGGCAGCGTGGAAAGCATCTGAAAATCCCTGTATCAGTAATTATACTATTCTTCTTGCAGGCTTTAAGCTTGGATAAAAGATACTGTCTATTGTAGGGATTTCGCCTCCGGTACCCCTTTTCCTCTTTGGATAGAGTTTGAACGGGCCCTCCACTTGGATTGGATTTTGGCCCGTTTTGCATTGAATAAACACCCCTATCGGATTGAACGAATCCCCCTCCAGGATTGGGTAAATCCCCTCCCAGTTTCAACTCTCGCTGCCGATTTTATACAATAGGGGCAGTGATTCAATAAGCCGTTTATGCTGTTGGGGAAAAAGCATGGATGAGAAAAAAGGCAAACTCTTCGATGCTATCTTCGAAAGCGCCGATCTTCTGGTAGCTGGCCTTGATACCGGGGGGCATGTCGTCGTCTGGAATCCCGCTTGCGAGGAGGCCACCGGCTTCAGCAAGGAGGAGGTAATCGGCAAGGACTTCGATGAGGTCCTCGTGCCGGATAGGACGCGACAGTACACCCTCGACCTGTTTGAGGGCTTCAAGGTCGGGGCCCCTACTCCTCCAATAGTGGTACCCATATTGAGCAAGACGGGAGAGGAACGGATCATAGCCTGGAATACTAATGTCATAACCGATGACGATGGAAATCCCGATATCGGCCTGGGGTTGGGCGTGGATATCACCGAACGCACCAGGATGGAGGAGGAACTGCTCCAGAGGAGCACCGAATTGGAATCCGTCTTCCAGGCCTTTCCGGACCTTTTATTCCGCATGAGAACCGACGGCACCATCGTCGATTACCGGGCGGGACAACCTTCAGTACTTTATGTCCCACCGGAGGAGTTCCTCGGTAAGAGAGTAGAAGGGATCCTCCCTCCCGATGTAGCTAAGATCATCATGGGGGCCATCGATGAGGTCGACAAGACTAAGTCGATGACCATGGCCGAGTACTCATTGCTCTTCCCGGAGGGCGAGCAGTTTTTTGAGGCCAGGCTGCTGCCTTTACTGGAGGACCAGGTAGTGGCGGTTATCCGCAACATCACCGAAAGGAAGGAGACGGAGGAGATCGTCCGCGCCCAGCGCGACCTGGCCATCAAGCTAAGCGGCACCAATGAACCGGAAGAGGTATTAAGGGCAGCTTTCAGTACCATCCTGGAGGCCCCGGGCATGGACTGCGGTGCCATCTATATTAGGAGCATAGAGACGGGCGGTCTCGACCTCACCCATATCGAGGGAGTATCGGAGGCCTTTACTAAGGCGGTGAGGCATTTCGATGCGGAATCGCCGTATGTGAAGATGATCGAGGATGGACCACCGATTTATAATAAAATCAACCAGCTAGAACCTCCCCTGTATGACGTAATGTTATCGGAAAACATCAAGTCCACAGCCGTCGTTCCCATCAAGTACGAGGAAGAGGTCATCGCTAGCATAAACATGGCCAGCCGCAGCCACGAGGAGGTCCCGCAGAAGTCCAGGGATTTAATCGAGATACTGGCCGGCCAGATCAGCGAAGCCGTGGTCCGCACCCGTCTGGTATCCGCCTTGAAGGAATCGGAGCTGGAGAAAAATACCATCCTGGAGAGCGTCTCGGAGCTGGTCAACTACCAGGATACGGAACTCAATGTCATATGGGCCAACCGGGCTGCCTGTGAATCGGTGGGCATGACCCCGGAGCAGTTGCTGGGCCGCCGTTGTTATGAGGTATGGGGGGAAAGGGACGACCCATGCGAGAGCTGCCCGATAGAGAAAGCCATGGAGACCGGCCGGAGGCAGGAATCCGAGATAAGCACCCCCGATGGAAGGGTATGGTTCATACGGGGATACCCGGTGAGAGATGAGGACGGCACGGTGGTCGGCGTAGTGGAGATAACACAGGATATCACCGACCGTAAACATGCGGAGGACGCGCTGCGCGACAGCGAGGAAAAATACCGTACCACCTTCGAATCCACCGGTACGGCCATGTTCCTACTGGGCAGGAAGGCGTACATCACCGAGGTCAACCAGGTGATAGAGAACATGTTCGGCTATACGCGTGAGGAGGTAGTTGGGAAGAAGCGCTATATGGATTTCGTGATTGACGAGGACCTGGGCATGGTCAAGAAAAAAGCCGTTCAGCTGCTGACGGGCGAGATAAGGGGCCCCATACAGTACGAGTGCAAGGCCAGGCATAAGAACGGAAAGATATTGCATGTGATAGTGAACGTGAATGTTATCCCCGGGATAGAAAAAAGCGTGGTATCAATAATCGACATAAGCGACAAGAAGGCCTACGAACAGGAGCTGATGGACAGGGCAGAACAGATGAGGAATTTCCTGGACATCGCCGCCCACGAGTTGCGCCATCCCGCCACCCTGATGAAGGGCTACGCCATGACCCTGGATGCCCGCGGCCAGGATAGCGACGAGGTTGTCTGGCACGAGTCCCTGCAGGCCATCGAGAAAGGGGCGGACCGCCTGGTGGATGTGGTGGAGGAACTGCTGGATGTCTCCCGCATAGAGCGCGACATCTTTCCGGTGACGAAAGAGGAAGTGGAGATAGAGCCGCTGGTAAGACGCGCGGTGGGGGAGATGCTGGCGAGGGGCTGCGATAAGGAACTCCTGGTGGAGATGGAGGGTGATGTGGGCTGGGCCAGGGTGGATGCCGAGAAATTTGTGCGCCTGCTGGTCATCCTGCTGGATAACGCAGTTAAATATTCTCCCGTCGGGTCGGAGATCAAGATAATGGGCGAGGTAAAGGATGGGCATCTGGTCTTCTCCATAATAGACCGTGGGGTGGGCGTTCCCGAGGAGGACGAGGAGAAGATATTCGAGCGCTTCTATCAGGTAGGGAGCGTCCTCCACCACGGCGGGCCCGGACTGGGCCTCGGATTATACATCGGGAAGCGCATCGTCGAGGGCCACGGTGGCGAGATATGGTTCGAGCCGCGAGAGGGGGAGGGCGCGGTCTTCCGCTTCACCCTTCCCGTTGGTGGATAATCCCCCGTCGCGGAAGACCACCGAACGGCTCGTCAAGGATCTCGCACCCCTCTTGTTTTTACCCGGATTCATGCCGATTAATAGGAATATAAATAGACATAGGACCAACAAAACCGTGGCTTCTATCAAGAGATTTCCAGTTTTTTTGGTAACGCCTATGAAAAAGGAAGAATACCGACTTTTCGAGGTCATTTTCGAACACGCCGTCCTTCTGGTTATCGGGGTGGATAAGGAGGGGCGCATCGTCCTCTTCAACCCCGCATGCGAGCGGGTGAGCGGCTACAGCAAAGAGGAGGCTTTGGGCAAGTATTTCTGGGATTTCGCAGAGGCCGAGGATTTCGATACGAGCACCCTGACATTGCTGGAGGACTTCAGGGAAGGCAAAGCGATTAGCTCCTTCGAATACCCTCTTCGCACCAAGGGCGGGGAGAAGAGGCTGATATCCTGGAATGTCAGTGTTATCTACGACAAGAGAGGACGGCCGGAGCTGGCCCTCGGTCTCGGGTTGGATATAAGTGAAAAGCGCCGGGCTAAAGAGATGCTCGTAAAGAGCGAGGAGCAATTCCGGCTGCTCATCGAAAACGCCCTGGACCTGGTCACCGTCCTGAAACCTGACGGCACCATCAGTTACATTGGGCCCTCGGTTGAGAGGCTCCTGGGCTATAGGCCGGAGGAGCTGGTGGGCGGGAGTATTTACGAGCTCATCAAGCCGGACCAGGTCTTTCTGAGCAGGAAGGCCATGAAATATGCCTCGGAGCGTGAGGGGATAACCGAACATATAGAGATGCAAGTGAGGCATAAGGACGGTTCCTGGCGCCTGCACGAGGCCAGTTCCTACAACCTTCTCGACAATCCCACTGTTGGGGGGATAGTGATCAACTCCAGGGACATCACCGAGCGCAAGCAGTCGGAATTATTTGCTCAGTCACAGCGGGACCTGGCCTTGAGGCTGAGTGAGACCATCGACCTGGACGAGATATGCACGATATCGCTGCGGACCATCATCGACACCAGTGGGATGGACTGCGGTGGCGTGTATTTGGTTGATGAGGCTACGGGGGCCATCGACATGGTTCATCATCAGGGCATTTCGGAGTCATATGTAAAAGCGGTCGAACATTACGAAAAAGATGATCCCCATACACAGATCATGTACCGCGGTACACCGTTTTTCGTGGCCTATGAAGGGCTGGACTTGCCCGGGATTGAATTGGAGCTCGAGGAAGGCCTCAAGTGCGGAGCGATGGTGCCTATCAAGCTCGAAAAAGAAGTGATCGGCTGTATTAACGTTGCCTCGCACACGTTAACGGAGATATCCCATGGGATCGGGAGCCAGATCGAAGCGCTGGCCGGGCAGATCGGCCAGGCGATTACCCATTCCCGCCTGGTATCCGCCCTGAGGAGCTCGGAGGAACGATACCGGCGCTTTCATGACGATGCCGGATTGGCCGTGTTCACCTACGACCGTGATCTGAAGATGATCAGCGTTAATCGGGTGACCTGTGGGCAGATAGGATATAGCGAGGAGGAGCTGCTGGGAAGGAACGTGCTGGAGTTGGGCATCCTGCACCCGGACGATTTCGAGAGGGCTTCCAGGGGCATACAGGCGTTGTTCTCGGGCCAGAGGACCTATATAGAGGAGATCAGGCTTATCCGCAAGGACGGATCGGTGATGGAGACGGAGATGGCCGGGGCGGGCCTGCGGAACGAGAAGGGTGAGGTCGTCGCCATCTCTAATATTGTGGTGGATATAACTGAGCGTAAACAGGCGGAGAGGCTTATACGCATTCAGCGAGACTTGGCTATCAAGCTGGGCGGAACAGCGGACCTTGACGAGACCTTCAGGATATCCTTCAAGGCTTTATTGGAGGCTACCGGTATGGATAGCGGGGGGATCTACATGGTCGATGATAGGGGAGGCCTTTATCTCGCTTATCATGAAGGATTGTCAGAAAGGTTCGTGAGAGTGGCCAGCAGTTACGGCCCCGATTCAGCGAATGCAAGACTGGTAGGTGAAGGAAAATCGGTCTATGTGGAATATGAAAAACTCGATATCAAAAGGTGCGATCCTGAAAACCTGGAGGGGCTTGAAGCTGTCGCCATTGTCCCCATCATTCACGAGGAGGAGGTAATAGGATGTGTTAACGTTTCCTCTCATGTCATGATGGCGATACAGCAGAGCTCGAAGGACTTGATCGAGATCCTTGTGGGGCAGATAGGGGAGGCCATAGCCCGTACCCGCCTCCAATCCGCCCTTAGAGACTCGGAGGAGAGGCACCGCCTGCTGCACGATCACGCGGGGGAGGCGATATTCACCTACGACAAAGACCTCAAGATAACCTCGGTAAACCACATGGCCTGCGAGAAGACGGGCTACAGCAGGGAGGAGCTGATTGGTAGGAATATCTTCGAGTTGGGCATGCTTCATCCCGACGACCTCGAGAGATCCAGGAAGGATGCCAGGAGCCTGTTGGAGGGAAGCGTGGGCGGCAGAAGAGAGATCAGGCTTAAAAGGAAAGACGGCTCGATAATCTATATGGATATTACCGGGACCGTCCTCACCGACGAAGAGGGCCGGTTAATGGAGGTCGTCAATATCGCCAGCGATGTCACCGAGCGCAAGCTGGCCGAAGAGGAGTTGATCAGAAGGGAGGAATATTTCAGAGCGCTGATCGAGAACTCCTCGGATGTTGTTACCGTCCTCGACGGCGACGGCATCATACGCTTCTGCAGTGTGTCCGCGCAAAAGATTATAGGATACAGGCCGGAGGAGTTGGTGGGCAGGGAGGCCGCCGTATTTTTCGAAAGAGTACATCCGGATGATATCCCCAGGGTGATTGCCGCCTACGAAAGGGACTTGAGTACCCCCGGTACCACGCAATACACGGAGTTCAGGTTCAGACATAAGGACGGCTCATGGCGGGCGATCAAGGCCATCGGCAACAACCTTCTGGATGACCCGTCCGTTAGAGGTATTGTTGCCAACTGGCGCGAGATCACCGAACAGAAACGGGCCGAGGAGGCAGTGAGAGAAAGCGAACAGGAACTGCGGGTTATCTTCGAGTCCACGGGTACGGCTATGTGCATCATCGAGCCGGATTCCATCATATCCCGTATTAATCGTAAGTTCGAGAAGCTCTCAGGATATTCCCGGGACGAAGTAGAAGGCAAGAAGAAATACCAGGAATTCCTGTACCCAGAAGACCGGGAGATGGTCGAGGGATATGCCCGCGAGCTTTTCCAGGGCGAGAGACAGGGCCCCTTGAACTACGAGGTCAGGGTAGTGGTTGAAAAGGGAAAGGTCCTCAACAGCCTTGCCAGCATCGACTTCTTACCGGGCACGGCCCGAGCGATTCTCTCAATTATCGATATCACCGATAGAAAGGCAGTAGAAGAGGCCTTGAGGCAGGGCGAAGAGAGGTATCGTACCACCTTCGAGTCCACGGGGACCGCCATGTTCCTCGTGGAAAAGGATGCCACCATCTCCGATGTCAACCGCGAGATGGAGAAGTTGTTCGGTTATTCCCGCGATGAAGTGGTCGATAAGATGCGCTACATGGAGTTCGTTGCGCCCGAGGACCTGGAGATGGTCAAGCACGTTTCGCTGCGGCTTTTAAAGGGGGAGATAAGCGGCCCCGTCCAATACGAGATCAAGGCGGTTCATAAGAGTGGCAGGCTGCTGGATGCCCTGGTCAGCGTGAGCATGCTGCCGGGAATAGGAAAAAGTGTTGTGTCGCTTCTGGATATAACCGATAAGAAGTCTTACGAACATGAGCTGGAGGACAGGGCGCAACAGCTAAGGAACTTCCTGGACATCGCCGCCCACGAGCTGCGTCACCCCGCGACTCTATTGAAGGGGTACGCAATTACCATGGATTTATATAGAGACAAGATGGATGCAGAAACCTGGACCAACTCCCTTGATGCCATCGGGACAGGAGCGGACCGCCTGGTGGACGTGGTGGAGGAGCTGCTGGACGTATCCCGCATCGAGCGTGACAGTTATCCGGTGAAGAGGAAGGAAGAGGAGATAAGGCCGCTGGTTGACCGGGCGGTAGGGGAGATACTGGCCAGAGGCTGCGAGAGCCATATAACGGTAGAGATGGAGGGTGACGTGGGCCGGATCTCGGTTGATTCCGAGAAGCTCGTGCGCTTGCTGGTCATCCTTCTGGAAAATGCGGTTAAATACTCGCCTTCCGGGTCCAAGATCGAGGTAACAGGGAAGAGGAAGGGCAAGGAGTTGGAGCTCTCCGTGATCGACCAGGGCATAGGTGTCCCGGATGGGGACAGGGAGAAGATATTCGAACGTTTCTACCAGGTGGAAGACGTACTTCACCATGCCGGACCCGGCCTGGGGCTTGGGCTGTATATAGGAAAGCGCATCGTCGAGTCCCACGGCGGCGAGATATGGTACGAGCCGCGCCAGGGGGGCGGCTCCATCTTCCGCTTCACCCTCCCCACGGAATAATGGGGCCAGGCCCCCGCATCCGCATAAATACAAGCGAATAAGAAAGGGGTCGATCCAGCTGATCCCAGCTTTCTTCTGATGTTGTATGCTGATAAATGCAGATACAGTTAAGAATACTAGGGGGTAGAGAGATGCCTTATGAGTATGGAACGCAGGAGTGGGAGGACGCCTACCGCGATCTGGTCGAGAAGAGATTAGAGGCGGCAAGCGAGCCGTATATCAGTGGGTCTCCGGAGTGGTTGGCCGTTTTTGAGAAGCTGGTCAAGGAGGACGTTCAATATAAAGAGGATGCCAAGGATTGGGAGGGCAGCGTGGTGCTGGTCACCCTGGCCAATCCCGAAGAGGGCCTTGAAGAGGACGTCTACCTGCTTATGGATCTATGGCACGGCGACTGCAGGAGCATAAGGTTCGTCCCCAGGGAGGTAGGGGAGAAGGGCGATTTTATAATAAGCGCTGACGGTAGACGCTGGAGGCAGATCCGGGAGGGGGAACTGGATGCCACCAAGGCATTGATGCAGGGCAAGATGAAAATGAGGGGGGACCTGCCCAAGGTCGTGCGTTCCGCCAAGGCCACAACACGCCTGACGGAGCTCTCCAGCTCCATCGACGTTATATACCCCGAGGACATGGACGAGGCAGCCGCGGAGGAATTCGGCGCTTTCTTCAAGCAATTCCGCGCCGACTTCGGCATATAAAAGATGGGGTCAGCCCCCCACATTCCACACAAATCCAAGCAAACAAGAAAGGGGTCAAAGCTTCATTCTTCAATTTCCTACATACCCTTATCTGACTTATGTCTTCCATCATGAAAATTGAAGAATGAAGCTTTGACCCCTTTTTCCTTTCTTTAGCCTTAGTCCTCGATGCCGGCCAGGCGCTTGGCGATCTCCACCCTCTCCATGATGTCGTAGGTGCCCAGGATGGCGATGTCCTCCATAACCGGAGAGCCGCCACCGTGCACACCTGCGTACTGCAGGACACCGGCCATGGAGGAGCAGGAGAAGTCGCTTATCCAGGCGAAGCACTTGTAGATATCCTCCGGGCTCACGCCGTCGGCCCGGGCCAGATACTTCTTCACTAGCTCGCCCACGTCGTCGCTCACGAACTCGTCGCTGTAGGGGAGGGTGGCGGGAAGGCCTCCGGACAGGTCGGCCAACACGTCGTACTCGTGGTAGAGGTTTACCCCGGCGTGCTTGCGGGCCACGTTGCAGAAGACCACGTCCGGTATCT
>Ga0180434_10006826_pt1 | contig 13029 bp, 11 predicted proteins | sample SS_ome_7_FD_132453 | JGI IMG/M metagenome (GOLD analysis project Ga0180434, IMG submission 132453) | Hypersaline lake sediment archaeal communities from the Salton Sea, California, USA - SS_1_D_2 metaG | ecosystem: Environmental > Aquatic > Non-marine Saline and Alkaline > Hypersaline >... | reverse complement strand
GACGCCTTCCAGGCCGTCGGCCTTGGCGTTGCGGATCAGGTCTTCCCAAGGGCCGTAGACCTTCACATGCCGCCGGGCTTCGTCCTCGGTCTTCCAGCCGTATTTGGCCATCAGGCCAGGCCGAGCCTCCAGCGCGGCGGCGCTGTAGACGTCGCCGTGGAAGGCGCGGTGGATGTTGTAGGGGCGGATGTCGGCGATCGACTTGACCTCGATGTACTTTGGGTTCAGCGCGCCGAGCAGCACGCTGCCCTCGTCGCCGGTGCCGATCACGCCGACCCGCAGCGGGTTTTCGATGGCCGTCTCGTAGCCGAAATAGAACGCGCCCAGGCCGACACCGGCGACGGCCCCCGCCACGGCGCTCTCTTTCATGAAATCGCGCCGCGTGATCTGGCTGTCCGGCCCATGGACCAGGCCGCGTGCCGCCTCGACGAAATCGCGTCGGCCGGCGTCTCGTTGTTCGGGAGTCAGGTTCATATCAGGTCCTTATTGATTCTTCGTGTTGGCCCATTGCCGGTAGACGCGTAGGGCGGCGTTCTCCAGGAAGTAGTCCAAACCGGCCCAGCGCCCGACGGCGGTGGTGGCGATCAGGAACAAGGCAACCATCTCGATGAAGTCCTTGTTGATCAACAGGGCGTGCCCGACCACGGCCGGATCGGGCGGATAGATCGTCGGCCAGGCCGGCTGCGTCAGCACGACGAAGCACATGAAGCCGCCGCCGCCGATGGCCGCGAACCGGGTTCCGAGGCCCACCAACAGGCAGAACCCAATCGCCGTCAACGCGAACGTGACCGCCAGGTTGATCAGGTCGACTTGCGTCCAGCCGTAGCTGAGCGAGCCGCGTGCCTGCTGGTCGGCGTCGAGCGTGTTCCACAGGGCATCGCGGAAGTCGTTGCCCATCTGCTCCAACTCGCCGAGCCAAACGCCCGCCTCGCCGCGGAGCTTCATCATCTCGTCCCAGTTCCGCTTCTTCTTGTACGGAGCGCCGTTGTTGTCGGCGGCAACGTCTTGCTGGTGGCGGTCGAGCGAGCCGAGGTAGGCGGCAATGTCCGGCTGGTTATCGTCGAGGTACTCGATGGCCGAGGTCTTGTAGCGGTGGAACAGCCGGTTGGCCTCGTACTGCTGCTTCTCGTCGAGATCGAACTTCGCAATGGCCTTCTGCCGCAGGCCGTCCCATCGGGCGTAGAATGTCTCGGCCCGAACACCCTCGTCGACGCGGAGAATCTCGCGCCGCTTGGGCGTGACCAGGCGATCACCGTCGACCAGACGGTCAATCGCCGTCTTCTCGCCGACGTCGGTAATCGTCGGGCTGATCGAGCGGGCCATGGCTTCCTTGGCATGCTGGTCGCCCTCGTCGGCCATCTTCTGGAGCCCGGCGACGAAGTCCTGCTCGATTTGGCCGATTTCGGCGATCCAGGCCTTGACCTTGGCGGTTTCGGCGTCCGACGATTCCGCGTCGGCCGGCTTCTCATGGCGGTCGGCGAACCAGCCGATCAGCTCGGCCTCGTGGCGGTCGAGCCAATCCTCCAGATCCGCTTCGGCGTCCCAATACAGCCGCGCCGTGGCCATCCGGAATTGGTCAATGGCCTCTTGCTTGTTCTCGAAGGCTTTGTCTTTGGTGACGTACGCTTCGTATCGGGTGCCTGCGTCGTCACTCGCTTTCTGCCAGGCAGCCAGCAATTGCTCGGCGTTGGGCCTCGACTCGATCGCAAGCCGCTGGCTGCCGTCGATGTCGGGCACCATCGCGTAGAAGATCCAAGAGGCCGGGCCCTTGGCCTGGGTGAGGAACCCCTCGGCCGAAAACTCCGGATGCGTGATTTTCCACACCCCCTCGTACAGGAAGTGAACACCCAGGCTCATCCGCAGCACAATCAATGCCACGACGGTCGCCATGCCGATCTGGAATCTGTCGTATCTCAGGGGAAGTCTCCTTCGTCTATGGACAAAAGAATCCAAGGTCTTCTTTGCGGGCGGGGTATGCGGTTTAGAGGCGGGGCCACAAGACGTCAAGAATCGCTCGGACCGCACAAGGCGGCAGAGCCGCCAACCAATGCGAGGTTCCGCTCGACCGCACGATCAGGACCTCGTGAAGAAGTTCACGATCTTTCGCATTAGCCATACAGCGGGTGGGAGACCGGCAGCGATACTTGTTAATCTCAGTCTAATAGATTATCAGAGAGATGGCTAGAGGGGACTGCGCAAATCATGAGTTTTTTATCTCGTGCCCCACTAGGCCTACCCTCCTGGATTAGCCGAATGCCCCCAGAATGAGATGCCGACCATGCGAATCGTTCTCTGCTACCCCGTCGAACCCCACCATTGCCGCCAAATTGCCGCCGCCATGCCCCCCGGGGCCGAACTGGTCGACGCCGGGCAGCAGCGCGTGGCCGAAGAACTCTTCGACGCCGACATCTTCTGCGGCCATGCCAAGGTGCCTGTCGATTGGGACCGCATCGCGCGCCAGGGTCGGCTGCAATGGATCCAGTCCTCCGCCGCCGGCATGGACCATTGTCTGGTGCCCTCGGTGATCGAGTCGGATATCCGCGTGACCAGTGCCTCGGGCGTGCTGGCCGACCAGGTGGCCGAGCATGCCGTGGCGCTAATGACCGCCTGGTGCCGCAGCCTGCCGGTCTTCTTCCGTGCCCAGCAGAAGAAGGAGTTCATTCGTCGCCCGACCTGCGACCTGACCGAGACCACCGTGGGCATTGTCGGCTTCGGCGGCGTGGGCCGGCGGCTGGCCGAGCTGCTCCGGCCGTTTCGCGTGCGGATCCTGGCGACCGATATGTTCCCCGAGGACAAGCCCGAGGGGGTCGACGCGCTGCTGCCGGCCGAGCGGCTTGACGAGATCCTGCCGGAGGTCGACATGCTGGTGCTCTCTTTGCCACTAAACGCGACCACCCGCGGCATGGTCGACGCGCGCTTGATGGAGAAGATGAAGTCGGGCTCGGTGCTGGTCAACATGGCCCGAGGGCCGCTGGTGGTCGAGGCCGACCTGGTCGCGGCCATCGAGTCGGGCCATCTGGCCGGCGCGGTGATGGACGTGACCGATCCCGAGCCGTTGCCGCCGGAAAGCGCCCTTTGGGAGATCCCCAGTGTGATCATCACCCCGCACGTTGCCGGGCAATGCGTCCGGCGCATCGACGACATGACCGATCTGTTCTGCCGCAACCTCCGCCGCTTTGAGGAGGGCCGGCCGCTGATCAACTACCTCAGCGACAAGCGGCTCGGTTTCCCCATCCGTGGCGACGGCTATCCGCTTTGGGTCGACGTGCGGCATGAGTAGCAGCTAGCCTGGCTCTCCCGAGCCGGGTGATGTGTTGGCGTTCTCATGGATGGCATCCGCCGCGCGGCGCATTGTTTTCAATCCCGGGAGGCGTTTGTCCGCGGAGGGTGTTTGCCAAAGCAAAGCGGCTTTGGGAGCCGTTTTTAGTTCCGCGGCAAGCAGAATGATTCTCGCCCGCAATACGAGTCGGGCGGCCACGCTTCGCCCACGCGACCAGCGTCGCAGAACCGCCCCTTGCTGGTCCGTCGTTTGGATCGTACGAGTAGGTTTCATGGATTTCATCCTCCTACAGAAGGTGAAACCCCGCAACCGCTCACAGGCTCCGCCAATTCCGAAGCAGTACACCAGGCCCTCGGAATTCACGGCTCAGCAGGCACTTCGCCCTCCCGTTTGGCATCAAACTTGGAACGACTGAATCTCAAATCCCACAATTTCGAATCTCGGATAGCCGATTTGATATCTCAGCTCCGTGCTTGTGCTTACAGGAAGATCAGCGTGGCGATGAGAAACAGCGGTAGCAGGAACCCGCCACTGTAGAGCAAGTAGCCGAAAAAGCTGGGCATACGGACACCGGAAGTCTCGGCAATGGCCTTGACCATGAAGTTCGGCCCATTGCCGATGTAACTCATCGCGCCCATGAAGACCGCGCCAAGGCTGACGGCGATCAGCAGCGGCTGGGCCACCCCGGCGACCAGCCCCACGCTCGATCCGGCCGGCAGGGTCTTGGCCGTCTCGAAAAAGACCACATAGGTCGGCGCGTTGTCCAACATCGACGAAAGACCGCCGGTCAGCCAGAAGAACTGCATCGGCGTCGTCAGGCCCAGCGCCGGGCCGAGGACATGCAGAATCTCCAGCGCCGGCTGCATGCAGAGAAAGATGCCGAAGAACAGCGCGGCCACCTCGAGGATCGCGTGGTAGCTGAAATGGTTCGCGCGGCGGATCGCGCGGCTGCCCAGAAGCAGCGACAGCCCGATCAACCCCAGTTGGGCCGCTTCCCGCAGGTAAAGCCACGGGTGCCAGTCGGTGCCGGGGAAGGCCTTGCTCGGATCCAACAGGGCGACCGATACGATTACCCCGGCCAGAAGCGCCGCGTTCGGCCAAAGGCCGGAAAACTCCAGCCCTCGCACCCCATTGCCCGCTCGGGCAACGCCTCGGGGATCTTCGTGCGGGAAGAACCAGAACCGATCCCACACGAAGTAGATGACAATCAGAGCGACGTTCACAAACAGCCATGCCGGCCACAACGTGAACGTCCACAGAAACGGCACTCCCCGCAGGTAGCCGAGAAACAATGGCGGGTCGCCGATCGGCAACAGGCAGCCGCCGCAGTTGCACACGACGAAGATGAAGAAGATCACCGTATGGCGTACGTGCCGACGACGACGGTTGGTCTCCAGCAACGGGCGGATCAACAGCATCGCGGCGCCAGTGGTGCCGACGAAACTGGCCAGCAGCCCGCCCGCGGCGATGAAGCCCGTGTTGGTCACCGAATGGGCCGAAAGATCGCCCTCGATGCGGATCCCGCCGCTGATCGTGTAGAGGCTCCATAACAGCATGATAAACGGGATATACTCCGAGAGGATCGCGTTGGCGAATACGGCCCAGGCCTGAGCCAGGCCGCCAGCGCCGCGGGGGACGATGTCGTGGACCGGCCAATGCGCGGTGACCGGCCCCTGATGCACAAAGACGTAGTAAAGCAGGGTCGCCATGCCGAGCGTCGCGGCCAGGTAGAAACGATGCAGGTTGCTCTCCCACCAATACTCCGTCGCCGGAATCAGCGGCAAGAAGGCAATGGCCCCGAGAAGCAGCACAAAGGGGAGGACTGTCCAGAACGGTGGATGCTCCTTGCCTGCGTCCTCCGACTTCAGATGTTGCTCGTCAACGGCAGCGGTTGCATCGTGCTCGTGCGGATCGTGCCCGGCCGCCGCTTCGGCCACCATGGCCGCACCCTTTTGGGGGAGACCCCATGCGGCCGCGACTAGGTAAAGGGCCAACACGCCGGCGATGGCCAATAGCAAGGATCGGTCCGAGCCTCCGCTAGAATCGGTCTGGTGCATGCTTGCCAGATGCCTTTCCGCGCAAATCGGGTGGTTGTTGTACTGGCCAAGGCAGGGCTTAGGTAGCATTGTAGCCCATCCACCCTTGCAGCGTAGCCTGGCATCGCGAGGAGCAAGTGATCGCGTATCTGGCAGGCCAACGCCGAACTCTTCTGCACCAGTTGTCGCCGATGGCGGGCCCTCGGCCGCAATCGCTGATGGGCCTCGTCCCGGGGAAACTCGACCAGCCCAGACCCAGCCACGGCGGCCCGATGTTGGGCAAACAGGTCGTTGAAGCCGGTCTTGTTGCCAGGATCGGCCGGCACTCGGTACTGCTTCGTGGCAAACGGGTGGCCCACGCGGGTCTCGAAGCCGGCCTCGGCAAAAGCCCGCTTGGGAGCCAGGTGGTGGGTCCCCGTACGCTCGATCGTCACGACGAGGTCTTGGATGCCGTACTCCTGCTGCGTCTGGCGAATCATCTCGCAGGCCGCGCCGGAATGCATCGGCTGGGGCTCAAGCGTCCGCGGCCCTAGCAGCACGTTTCCCAAGTAATCACCCATCAGCCACGCAGATACCCCCCTTGGCGGGGTCGAGGCGGACGATCGCATACTTCTCCGCCCCCACCTGCTTCACTCGCGGCCCGAAGTTCCCCCTCGGACTCTGCCGGAGCTGCCGGCATTGCGGCTTCCTCGTGCGATTCGACTTGCCACGACTGGAAGAATTGCGTGCAATAGTGTGGGTCATCTCGGTCCTCCGTTGAAAATGGGAAGGTTCTCTCCAAGTTCCCACAACGGCAGACCAGATGGCCTTTCTCAAGCCCCAAAAAAAGTATTCTCTCTTAAAAGGACCATACCAGTGGGGCGGCCCGACGCCGCTTTCTCCCGTTCTCTCTGGTCTTCTTGCCCATATCACAACGGGCCGGTATTCTTCTCTTTGCTAACTACCCGGCAATCCTCCAGAATCACCACCTTGTTCCGGTAGCCGGTCATGGTGCCCTCGACGACGATCTCTTGCCATAGGACGACGTCCATCAGTCGGGCCGCCCGAATACCGTCGAACATGCAGCGGACGCCCGTTCGGTGGTCGATGTCGCCGAGCACGACGAACGCCCGATTGGTCGTGCTGTTGACCTCCGTGACATTTCCCCGCACGGCGAGCCGCTCGCCATTGAACATGGCGGCCGCCGTGTCACCGTCTTCGGCGAAGGCCTCGATTAGCGTCGGGGCCTCGACCGAAGTAACTTCGGTTCGGCCGAACCAGCCGAACTGCCACGCCGTGATCCCCAGCAGGCCGACTGCCAGCGCAAGCCCCCCTGCGAACAGCAATTTCTGCGCGAATGGACCCATGGTTTGTCCTCCCACATAGCGGCTGCGGAAAAGCGGGACTGGCTCCGAGCGATATCCGCGAAAATGCGGCGAATTTGGCCTGATGCGAGGTGCCTATCCCAGCTTTTTTACAGCCTCATAATGCGAACGATCGTACGTACCAGCGAAGGAATTCCTTGCGGTTGGCGGAAAGCCCGTCGGCCGTCCGGCCTGGGTGCCCGAACCCCGAGACGTCCTTGTCGCGGGAGTTCTTCGCCTATCGTACCATATCCGCCACGGCCAGTCCGCCCGGAACGCGTCGCCGCCGGTTGCTCGGTCTCCGAGTGGTCCTCACCCGGGTTGTTCCCGCGTCATCGTGGGAGAGCATGACGCCCGTAAGGGCTGATTCCACCGCTCTCGCTGGCCGCTTTTCCTCGTTTGCGGGATAGAACCGGCTGGTTACCCCTTCCACATTCGCCGAGAATGGCCTAAAATAAAGCCTTCCGGTCGCGGATGCCGATACGGTCCGTACCGGAAGCCGGGGGTATAGCTCAGTTGGGAGAGCGTGGCGTTCGCAATGCCAAGGTCAGGGGTTCGAGCCCCCTTACCTCCATTTAGGGGTCTTTGTTCATAAGAGCCGGCACCCGCTGCAATTGGCCCAAGTCCCTGCACATCAGGGGCCTGGGCCTTTTCTCTTTCTTCCTGCCGGCTTCTCCGCCAGGCGGAAGGCCCGTTTTGGGCACACCTGGGGCTAAACGTGGATTAGCCACCACAAGTACCACCCGCACGAAAACACCCGCAGCGAAGAAGCCGCGGAAATCGGGCCATCGGATCCTGGCCGGCGTCGAGTTGGCCGGGCGCTATAGGACGTCTACGACATCACCACACCCTGCGGCCACGTTCAGCCGATCCTCGTCGGTCAATCGCTCCATGCATCGGCGTGTTGCTCAAACTCGTTACGGCTTCTAAGGCCACGCCCCCCAAGAGGCACCATGATGTTGGATGGACTTGCAGTCCGTTTTCTTGCCAGCGTGACGGATTACAAATCCGTCCTACCGGTGTTACAGCCCCACAGGTGCCGAACGGCAACGATCGGTCTATAATGCAAGAAAGACTTGGCGAATTTGGAGAATCTACCCGTGCGTATTGTTCAGTACCCCCATCCCACGCTACGCCACAAGTCACGGCCCTTGGTTCGGGTCGATGCTGATTTGCGGCGAATTGTTGCCGAGATGCTCGAGCTGATGTACGCCGATCGGGGGATCGGCTTGGCGGCGAATCAGGTCGACCTCCCCTATCGGCTTTTTGTGATGAATCTTACGGCCGACCCGCGGGAAAAAAGCGAGGAACTGCTCTTGCTCAACCCGGTGATTGTCCGCCGCAGCGGCATGGCCGAGGCGGAGGAGGGCTGTTTGAGCCTGCCGGGTATTTTCGCGCCGGTGCGACGCCCGGAGAAGGTGGTGGTCTCGGCCTATTCGCTCGCGGGCGAAGAGGTGAGCTACGAACTGTCCGGGCTGGCCGCCAGAGCGGTGCAGCACGAGGCCGACCATCTCGACGGCGTGCTGTTCATCGACCGGTTGGCCACCAGCCACAAGCTGTCGATCAAGGACGAACTGGCCGATCTCGAGGCCGAGTTCGACGGCGGGCGACGTCGCGGCGAGATTCCGGCCGACGAACGGATCGCCAGCCGGCTCGCCGAGTTGGAGTCGCTACGGACATAGTGCTCTGACGACGCAGCTTCTTCTTTCCTCTTTTCACACCGCCTCGCAATCCATACACTGGTACGCATGCGATTGATCATGGTCGGTACGGGGCCGTTCGCGGTGCCCACCTTTCGCGAACTCTACAAGACCCGGCACGAGGTCGTGCTGCTGGTGACGGCGCCGTTGCGAACGCACCGGGGTAAGCAGATCGCGCCGGTGAGCCGGATTCGCGAGATCGCCGCCGAGCACGATACGCCGATCTTCGATCCGGAGAACATCAACGCGTCGGAGTCGCGCGACCGGCTTGCCGCGTTTGAGGCCGATTTGCTGGTGGTATGCGACTACGGGCAGATCCTCTCGGCCGAGACGCTGGCCACGGCGCGGCTGGGCGGGGTGAACCTGCACGGTGCGCTATTGCCGAAATACCGCGGGGCGGCCCCGGTGAATTGGGCCGTCTACCATGGCCAGCGCGAGACGGGCGTGACGGTCATCCACATGACGCCGAAGGTCGACGCCGGTCCGGCGATTGCCCAGGCAAGCCTCGCCATTGAGCCCGAGGAAACCGCCCCGGAGCTGGAAGACCGGCTGGCCGAGCTCGGTGCACCGCTGGTCTGCCGGACGATCGACGTCCTGGAGTCCGGCACGGTCGAGCCGGTGCCGCAGGATCCGGCGTTGGCCTCCCGAGCGCCGCGGCTGAAGAAGACGCACGGCGTGGTCGATTGGAGTCGGCCGGCTCGGGCGATTTGCAGCCAGATTCGGGCGTTTCAGCCTTGGCCGGGCAGCTACACGTTCTGGCACCGCGCCGACGGCCCGGCCGTGCGGCTGATCCTTTGGGAAGCTACCCCGACCGAAGCCGCCGACGCGGAGGCGACCCCCGGCACGGTCCTGGAAGCGGCCGACGGACGACTGGTTGTCGCCGCCGGCGAGGGTGCGGTGCGGGTTCGGCGGGTGCAGCCGGCGGGCAAACGCGAGATGGATACTCGGCAGTTTCTTCGCGGTTATCGCGTCACCCTGGGCGACCGCTTCGGCCCGGGGTAGGCGCGGCTTCACGTAACAGTGTAGCCATCTGATATACGTCATTCCCGCGCCAAGCGCACTGCTACTTCGGCTGAAGTGTTGCGGCCTTACTTCTTCTTGCGCACGGCCGGCTTCTTCTCGCCCGACGCGACGGTCTTTTGGCCGTTACTCGACGCGTTCTCCTTCTCCTTCTCCTTCTCCTTCTCCTTCTCCTTCTCCTTCTCCTTCTCCCGCTCCCGCTCCCGCTCCTTTTCCTTTTCCTTTTCCTTTTGCGCCTTGTTTTTCTGCGCCCTCTCGGTAGAAAGCACCTGGCGCAGCAAGGCGGAGTAGTCGTCGTAGGGGCGGTCGCACGGCGGACCGGGCGAGTATTGATAGACCGCCTGCTGAATCTTCCGTGGAAGCGAAAGGAGAGTCGACGAGACGGTGCTGAAGTCCTGACCGCTGAGCACGGTTCCCCGGCCGGCGGCGTCGACCTTTCGGGCGAAGGTGCGGCTGGCCGCGGCGAGGAACGTGACCGGCGAATCGAGCGCGTGCAGTGTCAGGCTTCGCCGGACGAAGTCCTGACGCGGGTCGGTCGGGTCGTTGATGTTGCCGTTGCCGAGGATGTGCAGCCCCGGTTCCAGGTCAAGGACATCGATCTGATCACCGCCATAGACAATCGCCGCGTTGCGCGTGTCGGCGACAATGAAATTGGCTCCGTCGTACTGATCGGTGTCCAACTCGGCGGCTGCGAGTCTGGCGGCCTCCTTGGCCGTTCGCAGATCGAGCAGTTCCCGGCAAAGCAGACCGCGCGACCGCGGCTTCAGCGGGGGGTTCGCCTTCCGCCGGTTGGTCACCGCCACAAACAGGCCGTGTTGGTTCACGCCCAACCAGGTACCGCCGTGCAAGCGATCGATGCCGCACACCGCGCGAGGCATGCCCGACTGGATCTTCGGATGTTGCGCGGGACGATCGGGGCGTTCTTCGCGGTTCGCGGCGACCAACAGGGGCGTGTTCTTGGCGGTCCGGTAAAGCAGGGCCATAATACACATGGTGTCACGCTCAGATCGACTGTCCCCGAAGTGCGGGCGACTGCCCACTGTCCCTCCAACATAAGAATTGATACACGCCCGAATTCTCTAGTGTAGCTACAGCAACGCTATTCTTGCACCCCTCTGCAAGGGAGGGCAGAGGCGGTATTCGCTTGAGTTTTACTTACTATGGGTGGCTGGCAAGGCGTCTTTTTGCTGATTACCCTTGAGAGACGGGCGCAAAACGCGTAGCTTGGAGGATTCTTTCGTTCCGACAGCCAGGGCATCCTTCCGATCCAATATAACGATGGCTAGTGAAATCGTGTCGAATCCTGAGATTGAAATTCAAGTGTCCCGCTCCCGACTTGGACGCCTACTGGGCGTGCAGGCGGTTGGTATCGGCAGCGCCGTGCCGGCGACGATTGTCCGCAATGAAGACCTGTCGGCCCTGGGATACGACGCCGACTGGATCGTGCAGCGGACAGGCATTCTCCAGCGGCGCCACGCCGAGCCGGACGTGGCCACCAGCGACCTGGCCGTCGAGGCCGCCCGGCGGTGTATCGAGCACGCCGACGTCGACCCGCGGGAAATCGATCTGGTGGTACTGGGCACCACCACGCCCGACCAGTTGATGCCGGCCACGGCCAGCCTGGTGCAGGATCGGCTGGGGCTGTGTGCCTTGGCGATGGACATGCAGGCGGCCTGTTCGAGTTTTATCTACGCGATGATCACCGGCATGCAGTACGTGGCGACCGGGTGCAGCCGGCTGGCGCTGGTCATCGGCGCCGACTGCAATTCCCGCATCGTCAATCCGGCCGACAAGCGGACCTACCCGCTGTTCGGCGACGGAGCCGGGGCCATGCTGCTTTCGGCCGGTAGCGAGGATCAGGGCCTGCTCTCCTACGCGGTCGGCTCGGACGGGTCGGGCTGCTCGCTGTTGTGTCGTCCGGTGGGCGGCAGCCGGATGCCCTTCGCGGCGGCCGACGACGGCAACGCCCGGCACTACATGGAGATGGAAGGCCGGCCGATCTTCAAATGGGCTATCCGGATGTTGCGGGAGACGGTCTACGAGACCTTGCAGGCCGCCGATATGACACTCGACCAGGTGGACCTGGTCATTTTCCACCAGGCCAACATGCGGATCATCGGTGCCGCGGTGAAGGACCTGGGAATCCATCCCGAAAAAGTCTTCAACAACCTCGACCGCTACGGCAACACCGCCTCGGCGAGCATTCCCTTGGCGCTGGACGAGGCGTTTCGGCAAGGGCGGATCGAGCGCGGCGACCGGCTGCTGCTAAGCGGCTTCGGCGGCGGCCTCTCCTGGGGCACAACGCTGATGCGGTGGTAGCTGTTGATAGACAGTCTCGAAGCGCAAGCGAGCGAATGCGGCTCGGCGGGAGCCTCGCCCTCCCGCGGCCTTTTTCGATCCCATTCCCGGACACCCTCAACAAGGGTGATCCTCATGAAAGACATTCTCGATGAGCAAACAAGTCAGACAACTCCCCACTCGCGATAAGCAGAAGCCGGCCGATACCTGGGACCTCGGCAGCCTCTTTTCTAACGACGGTGCCTGGGAAACCGCCTTCGACCAGTGGCAAGGGCGGATCGACGAGTACGCGCGGTTCCAAGGCAAGCTCTCCGACGTCAAGACGCTGGCCGCTTGCCTGGCGTTTGATCTGGAACTGGACCGCCTCGGCGAGCGGCTGGGCGCCTATGCGTTCCTGAAAACCACCGAAGACGCAACCAATAGCACCTACCAGCGAATGCAGGGGCGGTTCGTCAATACCGCCAGTCGGGCCAGCGAAGCCGCCAGCTTCATTCGCCCGGAGATCCTCGCGATGCCGAAAACGCGGCTGGAGGAGCTGCTCCAGCAGAAGCGGCTTCAGCCCTATCGCCTAATGCTTGAGCGGCTGATCCGCTACAAGCCGCACACGCTCGGCAAGAAGGAGGAGAAGCTGCTGGCGATGCAGACCGAGATGGCCCAGGCCGCCGGCAAGATTTTCCACCAACTCAACGACGCCGACATGCGGTTTCCGGCCGTCAAGAACGAGCACGACGAGTGGGTCGAGCTGAGCCACGCCATGTTCGGCACGCTGCTGCATTCGCCGAAGCGAAGCGTCCGCAAGAACGCGTTCCATAAGTATTACCAGCAGTACGACGGCCACAAGCACACTCTGGCCGCGTCGCTTGCCGGCTCGATCCAGCGCGACATCTATTACGCCCGGGCGAGGAACTTCCCGAGCGCGCGGGAGGCGGCTTTGTTTCCCGACCAGGTGCCGGTGTCGGTCTACGACAACCTCATCGACTCGGTCCACCGCCACCTGCCCGTGCTGCATCGCTACTACGATGTCCGGCGGCGGAAGATGGGGCTTCGCGACATCCACAACTACGACACCTATGTGCCGATCCTGGCCGACTTGCAGACGCGGCATACGTGGAACGACGCGGTCAAGGTGATCATGGCCGCCCTGAAGCCGTTGGGCGACGAGTATTGCCGGGTTCTCAAGCAGGGGCTCACCGCCCGCTGGTGCGACCGCTACGAGAATCGCGGCAAGCAGAGCGGGGCCTTCAGTTGCGGCACGTTCGACGGCGATCCCTACATCCTGATGAACTACCAGCCGGACGTCCTCGATCACGTGTTCCGCTCGATGCCGCCGACCTGGCGGGCAACCTGTTGCT
>Ga0180434_10006825_pt1 | contig 13030 bp, 11 predicted proteins | sample SS_ome_7_FD_132453 | JGI IMG/M metagenome (GOLD analysis project Ga0180434, IMG submission 132453) | Hypersaline lake sediment archaeal communities from the Salton Sea, California, USA - SS_1_D_2 metaG | ecosystem: Environmental > Aquatic > Non-marine Saline and Alkaline > Hypersaline >... | reverse complement strand
TCAGGTTACTCAACAGCGCGAAAATGAGAGATCGAAGAGGTGCCAGCCCCACGCCGCCGCCGACCAACAGAACCTCATTACCCTTGAAGCTTTCCAGGTGGTAGCCTTTCCCGTAGGGTCCGCGGACGCCAAGTTCCGTGCCGGACTGAAGCTCGTGCATTGCATCTGTCACCAAACCCGTTTTCAGGACAGTCACCTCAATCCGATTCGGTTCTTCCGGTGAAGAAGATGGTGTGAACGGTGCTTCGCCAACACCCGGTACGGTGATTTGCAGGAACTGCCCCGCCAGGAATGAAATAGGACGTTCCGGTTTCAAAACAAAGGTCTTGATCGTAGGCGTTTCGTCGATCACCTCCATCAGTTTGACCGACATAGGAGAGTACGGGTTTTCCACGATTCCTACTCCGTTTCTTTCTGTCCCTGCAAATCAACAAGCACTTGTCGCAAATCGGAACCGCCCAGACAGGCATCAATACAGCGACCGCATCCCACACATCCCAAGCGCTCGAAGTTCTCGAAAAACCATACGTACTTGTGCAACAAGCGATTCTGAAATCGTGAGCGCAGCTCGGGACGAGGGGTAGCCTTTATGCTGTCCACTCCAGCCATGCGGGAAAAGCTGTTCAGAATGCAGCTATCCCAGACCTTGACGCGCTCAAAGGTGTTTGGCTCGCTTTTTACGGGTTGGTCAGTCAAAAGGAAACAATGGCACGTGGGACATATGAAGCTGCAAGCTCCGCACTCCACACAATTGATCGAGAGCTCATTCCACTTCTTCGATTCAATTGCATTTCGGACTATTTCATGCAATGATTTGTCACAAGCGTACTTCGCATTCTTTTCTTCCAGCCGTTGCATGGTGGCAATCCTGCTTCGATCACGCTCATCTAGCTTTTCGGGAGCGGCTTCAACAAACAGGTCAGCCTTCTCAAGAACTAGTTCTTTGCCATTCTCAGACCCAATGTCTACAACATAGCCACTTCCGACCGGGGAAAGGTTAAGGTCGTAACCGCTTTCTGCATACGGTTGTCCGCCGACCAGATTACAGAAGCAAGTGTCTGCCAGTGCCACGCAGTCAACACTGATCACCACACTGTTCTCCCTGCGCACTTTGTAGAACGGATCCTCACTGTCTCCTTCAATGAAGACGTGATCCAGTAACTCCATCGCTCGCAAGTCACAGCCGCGGCAGCCTACCAGCACTTGCGGGGCGTTTGGATCAATATCCGGTTCACAGGCATCCGATTTCCCAGGATAGACAGCTACTCGTTCGCGCGAAGGAAACGCGACTGACTTGAGCGACTCCGACGGACGCGCCACGCGCAGTTCTGGATTAGGTTGTTGCTCATCAATCAGCGCGAATTCCGGGCCGCTCACACCCTCAACAGTCGCGATCAACGGGCCGCGCTTGATATCAGTCAAGAACCTAACAATATCGTCCTCTTCTATGAAATACACTGTCATTGTGACCTTTCCCTGCGATTCACCAGTCCTCTTATGTGAGTAACAAGTGTATTGGGATCAATCGGTTTGTCGAGGTAGTCATCAGCCTGAAGGCGTGAAGACAGCTCGGGAGAATAGGGTCCGAGATGCATCTTTTCTTGAACTGCTGTCAATACCAAGACGGGAGTCGATGACAACTCGGGATCCGTTTTCAACGTTTCACAAACGGTGATACCGTCAACCGGACTCATCAGCAAATCGAGCACAACGAGGTCTGGTTTGTGCTCCCGGGCCATCTGGATTCCCTTGACACCGTCGTCTGCGGCAAACACTCCGTAGCCCTCCTGCTCGAGTATCACCCGGACGGCTTCGGCAAAGTCAAGGTCGTCATCAATGATGAGAATTGTACCTTGCCGGTCCATCGACACCCCCCGCCTTCACAGCATACTGCGAGATAGCAAGCCCTGTGCCAAAGGTTACCGAATAAAGGAGCTCACGGCGGTTTTCCACGCAACTCACATATAGCTCGACACATGCTGTGATAAGTTTTCGGTACACTGCAAGCGTGACCACCGTAGAATTGCAGACAGTTGTGCCACCATGACAATCACTCATTCATGCGGCAGGATTGGTTTGACATTTTGGCAAAAGAAGTGTGTTTTGCGACCACTGGTGTGACAATTTGACAATATGACAGTCCCGGTGAGCTTACTCTTGGACAGGCTTCCTGATCTTCACATAGCATTGTTTCACCGCGATTTCTCATATGCTGATCTCCGACCAAGCTCACTCTCTCCCCGCTTATCACTTCCGATTGTTATCTTCGAGCTTTCGATAGAGTGTTCGTAAAGAAATGCCAAGAAGGTTTGCCGCTGCGCGTTTGTCACCATTCGTACGATTGAGAGTCTGCTCAATCAGCTTTCTTTCGGCTTCCTTGACGGAAGTCCCAATCTTGACGGACACACCTCTCGGAATACGTCCCTCGGACCCAGCTAGTTCATGAGGAAGGTCCCACAGTTGAATGCAATCACCATCGGAAAAGACAATGGCTCGCTCGATAGCGTTCTCCAGTTCCCTAACATTACCCGGCCATGAGTATCGTTTGAGGACTTCAATGGTCTCCGGACATATGGAGGTCACGTTCTTGCTCTCCTTGAGATTACACTTACGTAGAAAGTACTCTGCGAGAAGTGGAATATCCTCAGGTCGCTCGCGAAGAGGAGGCATGTTGATACGAACAACGTTGAGACGGTAAAAGAGGTCCTCACGAAAGCTCCCATTCTTAAGAGCTGCGTCAAGGTCAACATTTGTGGCAGCGATGACCCGGACGTCGACGCTCAAGGTTCTGACTCCGCCTACTCTCTCGAACTCTCCGCTTTGCAGAATCCGAAGAAGCTTTGCTTGTGTGGACGGCATGAACTGGCCGACTTCATCGAGAAATATCGTCCCACCATCGGCCAACTCGAAGCGCCCTTTACGCTGAGACACTGCGCCAGTGAATGAGCCCTTCTCGTGGCCGAACAGTTCACTCTCCAACAGAGTGACCGGTAGTGCAGCGCAATTGACCTTCACGAAAGGTCCATCCTTACGGGCGCTTGACTTTTGAATAGCGTTGGCAATGAGTTCTTTGCCGGTACCACTCTCACCAACGATCAATACTGTAGCAGATGTTGGCGCTACAACACGAACGGCTGTCAACGCTTCACGGATGGCCTGAGTCGTTCCGATTATCTCTTCTTCTTCGTTGATTCCCCCGAGTGTACCCCTTCTCTGAAGGGCTTTCCCGACAGCCCGCACGATAGTCGATCGTTTGAAGGGTTTAACAATGAAATCAAGAGCACCCAGTTTCATCGCTTCAACCGCGTTTTCAATGGTCCCAAATGCCGTGATGATTATCACTTGAGTTCCAGGAGACACGATGCGCCCTGCCCTTAGCACCTCAAGGCCACTCATTCCCGGCATCCTGAGGTCGACAACCATGACGTCAATGTCCTTCTTCCGAAGAACATCAAGCGCTGTCTCCCCGTCAACCGCTTGATCATAGTTCCACCCTTGGCGTTGAACAATACGACACAGAGATTCCCGCATTGCGGTCGTATCTTCAACCACCAAGACTCTACGCGCATTACTCATGTGCCCCCCAGGCTGCCGTCACTCAGTTGAGCCGCTGTATTCTTACTCTCTATCGTCGCATACGTGCTTGTAGTTCATCCTGCGACAAGGCAGGGAGGAGAATAGAGAACATAGTTCCTACTCCTGTGAGCGACTGGCACTTCAACTCTCCACGGTGCATCCGCACGATCTGTTGAGTCAATGTCAGCCCCAAACCTGAGCCTCTTTCCTTTGTCGTAAAGAATGGTTCGAAAATCCTTTCAAGATTCTCCTCTGGAATTCCTGGGCCCGTGTCTGACAAAGTCAGAACAATGTTGCCATTGGCCGCATGAGTAGTAAGCCGTATCGAACCGCCTTCGCCTTCCAGAGCTTCGAGTGAGTTTCTGACCAAATTTGACAACGCTACACGAAACTGCCGCCTGTCCAGCAATATTGGCTTCACATCTGGTGAAAGAACACGCGTCGCACTCACACCGTGACGGTCCATCTCAGCTCTCAGAAAGTGAAGCAGGTCTTCCACAACTGCATTGAGCGATCCAGGCCTGAGCTTCAAGGACGGAAGGCGAGCATACTGAAGGTAATTCTCAGTCAGCTCAGCCAGCGTTTCGATCTCCTCATGAATCGCGTGGACAAGTGGTTCGGAGTTCTTATGCCTTTCAGGCGGAAGTTCGGCAATCTCTTCATCCAGCATTTCCATGTTGAGACTGATTGAACTGAGAGGGTTGCGAACCTGATGAGCCATCTGGGCCGACATCTGACCGATTGTGGAGAGTCGTTCGGCAGCACTGAGTTGATCTCTCATCTCCTTGAGGTTACAGCGCGCCATCGTGAGTCGCTCCTCGTCCTCGTTGATTGACAACTTCATTTCCTCAATGCTTCGTTGAAACGACCGTCTCTCGGCAGCTACCCAACCGGTGCCAATTACGATGACGACACCAAAAACGCACTGCCACCACAAGAAAACGGTGTACGGACTCGGTCCCCACATGGCTACAACTGCAATCAAGCCAGCAGCAGTGCTGAGAATAGTCCCGACCTTGCCCTCGTGCACACCGTGCGAACCCAGCAACAAAATGGAAGGCAGGACGAATGATGCATCGCTTGAGGGCCTAGTGACTGCAAGAGCCAACACCATGGAAATATCGAACAACACCAAAAACAGATGTAGTTGTCCTATACTCTTCTTCCTTGACCGTGGGAATGCGAAAACACAGAGATTTGCAGCAGCCCAGACAGTGATAGTAATTGACAGCCAGTACCTGTTCAGTCCAACAACAGGATGGAGGAAGACACCTGAGATAGCAAAGCCCAGTAGCAATCCGCGAAGCAGCAGGTCGGCCAGTTCTTCGGGTGCATGCCTACCTTCTTTTACGTTACTATGGACCGTAGCTGTAGTCATGTCCTGAGGCATTATCCCTCCAGAGTCTGATTCTGCTGCCTCTTGGACCAAGAAATGTCGGTCTGCATTGCTTCCAACCGAGAACTAATACGTCACTTTCCGCTATCTGACCTGTTCTCGACTGCCACTCTCAGAGCATCGATACCCTTCACTCTTCCGCCGTTACGGACTTCACCATTCCTGCGGCTGAAGCTGAATATGCAGTAATCACAATTGAAGTGTTATGATCATGATACACGGATAGCTGACAGTGTGTCAAGGATTTGAGGAAAACAATCAAGATGCTCCGTTGCGTGCGATACCCAAGATCTGCCAGCATCTTCGAATCGCATAGTCACCAGGCCTGCACATGCCGAAAGACCCTCCCGTCTCCGTGTGTCCCTGCCAAGAACCACGTCTGTATTGGTCAGCTTGAACCTACACGGACCACCGACCATGCTTTCCGCACATTGCTGAAACACCTACACTTCCCGACAATCCTGTCTGGCGGTAAGGGTACAACTTTCGCCGTTGAGAATGTCCACGGATAGAAAGAAGAGGGGGCAGCAATGCGCAGAGAACATGGTCGGTGAAGGTCTCTATGGTCTCCATTGCACCATATTCCATTGCAATCACATGCTTACTTTATTCTTCACGTATTCATAGATATTACCCCCGCCGCCTATTGCCACATCATGGTTGCCTATTGCCTACGGCAGCTTTGTCTCAAGCTATACTCTCGCTTCAACAGGTTGCAGTGTGGTACCGCGGACACCACGCGACACATGTCTGCCGAATCTCGTTCATTGTACCTGTCTACGCAACTCTCGAATCCGAAAGCCTGTCCTTAGTCGTGCTGCTGAAGAACAGAAGAAGTATGTATCCCACAATAGACAATGCCAGCAAAAGCAGTGTTCGCGTCAAGGTCCAGTAGGTGATAAATTCTTTACTGTAAGCCCCGAAACATCCACAAGTGATAGTAAGACCGCGATTCAGGGCAGATGCCACGACATATACGAACATTGTCATAATCCCCGCGCAAGTGAGCATTGCTCCGCTCACAAAGACACCCGCAATTAAGCAGAGTCCCAATAGAAGCTCGACCCATGGCAATATCATCGCGGTCAACATGCCCAGCTTGGGGCCTATCAGTTCGTATTCGTAAACACTGGAAAGGAACTCATAGGGAAAACGTATCTTCGGCAGACTGCTCCACACGAGCAGGCAGCCGAGTCCTAGAGGAATCACAGTGGCAAGCCCGCGAGCAATGTCCCTGACATTAATACGTTTGATCGCTTCTTTACTGATAAGTTTCATTTGCTGTTTCCCCCTTTTGTCCAATCCATCCATCCACCTTTATAGACAGCAACGTCCTTGAACCCGTCCGAGATTATCTTGCCCGCAATGATCTCTGCGTACTTGCACCCAGCACTCTGACAGTACACCACTATAGGTCGGTCTTTTTCCACGCCGGTTAGTCTTTCCTTGCGCTCATCATCGGACGAGTCGATGGCGATATTCACAGCTCCATCCATATGGTTCTTTTGATAATCTCTTTCGTACCTTGCATCCACAATCAGAGCATCCTTGTCAATCCTCTTTCGCACGTCGGAGGCTTGGACTTTTTCTATGAACTTTGCCTTGTTTGCCTCAACGATGCCGGATGTCGCGCCCTGATGAGCAAGAAATCCCTCATCACTGGCAAAGTGGTAGATAAAGGCCACACAAGCGGCAAGGAGGCAAATTCCTGCGCCTTGGGCAACAGACAAAACGGCTCGCTTCTCTGGAGACAGCAAAATCGAGAAGAATGGTATCCTTGGACGTACATAGCGGAAGCCAATGACCGCCACTATGACAATGACAACGAGGGCGAACACGGCCTTCCCCGCGGGCGCGATTATCTGCTTGTAATCGATGGGCTTGTCAGAGACTACGAGCGCCAACCCATCCCAGAGTCGGGCGAGTTGGTGGAAAGGAATCGACGCGACGGGATTAGGAGGGTCAAGGATCATTGCCTGACCGTCCCGAACACCAAGGAACAAAGCGTAATGATCGAATTTCTCGGATGTGTCATCACTCTTTACATGAAGAATCATCAGTTGATCCGTAGACCGTAGTTCGCGGGTTGAGAGGTTTCCCAATGCGACAGTGTACATCTCATTGTCATTGGCAGCTTTTTCCAGTTCTCCCAGAGTGCTGCCATCTTTTGATCCAAGGTACTCGGGCTTCAGCAGACTTGTGAAGTCCAGCTCTTTGCCCTTCAACTTCATTGCCGCATAGAGACAGCGAAGCCCGCAGTACGGGCCTTTGAGCTTCTGCCTGATTGTTTGCTCTTCGGCCGACTTCGCTGTAATCGCTGGCAGAGACAACAACAGCATCAACGTTGATATGACAAGACACATGTGCAACAAGTGTTTCCCGTGTTTCCCGTATTTCACAACCACTCTCCTTTATTCCATGTCACACGTTGTTCATTCGCCAGAAGGACCATCCCGTCATCGAGCTGACTGATGACTTCTGTAAATCGCAACAGACACAATCACAGCAACACCTGCCAGAGCAGGGATCAGCCAAATCCAGAAGTGTGATCTGGTGGAGCTGTCGTCCTGGATCTTCCCCGCAACTTGTATTGTCTCTTCAACAACAACGCTCTCTTCGCCCTCGACAACGGCCTTGATCGCTTCATTGGGCTGCTGCTCGACAGCCGAGGCAAGAACCATCTGCTCCTGCAATTCGTTAACGGCAGCATCAATTGCCTTGACCGAACCGTCATCAACCAAGGGCGCAATCTTTCCGTCAACAAACTGGTAGGCAACACCGCCAAAATCCACGCTATGAATCAGATTCCCGTTAGGCAGTCTGATCTTGAAGGCTTCCATAGCCTCAAAGTCGGGATCGAGGTCCACTTCGCTTCGGCGTGTCGCATAGTGGAAGGTCGAGGTTTCACCGTTCATTTTCTTGACAATGAGCGTACACTCACCGCTCGTAGCCAAAGGAGTATCTCCGATCCTGCCAATCTCAATGTTCTCTACAACCAAGGTCCATTCCGCGTACCCTTTGTCGGCGATGCGTTTGCCATCCAGCACGTTGTCCCCTGTCTTTCTGATGGTATACTTCAACGCGTTATATCCCTTTTCAGGTGCAATCCAGGCTCTTACCGTCCCATAGTCTCCCCTTGCCTCAAAGATGTGGCACATGATGCCGTCGATTTCTTCTTTGCCAACGATATTGGGATTCTCGCTCAGCACCTCGGCCATGTTCTTACCAGTTTCAATGCCGTAGGCTGCACCGTCCAGATGAGCGCCGTGAGACAGTCGCTTCAAAGATGTATATGTCCACTTTTCATTCTCTTCCATCATGTATGCCTCGAAGCTGTCATCATCGCCTCTATCGAGGGTTCGATTTGTACTCAGTCGACGGTCGCCATCAAGGAGTACCTGAAAGTCCATCGAGAGTTCCGGTAAGGTATTGCCCTCATCGTCGATGCGAATCATCCTACCCCTCCACTCACAGTCTTTGCTGTCGCGAGCGTGCAGCAGGTCATACTGATGCCTTGCAACCTCCACGGTACCCTCCACATCCTTCAGCCACATGGCCTCCGTGGTCACTTTCATTGCCGTGGACTCTGTCCATGTACAAGCCTTGCTGTAACGTTCGACTATCTGCGACGCCGTCTCCCCCGCCTGCGCTCCTTCAAATGCAATGAAACACCACAATGACAAGAAGACAGTGAAACACCTACTCGTTCCCAGTCTGATCGACATTCCACATTCCCCCTCAGTATCTTCGCGACTGATCGTCCACGGTGAAGCATTGATACTCATGTCTTTCCGTCTTCTGCCCCGCTAGCATTCTTCGATATCCACCTCGTACTCTGGCGGTCATTGGCAGCACGACCGGTCACATTCCTTATGTGAAGCTCACCAATACATATTCATCACCGACCCAGAAGCCTTCCATCGATGCATTGAGGTGAGGTTTGCACCTCTCCACTCACCTAGTGCATTCCGGCACTCAGCCACATAACAGACTTAGTTGTGCCGTACAATCGTTCTCTTTCAATACCTTTCAGAAATGCTGGGCCGTCATTACTGACGACCCAGCCGAGAGGTACGGGAACAAACACTGCCACTTGTCCGCCCATCCAACAAGGTTGTCGCTGCGAGAGCACTTCCTCACTGGTGGTCAAACAGCACATTCACGGACCAACAACCTCTAGGTACCGCTCATGCTTACACATCGCAATAGAGCAAAACGCTTACCATCCGCTATGACTCGTCGCAATACTCATTCCACACAGTATCGCAACCAATTCCTATGCAGCCATAGCTCACATTTGCGCATGTGCCAGGCAATAGAAAGTCTTCAGGACATTTCGTGTATTGCATTTCGGTACAGCCTTCTCCATCTCCCGTGCAGTAGGCGGCAGTCGTTTGATTACAGCCCTTCAGATGACTGCCCGTCACTGATAGCGCAGACGCTTCAACCTTTGTCGGGACCATTCCCTGCCATGCCAATGCGGATGCAAAAACAAGTGCGACTGCAAGTGCACCAATACTTAGCTTCTTCATGATAATTCTCCGATACTTTTCCATTCCTTAGTCAACAAGAATAGCACCTAAAGTACAACATCACATAGAAGAGCTTCCTCACTCAACTCTCCCGCATAGGCATCACCTCCTCCCATATATCCCGCACATAGAAAGCAAGTGAGTTGTTCTGCTGCCCTGCCCTTCCATCCTCTTCGCAGTCCGCGAAAATGCCACTTCACACCATTCGCTATCGAGAGGACGAACGAGTTCTGTAGATTGCAATGGACACAATCACAGCAACACCTGCCAGAGCAGGAACAAGCCAAATCCAGAGGTGCGATCTGGCAGAATTGTTGTCCTGTGTCTTTTCGGCAGCTTGTACTATCTCTTCAACAACAGCGCTCTCTTCGCCCTCGACAACGGCCTTGACCGCTTCATTTGGCTGCTGCTCGACGGCCGACGCCAGAACCGTCTGCACCTGGAATTCGTTAACCGCAGCATTAATTGCCTTAACCGAAGTGTCATCAACCACGGGAACGATCTTTCCGTCAACAAACTGGTAGGAAACGCCGCCAAAATCTACACTATGAATCGGATTTCCATCGGGCAGTCTAATCTTGAAAGCTTCCATAGCCTCAAAGTCGGGATCTAGGTCCACTTCGCTTCGACGTGTTGCATACTTCAAGGTCGAGGTGTCCCCGTTCATGTGCTCCATAGTGAGCGTAGCCTCACCACTCATAGTCAGAAGAGTATCTCCGACGCTACCAATCTCAATTCCATCTACAACCAAGGTCCAGCCAGCATACCCTTTGTCGGCGATTGGCTCGCCGTCCAGCACGTTGTTTTCAGTCTTTCTGATTACATACTTCAGTGCGTTATATCCCTTTTCAGGTGCAATCCAGGCTTTTACCGTCCCATAATCTCCGCTCGCCTCAACGACATAGCACATGATGCCGTTGATTTCTTCTTTGGCGACGATATTGGGATTCTCGCCAAGCGTCTCGGCCATGTTCTTCCCCGTTCCAATGCCGCGTGCTGCTCCGTCAAGATAAGCACCGTACCAGAAGTTCTTCAGAGAACGAGATGTCGTCTCTCTATCTTCGTGCATCATGTATGCCATGAAGTTGTCATCGTCGCTTTTATCGAGGGTCCGATCTGTATTGATGCGTTGTCCACCGTCAAGAAGTACCTGGAACTCTATCGAGAGTTCCGGCACAGTGTTGCCTTCATCATCAATGCGAACCGTCCTCCCCCTCCACTCACAGTCTTTGCCGTCGCGAGCGTGCTGCAGGTCATACTGATACCTTGCAACCTCTACAGTCCCGTCCACATCCTTCAACGACATGGCCTCCGTGGTGACTTTCATTGCCGTGGTCTCTGTCCACGTGCAAGCCTCGCTGTAGCGTTCGACTATCTGCGATGCGGTCTCCTCCGCTTTTGCTCCTTTAAATGCAACACAACTCAACAATGATATGAAAACAACCAAGTACCCACTCGTCCCCGACCTGATTGACATGCTATATTCCCCCTTAGTACCTTCGCGATGACTGTCCACGGTGAAGCATTGACACTCATGTCTCTCTGTCTCTCGACCCGCTACGATTCAATATCCACTTTGTAATCTGATGGTCGCTGGCAGCACGGTGATTCACAACCCTTATGTAACACTCAACAATAGACATTCATTTGCGATCCACAATCATTCCATCAAGGCATTAAGATGACGACTGAACATATGCCCCACTTCATTCGAGCGTCCCAGCATTCAGTCACATAACAGACTGAGTCGTGCTGTACAATTGTTCTCTTTCAGTAGCTTCTGAAAATGCTGGGCCGTCACGACTGACGGCCCAGCCAATAGGCACGGGAACAACTACTATCACTTGTTCGGCCTTCGAATAAGGTCGTCACCATGAGAACACTCCCTCACTGATGGCCAAACAGCACGTTCATAGATCAACAAGCTGCTAGATTTCGCTCATACTTAAACATCATCGTAGAGCAAAAACGCCCGTCATCCGCTATCACTTATCACAGGCATAATTTGTCACACCAGTACATCCGTTCCCTATGCAGCCAGGTCCAAGGTTACGGCACGTACCACCAAAATCTGTAACACACGACACACGGTAAATGTAGTCGCAGTCGCCACCACCAGCGCATTGATTGAAAGTTGTTCCACTACAAGGGCAACCACCGAGTACCGACAGTTCCGACGCGTCCACTTTTGTCGGGACCATGCCCTGCCATGCGAGTGCGGATGCAAAAACAAGTGCGACTGCAAGTGCGCCAATACTTAGCTTTTTCATGATTATTCTCCGTTACTTTTCTATTCCTTAGTCAATAAGAACAAAACAATGAATTACAGCATACAAGCAACCTTCCTCACCATTTCCACATAGGCCCCACCCCCTCCCATACGTCCCGTACCGTGATATGCACCAAGCCCGTATTCTGTTGTCCAGTCACCTTCAGACGTGTGTAATTCGCAGAAGCAACCGTACAGACACGAAGGCAAGCGTGGTTCTGCATTTTTATTCATCAAAAACACTGTTTTCTTGAGTCAAAGAACATATGTGACTCGTAAGTTCTCTGGACAATATCGCAACATGGCTATGACAACCGGGGGCCGTCGGGGTTATCAGGAGTTCCTGCGCAACACTTATGACTCCTTGAGCGGCTGTCAGGTGATCCGGCAGAACTTCAACGAGCGACCCGGTATTCAAGACCGCTTTGGCGATCAATGGCGATAAGCAACCCGAAAGGTACTTCTCATCTGTCAGGAGCTGCTCAGCTCTTTCCGGATAGTCCCTAATCCATAACTGTGCCGCCACGCGTGTGTTGCACAAGAAAGCTCCGGCTCGCATGGTGAAAATCAGCAGGTCGCTCGGCATTCCATTCTTTGAACGAACAGCACGATTAACGTCAGACTGCCAGTTGTCCATTGCGTCTGCGTAAGCTTTTGCTCCGGTGGGTTCGTCAGTATGGGAATACACTGGTTTCAGGATTTGCAGAAGAGGCCCAGCTTCCACACCATAGGACTCGGCTATCCTTTGAACAGCGGCAAGATCGAAGACCGGGATTGGCCGTTGCCATGAACGGGGATAGTGAAACTGCCATATGTCTCCGGAGACCATGAGAAGCTCAATAGGGTCGACATCCAATCCATGTTCGCGGCTCAGAAACTCCTTTGACGTGAATATCCAAGGAAATTCCCGCTTAAACCATTCCCTGTGTTCCTCCAACCACGTGTCATAATCAATTGAATTGGCGGCGGGAATCGATGTCTGAAAGCAGAAATCCCTGACCGAACCCAGCAAGTCTTCCGTATCCGATCCCGCGTTGGCAAGAGCGTTTGCAATGGCAACATCGCGCGCCCAAGCAACCATTGCAGCAGCATCCACTACGTACGGTGTCGTTGGATGGGACTTGCCCACAATACTTGACATGTGGCCTGCGGCCACTTCAACACAGATGCTTGGAGCATCAGCCTTGCTGAACGTAACACCGCCTTTAACGAGGACTAGATCGGTCCTGTCTGTTGATGCGCGCACGTCAAACTTGG
>Ga0180434_10006822_pt1 | contig 13032 bp, 13 predicted proteins | sample SS_ome_7_FD_132453 | JGI IMG/M metagenome (GOLD analysis project Ga0180434, IMG submission 132453) | Hypersaline lake sediment archaeal communities from the Salton Sea, California, USA - SS_1_D_2 metaG | ecosystem: Environmental > Aquatic > Non-marine Saline and Alkaline > Hypersaline >... | reverse complement strand
ATCATGGGAGTGGGTTTGGATGAAAATGGAGCTGAGGAGGATCGAACTCCCGACCTTCTGAATGCCATTCAGACGCGCTCCCAGCTGCGCTACAGCCCCATTCAGTGGATACTTATACCACATTTCATCGCAAAGATCAACCGCTGGTTGGGTTCAAGGGACACCGCCGTTGACAGCACCCGAGAATTCCCGGTAAAATGGAAGACGCAGATCAACCGAAGGAGATTCGTATGCCGGCAAAGATTGGACAGAAAGACCTCGAGACCTGGGCTGATTTTCTACTGAATCATTCCCTGGGCGGTGTCGACACCGACGATGTGATCATGGTAAAGGGGGAACCCATCACCTGGCCGTTGATGTCGGTGCTTCAGAACAAGATATTCGCCGCTGGTGCCATCGCGGACATCAATCTGGTCGCACCGGACAACAACCGGGGACAGGTCTGGGGGGCCGCCATCGCCCGTCACGGAACCGTGCAGCAGATCGAACGGGTGCCGGCATGGCACCGGACGCGTTACGAGTCCATGAACAAGTACATCGAAATTCTCGGTGCCGAAAACCCGGGCCTTTTCGCCGACCTGCCACTGGATACCGCGACCGCCCTGAGTCGGGCCGATGAACCCTTTAAGACCATCCGTCTCGAGAAGTCATGGGTGCTCACTCTCTACCCCACCGAGGCGTTCGCCGCCATCGAATCCATGGATCTGCAGACCTACACCGACATCATCGTTAAAGCCTCCACGGCCGCCCCCCGCCTCCTCGAAAAACTGGAAGACCCCGTATTCAAAATGATGGAGAGCGGGAGGACGATCGTCATCCGTACCCGGCACCCCCACTTCAACCGCATCCTGGAACTGACGATGGACATCGGGGACCGCTTCGCGGTGAAGTGTACGGGGAAGCGAAATTTTCCCGATGGCGAGGTGTTCACCAGCCCGAACGCGGGATCCGTTCAGGGAGAGATTTTCGTCGATCTGCCCGTATTCTACAGCGGTGTTACGCTCCAGGGTATCTACCTTAAATTCGTTGACGGGATGATCGTGGATTACCGCGCAGACCGGGAACACGAGACGCTCAAGAAGATCATCGAGACCGACGAGGGATCCCATCGCCTGGGTGAAATCGCGCTTGGCATGAACCAGGGTCTCACCGTCGCACTTCGGCATCCACTGTTCGTCGAAAAGGTATCCGGGACGCTGCATATCGCCATCGGTGCCAGCTACCCCGAGTGCTTCGTCCGCAAACCCCAATCCGTGGAGGCCAAGCCCGAACTGGAGGCGTTCTGGAAAAACGGTGCCTTCAACAAATCGGCGCAGCACGTGGATATCGTGGTCGACTATCGACGTGGCGGCGCCGGAAGGAGCCTCTTCGTCGACGATACCGAGATCAGGGTGATCGACAACGTCTGGACGGTGATGGAAACCGGATCCCGATAGAGGAGTCAACCTGTGAGCGTTCGAGTAACCTGCCGTGGCTGCGGCCAGAAGAACCGGGTGGTGCCCCAGAAAAAGGGATCCCCCAGATGCGGTAAATGCAAGGCGTCACTGGACATCTACGCCGGGGGAAGCCCGGTCGAGATCGACGACGCGGGATTCGCTCCCTTTGTAAAGAACGCCCCCCGCCCCGTGCTCGTGGATTTCTGGGCCGCATGGTGTGCACCCTGCCGCATGATGGCCCCGGTCCTGGAGGAATTCGCCCGCAGCCAGGATGGCATCCTGGTCGCCAAGGTCGATATCGAGATGAACCCCCGTACCCCCGGGCAGTTCAGCATCTTCTCCATCCCCACCCTGATTCTGTTTGAGAACGGTGAAGAGGCTCACCGCCTCACGTCGGCGGTGACCATCGAGGTGCTGCGTTCGCAGTTGAAGCCCTGGCTGGCCGTTCACTGAAAGGGTCGTGTCCCTTCAGGACAGGATCTCGCGAATTCCCCGCTCGATTCTGGCCATGACCGCCTGCCAGGTATAGTGGCGTGTCACATAGGAGCGTCCGTTGCGCCCCAGCCGGCGCCTCAGGGCCGGGGAATCGGTGAGTTGCCGCGCAGCGCTGACGAATTCGTCCACCGATCCGTAAGGCAGGCCGCCCTCGGAGAGCCGCAGGTGCTCCCGGAGAGCCGCTGATCGGCTGTTGACCAGTACGGATGTGCCCTGGGCGAAGGACTCGAGCGTCGTGATCGATAGACTCTCCAGCGTCGATGGTTGAACCGAGAACCACGCCGCCTTGAAGGCCGCACGCTTCTCCTCCTCGGTCACGAATCCCAGGTATTTCAACCCTCGAAGCGGGGGGATGTCCATCCATTTCTTTCCGATCAGGACGAAGTCCAGCAACCGCTGACCATGGAGAATCTCATGGGCGGCAAACACCTCCTCCAGTCCCTTTCCCCGCTCGATGCGTCCGGCAAACAGCATGAAAGGACCGGGTATCATGAACCGTCTCCGGAAATCACCGGCAACGGGGGAATCCACCACGTCGATGCCGGTCCGGACCAATTCCATCCGTCCGGATGGCGAGAAGACCCGGTTCACCAGGTCCATCTCCGCCTGGGTGAGGAAAAATAGAGCCTGTGGACGCGAAAAGACGTGTTTCATGACCTCGAGAAAAAGCGGCGGTTCTTCGTGCGCTGTGGGGAAGAGTACCGCCGGTTTGGAAACGACCTCCAGACCCTTAATCGTGGGATAGTAGAGATAGGTGAAAAACATAAACAGGTCGATGTCGTTCTGGGCCGCGGCGAGGGCATCGATCATGGATGGAACGACTGGCCCCTGCTCCGCGATCCACTCCTCTTCGTTGCGGCTCGCCGGAGGCTGGGAAAAGAAGGCCTCGGATCGTCTGTTGAACCGATCGATATCACGAACCCTTTCGACCGGGAAGCGCCGGATTCGAACCCCCCGTAAAATGGATTCACCGGCCGGGTATTCGTTCTCCCAGGTGACATAATCCCGGGCCGTCGTGGTGAAGACCGTGATATCGAAGTCGGCCGCGTTGAGGCGTTCGGCCACTTCACGAGCCAGCGTCTCCGCCCCCCCCAGCACCGTGCTGCCGTACCTCTGCACCACCACACCGATCCGTATCATAGGCAATCAAGACGGTTCAAGAGCTCGGCGGGCCGGGCTTCCTTCCTGTAACGTGTCATCCGGTCGGCCGCCTTGCGCTTGAGCATCGTATGGAGATCGGCGTCTTCCACCACCCTTTCGATGAGCGCGGCCGTCAGATCGTAGCGCTTTCCGCTCACCAGCAATCCCGCACCGTCGAGCGTTTCGGGCACGGCACCGGCGGCGTGGGCGATCACCGGCACGGCGAAATGGCAACTCTCGATCAGTGGGAGACAGAATCCCTCGTGTTCACTCATGGAGAGAAACACGTCGCCCAGCCGGTAGACCGCCAGGAGCTCTTCGAAGGGCACATGGCCTGTGAACACGATATCCTCTGAGGTGAGGTGAAAGCGTGAAGCCAAGTCTCTGACGGCGAGAAAATAACGCGGACACGAATTCGTTTTGCCCGCCACGATCAGACGAACCGAGGGGGAGATATATTTTTTGTAGAAAAACACGGTCTTGACGAGATCTTCGATCCGCTTGTTCGGCGACACCCGGCCGACGAAAATCAGGTTGCGGCGTCCGTCATGGAACTGGTCGTGAAAACCACGGCTGTACGGCTGGTCGTACGCCGCAAGATCGATCATGATGGGAAACACGGTGGTCCGTGGAAAATCGAGGGTGGACAATTCATCGGCGTTGAAGCGCGAATCGGCCACACATAGATCGAAACAATCCCTCAGGCTCTCCAGGTGTCTCCTTCCTTCCGCGGTGAAACGGGTCAACTCGTCAGAAAAATCGCTGAAAAAGGCGGGCGGCGTGATGTTGTGATAGATCATCACCTTCTTACCCGTCGTATGGAGGAAGAAATCGGTCAATGCCGAGGGCACGGCGAAATGCAGGATTTTGATGGACGCGGGCATATGCTTGTACTCTTCGAAGGGTACGGCAACGTCCTCGAGGACCGGATCGACGGTCATGGCCACGATTCGACTCTCTATCCCGCGGTTCTGCAGGTAACGGTGAAAGCAGAGGGTGGAATTGCCGATGGCATCACCGTCATGCAAAGCAGGAAGAAATTGCTCAACCACCATATCAGCGGATCCTCGAAACGGGCAGATCGGAGGGGTGACGACGCGGAGAAGGAGAGACGCCGGTCAAAACCATGCTGCATATTAGCATTATTCGGAATATTATGCAATCGCGCCCTTCGACGGTCCTGCGCCGGCGCCGCTTGACACCCCGCTTGTTTTCGAGTATAATTTGGGTAAATTATTTAAATTTAACAATACCCCCGAGCCATTTTCCACACATCGGAAGGGAAAGACAGGAGGTCATATGACGTTCTTGAACAAGAAGGTGATCCAGGAATTGAACGATATTTTCAAGGATTTCAAAAAAGAGGTGACGATCAAGTTTTTCACCCAGAATCTCGAATGTCGATTCTGTGAGGACACCCACAAACTGCTCGAGGAGCTGAGCCAGTTGAGCGATAAGATTAAATTCGAGGTCTATGATTTCGAGAAGGACCGGGCCGAGGCCGACAAACTCGGCGTGGATAAAATCCCCGCAACGGTCATCGTGGGGGACCGGGATTTCGGCATCCGCTTCTACGGTATTCCCAGCGGCTATGAATTCGGTTCCCTCATCGAAACCCTGCGCATGGTTTCTCAGGAGGAGATCACCCTGAAGCCGGAGACCCAAAAGTTCCTGGATGGATTGTCCAAGGACGTTCACCTTCAGGTCTTCGTCACCCCCACCTGCCCATACTGTCCGCAGGCCGTGATTCTGGCTCACCAGATGGCCTTCTACAGCCCGAAGGTGACCGCAGACATGGTCGAGGCCACGGAATTCCCACACCTCTCACAGAAGTACTCGGTCATGGGCGTACCGAGAACCGTGATCAACGAATCGGAATTCCAGGAGGGCGCCGCCCCAGAAAACCTGATCGTCGAAAAGATCAAATCCGTCTCCGGGTGAGTGTTTTCGACTTGATTTTTCCGGCGTCCAACCCTATAATGTGTCTCTCATAAACGCTCGGCAGGCATTGGAGGAAGAATGAAAAAATACATATGCAAGGTATGCGGTTATATCTACGATCCAGAGCAGGGCGATCCCGACTCGGGAATCGAACCCGGAACCCCGTTTGAGGATATTCCCGACGACTGGGTATGCCCCATGTGTGGGGTGGAAAAGGATCAATTCGAGCCCACGGACGACTGAATCCCGGTCGGTCCAAACCGGATTGCCGGACAGCCCCCAACGCACGGGACGCATAACGGATCACAGCCGGCTGCATGAGAAAGAGGACCATTTTACAAGGAGATTAACATGGCGGTCAGATTGCTAACCGATAACGTCCACTGGGTGGGTGCCATCGACTGGGACCGGCAGCTTTTCGACGAACTGATCCCACTCCCGGACGGCACCAGCTACAACGCGTATTTGGTTTGCGGCAAAGAAAAATCAGCCCTCATCGACCTCGTGGATCCCACCAAGGAGGAGGATCTGCGCTCGCACCTCGATGCCCTGAAACAGACCCGTCTCGACTACATCGTGGTCAATCACGCCGAACAGGACCATTCAGGAGCACTCCCCGCCTTCCTGCGCATCTATCCGGAGGCCCGGGTTGTGACGAACGAGAAGTGCAAGGCGATGTTGATCACCCATCTCCATGTGCCGGAAGACAAGTTTCTCGTGGTCAAGGAGGGATCCACGGTGGAACTCGGGGGCAAGACCCTGGAGTTCATCGCCACACCGTGGGTGCACTGGCCGGAAACCATGAGCACCTACCTGCGCGAGGACCGCATACTGTTTTCCTGTGACTTCTTCGGCTCCCACCTCGCCCAGAGCGACCTCTTCATGGGTGACGCCCACCGCACCCTGGAGGCGGCCAAACGGTACTACGCCGAAATCATGATGCCGTTCCGTTCAAGCATCGTAAAAAACCTCGACAAATTGACCGCCTTCCCCGTCGAGATGATCGCCCCCAGTCACGGCGTGATCTATAAGCATCCGGATTTCATCATGGATGCGTACCGGGACTGGGTATCCGACCGTGTGGAGAACAAGGCCGTCATCCTGTTTGTTTCGATGCACGGATCCACGCGCAAGATGGCGTTCCATCTCAGCGACGCACTGATCAGACAGCAGGTCGAGGTCCGCATGTTCAATCTCACCCACGCGGACACCGGGGAGATCGCCAAGGAATTGGTCGATGCCGCCACCGTGGTCCTGGCAACCCCCCAGGTACTTGGCGGCCCGCACCCCAAGGCGGTGGCCGCCGCCTATCTCCTCAACGCCCTGCGCCCGAAAACCAGATTCCTTTCCATCATCGGATCCTACGGCTGGGGCGGAAAGATGGTCGAGTACCTGAAGTCCTTGATCACCCACATCAAACCCGAAATTCTTGATCCCATCACGCTCAAGGGCCTGCCGGACGAAAAGGACCTCGCTCGGTTCGACGCCCTGGCCGATCAGATTAAAAAGGGCCATCAGACCCTCAATCTATAAACCAAGTCATGTAAGGAGTGAACCATGAAAAAAACAATGCAGGATGCCTTAAACAACCAGATCAACGAAGAATTATATTCCGCCTATCTCTACTTCTCCATGGCCGCACATTTCGACGCCGAGAACCTGGAGGGCTTCGCAGGCTGGATGAAAGCCCAGGCCCAGGAAGAGGTCATGCATGCCATGAAGATCTACCACTACATCAACGAGGCGGGCGGTCGGGCCATCCTGAAACCGATCCAGGGACCGCAAACGGAGTGGAAATCGCCCCTGGCGGCGTTCGAGGACTCTCTCAAGCACGAGCGTCACATCACCGACCGGATCCACAAGCTGGTGAGCCAGGCCAAATCCGAAGAGGACTACGCCACGGAGATCATGCTGCAGTGGTTCGTCACGGAGCAGGTGGAAGAAGAAGCCTCGGTTTCCGGTGTCGTCGAAAAGTTGCGGCTTGTGAGCGACCACAAGCACATGTTGTTGATGATGGACCGGGAACTCGGGTCCAGAGCCGCAAAGTAGCCGACAAATCTTGATTCCCGGCACCGCTTGCGGTATAATGAAGAAACCCGTGGCGGCGTAGCTCAGGTGGTAGAGCAGACGGCTCATATCCGTTATGTCGGGGGTTCAAATCCCTCCGCCGCTACTCTTTCTCCCGGCGGCCGTCCCCTTGGTCACCGTTCCAAGGCTGAGGCGGCGTATTCATACTGAATCTCCCCCGGGATGGGCACAGGACCCATGGAAAGGATGTTTCCCCGATTTCGAGACCACGTGCTCCAAACCGGCTTGATCCAGGAGGGTGATACCGTCATCGCCGCCTATTCCGGCGGCAAAGACTCAACGGCACTTCTTCATCTGCTCCGGCGCCTGCGTGATGCGTTGCCCATGACCCTGATCGCCGTCTACTTCAACCACGGGCTGCGTCGCGATTCCATGAGGGAAGAGGCCTTCGTGCTCCGACAGGGCGGGCATCTTGACGTTCCCGTTCTCATCGGCAGAGGCGATGTCTGCGGCTTCCAGACAACCGCCGGTCTCAACCTTGAACATGCCGCCTCTATCCTTCGTCATCGCTTCCTGAGAGAGGTGGCCGGAAACCACCCGGGCGCCAAAATCGCCACAGGCCATACCCGGTCCGACCTGGTTGAGACCTTCCTTCACAAACTCATCCGCGGCAGCGGTAGCCGGGGGCTGGGCGCTATCTTTCTCAGGAAGGGAGACGACCTGATACGCCCCCTGCTCGGCTTCAACGCCGGTGAGATCTACCGTTTTCTGGAGGAGAACCACATCCCCTTCTACCGGGATCCCTCCAATACTGATACCTCTCTGGTGCGAAACCGCTTGAGGCGGGACCTCATTCCCCGAATGAGCCAAATCGAGCCCGCGCTTGCACAACACATTCACCAGACCGCCATACTTCTATCGGATGAACATGCTTTCATTCGGGGCGAGGCCCGTCGATTTCTGTCGAAACGGTTGCTGCTGGGTAAGATACTCCCCCTAAACCGCTTCTTCTCTCAACCGGTGGCCCTGCAGCGCGCGGTCCTGCGGGAATACCTCCTTCTGGTCCGTGGAGACCTGGACAACATCACGTTTTCACATATCGAACATCTGCGGGCGGCGGGACGCGGTCCACGCCGGCTCTCCCTGCCGGGATTGACCCTGGCCATGAGACAGGGGTTCATTTTCCCGGCACACACGTCCCTGTCCCGCTATGCCTACGCCAACGTTTCCACCGGGGTTCTGGACCTCGATGAGATTGACAGCCGTCTGCAGGTGGACCTCGCAGACACCTTCGTGAAACCGAAGAATCATTTCGAGATTTGTATCCCTCATCCCCGGAGCCGAGAGACCCTGACGGTCCGTTCTCCGGACCGGGAGGACCGTTACCGCAAGATCCAGGCGAGGTTTGCCCAGCCGGTATTCGAAATGATCCGGGAGGCCGGATTTCCCGCGGCGCTGCGCCATCTATGCCCGGTGATCACGACGGAGGACGGGCAAATCGTATGGGTGGTGGGGGCGCCGGTGGCACAAGGCCATCGGGTTCTAGACACGACCGCGGGCCCGTTCCTCAGGATTCGCTGCCGGAGACGCCCCTCTCTACCGACCCGCTGATGCCTGCGGTCCCTCAGACGCCACGCAGACAGCCCTTGCCCCGCTGATACACCACACGTCCCCCGACCAGCGTATATTCGATATCCCCCAGTCCCTTCCATCCCCGGAACGGGCAGTTGTTGGCCCGTGAATAGAACGTATCCGGGTCGATCCTGAACGGCTGCTCCAGGTTGAGCACCGTGATGTCGGCCGTGAACCCTGGACGCAGACTGCCGCGGTCATTCAGTTTGAGTATCCGGGCCGGCCGATTGGAGAACAACTCAACGAGTCGTGAAAGATCGATGGCCCCGGTTCGTACCAGCCGGTCGTGGATCACCGGGAACGCACTCTCCATCCCGATCATGCCGAAGGGGGCGAACTCGAATTCCTTGTCCTTCTCATCCCGGGTGTGTGGCGCATGGTCGGTGGCGATGCAGTCGATGGTTCCATCCTGAATCCCCTTGACCAGTGCCAGGCGATCCGTCTCGGTACGCAGGGGTGGCTTGACTTTGTACACCGTGTCGAAACCGGTGATCAATTCCTCGTTCAACAACAGATGGTGGGGCGTGGCGTCCGCCGTGACCTGTGTCCCCTTTCTCTTGGCGTTGCGGATCAGGTCCAGGGATCCGGCCGTGGACACATGCGTGAGATGGAGGCGGGATTGGATCCGCCCCTGGAGAATGATATCGCGGGCCACGATGACCTCCTCCGCCGCATTGAGTATGCCACGCAATCCGTATTTATAGGAGATAAAACCTTCGTTGACCTGGCCGTCGGCGGAGATGGAATGGTCCTCCGGATGCTCGATGATGGGCACGTCGCACATCTTGGCGTACTCCAGCGCCTTGCGGATCAGGTCCGCGCTCATGACACAGGAACCGTCGTCGGAGAATCCCACGGCACCCCCCTCCACCAGGTCGGCCATCTCGGTGATGGAGTGGCCCTCGAGATTCCTGGAGATGGCCGCCACCGGGTGGATGTTCACCAATCCCACCTCCTTGGACCGGGCGATGATATACTCCGTGACCGAACGCTGATCGTTGACCGGCGAGGTGTTCGGCATGCAGACGATGGAAGTGAATCCTCCGCGGACCGCGGACCGCGATCCACTCTCTATGTTTTCCTTGTTTTCAAAACCCGGTTCTCTGAGATGCACGTGCATGTCGATGAATCCCGGGCAGACCACCAATCCCGAGGCGTCAACGACCCGAACCTGCTGGGATTTCTTGATGTGGGTCGAGATCGTCTTGATCCTGTCGTTCTCGATCAGCAGATCCCGAACCCCGTTGATCCCACTGGCCGGATCCAGGAGGTGCCCGTTCTTGATCAACATTTTCATCTCAATCTCCCTTCAACAGATACAACACGGCCATACGCACGGCGATCCCGTTGGTGACCTGCTGCAAAATCACCGACCTGTCTGAATCCGCCAGCGAGGTCTCGATTTCGACGTCCCGATTCATGGGCCCGGGGTGCATCAGGATGGCCTCGCTTTTCGCAAAGGCAAAGGCGTCCTGGTTGATCTCAAAGAACTTGCGATACTCACGGATGGACGGGAAATAATTCCGGGCCCCTCTCTCGGCCTGAACCCTCAGCATCATGACCGCGTCGGCGCCCTCGATCCCCCGATGCAGGTCATAGAACACATTCGCCCCCATGTCTTCAAATTCCTTGGGAACCAGTGACGGCGGTCCGATCAGGTTGACCGTGTTTCCGAGCTTGTGGTGAAGAAAGATGTTGGATCGCGCCACCCGCGAATGGAGGATGTCTCCGACAATGGCGATCTTCAACCCTTTCAGTTTCCTGAAATTCTGCTTGATGGTCAGGGCATCGAGCAAGGCCTGGGTCGGATGTTCGTGAAAACCGTCCCCGGCGTTGACGATGGAGGAGCGGGCAAAGGTGGTCAGGTATTTCGGAGATCCAGAGGCGGGATGGCGTATGACGATGATGTGGGGATTCATCGCCTCCAGTGTGAGAACGGTATCCTTGAGGGATTCCCCCTTCTTCAGGCTCGACACCGACGAGTTGAAATTGATCAAATCCGCGCTGAGCCGTTTGGCGGCGATCTCAAAGGAACTTCGGGTGCGTGTTGAATCCTCGAAAAATAGGTTCACCACCGTTTTTCCCTTGAGTGCCGGGACCTTCTTGATATCCCGCGTGGAGATCTCCACGAAGGACTCCGCGGTTTCCAGGATCAGTTGAATATCATTCGGCGTGAGATCCTCGATACCCAGCAGATGCTTTTTTTTGAAGGCGCGTCCGGCCATCTCAGAACCTCGTCGGTTCCATGATCAGAACCTCATCCCTCTTCTCGATCTCCTCCAGTTTCACGTTGATCCTCTCGCGTCGCGACGTGGGCAGGTACTTCCCCTTGAAGTCGGGACAGATCGGCAGTTCCCTGTGGCCGCGGTCGATGAATACGGCCAGTTGGATACTGGCCGGGCGACCCAGATCGAAGATGGAGTCCATGGCCGCTCGTATGGTGCGGCCGGTGAAGATGACATCGTCGATGAGTATGATATCCTTGTTGACCAGCGAGAAATTGATTTCGGTCTGCTGGACCACCGGGTGCTGCTCCTTCATGTGTAGATCGTCGCGAAACAGGGTGATGTCGAGGATACCGAGCGGCAGGTCGATGTCTTCCATCTCCTTGATCAGCCGCTTGATACGGCGTGCCACATGGACGCCCTTCGACTGGATCCCGATCAAAACCAGGTTGGATACTTCACGGTTTTTTTCCAGGATTTCCATGGCGATGCGAGAGAACGTGCGTTTCATCTTCTTTTCGTCCATTATCTTGGCTTTGATCTTTTGTTCCATCCTACGTCTCCTGAGGGCTCGGGTCTCACAACCGAAGGTCACCGGCATCGATAGACTCGTCTATCGGGATGCTCCGCTCGGCCGCGGAGACCCAACGGTATCCAGTAGAATGTAATATCACTTCATGCCTGTTTTGTCAATGTGAGACACGATTCGAGGTTCATCGAGCCATCACCCTTCCACCTCCCGGATGCTATGCTTCTCGCAGCTGTCTGCGGAGGTCCTGCCTCAGGTTCTCGAAAAACGCCATGTAAGGCGACGTCCTGAAGTCGGGGTAGGTCCACGGCAATGTCTGCAGGACCCTGTCCCGGAGGACGTACTCCAGGTGGGCGTAGATTCCCCCGGACAGAGGCACGCGGTGGTAGTGGTTTTTCGTGGTGGCCATGATGACGTTGGCCCGTGAGATCACGCCTGGATCGATGTTGATCCGGCGACCTCCCGCGACGGCATACTCCCCTTCAAGGCGGTTGGTGAACGACTTGCAGTCGGCCAGGCACATCGGGGACACCAGATCGTTGAAGGAAACGAAACGCCGGTAAAGAGGATACCCCATCTCATCGTTGTAGTAGGTGGTGACGTCGAATGGAAACCGTGATGATTCTCGATCCAAATCGGAAAACGCCTGAGACAGACGGGTTTTGACCTTCTCGTAAAGGGTGTCGTCACCGAAGATGAGACCGCAAAACAGTTTGACCCGCTCGAATTCTCTTTCTTGTCCCAAGGGATGCGCGGGGGATTATTGACGCCACGCCATCAGGTAAAGTCTTCCGTTAATGAAAGCGGCCACCCTGGTTCCGTCCTCCGACACACGATGGAGCGCACCATCGAGGGCGACCCCCAGAGATTCGAATCGATCCTCTTCGTCCATCCTGACCCTTTCGCCGTTGTAGGTGGAGAAGACGATGTTCAGTGGATCCCGGCAGGAGATGATCCGGCTCAGATCCCGACGGCTTGTGATTCGGTGCCGATAAAACGGAGACATTGAAATGATCTCCAGGTTGGTGTCCACGTAATGAATGTTGTTGCTGCGCTCGGTCAGAATGAAGGCCGTGCTCTGCTCCGGATCATGGCAGAATCCGACCACATTGCCCGCGAATTCACTGTACAGGAGAGAGCGGTAGCTGAACCGGATGAGGTCCCTTTCCTTGTCTTTGGTGAGAAGGATGAGTTCCCCTTGATCGGAATCAAAATGCATGATCTGAATCTCGGCGTACCGGTCCTTGCCGAGAAACAGGCTTTCGTCGACCACGGACACCTGGTTACTGAACTCGTTGTAGATACGCGCCTGAAATGCGTTTTGCAGATCCGAAAGGTAGATGATGAAGGCGGAGAGGTCGGCGGCGAAGTGAATCTTGACGAACTGGGAGGACGTGATGTCCATGCTCTGGCCTTTCTGGATCAACTCGGCGACCTGCGGGTTTGACTCGAAGGCGCGGCAGACCATCACGTACTTCTTCACCGTCGGGATGGGGATGGTGTCCAGTTGATCCACGGAGTTGATCCCCTTCAACTGGACGAATCGATGGTCCACGAAATTGTACTTAAAAATGGAAAATGGATAGTTGGGATAAACAGGCTTTTT
>Ga0180434_10006820_pt1 | contig 13038 bp, 9 predicted proteins | sample SS_ome_7_FD_132453 | JGI IMG/M metagenome (GOLD analysis project Ga0180434, IMG submission 132453) | Hypersaline lake sediment archaeal communities from the Salton Sea, California, USA - SS_1_D_2 metaG | ecosystem: Environmental > Aquatic > Non-marine Saline and Alkaline > Hypersaline > Sediment... | reverse complement strand
CCCATGAAGAATCCCGGTCTGCGCGACAGGTTGAAGACGGTCATTCTCTATACGACAGAGGAAATAGAACCCTTCCTCCTCACCAATCCGACGGCATTTCCAAATCTCAATATCATGACCATCCGTGATCCTGCTGTTCGAGAGTGGTTTTTACCGTATCTGGTTAAAACGAGCGCCCCCCACCGGGAAATCAAATATCCCCCGGGTGAAGGCGGACAAAAGGAAGCGGGTCAGTCATGAATCCACAAACCTTCATCGAGATGACCGGATAATGCGGTATAGATACGAAAATTTCGGGGGCGTTATCGCAAGTGAATCCCCCCCGTTTCTCGCATTCGTTGATCGCGAATTCATGCGCGGCCTCGGTTTGAAGGATTCCCCATTGTGGGAGAATCCGGATACCCGGATCGGGCTCCTTTCCGCTCCCACGGAAGTTCATTTCGCTGCCACAAATGCCTGTTTATCGAACTGCACGCATTGCTATATGAACAGCGGCGTACGGGAATCGGATGAATTGAATACGAAAGATATCATCTCCGGGCTGGATATACTCGCTTCCCTGGGAGTTTTTCACGTGGCTCTCGGAGGCGGCGAAGCGCTTTACAGAGATGATCTGTTCCAAATCGCGTCACATGCTCGAACTGTTGGATTGATACCTAACCTTACCATTTCCGGATCTGGTTTGAGTAAGGACATCGCGAAACGCATGCGCATCTTCGGCCAGGTTAATGTCTCTATTGATGGCGTTGGCCCGCTGTACTACACGTTCCGCGAAAAACCCGCTTTCGAAGTAGCGAAACAGGCATTGGAATGGCTTGTAGAAAGCAACGTACCGGCGGGAATAAACTGCGTGGTCGGGCGGGATAATTTCGAGGGGATCGAGGAGCTTTTTCATCTGGCCGCTGATACGGGTGCGAATGAGATTGAATTTCTTCGATTAAAACCCGTGGGTAGAGCAGCCAGGGATTTTGATCTCAAAAAAACCCTGCCTACACAAAATAACCGGCTGATACAATTTCTTCACGAGTGCGAAGAGCGATATGATGTTCCCGCGAAAATCGATTGCTCATTTCTTCCCCTGCTCGTGGATGCGGATCCTCCTCGCGAGCTGCTCGAACGCCTTGCCGCTTACGGCTGTGAAGCGGGAAACGTGCTTCTCGGAGTGAGAAGCGACGGGTTGGTTTCCGGTTGTTCATTTCTGGAACCGGGCGCCCTCTCAATTCATGATTTGAAGAATGGATGGCATAAAGATTCGAGTCTGACTACCTGCAGGAACTTTGTTAAAACGGCACCCGAACCCTGCAGAAGCTGCGATTTCCTCGATATATGTAAAGGTGGATGCCGGGCCGTGGCTCTGTTTGTCACCGGAGACTGGCGTGGTCTCGATCCCGATTGTCCGCGAGTCATTCGATGGAAAACTGAGAAAGCGAATGCGTGATGAAAGATACGTCCAAACCACTGATTCTTGTGTGCTGCGCCATCCTTGGTTTGATGCTTCAGGTATACGGTGTTTTGCGCCTTTTTTTCATGAATGGACCTGTGCTTATTGATACTTTCTGGGCAATAGCCTCGTTTGGTTCAGGGACACTGATATGGATGGCACTGCTTGAGTCACTAGCGCTGACGAAAGGCCGATCTGCATACTGGTGTCTACTTGCACCGGCGGGACTGATAGGTGCAGGCCTGCTTTTAACACGAGACACTCCATACAGAGCAGTGGAGTTGTCCGAGACAGAGGATTCAAAGGCTCCTCTGTACTACCGTATTCCCCGATTCATCTTTATGGGGATCATAATAGCGGGAATCATATGGACCGGTTCCCTATGGCTCAAAAGGGATGAATGGCCACCTTTTCCGGGAGAACGAGACCTTAAACTGAATGAAGCCGCCACATGGCAGAGGCTTTCCAGCCTAATAGAGGCTCAAGCAAGCTATCGGGAGCATGATTACGACCACGATGGCGCGACCGAGTACGCGGCATTCCTTGTCCACCTGTGGCGATCAGTGGATACGGAAGGCAAACCCGTTGAAGTGCACCTGCTTCCGCGGAAATTCGGCATAGCCATGTCACCGGCATGGGCAATCGACGGTTACTATTTCAGAAACATCCGCAATCGTCAGGTCTCATCCTCCACAGCCACCGCGGATTCATCGGTCACAGCCGATGCTCATTTCAGCAGCCGGCGAATCAACGCCGGAAATGATTGGGCCGTATGTGCCGCGCCGGCTGACTACGGCAGAACGGGTCTTCTCATGTTCCTGGTTGATGTCAACGGCAGGATATACGGAAAGTACACCGACAGACGACCGGAAACGTTTCCGTATCGCCCGCAACAGGAAGGTTGGATCGAACTCACGGATGAGGAATCGTTGGCCAGACTTCAGGATTCCGTGGAATATTCCTCATAGGCATTCCAATTTTGGGACCCGATCAGTAATAGTCCGCTCTGGCAGGCTATCTTTCGGACGCGACGAAGCCGCAAGCCCGGCCTAGCCACCTGGGCGTAGACGCGGGCGTTCCTCCAACAAATCATCATTCATCCCTATTCCTTCATCATTCTTACCCATCCCTCCAGCCCGACTTCGTATCGCAATTCCTGTGGAGGGCCAGGCTTCCGCATGGCCGAAATAGATCCGGGAATGCGGACGCGACGAAGCCGCAAGCCCGGTGTAGCCACCTGGGCGTAAACGTGGGCGTCCCTCCATCACCTTAACTAAACCCATTACTATTTTCATTTTCGCAGGGTGTCTCGTCCGCGAACCATGACGACTAACCTTAGAATAGTGCATAGTCTGCCACAGTGCAAGGTAGGAAATCTAATCTGAGAGAGAAATGTGATACCCGAATCCCATTCGGAAAACCGGTTCACCGTCAATTACGGTGAATACATCGTCAAGGTTTTCAATATCCTCTCCGAGAATGTTTTCAACCTTCAGAAACATCCTGTATTTTCGATTGAACGACACGGTCAATCCTGCATCAAGCTTGGTATAGTCGGCCAGAGGCGTCGTGAGCCCGCTCGCATCGTCTTCGGGAGCTTCTGATTCCGGTTTCCAGTTCCAGGCTTCCCGATCAAATACGGAGCGAATACCGACAAGCCCCTCGACGTGCATAGACTTATTCAATCCACGCGAGAGGACCAGTTTACCATGGGCGGACGAGCCCGGGCTGTACGGGAGGTTCCGACCGGAGTCGAGATCTTTGTTTTTAGTAACGGTATAACCACCCTCCACACGAATACCGCTCCCCATTCTGACACGGAAATTCGCCTCACCACCGAAAACCTCCGCGTTCTCTATATTTGATCGCCGCCATACGTTTATATCAGGATCCTCTTCCCATGGCCCCTCGTAGACCGGGACGATCATATCACTGATTTTGTTATAGAAACCATAAAGCATGACTTGAACATCATACGGCAGATCGGCCTCCAGACCTGCAGTGAAAGTTGTACTGTACTCGGGTTCAAGATCGGGATTGCCAAACCGGTATGCAGTACCCCCGTGGCCATAGCCTTCCTCGTAAAGTTCCTGAAGCGTGGGCGCATGAAATCCACGACCCGCTGAAACGCGAAGACGAAATTTTTCCTGCGGCAGTACCATCAGTGAGAGTTTGGGACTGAAAGCGTCATCTATGTCATCGACCTCATCATACCGGGCAGCGATCATGAGAGCGAATCTGTCGGGATCCGACCACTCATGTTGAAGGAAAACGCCGTATGACGTCTGATCAGGAGCCGAGACAGCGGTACGGTCAAAGTCGTTCCACTTGTAATCAACACCCGCCATAAGCGTTCGGTGCTCCGCCATTTGCCAGATTGCGTGCACTTCCGGTTCAACCAGTACATTTTTTTCTCCGTTCAAGTCCGCATCCCAATTCGAGTATGCAACCCTGCCGGAGAACTCCAGAGAAGGTCCAATTACATGTGAGATACCGAGAACCGGAGCGATAAGACGGCTATCAGTATTATCTCCCCGCCATTCCATCGTATTCCCAACCCAGGCGAAGGTCCCTGATAGTTTCGTGGCACGTCCGAGCGCGATATCAAGTTTTTGAAGAATATTCATACGATTGAAACCCATATTATCAATACGGTGAGCGGGGGCTTTCAAAGGCATGCCGTCACTTTGTTTCCAGGAAACCGCACTGGTGAGTTGAACGTCGTCATGTACCGGAAGAAAGAGATTCGTGTTCGATTCATACGTGCCATAGCTTCCGGTTATCACTTCGAAATCCGCGGACCACAGCTCTCTGCATCTCCGGGTGACGATATTCACTATGCCACCGATTGCACCGGTCCCATACTGAGCTGATGCAGCTCCCCGCATGATTTCCAGACGTTCTATGCTGCCCGGCGGTATGAATTCCAGATTTTGCCCGGAATGGATGTGCTCAGTGATGAGTCGTATCCCGTCGACAAGAACTAATGTATAGTGTGCGGGAAGACCGTTAACGCTGATAACACTCCGTTCCGGGAACCCGCTGCCCGTCCCTGTCTCAACAGATACTCCGCTGGTATACTCGATAACCTCACCGGTTGAGCTTGGACGCAACTCCTCAATCTCTTCCCTGTTTACGATCTGAATGATATCCGGCGTATCCCGAAAGAGCATCTCCTTCCGTGAAGCGATAATCACAACTTCGTCCATCTCATAGAGCGGCTCATTGGAAATGGGCGTTACGGCTGGATCACTGTCATGAGACATGCCAACCTCAACCATCGAAAGTAAAAGAAAGACCATTAATACCTGAGACATTTACCCCTTCCTTAATCGTCATGAAATGTGGGACTCAAAACCACTCGTTGCTTCTGCCTACCACGACGTGTGAGACGACCGATCAGTGATCATAATACATTTTCAGACAAGATACCGCGAGATGAAACGGGTATGGTCTCGCAGAACCCCTACATCGATCCTAACATGAACGCATGTTGTGCCTCGAAAAGTTTCAGGCGTTTCTCGACAACATCCTTCTCTTCATTCGCTTTGTCCTTCTGTTTATTCAAAGCATCCTTCAATATCTCAAGACACTGATGCTCCAAGTCCCGGATCTCAGTCCTGAGGCGTTCTATCACGTCAGGATCGGCCTGCCGTTCGTTAGAGGTACTCAACGTGATCAGATCATCCCGCTTCTCTGAAAGCCGTATCTCCTTTTTGAGGAATTCATCGAGCACTTCCGCCGCTCTGCGCCTCGTGTCGGCGAAATCGCGTTCTGCCTCCCGCATTTTCTTCCGAGCTTCAAGAGACTTAAGCTGTAATTTTTTTATTTTTACCTGCGTTTCAAGATGAGTCTTCTCAGTCTCATCTTCCTGTTCCTTGGCCAGCTCAACCTTAGCCTCGATCATGTCTATCTCACTCTTGCAGACCTCAATCCTGGCTTTTGCCTCTTCCAGGTATTCTTCCGCAGCCGTCCGATCCGATTTGGCCTCATTCTTCGCCTCTTCGGTTGCTTTCCGATCTCCACGGATTGTATCAAGCGACCGTGAGGGAATGAGGGTTATGTCTACATCTGCAGGGGTCTCATTCAGTACGCCTGGTACGGGTGATGCATCGGCGATCCCGATGGTCCGGGGAAACCCAATCATCAGAAGTACCACCGGGTACACGATACAAACGATACTGTTTACTCGAAATATCTGTAACCTGCTCATGTTTTCTCCTTCAATCCCTGGTATGATCAACAAACATCTGGACCACGTCATAGCCCCGAATACTTGTTTCGTCAAGACAGATAACCATGGTAACGTCGCTTGCCCTGTCCGCAATGAATGGATAGAGGTTCATGATCATTTGCCGGCCTGATGGTTGAAAAAGGGAATACTTCAAACCTTCAGGCCACAAAATGGTGCGTTTCATTGGTCGTGAAGCATATCTGCCTATTTGCAATCACCTTTATTTCGGGTAATATGCCCTGCTTGTCACCCGAAGGGATACACGCTTTTCACAGCGTCTTGAAAGGAGAGGCGAATGCCGAGTACACGTAAACGTAGCTGGTGTCTCATGGCCGGTATCACAATATTGTCCTGTATCGTTGCATGCAGTGGCGGTGATGGGAATAAGGAAACTCCAAATTCGGCAACTGAGAAAACGGTCCAAAACAAAGAGTCGATTGCTACCAAGAAAGTGGATACTCACTCTGAGAAATCCCCTGGTCTGAAAAAGGTAATGAAAGAGCTTTCTAATATTTCTCAACCGATCATGACGGTCGGCGAAGTACCTGATGGTTTCCCGACAAATATCTTGCCGCTCTATCCCGGAGCAGAAGTTGATCGAGCCGCGTTGCAACCCAATGAGGCTACGGTACTGCAAACAAGTTCGGACTCTGAAGAGAAGATTCTGGCTTTTTACACGAAAAAATTCGAGGCACATGGCTTCGAAACGCGCAGCTTCGTAAAAGTCGGCGGAAAAAATCTCGGAGGTTTTGATAGACCTGACTGTGCTATCGGAATGACGCTCAAGACCCGTGAGGACGGGAAAACATTGTTCAGCCTTGATTTAAGTATCAGTTAAGATCAAAACCTTACCAAAACTCCCGAAACGTAGGGGAATTCGGGTTCCTTGCCTTTATCCAGGAATTCCTTACTACCGATTTATCGTTATCACGCATTATTATGCCCTGTAAACAGGTTCTATGTGGCACTATTCTAACATTAGAATAGTGCCGTTTCACCAGCTAACCTGTAATACCAGCGCTAATTCCACCAACCTTTGATGAATGATAATGCGTGTCACAACACGGTTTCCATCTCGGAGACAATGGAGTATCAACACGGATGTGTAACCCGAAAGAGATAATTTCCAGGTATATCGAAACGGTATGGAATAATACCGACGTATCTGCTTTAGATGATCTTACAGCCGAGACATTCACCTACCACATAGGTGGTCAACCAGCACGGAACAAAGCACAGATGAAGTCATTTCTACAGACTGTTCATACCGCGTTTCCGGATTGGCGCGTTCATATCAGAACAATCATTGCCGAGGGCAATACAGTCGCCATCCGATGGGAGGGCACGGTTACGCATCTTGGTGAGTTTCAGGGTATCCCTCCCACGGGAAAAAGGGTGTCAGTATCCGGAATCAATATGTATTGGATCGAAGATGGAAAGATAGCTCGAGAATGGGAGCAGATGGATACACTAGGCATGCTTCTGCAACTCGGCGTTATTCCTCCGCCGAAATCCTGACCTGATGAATGTACTTAATCGAAAATATTTCCCGATTTTTCATGGATAAATCGCGGTTGAATTTTATGAAAGGGAAAACAACGGCGGCCAATAGTGTTTCAGGGTATCGGCCATAGTAGCTGTCAGCCATTCGATTTCGCTCAATGGCTATGCTGGTCAGCGATCAGTTTCGGCAATCTCCTATAACCCTTCACCTCCGACTTTAACCAAGAATCGATCCCGATTTTGAATCCTAAATGTAACCAGACTTCTATAATCGGCATTCCCGATAACTTTTAACCTTGAACTCTCAACCGGCGAACAATCGCTCGCCGTCTTACTTCAGATACACGATCTTCTTCGTTGCCTTCTGTTCGCCCGATTGTGCCCGGACTACATACACTCCGCTACCAACCAGGGGCGAAGGTTTCCAGGTAAGAACATCTATCGCTTGTCCCGAAGAATCGGATCCGCGCCATACGAGATTACCCTTGATGTCGTAAACACGCAGATCATCCAAATGCATCCCCGGGGACCTTGCTGCGAATCGGCATGATGTATTAAACGGATTGGGCGATATTTGTAACGTGAACCGGATCGGAAGCGTCTGGCCTCGATCTGCACCCAATTGTTCAACATTCAGTGTCACGGGAATGTCGATAATAGATTCAACCGGATCGTTAGATGCCACCTGAATGGCAGCAATGTATTGTCCGCTGCTCAGATTCGTGGCGTCGAAATGTACTGCTACAACGTCCGAGGAATCAGGACTGACCATCCCACTGTCCGCAAGAACGGTAAGCCACTGGTCCGAAGATTCGATCAATACAGCAAGTTCATCGTGGAGATACTCCTCATTGAAAACGACCTGCAATCCGTCGCTCCCGGTCTCGTTTTCTATACCTACCGTACAGGAGTTGATAGCTCCCTCAAGGTGTTGGTATTGATAGACTATCCGGCCGTCCGAAAAGAGTATGACCTGAAATGAATACGTTCCCGTATCAGGGGGATCGTCATAGTGTGGAACCTGATCCCATTGAACGATGAATCGGTCATTATCAGGATCGCTTAAGTAGTAGATATTCCCTCCCGACTCGGGATTCAGATCATCCCAGAATGGAGCGATAAGAGTATTGGGCTCTTCTCGATTCGGGATCTCCTGGTTCGTCCATTCATCCGACGCGGATGTAAAGGACAACCAGCCGTTCGTACATATCTGTACCGAAGTGTAAACAATGCCGTAGAAGGTGAACGGGAAGCCGATATCAGCAGGACAATATGTGGAATCATCGTCTGCGCCGGGGATAAACCCATCCGCGCTGATATCGATCCAATCATACTCCGGACCGTCAACTTCATCGCTGTCAATCCACGTATATCCGAATCCATCCGGACCACCGCTTCCCTTGGATACGGGCTCTCCTCTTCTCCCGTCTCTCTCACCCTTATCGAGTTTGACTGCAGGGTTCCGGGAATCCGTCAGACTTCGTGTGGAAACACTGAGCTGGTACGAGAGATCGGCTCTACCGGAGTTCGAAATAGTCAAATAGTCCGTAAATACCTGGCCTTCGTCAACCGAGACCTCGAAGGACGCGGGAAATACTTCAATATTCGGGAACTCACCCTGAGTAAGCGGGGGGAAGACAATGGCATCGATCCAGCCGCAGTCACTTCCCTCAACCGTATTCTGATCCTTCCTGTAACTCCAGGCGAACGTGTGATTCCCGCTGGAAACGGGATAACTGACTTCTGTCCAGTCAACCTCCCCGGACCACTGATTCTGACGGATACCGTCGATATAAAACCGTAGATAGTCGTAGCCGTCTTCCGAAGAAACCTTATAGCGAAAGGAGATTGCTCCATCAGTGGATGTCGTGAGATTCACCGACATCTCTGAGGTCTGCATATTCCCGATCTGACCGGATTTGGCTGAATATACGCCATCAAAGGTATTACTCGTGGTGATCGTCCATGGAGAATTTCCGTCCATGACCCAGGGAAATGAACCGAAGTCACCGGATTCAAAACCTTCCGTAAAAAGCCCGACTCCCAGTGTAAATGAATCAACAACAGCATAGTTGTCACCGGAAATGTCGACCACGAAATCAATGAAATACCCGGATGGAGTAGTTTCATCGATCATTACATCAAATGAGAATTCTGCTGATTGCCCCGGCATCAGAAAGGGAACAGCCGATGAATCACTGGCAATGGTGACATATGGATCAGTAGAAGAGAGAACCGACAGAACATTCTCAAGCATGGCGCCGCCGTGGTTTTGAAGTTCGACCGTTACTATCGCCAACTCACCCGCATCCAGCGATCCGTCACCGTCACCCGTTGAATCGTTCACAGTGGTTGAAGTGATTCCTACAATGGGAGCAAACCCGTAAAATGTGAATTCAGTCACCCATTCATTCTCAGCACCGTCGTAGGTGATTATTGAAATACTGAACGGATGATTATCCGGTACATCAGCACTGATCTCGACCTGAAATCCATTTTCTATGGTCACGGCTTCCCCGACAGGTATATCACCATACAGTTCCATGGCATCGGTGATAGTCAGATATGGATCGTCCGTGGTAATCACTGCGCTTACATTATATGCCATCTCAGATCCGAAGTTCGTTTCGGTGATTGAAACATTCAGCAACTCCCCGAACTCGGCGATACCGTTACCGTTTCCATTAAGGGAATCTTCTATTGCAGTCTCCGTGACGACCACAACGGGACCCTGACCCTGAACGATCTCTATGGTATCAATGACGGGTTGCCGATTCTGCCTGGTTATAACGATATCGGCTTCACCGAGATTCACGAATGTCTGGAAATGCAGGGTTGCCTGTCCCGTTTCGTCCACAAGGGCTGCTCCTGCGAGTGTTCCGTCGTGACTCAAAGCCACATATGACCATGGTTCAGCCGAGACGTTCATCTGGGTTTCACCGATCATGATCTGATCAGGGAAGTATACGGTATTGATTCCCGGTACGCCGAAATAGGTACTCAGGGACGGGTCTCCCATGAGTGAATAAATTTCCCAGTAGTAATTGATCGACCAACTGCCGCCTTCGATCACTGCAAGGCATCCTGCCATGTTGAACGCGTATTGCGTTGTGTACCATTCGGGAAAAGGTTCCCCGTGATCATGGAACATGCCGTCATATGCGCCCGGTCCGGTCGCTTCGAATGTCGGATTCGGCGATATGGTTCCCGCACCGACACCCCACCAGAAATCCTCGTTCCAATAGGAGCTGTTCGTCGCGCCTATATAACCGATAGCGCCCTTGTTCTCGGCTCGCAACCATGCTTCGCCGAAGCAGGTCGGTGAATCAAAGGCATTTGTCAGACAGCAGTTCCCCACCACGGTAGGATACATGCCTGAATTATTGAGATTCTGTATATCCGCATTCGTGAACGACGGATTACCCCACCCCTGCTCGTATCCATGAGCCGTATAGTTAGCATATCCGGCACCGTTACTTACATCGTTGATGATCGATGCGGATGAGCTTCCGGATTCGGGGTACAGATATGTATGAGAAAATATGCCATGATCTTCATTGAAATAGTAGGTCGTTCCATAATTGATCTGGCCGTTGCCCCAGGTTCCCGCATGACCCGCATCAACACCTGAGATCATAACAGCCTCACCCAGAAACCCGGGATCTGGCATTTCGAAACGTTCGTATTCGAGCGTCTTGTCGATCTGCGGTTGAAGTTGCTCCGGGGACGTTGCGGAGAAACGACCAAAATACATATCGGGCATGTAATCAGTACCGGCAAGTCTGACATAATGCAGATCTGTAACATGCCCCCCCGTGGTACCGTTCCACGCGGGAATCTGTTGCACATCCCCTACAAATAAAACAAAACTGGGAGCGGGATCTTCAGGCGTTCCCGCATCGTAGAGTTCCTGAAGCCATGTTTTGATTGAATCACGCGTGGAACCGATGTTTGGATCGTCCGTGTACCCCGTTATAACCTCGAATCCCTTCATCGTCTTCCACTGGATGAAAGGTTGAAGCTGGTCTTCAAACATTGGATCAGAGATGATCACATACTTCACGGGATAGCTTATCAGATCCCGTAGCAGATCAGGCTCTTCATAATTCAAAACAAAGCGCCGAAATTCCGACTCGAAATACGGAGACCATGCCTGTTCACGAAGTTCCTTCGTAGCTGTCCGGGAGCCCCCCGAAAACGCAACCGAGACTTCTATGTCATTATAGACGGCGATGCTGTTATTCATCGGATCGTATTTCACCGGCTCAACGATGAGAAGAATAAGGCGAAGACCACGCAGCATACCCAGTTCTTCCACGGATGCCACGGGATGTTGATCATACCCTGGTGTTATATACGCGGATGCGTTGTATGCGAACGGAACATCTTCAGGAGACATGCTCTTGGATAGTGATGGCTGAGCAGGTATCAACGGATTGTGCAGCTCCTGATCATCCAAAAAAAGTTCAGTTCGAGAGAAATCCAGATCCCGGACCGTTACCTCGGCACCAACGGGAACAGCAATAATCCGCCTGCTTACCGGAAGCTTTGGATCGCCTATTCTGATACTGTGGCTCAGGCCGGGAATTCCGATCTCAGTCATCAATCCCCGTTCGGTGGTAATTTCCGCAGCTTCTATCTCTGAAAACTCATACAAAACTCTCAATTCATGATCTGATGAGGTCAAGACGCGAATCGGAATATCGCTATTCGACAAAGGTATGATTGTTTTTGCGGAAACCCACAGGTCACCTAATCCGGTAAGTACCACCAGGATACTAAGGGTAAGAATCAATCCGGAATGCTTTTTCATCGCCTCAACCTCTTTCTCATAATCATAATCTGAAACTTCAGGTATCGATTCACTGTTATCTGTATCTGCTAATCATCGCTCCATGGATTCATCCGTACCCGTGGGACAGGGCGTATTGTAATCAAATTCACCCACTGGCGTCGAAGGAGCGGAATGGCAGCCAATTGTCGATACAGCAACGATTCTATAGAAATGATTCTCCACGGGATTACCACATACACCGATATCGGTATATGAGTTCGCCGCAGGCATGTCCTCCGGATTCATCCCCGTGATCGTAAAGAACGGTGTTTCATTACGAAACACCTGATAATGATCGATATCAATGGGAAGTCCGCCGACAGTCTCCGTCACCGGACTCCATGAAATGAACAGGTCACCCCCGTTCCTCTGGACCGTAAGATCCTCGGGAGCGGCGGGGATAGGTCCGGCGGCTACGGTAGCCCATATCTCAATATCATCGATGTTCCATCCGCAGTACCGCCATCCGCCGTCCGTGGGGCCCATGGTCCATCGTATTGTTACTGAAGGCTGGTTATCTGCCACGGAGGAAATATCAAGTTCCTGGAGTACCCAATCATAGTCAGTAACATAGTCATCATTCGTCCACACTTCTTGCCACGTGGTTCCGTCATTGGAAACATGGATTGACGCGTGATCATATTCAGGGCTTTCTACTCCCAGCCATCGCTGAAAGGCTAAGGTGGTACCGTATCGATTTGTACAATCAATTGGCGTGGTAACCAGATATCTCTCCGGAAGGTCATTGGGATAATCACCGTTGAGGTTGTAGCCGTAAACATTAGGACCGGTATATCCTGAGTCTGGATCCGGTCCTCCATACTGACCGCCTGATCCGGATGGCTGGCCGAACTGCCACTGAGGCTCCATACTCCATCCGGGATCTTCGTCTAGATCCCACCGGTATTGAAGCATGGCTGGACCTACCGACAGTATCGTCTGACGAGTCGTATCACCCAGATGATTCGTATTATTGGCGAACTCAATAGGGGTCATGTATGCACCTGCGGCAAGTGTGTTCGCATT
>Ga0180434_10006819_pt1 | contig 13039 bp, 5 predicted proteins | sample SS_ome_7_FD_132453 | JGI IMG/M metagenome (GOLD analysis project Ga0180434, IMG submission 132453) | Hypersaline lake sediment archaeal communities from the Salton Sea, California, USA - SS_1_D_2 metaG | ecosystem: Environmental > Aquatic > Non-marine Saline and Alkaline > Hypersaline > Sediment... | reverse complement strand
CTATGACGACATGGGCATGGCGTTGGTGGTGTTCACAGCCACCGGGCAGAGCGATATCACACAACAGCAGATCCTGTTACCTCCCGACGGTGATTATGCCAATGCTAGATTTGGCGAACAGGTCACTATGAGCCTTGACGAAAGATGGCTATATGTGGCAGCCTCTGGCACTGACAAAGTGTATGCTTACAATCGAGTGGATGTACAAACACAATCAGTTTCTTACCGTACTGATGGCAGCACATTTGGAAATGCTTTCCCTTACAGCGACAGCATCGTGATTGATGCCAACTACCCGGATCAACTGGTAGTGACACTGGATGGGCAGATCAAGCAGCCCACGGTAGATTTTACTTTGGCCAGTGGCAATCTCTTGTTGAATGTCACACCAGAAGACGATCAACTGTTGTCTATCAGTCGACGCACCTCGACCTTCCTAGACCAATTCAACTATTACGATACCACTGCAACCGGCGGATTTGGTACCGGTGCCACGTTTGCTGTTGATGTGCGTAGAGGGTTTTACAATGCCACCATCACCAACGGTGGCGAAGACTACGAAGTCGGTGACATTTTGACCATCACCGGCGATCGCATCGGCGGTGCGACCCCAGCCAACGATCTGCGTATTGAAATAACCCGCACCGGCGATCTCTACAACACCATAACAGAGGTAGAATCTGGCGGCTCCGTATTGCTGGTAAACAGCGTGCAAGGTTTGGAAATCAATCAAGAACTTTTCCAGACATCAGGCACAAGCAATCTTGCTGCTGGTACCACTGTCGCGGATATCAATACTGATCAAGTCAACGCGATACAGATTTCATCTGCCCCAATCAGCAACACTGCGGTAGTGCGTACCACGGTCAGCGTGGGTGCAGTCACTGATGTCAGCGGAACATTGTGGGCCAATGCTGCACCAGCTACTGTGGACGGAGTAACTCTCATTGGCAACGACTTGGTGTTGGTGTTGAATCAAAACAATCTGGCCGAAAACGGTCTATATCAGGTATTCCAACCCGGAACCGGTAACGACGGTCGTTGGTATCGTATCTTGGGTGGATTGGACATTGATCAGCGCGTGATCTATATCACCGGTCCATTGTCTCCGGAAAATCGTACTGCGCAAGCACAAACCATGCAGTATCGCGATACCTACTGGCGTATGAATGCTCGCAAAGAAGTGTCATTGAGTCAACCAGTCACAGCCAGTGGTCTACTGACGTTCTTTGCTTCTCCAGGTCCAGTAACTGAAATTGATATCTTGACACCAACAGCTGGTATCAATGACACTGCCAGTTTTGATCTACGGCAGAGTTTTTATCAGGTCAGTGACATCTCCAGTTTCCGCATAGTGGTAGACGGTGACATATATGTTCCCACTATTGATTACACCTTTGCTGGCAACACTGTAACATTCTCGTCAGGTGATAGATTCCCCCCGCCTGGGGCAGTGATTGCTGCGGTAGCGACCACACATTTTGAACACGTTGATACCATATCGGCCAGCGGGCTAGGAATCAGCAGTGATGCTGAATTTGGATTTGGCATATCAACCACGTCCGATGGTCGCCAATTGGTGATATCAGCTCCAGAATCTTCACAAGACAGTCTGGATCGGGTTGGCAATGTCTATGTGTTTGATCGCAGTGTACAAAGCTCAATCTACCTAGACGACTCTGATGCAGTTTTTGTGACTGAACTACCGCAGAAAGGACCTACTACAGTCAAGCTCAATGGTCGATTCCTGCTCAACAACAATGGTAACATCAATGGTAATTTCACTGCTGCGGATCCCGATGGCAGCAGCCTACATGTGGTGACCATAACCGAACCAACACTCACAGCCGGGGATCGTGTTGAGATTGAAACCAATCAATTCCGATTGATACAGACTCTGCGTACAGCTACTCCTACTGCACAGGCTAGATACGGATTCCGTGTAGATGCCTGTGTCAATGATTGCAGTGTGTATGTGTCTGCACCTTACGACAGCCAAATCTTGCCTGATGCGGGCATGGTAGAGTTCTGGCAGAATCAGGCCCGTGTGTTTGGTACCGTGACCACTACCAATGCCAACCCCACACTCACCCCCGGCGATCACATCAGCATCAACGGTCAGTATGTGAGACTCAGCCAACCTGCAACATGGTCTTCCAGTCAAGCATGGTCATCGGGTACCTTTGTGATTGACAGCGGACAGATCTATCGCGCTCGAGTCACAGTACCAACCGGTGTCGCTATAACCAATACTGCCTATTGGAACGCGTCATCATGGTTGGCTGTGCTGGCAGCAGACATCACACAACCTGTTTCTCAAGGCGGTGTACCAAATGTGAATGCACAAGTAGTAGGCGATTATCTTGCACTGTCGGTGAAAAATTCTGAAGCAGCACCAGCGCTCAACAAGCTGTCTGTGTTACCTGGCACAGGTTCTTTGTTTGCAGATCTTGGTGTGCCAGTGTACGCCCGCCTACAAGTGATACGAAGTCCACAACCGCAGAGTTTCAGCCACTTTGGGTACAGTATCTTTATCAGCGACGATACACTGTCGCTGACAGTGGGTGCGCCAGACGGATCCATGATCAAAGCCATGACGCTTGATCACGATACCACCACATTTGATGCCGGTACCACAGTGTTCAATGACACTGTGGTACAAAGCGGACAGGTATTCATATATGACCAGCTGCCAGCAGCGGATGCATCAGTGTCTAATCCTGGTCAGTTTGTATTTGGACAACAGATAGTTGACCCCAACATACGTGCGCTGGATCGATTTGGCAGCAGCGTAGACCTCACCACCGGCACACTGTTGATTGGTGCGCCAGGCAACGACACCGACGGCAGCACACAAGACGATGTGGGTCGCGTGTCGCAATTCCGCAATCTCAACAATCAACCGGCCTGGAAAGCTGTGCGCACACAACAACCATCAGTTGATATCAATCTGTTCAATCGTGCGTTCATATACGATCGCATTACACAAGGCACCAGGCAGTTCTTTGACATCATCGATCCTTTACAGGGCCGTATGCTGGGTGTGATAGAACAGAACATTGACTATGTCGCACCAGTTGATCCAGCAGCTTACAACTCCGGCCCCGTCAACAACTACGGCAATTTCTGGGCGGATCGTCGAGTTGGCGAAATTTGGTGGGATATCAGTACGGTTAGATTCCTTGATCCCAATCAGAATGATGTAGAGTATGCCAGCCGTAGATGGGCTCAGGTATTCCCGGGTAGTTCGGTGGATGTTTTCCAGTGGGTCGAAAGTGACGCACCACCATTGGAATATGCCGGTCCGGGCCAGCCTCGCAGCATTGGTAGCTACACAGTAAAAACACTAGTGGATGATCAAGGCATCATTGATACTAGGTATTATTTCTGGGTTTCGGGATTGGACATAGTTTACTCAGCTGCGAACAAAACTCTCAGCATCAACAGCATCAGTACCTATATTGAAAATCCTCGTGGCAGCGGCATACCCTATATCGCTCCGATCAACAGCAGTACCTTGGCTCTGTACAATGCTCTGCCTTATATCTCTGGACTAGACACAGTGCTCCATGTGGAGTTTGATCAGGTCAGTAATGATGATGCAGTACACACACAGTATCACTTGATTCCTGTGGGACGGCCTGACGGATTCTTGACTGATCCTTTGTATTCCAAGATGATCGACAGTTTCGCCGGCATAGACAATCGCGGCGCACCCGTGCCAGATCCCGGCCTTGCACCCAGCGAGCGCTACGGTGTACAAACACGTCCGCGCCAGAGTTTCTTTGTGGATCGTATCGCAGCATTGCAAAACTATCTGGTGGCCACAAACCGGGCATTGCTTACATTGCCGATCTCTGAAAACCGTCAGTTTGACCTGTTGAACAGCAATGAACCAGAACCGGCTGCATCGGCACGCAGAGACATAATCACACTGCGTACCGCAGGCAACGGTACATCATTCATCGTGGTTGATGTTCCATATGCCATCGTGACCGGAGCTCGTGTCACAGTGAACGGTGCCAATGTTCCCGTCAACAGTGATGACATAGTGTCTGTCAACAGCGGTGCCAAAACCCAGATCAACTTTCCGCAGACATACACTGCCACTGATTCACTGATCGTATCAGTGCTAGGTGCTGTGTGGAACAAACGTCTGCTCAATTACACACAGCTGACCTATCAAGACATCACAGAAGTTGATGTAGGATATCGCTATCTCGTGGCTACAGACGAGAACAACAATGGTCTTTGGACCATATACGAAGTGCGACAGTCTGGTTCTGCAAGATCCTTGCTGTTGGTACGTGTGCAGACCTTTGATACCAGACTGTACTGGGAATACATCAACTGGTATGCAGAAGGATATTCTGCATCCACGCGGATCTCAGTCACGGTACCAAACTCCAGCAGCCTTGATACATTGAACGTTGCCATTGGCAGCGTGGCTAAGGTAACATCTAACGCACAAGGACGCTTTGAAATCTACGTATTAGAAGCAACAGGTTGGCGTCGTGTTGGTCTAGAAAGCGGAACCATACGATTCCGCACCGAGCTCTGGGACTACAATTTAGGTAGATTTGGTTTTGATTCTGAGGTGTTTGATGCTCAGTATTACGATGAAAATCCGTTTACTGAGACTCGGCAGATTATCCGGGCAATCAACGAAGAGTTATTGATTGGTGATCTACTTCTCGAGCGCAACAACCTTTTGGTGTTGATGTTTAGATACATACTGACCGAACAGCAGGCTCCAGACTGGCTGATCAAGACCAGCTTGATAGATGTAGATCATACCATCCGAGACCTGGTACCGTATCCCACATACAAACAAGACAACCAAGACTTTGTGTTGGAATACATCAAGGAAGTCAAACCTTATCACTCACAAATACGCGAGTTTAACCTCAAGTACAAAGGATTTGACATTACTGAACAACAGATCAATGATTTTGATCTGCCGGCATTCTACGACGCCAATCTAGATCAATTCGTGAGTCCAATTCTAGACGACACCGGCGAACTCAGTCCTACTAGCAGCCGATCATCCACTGATCCAGTCTGGCAGCGTTGGCCCTACAACCAGTGGTACGATAACTACACACTCACTGTGGACAGTGCTCAAATAATCAATGCTGGATCTGGCTATACCGTAGCGCCCACCGTAGAAGTCGCTGGTGCCGCGACGCGGCCTGCAGTGATGCAAGCTCGTATCACCAGTGACGGTAGGATTTTTGCTGTAGAAGTGCTGGATCCTGGTGCAGGATACGTGACCACACCCGTGATCACCCTGCGTGGCGGCAACGGCACCGGTGCCAAGGTCGTGGCTCGCATGAAAAATGATCTGGTGCGGCGTATCAAGACCACGATGCGATTTGATCGATATCAGTATCAGTCCAACATACAAGACTGGCAGCCCAACGTGCCTTATGAAAACGGTGATCGTGTGCGATATGCCGATCGGGCTTGGCAGGCTGCCAGCACTGACAGCACAGTGATACAGACGGCTACATTTGATCCAACTCAGTGGACAGAACTATCGGCTGCTGATCTGTCAGGAGTAGATCGTACCAAAGGATTCTACACACCTGGACAACAACAACCTGGTGAGGATCTTGCTCAAGTGATCACTGGCATTGATTACCCGGGTGTACAGGTACAGGCTATCGATTTCCAGACCCAGGTACGTGCCACAGGTGATAATTCCACTACCCAGTTTTCTTTTGCAGGCATTACTGTGCCGTTTGATCGCCGTGTGCCGCAGAGCCAGCGAGTGGCAGTCAAGCTCAACGGACTGCTCCAGCGCCTTGACATTGACTACACCATAGCATTTGCACCAAATCGTGTAACGTTTGCTCAAGCTCCCACAACTGGCACATTGATCACCATTGAACAGATAGATCCATTTGAACTGATCGGTGACGTGAAGTATAGCGCGTTCACAGATACCTTCCTGGGTACAGATCCTACACCAGCATACGACGGTGAACCAATCGACAGTCGGGCATATGGCATCGAGGTCAATGGTGGTGCATTTGTTGATACCTATTCCAGTCATGCACCTGAGGAACTGCTGCCAGGCGCCATGTTTGATACCATGGATCTACGTGTGTATCAGACCCCGGGATCAGACTGGGACGGCAACGGACATGGTTTCCCAGTAGAAACTGTTGGCTATACCTACACATCCGGTGTCACAGAATACAGCTGGGACGGACTGCTGGAATATCCAGCCACGGTCAGCGTGTTCAATTCCCAATTGGGCGTGCTATTAGCACCGGACATTGATTTCACGATTGATTGGGTATCACGCACAGTGAACATAACGTCTGGTGTCAGCACCGGGCAAGATATACTGATACGAGTGACTGAACTAGGTGGCAGCAACCAACTCTATCGATTGGCAGTCTCAGGAGACTCAGTCTCAGATACACTGACGATACCCGTGGGTGTATCTGTGATAGATCAGATAGTGCTGTTTGTGAACGGCACGGTGATTCCGGGTGTGACTTGGCAAGAAATCACGCCCAGCTCCAGTGCTGTCACCTTGCCAGACACCTATGGCAGCAATGATCTCTTGGTGCTGACTGTGTTGGGCAGCACCTCTGCAGACTACGATTGGTCAGCTCCGGTCGCTGAGTGGTTTGTGGCAGATGGATCACTTGCGTTCACACTCACCAACAGCGTGTCTTACAGCAATCCAACCAACATGATCGTGACCATCAACGGTCGTCGTGTGAGACCGTGGGAATCCGCCGAGTACACAGCTGACGCTACCACGATTGTGTATGCTCTCCCCAACACTGGAGGTATCGATCAAGGAATCATTGCCGACAACGAAGTGTTGGTGTATGTAAACGATGTTCCATTGCGCCTTACCACAGACTATGTGGTTGATCCCTATGACGGCAGCAGTGATCGGACCGTGACCCTAACTTCACCGGGTCAAGACGGAGATCGCATAGTGGTGTCTGTGCGTACGGACAGTCCTTATCTAGTGACTGACAATCAGTTGGTTTTCAAATCCGGTGCTGCTACAAGGCCGGTAGCCGGGGACATAGTGTCTGTGACCACGTTCAACGACACCAGAGAACAGCGTCTGCTTACCCAGGTCTGGCAAGGTCCCACTCGTACTGTCCTGAGTGTGCTTACTGAAGAAGGTTTCGATTCTGGTGATTTCGACCCAGATTTCATCGCCACTGCTACTCGTACCGGCGATCTGGGATTTGCCGGCAGTTTGGCAGCTGACCAGGCCTATGAAATACGCACCGTGGGTACCACAGATTTTACCTTGATTGGAGCACCAGACAACAACATAGGTACCATATTCGTAGCCACAGGCGCTGGCACCGGAACTGGTACCACGTTCGTGATTGAATATGTGCGAGACAGCGATACTGATGCTGACACAAGCACCAGCGGATCTTTTGACTTTGCCACTGGTGTGGTAGTAGATGTCAATCGATTTGACACTGGACGTGTCATCACCGACGACAGCTTGCTACGAGTCAGTCTAGACGGCATATGGTTGATCGAAGAACAAGATTACACCACCGAAGGCAGCGTGGTTGTGTTACGTGACCCTGTGATTGGTGCTGGTCAGATAGTAGCTATCACTAGCTTGGCACAAAGTGTTCTGCCCGGCAAGATGGAGTTCCGCATATTTAAAGACATGCGAGACACACAGTTTACATATCGTATCACCGACAATACAACAACTGCGTTGACACAGGATCTATTGGTCACTGACACAGTGATCCATGTAGAAGATGCTAGTCGTCTGCCAGAGCCTGATGTTGAAAACAACCGATTCGCTTTTGTTAGTATTGACGGCGAGCGAATCGCATATCGTCAGCGCAATCTTGTCAATAACACACTGTCGAGCTTGCGGCGTGGAGTCAGCGGCACAGCTGCCGCTGCTCATACGTCAGGTGCACGCGTGATAGACATGAGCGCAGAGAATCAACTGTTGGTCGAGTACCAAGACCGCACTGTGATCGATGCCTATCTTGATCCAGTAAATCCTGTGACTTTTGTTTCCAGCGATCTACGTGTGTCCGACACAGCAGTAGCCTATCTCGGTGGATTTATCTCGGTGTCGCTGAGCCAGGCAGCCAGCGTCCAGTACACAGCCAACGGCACAGATCGTGTTTACAATCTGCCAGCGGTACCGGCGCTGGAGCCAGAATCAATCACAGGTGGAGACGTGCGTGTGTTTGTGGATGGCACCCAGCTGAATCTCAATGTGGACTATATCTTGGATCCTTATGATGGCAGCAGCTTGGTCAGGACCGTGACCTTGGATTCTGCACCATCGTCGGGCAGCATCGTGGCTATATCAGTGCTCACTGATGGTCAAGTACAGGATCCTGCCAGTTACATAATAAACTCCATACAACCGGTGTCTGTCACGCTGAATTCTGCACCATCAGCTGGGCAGATATTAGATGTGTCTGTATCCCAGATCACCGGAGGCCCGTTGCAAACTGCATCATTTACTACCAATGGTATCACGCCAGGATTCTCCACTGCGATCTCTGTGATCCTGCGAGAAGCTTCGGGATACTTGGTCACAGATTATAGCCCTATAACTGTAGCGTACTCGTCTGCTCCAGCAAATAGACAGATAATTTTGATCAGCACTCGTAACAGTTTTGGCAATGCCAATGATGAATTCCAGATCGGGGATGGTGGTACCAGTGTGTTTTCCAGCAGCATCGATCTCGGCAGATTGGTGTCAGTTACAAAAGGTGGTCAACCGCTGCCCGAATCGTCTTACACTGTGACAGATATCAATCCTGTGAGAGTGACTTTGGCTGCCGCTTTACCACAAGGACAAGAACTAGCAATATCGCTGAGACAAGGACTTGGATGGTATCAGCCCAGCACAACTTCAGCCAGCAATGGTGAAAGCCTGCAGATAACCAACACTCGCGCAGCAAGGTTCTTGCGTGGATTTTAGATAGGCTAAATAACATCATGCAACAACAAACAACCACTGAACCCGGCAACACGCCCAAAAACGACAAACCAGACGATCTGGGATCTTTGTTTCTGGAAGCATTTGTCAAAATCACTGACCCGGAGACACAAGAAGTACTGTTGGAGACTCGAGCATGATGCCAACAGTACCACTGTCAATACAGGGTAGTCTACGGATATTTGATCCTGCTACCCAAGAAGTGTTTGTAGACAAAAAAAATGCCATCCATTACGAAAATATCAGTATAAGCCTGGCACAGAGCTTGGCCAACAAAGATCTTGGGTACATATATTCAATGAGCTTTGGTAACGGTGGGTCTAGTGTAGATCCTACCGGTATCATCACTTATCTTCCGCCTAATGTTACAGGGCAAAACGCCGATCTCTACAATCAGACTTTCAGCAAGGTAGTCGACAGCAACAGCGCAGCTAACACAGATCCTAGCAGGAACAATCTCACAGTGTTGCACACCAGCGGACAAGTTTATACTGATATCTTGGTCACATGCTTGTTGGATTACGGAGAGCCCGCTGGACAACAAGCGTTTGACAACAGCACAGATTTCAACGGTGATTTTGTGTTTGACGAACTAGGACTCAAGACTTGGCAAGGATCCAGCAGTAATCTCAGCTTGATCACGCATGTGATTTTCCATCCTGTGCAAAAAAGTCTCAATCGTCAGATACAGATTGATTATACCTTGCGTATTCAGAGCCTTACTAACCTGAGTTTGGCATAAATAGTAGCAGATAATGCAGCCATAAATATTTGATCGGAGTAGACAAGAATGGCATATACGATTAACTTAACAGACGGAACGATCTTCGCTACCATCCCAGATGGTACGATCAACACCGGATCTAGCATGACCCTAGTAGGCAAAAACTATGCCGGCTACGGTGAATTCCTAGATGAAAACTTTATCCGACTGCTGGAAAACAGCAGCAACACTACCGCGCCCGGTGCGCCGTTAGTTGGCCAGCTTTGGTGGGACAAGGGCGCAGGTGTGATGAAGGTCTACAATGGTACCACGTTCAAGGTAATCGGTGGTGCCACATCCAGCAGCTCACAACCTACCAGTCCTATCGCCGGCGATCTTTGGTTCGATACTGGTAATCAACAGCTAAAGTGCTACAATGGTACACAATGGATCCTGATCGGTCCGGCCAGTACAGCCGGTCAAGGAACTGTGGGTGCCATCGTTGAAACTATCATTGGCAACGACAGCATCGCTCGTAACATTACCACGCTTTACGCTGGTAACGTGCGTGTAGCCACAGTCAGCAACTACACCACATTTACTCCGCAATCATCAATCACTGGATTTGCTACCATTAAACCAGGCATACAGCTTTCTTCCACTGTGTCGGGCGCACTGTTACAAGGCACCGCAGCAGACAGTGAAGCATTGGGTGGTTTTTTAAGCACCCAGTTCTTGCGTAGCGATAGCAACGATATTACCACAGGTATATTGACGGTACAAAACGACGGCGGCCTTGTGGTTGTACCCAGCTCTGGCTCTGGAGGATCAGGCAGGATCTCAGCATCAGGACAAGATGTCACTATCAGCAACACCAATCAAGATGGTAATCTGTTGTTAACGGTCAATGACGGTGGAGCAACTACCACAGTGATGCGTGTGACTGGCAGCACCAGTGGAGTTGCTTTCCCCACTGCAGTCAGTGTCAGTGCCGGTATCTTGAATGCAGCCGGCAATGGAGTCGGTAACATTGGTAGCGCCAGCGGATATTTTAACACTGTGTTTGCCAAAGCTACATCAGCCCAATACGCTGACGTTGCTGAGCGATTTGCAGCTGATACCACAATGGAGCCAGGTACAGTGGTTGAGCTCGGTGGCGCAGCTGAAATCACTGTAAGTAAGAACGATCTCAGCGATAAAGTGTTCGGAGTCATAAGTACACGAGCAGCCTATCTCATGAACTCCGGTGCTGGTACAGATGAAACACATCCACCAGTTGCCATGACAGGCCGAGTCCCAGTCCGGGTAGTCGGCCAGGTCACCAAAGGAGATCGATTGGTCAGTGCCGGCAACGGTTTGGCTCGACGAGCCAACACTGACGAAGTCACTTCTTTCAATGTGGTAGGTCGTGCTTTGGAAGATAAAACTACCGACGGCGAAGGATTAGTCGAAGCCATCGTGTCTATAAAATAACCAGAGAGAAACATGACTTATTCACAAGGTTCCCTAATTGAAGCAAGCGATTACAATGGATTTGTAAACGTTACCTCAGACGCCAATGTCAATGACATCTACGCAACCGGCAGCGGCAACAAAGGTTACGGCCAAACGCCGTTGTCCACTGTGGCCCCAGGCAGTACAGTTACTGCCACTCAATGGGCTAGCTTGGTTAACACTTTAACCACACTTGGCAATCATCAAGGCACATCAATCACAGCACGCACAGCTCCTGTGACAGGTGACCTTATCCAGATCCTGGCAGATATCAACACTGATCTTACCACGCTCAATACCAATCGTAACAATGCTGCCGCATCCGGCACAGAAGTAGGTACATTCACTGGAACCACCAGCAAGACCTCGGCCACCGGTTCTGGCACTTCGGCCTGGACCATCACATTCACTCACACTGTGACATTTGGATCGGCTGCCGAAGCACGTTACTTTTTTAACGCCGGCGGACTGATACGTTTACAGTTCGGCAAAACATCCACAGGCACAGACGCCGACGATGAGTGGAACGATCTGGCCAACACTCTCTGTGGCGATATTTTCTTGTCAGGTACAGCTGCCAGCCACACCATCGCAGGTACGCCCTACACAGGAACCACCAAGATCGGCGGAACAGGCACACCAACAACGCTGAATACAGCCATCGGTTTCTACGATCTACAGACCACAGATACTACACTGTACAAGCAGTTTGCAGATACTCCTCCTTACACCACACAGTTCATCGAAGTCAAGGCCAAAGTTAACTCAGCCCACCCCAATTCTACTGTGATCACCTTTACCACGGTATGGACAGATCCAGGCGGCTCTGGTGCAGGTAGTTCGGACAACATTTCCGGCGGTACTGCTACCAGCTCTCCGTCTACTACGATCACGGGCACAGCACCCACCACTTTGGTCACATACCGACCACCCAGCACCACGTACCTCACCAACAGCTGGGGAACACCTGCTGTTGCTGCTTCAGTAGCCTAATCAGAATAGTTGTAATCTCGGTAAATCCATGCTAAAATACTAGCATGGATACCGATGACCTTTTGGCACATGTGCGTGCCCGTTTTGATCATGAAACTCAAAAACGTGTTCTCAAAGAAAAATATCAAACCAAAATGGTGTTTGCCCACGCCGGGGGGCTATGGAAAGCCGGACCAGAACTGCTGGTACTGCTGACCAGTTGCGATTTAGACAAGCTAGTACTGTTAGATCTCTACGAAAACCCAGTTGAAGTAGATCGATTAGAGCTTTTGGGCATGTGCAAAGCCAGATGGCAAGAACAGATGACAGCCTGGCACCAAGAATGGCAACAACACAGGAGACAAAGATAAAAGGAGCTCTGCTTTTTGCCATTGGCAACGATGGCATAGATTACCTGGACCTAGCCAAACAGTCTCGCGATCGCATCCGTCGATATCTTGAGTTACCAGTGGCCGTGGTCACAGATCAGCCTGTGGCTGATAATGATTTTGATCACGTGTGTCGGATAACCACAGATCACGACGGCAGCCAGAGATGGTTTGATGATCTCGGTGTGTCAGTGCCGTGGCAGAATCGAGATCGATGCATGGCCTATGATCTCACGCCGTGGGATCATACCCTGTTGCTGGACGTTGACTATGTGATCAACAGTGATTTTCTCTGCTCAATCATGAGCACCGATCGCGATTTCCAGTGCTATCGTCACAGTGTGGCTGTGGGCAGCGAAATACTGCAGCCTACATTCGGCGACAACAATTTTCCCATGTGGTGGGCTACTGTGATCGCGTTCCGTAAGAGTGCCCAGGCCCAATGGATTTTTGAAAGCATGCAGATGATACGCGACAATTGGCGACACTATCGCGATCTCT
>Ga0180434_10006818_pt1 | contig 13039 bp, 9 predicted proteins | sample SS_ome_7_FD_132453 | JGI IMG/M metagenome (GOLD analysis project Ga0180434, IMG submission 132453) | Hypersaline lake sediment archaeal communities from the Salton Sea, California, USA - SS_1_D_2 metaG | ecosystem: Environmental > Aquatic > Non-marine Saline and Alkaline > Hypersaline > Sediment... | reverse complement strand
GTCCGTGCGTCCCAGGGCCTCCACGCAGCACGTATACCCGGCTGAGCGTGCCACCCCAGGACTCGGATGCGCCCACGATGACCTCATCGCAGCCGTCGCCGTCCAGGTCTCCCGCGGCCAGCGGGCGTTTTCAATCCTGCCCAGCGATCGCACCGAGGTAGATGGTGCCGGCCTGGTCAGCCTGGTATTGCAGTGGTGCAGCCAGGCCGACGCCGACTGCCAGGCCGACTGCCAGCACGCCACACGCAATCCGAACGCGCAGCGCCAGCAAGCGTCTGAACTGAACGTGGAATGTTGGGCGCTCGCTCGCGCTGCGCGTTCGGTCCATTGGGTTTCCGCTCCGAGCGTACGTCGGTCCGCCCGCATCTTTCTGCCGGACTACGTCTCATTCCGGCCGTCGATGAATGTCGCGCGGCGGCTAACAGACGACGACCGCAGCACCTGACTGCGGTCGTTCTCAAGCTCAAGAAACTGCGTCGGGCACGGAGACCCGACGCTACATCAAGCTGAAGACCGCTCTAAGGACCGGTGTAACTCTCCTGCATGAGGCTGAAGTCCTCGAGATCGATGTCGAGATCCTCTTCGCCCCAGACGTCCACGCAGAAGTGTCCGTCCGGGAAGAAGTCATCCGGCCCCAGGAAGCACCACTGGAGCATGAAGAAGTCGTCAAAGTCGACATCGAAGTCGCAGTCGTAGTCGAACGGTCGGGCCTGGTGGGGCTCGGTCAGAAAGTCCATAACGCCCTGCATAACCAGCGCGCGAGTGGTGGGCGAGCTGATCGCCTCGAACGGAAAGCCGAAGACCACCACGTTGTAAAACCCGATGCTGTACTGCACGCCGGCAACCCCACCGGTCCCGCCGGTGTATTCCAGGCAGGCCTGGGCTTCGTCGAGCGGGAGCAGCGCGTCGGGCGCGCGGACCTCATAGGGGGCTCCGTTGGCCGGGTCGAAATCGAACGTACCCACGTCCTCGAGACAGCCGCCGGCGACACCGGTGGCCGTGAAGGTGTCGGCGTCGTCCGCCGAGTAGCCCACGTGCAGCATGTCCTGGAGGAAGCCGACGCCGTGGCCCTGATCGATCAGGTCGTATCCGATCTCCGCACCGCTGACGAACAGGGCTTTGCCGCGGCACAGGAAGCCCTCGATCCGGTTTTGCTCAGTGGCGGTTAAGGTTGCATCCTCGGTGCTCTCGGTCCCCAGAATCCATACGGCAATGTCGTAATCATTCAACGACACGTAAGAGTCCATCACCGCCTCGTTGCAACAGGACTCGAAGCCCCAGTCGCCGGCGGCCAGGGCCTCGGCATGTTGCACCACGTAGTCGAACGAGTTGCTCTGCCGCCACTGCTGCCGTTCGATCCACAGGCCCGCGTAGTCCGGCGGCTGCGTGAAGGTCTGGATCGGGTTGATCTGGCGGCGCAAGCGATCGAAGCCGTTGACGATCAACAGCCGCTCTGCCGCAGTCGCCGATTTGCGAACCGCGAGTACCTCCGAGGGCATGGACTCGCCGCCGTCATTGGTGGCCGCCACCCGGAAGTAGCGGGTCTCGCCGACCGGGACGTCCGAGATGGTCGTGGAAAGCACGTCGCCCAAGACGATCGGGTTGCCGAACCCGTATCCGTTGGTCGACTGATAGACCACGTACCCGGTGGCCGGATCCCCGCGGGCGCCGTCAGACAGCGGCGACTCCCAGGAGATCACGACGTCGCCATTGTCGGCGACCTCGGCCCGCACGTATTGCGGCGTGTCGGGGGCGAAGGCCAAGGGCACCTCGCTGCCGGGGAGACTGTTCAGGAAGCGGATGATGCCGTGCACGCAGGCGCGTCCCATGGCGGAGCGCACGCGGTCGTCGCGCAGCAGCTGGGCGTCCAGCTCGTTGTCGTGAAACGCCAGCTCGACGATGGTAGCATCGAACTCGTCGCTGTTGGCTCCGGTGCAGATCGCTCCGTATGCACTCGTGTAGGTCGGACTGGCGCGATCGACCCAGTCGTGCTCGAACTCCCCGTCCAGGACCAGCATATCGGCGTCGACCTCGTCCGAGAGGATAACGGCGTATTCCTCCTGATAAGTTGTGGCCCCCAGGGTGGTAATCAGGCAGATTTGGCCGCGGGCGCCGCCCCCGGAAGCATTGGTGTGAAACTCGAGATGGATGCGCTTCCAACGGTCCTCAAAGATGCCGCCCGCCGGCACCTGGTTCATCTCGCGGGCCCACTTTCCGCCGGTGCGGACGTTGTCGCCGCCGTCGCCACCGCCCCCATCCCAGATATCTGGATCGAAGCCGACCGCGTTGTTGCCCAGCTCGCTGTGCGCCCAATAGCGCTGGCATTCCTCATCGCGCGGGTACCCGCTGATCGTGCCGGGACCGGGACGCACGATGTCGCCGTAGCCCCCACCCCAGCGCATCGCGTCGGCGACGATTGCGCCGGCCTCGACCGACTCGTTGGTGATCTCGACGTAATTGTCGCCGCCGGCCTCGAGGTAGTAGTCGCCCAGCCAGATCCAGCCGTTGCCCGTGTCACGGTGGTCGATAGTAATCTCGGAGATGCCGCCGCTGTGGCTGACGCGGTAGGTCTGCAGCGTGCGATTGCTGCCGGCGATGGTGAAGCAGTACACCGGGTAGAAGTCGGTGATCGTGATCTCGGGTGTGTAGCGGGCCGTGGCGGTCTCGGTCGTGTCCGCCGAGGTCCACTTGTACACGATCCCGGAGACCGTTTCGCCGTTCTCGTAATACTTGCTGCTGATACCGTCGCTCCAGCTTCCCGTGAACGTGACCCCCGGATCGTCGTTGTCCAGCACGATCTCGATCGTTTGCCAGCCCACCGGCCGGAACGGCATCACCGTGGCCCCGGCATTGAACGCGTAATGCACGAAGTAATTCAGCTGGTCGATGTTGCCGTAGTCCTCGCACATGTCGAGCAGCACCGGGCGCTGCAAATACCAGCTCGTCTCACCGGCGGTCCAGCCGTGACCGGCCGACGCGTACACGGTCACACCTGTGAGAGCCCCGATCGGCTGCCGGCCGGCCTGAATCGTCGGCCCGCCGAGGCTCGTCGGAACGTGATCATCCTTCGGCTGGTCGAATGCCAGCGGCTGTTCGGCGGGCTCTGATGCGGTGAGCACATCCCGCGCGGGGGGGCGAATCAGAAACTGCTCGAGCGTTCCGTAGGGTCGATCCTGGCCGGCGCGCACCCATGTTCGCGTGCCGCCGAAGGCCGAGTCGTCCACAAATGGGCTGCCCAGCGCTCGGGAAATCGTCTCCTGGTCCAACGAAGACAGGCACCAATCGCCGATGTCGGCGGGCACCGTCAGATTGATTTCGAGGACGTTGCCGGCCCACTGGACGGCGTCGATGGTCGTGCCCAGCGGCAGGAGCCGCTGTCCCGCCTCGTTGTTCAGCTCGGTGGCGCGCGCGACGATCAACCGAACCACCTCGGCGGCCGCCGGCGAGCCGACACCCAACCTCTGGTCGTCGCAAGCCGCCGCCAGGGCGCGCCCACGCTCGAGATCTCCCGTATCCGCGACGGTCGGGCGCGCGAGGATCAGCAAGAAACCGCCCACAAGCAGAACCGCCAGTTTGAATTCGCCTGTACGTTGCATTTTGCTCTACCCCTCAGGTAAGCGTGGACCGATCGGACAGGTCGGTGTACACACGGCCATTGCCCCCGTACCCACGGCGACGGGCGCGCACAAGCGCCCCGTGAACGCTTATACGCAGTGTACTTCATGTGCATGGGTCGATACAAGCGAAGACCGGGCGGGTTGCCGGGTGGCCAGGCAAACGCCCGATAACTGGGCAGACAACACACCGGCGGCGGAATTCTGCGCGTGTCTGAGGCCGGACAATCCCGTGCGCTGCGCACGACTCACGCTTTCGCCAGCGGCGTCAACACGGATTTCGTCGAAATCTGTGAACAAAGTCACCACCCGGCTCGTCAGAACCTATGGATGAACGGTGTTTACGACCGTTCCGCGAAATGGAGTCGTGCCGATGTTTCCAACCAGCCCACAACTGCTCGAAGCAATGTTGCTGCTGCTCCTCGTGAGCAAACTGGGCAGCCGGCTGGTTATCCGCCAGCCGGAGCCGCGACGCTGTGCGGCGGTGCGTCCCATGCGGCGCCCACGCGCACTGCCTCAACGGTTGGCGATCAAGCCCTGGTTGTCCGTGAGAACGGCGCGCTAGTCGGCCTCCGCCAGCTCATTGAGGAACGGCAGCAGGATCTCGCGGCGGATTTGGCGGGTGCTCCGCTGCCTCTCGTCCTGTCTCGTGAGTTCCTCGTCAACTGAGTCGAACAGCGATGAATACGCGAAGACGCAGAAGTTGCCGGTCCTCTCGCGAGCAATCTCAATCTGCTTCTTAACCGCCTGCGTCGCGTCTTCGGTCGACTTGTCCCGGTGGCGCCCGAACCACAGGCCTGGCACGATCGGCACGTCCGGCTCACCGACCAGCCAGGGGTCGATTCGCTCGGCGAACTGCTCGGGGCTGTCGGTGTAGTTCATGAGCAACACCAAGTCGATGATGCCGTCGTCCATCCATCGGCGACCGTCCTGGAAGTGGTGCAAAGCTCTCTCGCGAACCGATCCGACCGAGGCGGACAGCACTGCCCGTGGCCTAGTGCGGCGCAGCATGGCGTGGATGTCGGCCACCAGCTTCGTGACCTGGTCGGTCCGCCACTGGTTCCAGGCTTCCTGGTCGTCGTCGGGTGCCAAGCCGGTTTGTTCCTGGTAGAGCGCCAGCGTGCGCTCATCGTGCGGATAGTCCGGGATCTTCTCGCCCCGAACGACCGGCTCGTTTGGAAAGCGGATGTAGTCCATGTGCAGACCATCGACGTCGTAGTTGGTGACCAGCTCCTGGAAGACTTCCACCAGGTACGCGCGCACCTCGGGCAGACAGGGATTGACGCTGGCGTACCAGCCGCGCTTGGTGTCGCCGACCTGATGCAGCAGCGGTTGCCGGTTGCCATCCTTGTCGTACCAGAACCACTCTGGATGCGTGAAGTACAACTGGTTCTCGACCCCCGGCTCGTCGGGGCCGCGCCAGGCCGGCATGACATTGACCCACGCGTGGAGTTCGACGCCACGCTCGTGGGCTAGCTCCAAGGCCAGGGCGAGCGGGTCATAGCCCGGGTCCTGATAGTCGAGCTGCTCGGCCCACGGCTCGATCTCGGACGGATAGAACACCGTCCCGTTGCCGCGAACCTGAAACACGACGGCGTTGAAGCCGGCGTCGGCACAATTGTCGATGATGCGCGTCACGTCGTCGGCGGTCTTGTAGTCGAACCGCGTCACCCAGATCGCCCGCATGGGCTCGGTCACGCGCGGCCCGGTCTGGCAGCCCGCGACCATAGTCAGTGCGATCAGCCCCAGACACCCGCCCATCAAAACCCTGTAATCTCTCATGTCATTCTCCCGTCAACACCCCCAACTGAACGCCCAATCCGAACGCGCAGCGCCAGCAAGCGCCCCTGCATCCGAACGCGCAGCGCAAGCAAGCGCCACTCAGTTACCCTGATACTCTCCCACATACTCGATTGCACCGTGCAGACTCTCCCGTGTCCACAGATATCGCCGACTGCCGCCCTCCGCCCAGACTGCCTCATCCGGGCGCCGGTATCCGTTCTCACGCAGCCGGCGCGTCGCCCACGCCTTCAATTGGCTCATCGCGACATCGGGAGCGACTTCGCAGGACACAACCGCATGCACGTGATTACTGCGCACGTTGACCGCGTGCAAGGTCCATTGGCGCAGTTCACAGTGATCCGTGATCGTATCACTCACAATCCGGCGTGAGGCTCCGCTAAGTCGGCACGCGCCACCGCGCATTTGTTTCTCGCTGACAGCCTGCCGGCGTGGATTCGCCGGTGCCAACGGAGCTCCCGGCGCGTTGTGCTGGGCGTCGACCGAGCCACGAGCGTCACCGTGCAGTCACGTTCCGTAGCACGTCCATGTCAGCAGATAGGCGAGCGGCTCGGACATCTGTGCTTCCGTTCTGTGTGGTTGCTCGGGGCCCTCGCTGAGGCTCCGGGCTCGGCTGTTGGGCGCTTGCTTGCGCTGCGCGTTCGGACTGCTGGGCGCTTGCTTGCGCTGCGCGTTCGGACTGCTGGGCGCTTGCTTGCGCTGCGCGTTCGGATTATTGGGCGCTCGCTGGCATCGTCGCGCCTGACGGTGCTTCGGTTCGCCGGCGCGCCAGCAGGTAGCCCCAGATGAACGCGACGCTGCTGCCAAGCGGCGCGTACCAGGGCCAGGCGACGGTCAGGTACGTGGGATTACCGTTCTCGTCCGACTCGCCCTCCCAGTAGCCGTAGTGGTTCAGCCATAGCATCAGCGCCAACCCCGCCAACAGGATCAGCGTCTTCGGCCAGTCGGTCGGCTCCTTGCTCAACTGCCAGATCCACACCAGCAGGAAGCCGACGGCGAACACCCAGCAGACTACATGGGTCCACGGCTGATGCCAGACCAGCGCGAACACGCATACCGCCGACAGCGGGCCGGAGTACATGAAGCCGCGGCCGTCGATCTTGAGCGGGAGAAAGCCGAGCGCGAATCCGGCCAGCAGCGCCCCGCCGACGTATCCTGCCATCGCCAGACCCAGGTCCAGAATGGACGGATAGAAGTCTGACGCCATTCGGGCCAGGTAGGCCATCAGGCTCAGCACGATGCCCCAGAAGAGAACCATCAGTCGGCCAACCAGGACGGAGCGTTTGTCCTCGGCGGTGGCCTCGCGCTTCTCGGCGAGCTCCTCGATGTTGCCGGTGAGTGAGACCTCGATGCCGCGTTTGCGTAGATAGCGCTCGCGGAGCGGGTTGTAGAAGGCGGACATGACGGTCTGGCTGAGCGCCGTCAGGATACCCATCAGGCTGGAGATCGCCGCCGCGAACACGCCCGCAATGATCAGCCCCTTCAGCCCGCGTGGGATCACTTCGACGATGAAGATCGGGAAAATCCGATCGCCTTTCTCGGCGTACAGATCCGCGGCCTCACCGCTCAGCGGGTTCGCTTGGTAGTATGCGAACAACCCCACGCCGACGAGCATTACGGTGATGGTCACGACTTGGCTGACGGTGCTGCTGATGATTGCCCAGCGGGCATCGCGCTTGTTTTTGCAGCAGAACATACGTTGGGCGAGCAACTGGTCGGTGCCGTACGCGCCGAGGCCGCCCCAGGTGCTGGCGATCGCCGCCGTCCAGATCGTGTACGCCCGCAGCGGACTCGTGCTGAAGTCAAAAAATGTGAACTTGCCCCAGTTCCCGGACTCTTTGGCGGCCCAGCCGACGTTGAAAAACTCCCCCCAGCCATCGCTCAGGTTGTACACCGCCGTAGCCAACGCGACGAAAGCGCCCACCAGGAAGCACAGGAACAGGATCACGTCGGTCCAGATCACGGTGGTGATGCCACCGATCAGCGTCCATCCAACGGACACGACCGCGATCAGAATGATTGCCCAACCCAGCGGGTTCAGTCCCAGTGTGTCGGAAAGCCAGGTCAACTGGTCGTTCAGGACGACGATGACCACTTCGGCGGTGAGGTAGACCCGCGCCGACTGCGCCAGCATGCCACCCAGCGTGAACAGCACGGTGGTCATCGAGCGCACACGCCCGCCGAGCTGGTTGCCCATATAGTCGTACGGGCTGTAGATCTCGCGCTGGTAATACGCCGGCACGAGCACGTAGCCGACGATGATCCGCGCCAGGAACGAGCCGATCACACCGAGTTGCAGGTATGTGAAATTGCCGCCTGGCATGAACACCACGAACGGCACGCTGATGAACGTCAGCGCGCTGATCTCGGTCGCGATGATCGAGCCGCTGACGGCGTACCACGGCAGCTTGCGCCCACCCAGGAAGAAATCTCGGATCGTGGCCTGGCGACCCGCCATCTTCGCACCCAGCCACGTGGTGAACGCCAGGTAGCCCACGACGATCAACCAGTCCACCCACGTGAATTGCGCGCTGATACCGGCGAGTAGCGTGTGGCTCATGAGTTCTCCGGTTCGAGGATCCGGGCGACGTGTCCGTGGTGTCGCGCGAGGAGCTTCTCGGCCTGCTTACGGTCGACGCCCTTGGCGTACATGACCAGCGCGGTCTTGACGCGGCCGCCGGAGCGCTCGAGCAGTTCACCCGCGGCGGAACGCTCCAGGCCGGTGACGGTTTGGATCATGCGGGTGCCGCGGTCGACCAGCTTGCGGTTGCGGGTCGTGTCGACGTCGACCATCAGGTTCTCGTAGACCTTGCCGATCCGCACCATGCTGATCGTGGTGATCATGTTGAGGACCATCTTGGTGGCGGTGCCGGCCTTCAGGCGCGTGCTGCCGGTGATCACCTCGGGGCCGACCAGCACGCGGATCGAGACGTCGGCTTCGTCCGGCACGTGCTCGTCCAGCACGCAACCGAAGAAGATCGTCCTGGCCCCGCGCTCCTTGCCACGCCGGATGGCACCATGGACGTAGGGCGTTGTCCCGCCGGTGCTGATACCCATCACCACGTCGCGGCGATCGACCTTCATCTCATCCATCTTGGCGGCACCGTCCTCGGGATAGTCCTCGGCCCCCTCGACGGCGCGGCGCAGGGCCTTCCACCCGCCCGCGATGATGCCCTGGACCATGCGTGGGCGGGAAAGGAAGGTGGGCGGGCACTCGGAGGCGTCGAGCACGCCCAGCCGCCCGCTGGTGCCGGCGCCAACGTAGATCAGCCGGCCGCCGGCCTCGAACGCGGGCACCACCAGCTCGATCGCTTTGCAGATATCGTCGCGGGCGGCGGCGACGGCGGCGGCGACGGTGGCGTCCTCGGCGTTCAGCAGGTCGACCGCCTCGCCGATCGTCATGCGGTCGATGCGCATCGAGTGCGGGCTGCGCAGCTCGGTCATGAGATGCCCACGATCCTTCATCTACGGGGCTCCGTTGGATGCGGAGAACAGGTCCAACCCCCGCGCCGGTCGGGATAGTGTGGCAGAAATGCCCCCGGCTTGCAACGACCTGAGGCGCAAGCGGTCCAGACGTGTACACTTCAATGCTCCATGACGCGTGAAGCGTATGCATGATGTGCAGGGTGGCCGGGTGGCCCACCTCTTCAGAGGTGGGGGACGCGAATGAAGCGTCGATTCGTGACCCCCACGGCTGAAGCCATGGGGCACCCAAGGTCTGTGCGTCTGACAGGGTCTTCACAGGAGTGCTTCGATGCGGACCACATCACTCTTGATCGGAACGGTCATGCTCTTCGGCAGCTTCGCCGGCTGCCGCGCACCTCAGCCGGCGGCACCGGGACCGGCGCCTGCGGAGCCCGAAGCCGACCCGATGCTCTCGGTCAACACGCTGCTGCCGGAGCCGGAGGGCTTTCTCGAACAGCGCATCGGCTCGGACGACTACCCCATCCCGCCGTACGCCGAGTTTCTGGAGGGCGTCAAGATCTGTCTCGACCCCGGGCACGGCGGCGACGCGCACAAACGCGCCTACAAGCGCGGCCCGACCGGCGTGCGCGAGGCGGAGATGAACCTGCGGGTCGCGAAGTACCTGCGGGCGCTGCTGGTCGAGGCCGGCGCCGACGTCCTGCTCACGCGCGAGGAGGACGTGGACCTGTCGCTCGCCGACCGGGCCGCGACCGCCAACGAGTGGGGCGCCGACCTGTTCATCTCGCTGCATCACAACGCGATCGGCGGCAAGCCGCAGGTCAACCGCACCACGGTCTGGTACCACAACGACGTGGATTACCGCCCGTCGAATCTCGATCTGGCCCGTTACCTCTGCTACGGGCTGTACGACTCGATCGCGCTGCCGCAGATCGCCGGTATTCCGTTGCACAGCGACCAGCTCATGTACGACTCGGGCTTCGGCATTCTGCGTCACGCCGATGTCACCGCCGCCCTGACCGAAAGCTCGTTCTTCACCAACCCGGAGGAGGAGCAGCGGCTGCGCGACCCGGAGTACAACCTGCTGGAGGCACACGGCCTGTTCATCGCCTTGGCCAAGTACGCCGCCGCCGGCCTGCCACGGGCATACCTGATCGAGCCCGAAGACGCCGTCGTGTTTCACAACGGCAATCAAAGCCTCGCGCCCAATCAGAGCCCTGAGCGCCAGCGAGGGGTCACAGCTCCCGCCGCCCAACCCGTCGCTGACGCTCCGGGCTCTGCCTGGATCGACCCCAGCACGCTCGTCTTCGAGCTCGACGACGGCCTGCGGGCGCGCAAGTCGTGGGGCGCCGACCGCCAGATGATCCTGACCGACTCGATCACCGTGCACCTCGACGGCCAGCGCGTCCCCCTTGCGTTCAGCGACGACGGCGAGCGCTATCTGCTGACGGTTTCACTTCCCGATGACCTCGCCCCCGGCGAGCACGCCATCGACGTCCAGTTCCAGAACATGCACAAGAACTCGGTGCTGAATCCCCACTTTGTGATCGACGTGCGCTAGGGGGCGGAGCTTCCGCCGAGCCTCCGCGGCTGTGAGCACCAACGGCTACGGCGCAGTAGAAACTGGCTGCGATCAGCTTGTGCAGCAGGAAGAGACTCCTGCGAGTCTGAGTGCGAGCGGGGGCTGTCATACCGGCGTACGGTCGCGCCGACACAGGGTTGCGACCGCGACGATGTAGAGGGCCAGCGTCGGCAGAGCCTTGCTGCCCGCCAGCATCAGCCGCGCCGCCGAGGACCACCCCACACTCGGATCGACCACACTTGGATCCTTGGCGACGTCCAGGAAGACGAACGGCGTCGGAAGCGCCAGGATGAGCACTGCCAGGAGCGAGACGATTGCCGCGGGCGGTAAGGTCGCGCGCCGTGCGGGGGCGCCCGCCGCATGGCCCAAGCTCAACGCCGCATCCGCGCGAGGCGCCGGCCAATGCTCGCGCAGCAGCAGGAGTCCGAGCACCAGGACGGCGCTCATATGATGCTCCCACACGTGCGCATAGCTCACGAAGTGGGCAAGCAACAGTGCCACGGCTGTGAGAACCAGCCGCGGCCGGCGCGTGAGCAACACGAGCCCCGCCGTCCCCGCCAGAGCCGCATTTCGCCAGGTGTCCGCGAAGAACGGCCAATGCTCGTCGACCCAGGTCGGCGCGATGTGCCTGCCAAGGATGAGGAGCCAATAGGAGAAACCGTAGTTTCCGGCGTCTATTCCGCCGAAGGGCCGTCCGAAGTTCGCTTCGTAGAAGCGGCGCCACTCCTCGGGGTGTGACAGGAAGTGGGGACCTCCAGCCACCAGCGTTACCATCAGCGCCGCCGCCAGCAGCCACGCACGACGGACTCGCACCAGCGCCGGCAGGATGACGAGCGGGAAGACCTTCAGCAGCGCGGCGGCGGTGTAGGCCACGGCGCCGACGCCGCGGGCCGACCACTGCGCCCCCACGCCAGGTCGCGGCTCGGTCAGCAGAAGAGCGAGGCCGGTCAGGCTGGCCGCTGCGAACGTGAACTGGCCCATGTGGATTTCAAGGAAGTACGGACTGCTGAGCAGCAGCACGTACGCCGCCAACCAGCACATCCATCCCCTGGTGCACCGCCGGAAGCTGAGCAGGAACGTCGCCAGCAGCAGCTCGAGGACGCCGGACCAGAGCCAGTAGGCGGTCCGAGGCGCGAGTTCTGCGGCGGCGCGGCCCAGTGTCTGGGCAACAAGCGGCAGGTAGCGAAACGGGAAGTAGTACGGTGTCCGCTCACCCGGCTGCTCGCCGGCGTAGGGGCTGGCCCCGCGTGCCACGCATACGCCTGCGTGGTAGACTGCGAAGAAATCGCCAGCCGGCCCGACGCGGTGGACGGTGTCGTTGTGCAGCCACCAGATGCGAGCCCGCTCGCGGTTGGGTCGCGCGCTGACATCGAACGGCTGGCGTAGCACGGAGGCGACGATGGCCCCGTGCGCGACGAGGGCCAGTGCCAGGCCTGCCCAGGGCAGCCAACGCATGTGCGACCGAGTTTCTGGGCCGGTGGAGTACATGTCGCACTGACCGAATCGTGCCGGTGCTACCAGCGTCTACCACCAGCGGCAGCAGAGCCCGCGGGGCAGACCAAGCGCCAGTGTGCCACATCGGATGTCGCGCGTCACGGCTCAGCCGGAGCCTTGCCCTCCCGCACGCAGCGCCTGCACGGCGGCGACCGCGGCGCCTAGCGCCGGCGCGGCCCGGAGTTTGGAGGGTAAGACCAAACCGGGTTTGAGCTGCGCCGGACTCGGAGGTCCGGCGCTATGTTTCATATAGGCGTCGCACATGTCTGCGTCCCCCGAGCCGGCGATCAACGCCGCGAGAGCGGCATCGAGCTTGTCGCCGAAGACTTCGCGATATGCTGGGTCGGCGTAGATCTGGCCGAGGCGCTGGCCGATGATGACGCGGTCGAGCAACGTCCCGCGGAATTCGTGGTTCGGATCGAGCTGCGCGTACGCGTCGCCGCGATGCGGCGCGTCCGCACGACCGAGCTTGATCGTCCACATGCGCTCAAAGACCAGCTCTGCCAGCACCAGTGCCGCCGTGCTCATCCATGCGATAGCGACGGCATCGCCGGCTGCGGCGACCACCTCGGGGTATTGGCCGGTCGCTGCTTTCCGCTCGCTAACGCGTCGCGGCTCTGATTGCCCGTGTGCCACTGCTCCTGGAGCAGTGCCCTCGTCCGCGTCCGCTGCTGACACAGCAGTGCCACGCAGTGCGTGGCCACGGCCGGTGCGGGGCCCGGCCGCTACATGGTCCTTCGTGCCTTTGTGCCTTCGTGCCTTCGTGCCTCTGCACAGATCCGTATAGACGCGGTTCAACGACTTGGCCGACACCAGCTTCTCGAACGTCGGCCCGAGCGCACTGGCGATCTGCCAGCTCTTCTGGATCCACGACTTGGCGTGGTCGAACGGCAGCAGCTTCCCACGCAGCTTCAGCGCATCGGCGATGCCCGTGCCGCAGCCGGCGTAGTACGCGTTCTGGACATCGCGAAACAGACCGTCCGCCGCATACTCCTCGCCGAGACCGCAATAGTCGGCGTCGCTGCCGAGCGCGGCGATCGGCGAGACCAGTTCGACGCCGGCCGCCGCGATGTCTTTCTCCAGATCATTGAGGTAGTCCGGCATCCGCGGGCCGTTGTTGATCGCG
>Ga0180434_10006817_pt1 | contig 13039 bp, 4 predicted proteins | sample SS_ome_7_FD_132453 | JGI IMG/M metagenome (GOLD analysis project Ga0180434, IMG submission 132453) | Hypersaline lake sediment archaeal communities from the Salton Sea, California, USA - SS_1_D_2 metaG | ecosystem: Environmental > Aquatic > Non-marine Saline and Alkaline > Hypersaline > Sediment... | reverse complement strand
CGGCGTTACGGCGAACAATCACATTGTTATCAATCGAGCTCACGTCCGGCAGGTTGGTCTCGACGCCGCTGATGTCGCAATTGTCGAATATGCCCGCGCTTCCAACGTCGTCGACCGAATCGAAGTAAATCGTCCCGGCGCCGCCGTTTTGGTAACCAGTACCGCCGCAAGCCGTCATGGATCCAGTAAATGTGTTTGTATTCATATACACGGCGATGCGTCCGCCGCCGCCGCCGCCGCCCAGAGATCCAGTTCCGCCGTTACCGCCGATAGCCGAAATGGCGCCGACGCCGCTGAGTTCGTCCGCTTCAAGCCAAACGCTGCCGCCGGCGCCGCCGCCGTTGTCGCCGCTGCTTCCGCCGCCGCCCGAACCGCCGTTGGCTGTGATGCTTCCGTCAAGATTCAACGTTCCGACAACGTCAAGATGAACCGCCCCGCCGCCGCTGCCGCCCACGTTCGAATCGGCTTCCTCGCCGCCGCCGCTGCCAAGCGTCGTCGGTTCGGTCAGCGATCCGTTGGCGACGCCGCCGACGGTATTCTGTCCATTACCGCCGGGACCGCCGTGGCCTCCGCCGGCGCCCGACTCGTAAGTCGTGCCGCCCGCGCCTGGTCCGCTCCGCGGGCCGAAGCCGCGGTAGTTGACGTCGATCTTGCCGTCAAGCGCGATGGTCGCGTCGTTCATAAAGTTCAGATGAAACCCGCCCGCTTCGGTGCTGTCGTGCGAAATCACGCCGCCGGCGAGCACCTCCAGATCCAACGTGTTCAGCGTTCCGCCTTCAGGTACGGCCAGAATACCGCCCGCCGAGACGCTCACCAGATTGAACGTCGGATATCCCGGCAGCAGATCCGTGTCGGCCCCGACATTCCCGTTATTGTCGATATACAAATCGGCGTCCACCGGCGGCAGATTCGCAATATAAATCGTCCCAGCCCCGCCGAACCTTTCAAGCCCGCCGCCGTACGCCGTGATTTCGCCCGTGAAGGTTAAAGCCGAATCGTGATAGACGGCGATGCGTCCTCCTCCTCCGCCGCCGGCGCCGATGTTCCCTTCGGCTCCGCCGTCGGCGTACATGCCGCCCGCTCCGTCGATCGCGTCCGCGACGACATAAATGCTGCCGCCCGAACCGCCGCCGCCGAAATTGCCGCTGACGATTCCGCCGTCAACGCCGTTTGCGATCAGATCGCCGTTCAGCGTCAACGTGCCCGTGACCAAGAGACGAATCGCCCCGCCGCCGGCGCCGCCCTGCTGATACGTATCGGTCCGTCCGCCGCCGCTGCCCAGATCGACCGGCGCTGTCAACGATCCGTAAACCGCTCCTCCGACGCCTGCCTGACTGTCCGCCCCGGCGCCGCCGTAACCCGCGCCGCCGGCGTACTGATTCGTATCGCCGCCTTCGCCGGGACCGCTCGATGAAGCGTAGCCGCGACCCGTCACGTCGATCGCAGTATTGGGATCGATCACCGCATCACCCTGAACCGTCAGATCGATCGCGGGCCCGCCCGACGAATGCAATAAAACTGATTCCGAGTTCAATGCGAAATTAGTGACCGTCATCGGTTCGCTAGGCGCGCCGATCGCCGAATGGCGCAACGCCAGATGAAACGCCTCGGGTGAAGTCAACGGCGTCCAAGCGCCGATCAAGCCGTTGTTATCCACTACCAACGCGCCGACCGCATCCGAATTCACCTTGAAATACGTCGTGCCCGCTCCGCCCGGCTCATAACCGTCGCCGCCGTGCGCCGGCGTAAACCAACCAAAGCCCCCGAAATCATCCGCATACAACGCGATGCGCCCGCCGCCGCCGCCGCCCGCGCCGCTCAACAGTCCGCTGTCGCCGCCGATCGCGGAAACGGTCCCTACGCCTGTCATAAGCGAGGCCGTGATATAGATGCTCCCGCCCGAACCGCCGCCGCCCCAATTAGAACCCACTACCCCGCCGGCGCCGCCGTCGGCACGAATATCCCCCGTGACCGTCAACGTCCCGCCCACTTCGAGCCGCACGACGCCGCCGCCCGGCCCGCCTTGTTGATGAGTATCCGTTCGGCCCCCGCCGCTGCCCAGATCAACCGGCGCCAAGATGGAACCGTAAGCCGAGCCGCCCGCCTGGTCTAAAGCATCGCCGCCTTTGCCGCCGTACGCCGCGCCGGCCCCGTATTGATTATCATCCGTGCCTTGACCCGGACCGTTCGACGAACTGTACCCTCTGCCGCTCACGTCGATCATGCTGCCCGCTTCGATCGTCAGATCGTTCGTAATCGCCAGATCGATCGTGTAAATCTGCTCGTCGGCGTTCGCCGTGTGCGTCACGACCCCGTTATTCGTTACCAGCAAGCTCTCGAACGCATGCGTCCCGTTTACCGTAAGCACGCACCCGTCCACGACGATGTCGTGCCCGTCGTACGTCGCGTCGTTCGGATCGATGATATTATCGAATGTGAACGTATAGGTGTCGGCCCGCGCCGTCGTCGGCGAAACCCACGCGAGAACCACGCTCAGACACGCCGCCCAAACATAACTTTGTAACGCTTTCTTTCTCATAATAATCATTTTTATCCTCCTTTAACCTGTCCTTGCTAGCCCCGTCGTATCAGAGCCGTCCGCGTCCGCGCGAACACGGACGCTTCGGCGTCAGTACGATGTGGCATGCTCTCAAACAACGCCGGCGGATTCGTAACAGAATCCGCGGATGTCTTTTTTTCTCGCGTGACATAGGAAACTCAGCGCTACGTGCCGGGCTGCTCTCACCTCGCCCTATGAAACGACACAACGAGTTTCGCGTAATCGTATTACGGACAACTCGTTCCGTAGACTGCCAGCAGTGCCGCCAAGTCGGAAAGTTCGACTCCGCCATTTCCGTTGATATCGCCCTGATCCCATGTAGCGCCGCTCGTGATGCCGTAGTTGCCGAGCAGTTGCGCCAGATCGGACAGATCGACGTCGGCGTCTCCGTCAAGATCGCCGCTGTCGCTAATGTACAGCCTGGCGGTCTCGCTGGGGAAGGCGCCGCAATCGTCGGTGACGACCACGTAGTACTCGCCGATGTCGCAGAATTCGATGTCGGCGATTGCCAGCGTGTCGGTCTGCGCGCCGCTGATGCGGCCGCCGTCGATAAGATCCTCGTCGTTATAACGCCACTGATAACTCAGCTCGCCGTCGCCGATCGCCGAAACTGTGAAAGTGACCAACGGCGTGCCCATCAGCACGATCTGATCCACCGGCGGTTCGGTGATATCGACCGTGCTTGAGCCGAATTCGATCGTCCCGTCGTCGCCGTTCTCCCACCCGGCGCCGCCGGTTGCCGTGATGTTCGACATGCTCATCAGCAAATCACAGGTGAAGACGGCAATGCGACCGCCGCCGCCGCCGCCGGCGTATGACGGATTGCCCCCGGCGCCGCCGTTGGCGGAGATTGTGCCGGCGCCTCCGATGGCGCCGGCCTTGATGAACATACCGCCGCCGGATCCGCCGCCGCCGTGCGTACCCGAGCCGCCGCCGCCGTTAACGGAAATAACGCCTTCGACTTGCAGTGTTCCCGCTGTAGTGATGCGCAGGAAACCGCCGCCGCGGCCGCCAGTCGAGCTCGAGCCCGACGCGCCGCCGCTGCCCAGATCTTCGGGCTTGTCGGCGACGCCGTACGTATCACCTCCTATGGCGAAGTGGTTCTGTGCATCGCCGCCGCGGCCGCCGTACCCTGCGCCCGAAGCATATCCGCCGCCGTAACGGCCGGCGCCCGGACCGGCGGCCGGACCGTATCCCTTCGCATCAGCCTGGATGGCGCCGCCGACATCGACAGTCGCATCTCCCTGAATTCGTAGATAGAAATCTTCGTAACCGGACTCATGCGTCATCGTGCCGCCGTCCATGACGTGCAGATCATTTACCGTGAGCATGTCGTTCGGATGCACGATCGCACCGGCCCCGACGACCATGTCACAAACCGTCGGCGTGGTGATCGGCGTCCAGGCCCCGCTGGCGCCGTCGTTGATATATGTTAGTTCAGCGGGTCCGGCGCCGGTCATGACATAAACTGATCCCGCGCCGCCGCACATCCATCCCGGACCGCCGTAAGCGGTGATAGTGCCGCTGAAACTGCTGCTGTCGGCCACGACCGCAATTCGACCGCCGCCCCCGCCGCCCGCATAACCGACGTGTCCGCCGGCGCCGCCGTTGGCGGAGACAACGCCCGAGCCGGCCAGCGTACCGACGGTTAGATGGAAACACCCGCCTGATCCTCCACCGCCGTTGCTGCTATATCCGGCGGCGCCATCGGCACTGAGGCGCCCATCGATGGTCAGTACGCCATTGACGATCAATCGCACCGCTCCGCCGCCGGCCCCGCCGGTAGAGCCCGATCCCGACGCGCCGCCGCTGCCGAATTCAGACGGCGTCACCACCAAATCGATGTCATACGCGTCGCCGCCAGCGGCCAGGTTCGCGTAGCAGTCGCCACCGGCGCCGCCGTAGCCCGCGCCGGAGCCGTAACCGCTGCCATACTGGCCGGCGCCCGGACCGGTCTGAGCCGCGTAGCCCCTGCCGTCGACCGCCAGCGCGCCATCAACGTCGATCGCTGCGTCGTTCTGCACGGCGACTTCAAAACCGGCGGCCTCGTTCGGGTGAGTCAGCAGACCATTTGCCGCCACGTGCAGGCTCTTCACAATCAGAGCGGCGGTTGGATATACAATCGCCCCGTTAGCGATCGTCAAGTCGAACGCCTCCGGGGATGTAATCGTCGTCCAGGCGCCGACGGCGCCGCCGTTATCCAGGAGAAGGTCTCCCACCGCTGCCGCGGAGTCCTTCCTGTAGATCGTCCCGGCGCCGCCCATCTCCCAGCCATTGGCCCCGCCAACGGCCGACACGACGCCGGTGAAACTGTCGTTGGTATATTCGATCGCGATTCGCCCGCCGCCACCGGCGCCGCCTTGCGTAACCTGCCCCGTCAATCCCCCGTTGGCTGAAATGACGCCCGTCCCCTCGAGCGTGCCGACTGTCATGTGAATACTGCCGCCCGATCCGCCGCCGGAATTCGCACCGCCGTTGTTCCCGTCCGCCGTCAGGTTTCCATCGACAGTCAGCGTACCGGCGACATCGAGACGAATGGCGCCGCCGCCTACGCCGCCGCTACCGCCGCTGCCGTAACCGCCGCCGCTGCCCAGTTCCGCCGGTGCGAGGATCGAACCGTAGCCGATCCCGCCGGCGCCGCCTCCATTACAATCGCCTCCCTCGCCGCCGTAACCGGCGCCGGACCCATAACCCACAGCAGCGTGTACACCCGCGCCGGGGCCGGTATCCGAACCGTAACCCCTGCCGTCAGCCGTGATGGCGCCGGCGAGGTCGATATCGACGTCGCCTTGAACCGTCACGTCAAGCGCTGTCGAACCAGCCGCGTGCGTCATCAGCCCCCCCGCCGCAACGTCGAGGTCGTCTATCGTCAGGGCTTCCGTCGGATACACGATCGCCCCGTTGGCGATCGTCAAGTCGAACGCCTCCGGGGATGTAATCGTCGTCCTGGCGCCGACGGCGCCGCCGTTATCCAGGAGAAGGTCTCCCGCCGCTGCCGCGGAGTCCTTCCTGTAAATCGTCCCGGCGCCGCCCATCTCCCAGCCATTGGCCCCGCCAACGGCCGACACGGTGCCGACGAAACTATCGCTGGTATACTCGATCGCAATTCGCCCGCCGCCACCGGCGCCGCCTTGCGTAGGCTGCCCTGTCAATCCCCCGTTGGCTGAAATGACGCCCGTCCCATCGAGCGTACCGACCGTTACGTGAATACTGCCGCCCGATCCGCCGCCGGAATTCGTACCGCCGTTGTTCCCGTCCGCCGTCAGGTTTCCATCGACAGTCAGCGTACCGGCGACATCTAGACGAATAGCGCCGCCGCCAATCCCGCCGCTACCGGAGTTGCCGTAACCACCGCCGCTGCCCAGTTCCGCCGGTGCGAGGATCGAACCGTAGCCGATCCCGCCGGCGCCGCCTCCACTACAATCGCCTCCCTCGCCGCCGTAACCGGCCCCTGAGCCGTAACCAATAGCAGCGTGTACACCCGCGCCTGGACCGGTATCCGATCCGTAGCCCCTGCCGTTGACCGAGATGGCGCCGGCGGCGTCGATATTGGCGTCGCCCTGGACCGTCAGGTCAAAAACCGTCGATCCAGCCATGTGCGTCAGCAGCCCGCCCGCTGCCACGTCGAGGTCGCCGATCGTCAGGACTTCCGTCGGATACACGATCGCGCCGTTGGCGATCATTACGTTAAACGCCTCTGGCGAAGTAATCGGCGTCCAGGCGCCGCTGTTTCCGCCATTGTCGATCAGCAGATCGCCGGCCGCGGCGCCCGGCTTCGTAAATATCGTGCCCGCGCCGCCGCGCTGGTAGCCATTCGCTCCAGCCGTTGCCGAGATGGCGCCCTCGAACGCGTCGGTGGTGTACTCGATAGCTATTCGCCCGCCGCCTCCTGAGCCGGAATATGTCGCTTGTCCCGACAATCCTCCATTGACCGAAATTGCGCCCGTTCCCGCAAGCGTATCGACGGTCAGATGAATACTCCCGCCGCTGCCGCCGCCGGAATAAGTACCGCCGTTGTTCCCAGCGGCTGTGAGGACGCCGTCGACTGTGAGCGTACCGCCAACATCCAGACGAATGGCGCCGCCCCCGAAGCCGCCGGTGGCGTAGACGCCGTTGCCGCCGCCGCTGCCGATCTCCGTCGGCGCGATGATGTCGCCGTACGGGCCGCCGGCTTCGACATGAGCACTTCGACCGCCCCCGCCCCCGTAACCCGCGCCGCTGCCGTAACTGGCGTCGCTGACGCCGGCCCCCGGCCCCTGCACGGACGCGTAGCCGCGACCGTTAACGTCTATCGCGCTTCCGGCGTCAACCGTCACGTCGTTCGTGATCGTCAAATCCAGCATGTATACCTGCGTGTCGGCGTTGACCGTATGAGTTACGATTCCGCTGTTCGTTACGCTCAGACTCGCGAAGGAATGCTCGCCGTCGATCGTCACGACGCAACCGTCGACGACGATGTCATGCCCGTCATAGGTCGTATTATTGGGATCGATGACAGCATCGGAGGTGAGCGTGTACGTGTCCGCGAATGTCGGCGCCGCGAACACGCACAAGCACGATCCGAGAAAAAGAACGGTTCTAACGAATACAGACGTTCGTGTTCGATCGGGGCACATGTCATGACCTCCTGGACGCTGTTTAATACAGTTTTAGTCCAAATTCTTCTTCCCTCGCCGATGCACAAGAAATGAGCACGGCTGCAGTTACTATATATGCACAATACTGATTCACCTTGTTCAATACAATAGCGGATTGCCTCCGACAGCGCCACGAAAACATGGATTATTCACTATGAAATAGCTTAATTAGGTTATGGGACGTGTGTGACGCCGGTACGAGCATTGCGACACGGGCGTCTCGCCCATGCGCCCTGTGATCCATGTTCTTACTTCTTAATTCTTAATTCTCAATCCACCCCGGCCACTCCGGATCCGCCGCCATCCGCGCCAACCAGACCTGAGCGAAACGAAAATGCATGTAAGTCACGATACCCGTGTCGAGGCATTCCTGTAACGCCGCCCGCCCCGCCTCACGTTCGCCGCGCGCCAACCTGCGTATCCCCGTCAAATATGCGACCATGCACCGCTTGCTCGGATCGTCTCGTACCGCTTCTATCAGCGCGTCCCCGTCAATCCGATCCGTCAGAAAGTCCATCAGCAACTTGAAATCGCGCGCCGCTTGGACGCCCAGCGCCTCCGGAATCGTCACCGTCGCGTCAATATAATCGATGATCTGACGCGCCTCCTCGGCGCCCCCCGCCAGTTCAAGCGTCACCAGGAACATCGGCAATATCTCAAAGTCCTCGCGGAAGCGCTCGATCCCCGTCAGACACAACTGCCGCGCCTCCTCCAGACGACCCGACTCCGCCAACAGGAATACGCGCTGCAGCGGCAAACCCGCGAACGTCGGCAACTGCTCGATCGCCGGCGCGACTTCTTCATCCGCGCGCTCCAACTCCCCCAGCGCGTGCAACGCCAACGCGTGATGATGAATCATTCCAGGATGAACGTCCCCCTTCGCAATCCGATCCAGCTCCATCGCTTTAGTGAATGCTCGCTCGGCGCTCTCATAATCGCCGATGAAGCGATAATACGAGCCGCGCTTCGACAGCACCCCCGTGCTGTCCGGAAGAATCTTCGCCGCCTGATCCAGATCCTTGACGCAGTTGGCCAGAAATTCCGACTGACGCTCGCGCAAGTCCGGCTGCGTGCCGGCGTATGCCGCCGCGAACAACCAACCCGTCGCCCGTGCCGAGTACGACGCGTGCGATTGGGGCCAAAACGTCACCCACGCGTTGTAATCCTTGATCATCTGCTCCATGTCGTCGCGCGAGCCCGCCCGCAGCATCCGAGACGCCAGGGAAGTCGCCCGTGCGCGAATCGCCGGAGTGAAATCGGCCCTGATCTCAAGCGCCCGGTTATACGCGCCGATCGCCTCATCCTCGCTGATGAAGACCAACGAATAGCCGCGCAACAGCCATCCCAACGCCGTCTCGCTGTCTTGTCCCGCATGCTTCCCCATCTGTAGAGTGCCGTTGACCGTGTCGCCCGTGGCGTAATAGGCGGCGGACAACGCCGAGGCGATCTCGAAGCTGTCCGGAGCGCGTTCCTGGGCCTTCAATAAATGCGGTATGGCGCGCTGCGAATCGTTCCCCGACAGCGGAATCAATCCGCGGCACAAATGCAGCTCCGCCGAATCCACTCCCCAATCCGCGGCTTCGTCCAGCAACGCCTCGGCCCGCGGCAGGTCCAGCTTAAAAAGGACTGCGTCGTATGCGCTCTCCAACAAATACGCACCGCGCTCAGAGCGAATCTTCAGCCCCAGCAACGCCGTCGCCAGCGCCAGAACCACGCCCGCCGTCGCCAGCGCCGCATATGTCCTGTGACGCTTCACATAGCGATACGCCTTGACGATCAGCGGCGTGCGCCGCGCTTTAACCGGCTCGCCCGCCAGGTATCTGCGGCAATCCTCGGCGACTTCCGCCGCGCCCGCGTAACGCCGCTCGGGCTGCTTCTCCATGCATTTCATGATGATTGTTTCGACGTCGCGCGGAATCGACGACGCCAGTTTCCTCAGCGGCGTCGGATCGCTCGTCGCTATCCGATTCAACACCGCCTCGCGCGAGTCGCCGTCGTACGCCGGCGTCAACGTCAGCATTTCGTAAAGCATCGCGCCCAACGAGTACACGTCGGTGCGCCCGTCCAGGCCGGCGTTGTCGCCGCGCGCCTGCTCGGGCGACATGTAGCGCGCCGTGCCGATCACGTCGCCGCTGAGCGTGAGCGTCGTCAGCGCATCCTCGCGCGCCAGACCGAAATCGGTCAACCACACGTTGTCTTGTGCGTCCAGCAGCAGATTGGAAGGCTTGATGTCGCGGTGAATGATTTTGGCCGCGTGCGCGTGAGTCAGCGCCTCGGCCGCCTGCTTGCCCCATTGCATCACGCGCTCGAAATGCGTCTTGTCTATCCGCCGCTCGCCTGCGCGCATTTCCTTCAATCGCTCCGCCAACGAGCCGTTCTCGATATACTGCATCGAATAATACTGAACCCCCTGCTCCTGCCCGACCGCGAAGACCGGCACGATGTTGGTGTGATGCAGCCGACCCGCCGTCGCCGCCTCGCGGGCGAAACGCTCCGGCGCCGAATCCGAAAGCAGCACCCCCGGCGGCAATACCTTGAGCGCGACGCGTCGATTCATCGACGACTGAATCGCTTCGTAAACCACCCCCATCCCGCCCCGCCCGATCTCCCGCACGATGCGATAGTCGCCCAATCGCCGGCCGCCTTCGAGTTTCGAGGCGTTCAGCGACTTGCTCGTCGTCTCGACGAAGTCCAGCGTGCGGAATACGCCGCGCAACGCCTCAGCCAGTTCGGGATGCTCCCGCAAATACAATTCCTGATCGGGAGATTTCCCGTCGGCCAGTTCATCGAGATAACGATCGAGCACGCTCTCAAGCGACGAACCGTCGGCGCGCGACGGTTGATCGGCGTCGAGTTTGGCGTCGTCGGCCTGCATGGTCGCATTGTCGCCGTTGGTTTCGCTTGGTTCAATCTAATTTTATAGGGGATGTGGATCGAGCAACGACCCCGGTAAAAACCCCCGCGAGCAGCGTATCGGCGAGAAGTTACCGGTCAAAGCGCGTCGCCCAGCGATTTGCGAAGCTGGATCAGCGCACGCACGCACAGGCTGCGCACGGCCCGCTCGGAGCGATCCATTTTCGTCGCCGTCTCGGCGACGTTGAATTGTCGCAGATAGCGCAAGCTGATGACCTCGCGATGGTCGTCGCTGAGTCGGTTGAGCGCGTCGCGCAACAGGCGAACACGATCGGACCGGCCGACCACCATGCTGGGCGTCGTGCCCGAACCGGCCAAAGCGTCCATCAGCGGCGCCATGGACTCGGTCCGATTCAGGTCCGCCTCGCGCACCTCTCCGCCGCGCTTGATGGTCTGAAACGCCCGGCGGTCAACGTCGCATATTCGGTTGACGGCGATGCGCCGGAGCCAAGCGAAGAAGCTGTCGTGCCCGCGATCCACGAAGTGGTCGATGTTATTGAGCGCGTCGAGATAAACCTGCTGCATAACGTCCTGCGATTCGAGCCGCTGGCGCAGGCGCTCGCCCAACTCGGAACGGACGGAAGCCAGCAAGCGTTCGGTGTGCGATTGAAGCAGTTCCGCCAGCGCGGCTTCATCGCGACGCTGAGCTCGTTCTATCAGGATGCTCGTATTTTCAAGGTCGGGCTTATTCACGTTTATTCTCCACACTACCGAAGCGCATTCGCACGCGCGGCGCTTCGCCGGTTTGCGTGGATTTCTCGTAACTTCAAGTTTACAGCGTATTTGCGAGGAAAAGCAACCGGAAGCGCGCCGGGCACGGGGGTTTCATGTGAAACACGTTTGCGCGGCTGGAACACGGCGCCTGACGGGCGTCGGCGTCTATCGACGGAGCCCGGCGCGCATCAACGAGCAATCGCAATCGATGCCGTCATCGAATCGAGCGAGCGATTCGGAAGCCGCCCCAACTGAAAGTCAGATCAGGAAGCCCCTTGCCGCGCGACGCGACGCATTCCTGGTAGATCGGACAGGCGAAGCCGACGTCGCGGCATGAGCGCATCTTGCCGCCGGCGGGCCCGGTCGGATTCACGACGGGGCTGTCAGCGTAATAAGATTCGCCGTACCAGTCCCAACACCATTCGTAAACGTTGCCGCTGATGTCATGGACACCGAGTGAATTGGGGGCGAAGCTTCCGACCGGCGCGGTGCGGGCGTACCCGTCGTCGTAGCCGATCCAATACTTTTTGATGGACCACTCGCGGGCGGCGGACTCGTCCCTGACGTTGCCGGCGGGTATTCCGTCGATAAACGGTTCGCCGTCGCCCCAGGCGTATTTGATGTCCTGTCCGCCGTCGCGAGCGGCGTATTCCCATTCGGCTTCGGTGGGCAAACGATAGCCGTCCGCGTCGAAATCGCAGACTATGTCGTCGCCTTCGCCGCTATAGCACGGCGTCAGTCCCTCGGCGCGACTCCGCCAGTTGCAGTACGCGACGGCGTCGTACCAGCTTACGCAGACCGCGGGATGGGAGTCGTCCTGTTTGAAATATGGCCGGCGCCAACTCGCGTCGGGGCGTTTTTCGACTTTCAATCCCACGAACACATCAGCCCCGTCGCCTTTTTCGGCGGTGGTTTCATAGCCGGAGTCCCGCACGAACTTTTTGAACTGGCCCGCGGTGACTTCGCATCTTCCGATCATGTACGGGCTCAGTTCGACTTCGTGGCGAGGTTTCTCATCGACGTCGCCGCCGTCGTAATGAACGCCCATGGTAAAACTACCTCCAGGCACGTACGCCATCTCCGAATTCGCGGCGCAACCGGTTAATACAAACGCGACGGTCAACGACAATACGGCGAGTTTCATGGGGATCCCTTCCTGGTCAAAACGTTCCGAAATCACCCAGAGTCGGCTGGGGCGGATATTCGAGGGCGCGCGGCGCCTCCATGAAGACACTTCAACGCGCCGTCGGGTCGGCTCGATCAAAACTGTCTATGTCGATTCGTAAACGAGACCTGCTTACACGTATATTCACCGCCGAAGTCGCGGCGCTCGAAATATTATCCCTGATTCGAACATTCGCAAACGAACGTCGGATCCGACAACGTCGAAACGTCTCGGCAGAACGGCGGTCGGCGGAATAGCCCGATAGATCATCTTTCACATCGAAGGCGCACGTGGTACGCTCTACGGCGAGATCCCAGTTAGAGCGGGATTTACCCGCCGGATTCAAGTTTGCGTGCAGCGAGAAACAGCGGGCGAAGCCCGCCCCATGAGAGGCGACAAACACATGCCGAACAACGGAACAACGTTTGAATTCTTCAGCGGCGGTAAACACGGCCGCGGAAATACGCTGATAGTGCCGCTGGCGGCCAAACCCAAACCGCCGATGCTGCTGGTCTCGCGAATCGACGCGCGCTGCGACGACGCGGTGTCGGAATTACTCGAGGCGGGCGCCCTGCGCGACGAGGTCGGCCGGATCGCGCATACGACGCGCAACAGCGCCTTTCGACGCATTCTGCTCGTCAGCCTGGGCGACGCGAACAAGCTGAAAGCCCACCACATCCGCCAGGCGGGAAACCAAGCGGCGCGCTGGCTGATGAACGAAAAGATCAAGCAAGCCACGTTGTGGATCGACGGCCTGATTTCCCACGACGTTGAGCGGCCGGTTTTCGAGTGGGCCTGCGGCATGGTCCTGGGCGGCTTCCGCTTCTCAGAACATAAAAGCACCGACAACGACGCCGTGCCGAAGATCCGGATCAAGGTCGATTCGGAAGATCAGGCCTATCTGGACGCCAGGATGCCGCGCATTCGCAAGGCTCTGAGCTTGGCCGACGCGGTGAATTACGCACGCCTGCTCAGCCACCAGCCGGCGAACGTGATCAATCCGACGACGCTAGCGTCCGAGGCGCGGAAACTGGCGAACCAGCACAAGCT
>Ga0180434_10006814_pt1 | contig 13043 bp, 17 predicted proteins | sample SS_ome_7_FD_132453 | JGI IMG/M metagenome (GOLD analysis project Ga0180434, IMG submission 132453) | Hypersaline lake sediment archaeal communities from the Salton Sea, California, USA - SS_1_D_2 metaG | ecosystem: Environmental > Aquatic > Non-marine Saline and Alkaline > Hypersaline >... | reverse complement strand
CTGCGGAACCGCTCCAGCAGGTCGTCAAACTCTGCCCTGCCCACGTCACGGATACCAAGCAGCGTCGTCTTGAACTCGTTGAGCGGCTCACGAAGGTTCTCGTTGAAATACTGCTTGAACTCGTCGAACTTGGCGACAGAGCGGTTCACGAACGCCTCAACCTGCGGGATAGCGCCCTGAACGAACGCTTCAATAGCGGGGAGCTGTTCGCGGAACCATGCGACGAACCGGCCGAGGGGGGCTGACAGTGCCTCACCGATGGTGATGCCGATGTCGGCGAGGCCGGAGGTCAGCAGGCCAAGCTGCGCGTTGAACGACTGCAACTGCTTCTCAGCGACCTCCTCCGTCGCCCCCGACGCCCCATACAGCGCCTCCTCGTACCCCCGGATTGCGTCTGCGCCGCCGAGGAGGAGACGAATGTTGTTGCCGACCGACCGGGTCAGGCCCAACTGATCCATCGTGACCGCACGCTGCGCGTCAGACATCGGCCCGAGGACGCGGGTGAACTCCTCGGTCACGTCCGCCATGTTGCGGAGGTTCCCCTCCGAATCCAACACTTGCAGACCGAGCTTGTTGAACTCGTCCTGATTCCTTCCGGCAGCACGGGTCACGTCTCGGAGGACGATGTTCAGCGCCTCACCTGCGGATGCGCCCTTCAGACCTTGATCGGCGAAGAACGCGAGGACCGCAGCACCCTCCTCGATGTCCTTCCCGAGAACGTTGAGGGCAGCACCGGCCTTGTTTGTCAGCGCCTCAGAGAACTGTTCGGTGCTTGCGTTCGCAAGGGTCGTGGCCCGGACGAGCACGTCCGACACGCGGACCATGTTCTCCATGCTCTCCGCAGTGTCCTCAGACTTCAGGCCGAGAGCAGACTGCGCATCCGTGAGCAGGTCGGTGGCACGGGCCATGTCAAAGTTTCCGGCCTGTGCGAACTCGGCAACCTTCGGCAGAGCGGCCAGCGACTCCTCAGCATCCAGACCTGCGGACGCGAGGAAGTAGAACGACTCGGCAGCCTGCTGAGCGGAGAACGTCGTCGTCTTCGCAACCTCACGGGCCGCATCCGACAGCCGCGTCTCCATCTGCTCGGACAGGTCGCCCATGATGGCCGTCGAGTTGACCATCGCCTCATCAAACTTGGCGAACTCGCGGATAGAGAAACCGGCGATAGCACCAGCGGCCGATGTGACAACCTTCGCAGCCGCGAGAGCAGCGCCACCAAGGATGCCGAACGCGGACGCACCCTTGTGCGTTGCCTGCTGCAAGTCACGGGAATCACCCGTGATCATCACCTGAATGACGCTGGTCTTTCTACCTGCCATGCGTCACCTCAGATTCCACGGTTACGACGAATGTCGTCAATGTACCGAGCAAAGGCGTTAGCAACTTCCTCACGACGCTTGTCAAGCGCGTCGAAAAGGAACGGGTTAGGCCGGATCGGCCCACCCTGCCAGCCCTTCGCCGGGTTCGGACGGGAGGGCCAGCCGAAGTGGATAGGACCCGCATACGGCACGAGCTTCCGACCGGCCCGCACGAAACCTCCGCGCCGCTGACCCGACGACCGGATCGAGTTGCGCAACTGGCCTGCGGAGTGCGGAGGGGTCCGCCAGTACGGGGTGCCGGAAATGACCGACCGGGTGCCGTGTGTCGGCGCGAGCGTCTTCGCCTCACCCTCAACGATCTTCGCGGCGGCAGCGTGCGCACGCTTGATGTCGTTGACAGCATCGTCGCCAAGGCCACGAAGAATCTTCTGAAACTCGCGTTGGCCTACAACACGAACACCCGGTTTAGGTCTTGCCACGGCGCGCCTGCTTGTCCCGTTCGTGCAGGACCGCCAGCAGCGCCTTCAGCATGTGGCTGTCCTCCATGATGAACTGTGGTGGGATGCCCGTCGCCACGGCAACGGACGCCACCAGCATCGTCATGGAGTCTCGGACAAAGGGAGTTCGTTGCCCTCGATGATCTGAACATCGACCACCGTGTCCAGCCAAGCGTCGAAGCCCTTCTTCGACCCGGACGCCTTCCAAGCCAGCCAGTAGATGTGCTCCGCCTTCTGGTCCGTCTGGAAAGCACGTCCAAGTCCCGTCTGGAACTCGCGCTCGAACTGGACAACGACACGAGGGGTAACGGGGTACTCCCCTTCGCCATCAGTCGTTTCGACACGCAGGGTGACAGCAAACATGCCCTTGACTCCTATTCAGTTGGGTTATCAGGCGGTACCACGGGTAAGAACGCCGTCCACCGGCCAAGTGACCGACTTCGTCGCCAGCTCGCCGACGCCTCCGCCCCAGCCCCACTCGGTGATGAGAACCGAGCCGGTGAAGTGCGGGTTCGCCGTGCCGACCGCAGAACCCTTCGGGCCGATCACGATAGCGGCCGTGCCGCCGACGAGCGGCGAGATGGTCGCGTCAATCTCGGACGGGTTGAAGTTCTGGTGGAAGTCGAGAGCCACCGACTGGTCGCGGAGTCCGCCGACACGGGTGCGCCCGGTCTGACCGAACGCCGTCGTCTCGACCTCCTCGGCCTCGTCGTTGAACTCAATCGACGCGATGTAGTCCGAGAAGTCCTCGCCCGCGATGCTGATGTAGGCGTCCGTAAGAACGGTGCGTGCCATTATTCCTGCTCCTCCGGCTGTTCAGCCTTGTCGTCCTCTAGCGCCGGGACAGGCTCCGGCTGTTGAACCTTCTTGGTCGTCTTCTTCGGTGCGTCTTCCACCGGAACAACCTTGCCTCCGGCGAGAAGCACGCTCATGTTACCACCGAGGTCTTCGGCGGTCACAAGCGACCCCTCGGGGAACGCCATCCGCTTAGAAACAACACGGTACATCATGCGACTACCTCCACCTCAAACTCGACGCCAAGATACACCACGTCCCCCACGCTGACCTGCCCGTAGTTCCGCATCTCCGTCACCCGGCAGGTATCCGCAGCTCCCCCCAACGTCCGATCATCCTCAATAGCCTTCTTCACCGAGTTGGTCCCGACCACATAGTCGTCAATGTTTCGCTGGGCGGCACGGTCATCGGCACGGCCGACAAGGAGCGACACGGTAAAGAAGAACTGGTCGGCCCCCCGGCTGCCGTCAAGGTCATAGTCGATCCGGTCGGGAAGAACCATCGCCACGGGAGGGCGGGGCGCGTCAAGATAGGTTGCGGAGACGCGCAGCCCGTTTACCGTGGCAAGTCGGGTGGCGATGCCGTCTCGTAGCGCGGTCATGCTGCTCATGTGATGCGAATCCGCCGGTACGGGGCGAGAAGCATCTCCACGTCAGGATCTACAAAGCGCGATACTCGCATAGCGCCCATGTCGCCAAAGCCTGCCACGCCGAGCGGAGCGTCCAGACGGCTGAACAGGCGTGACGCCTGAAGAATGGTCGCCTCCCGCACCGGATCAGGGATGGCGGGCCACCCGTAGCGGGCGTACACGCGGACGGTCGGCTGACCGCGCCACACCGGCCAGTAGCCGTCCTCATACGACCGAAGGCGAGTGAACGGCAGCGTCAGACCGTAAGTGACCGAGTTCACCGGCTCCGCAGCCCAGTCGATAGACAGCAGCGTCTTCGAGAACGTCCGGTCAAGGTCGTCATCCACCCGAACCTCAGTGACCTCCACACAGTCGTCAATCTGGACGATTCCGAACGTGTCGGTCGGAACGTAATCGCGGTAGGTGACGGCGGTTCCGGCGGCGGCGAACGTCCGGTCGCACCAGCCGTCAACCCAGCGGGAGGCAGAGTCAAGCGCCGTTTCCAGCAGCGTGTCGTCCACCGTGTCGCTAATACGCAGGGCGGACTTCAACTGGTTCAGCGTGGCGTAATCGGACATTACGAACCTCCGGGCCGGTGCAGTCTACAGCCGGTCAGCCTATTCGACCGCGCGGGCACTTGAACGTGTGACCTTCAAGGTTCAGATTCACAGTCGGAATCATGCTGTAAACGTTCACGTTCAGGGTGCGAAGATGCGCCGCGAGCTGGTTTGTGTGGGAAATCCAATGCCCGTTGATGAGCTGGTCGGTCTGATCGTTCGGCGAATTGACTTCGCTGTAGTCGCCTCCGTTGGTCTTGCCGTTCCACCAGCCGTGGTCCGCTGCGACCGTGATAATCGTTTCCGCGCCGAGCCACCATGCGCAGGCCATCGCCATGTGCAAGGTCGTTGTCCCGTGGAATAGCCGTTCTTCGCCGTCTTTCGGCCAATACTTCAAGAACGGGTTGAAGTCGAGCGACGGTGGCGGCGCGTCACGAATCGTGTTCTCGTCGCCGTCGAACTCTTTGCCGCCCCAGTTGCCGCCCTGCAACTTCCGGTCGGGGGCGATGACAAGCCCTTGCCAGTCTCGGGCACGCAGCCGGTCAGGATTATTCGCATACTGGCTAACTGTGATGGCGTCCTCGGACAGTCCGAACTGGGGTCCGACCAAGTTCATGGCGACTGTCGGTTTGTCATCAAAGAAGCGGGGGTCAAGCCATTCCCATGCGGCCGAAGAACCGACGACCCACACGGTTTCACCGGCCCACCTGTCCTTGATTTCGTTCAGACGCATACCCACCTCCAAAACATGTCCGCACACGATCCGATGTATTCAATGTTCTCGTCGGCACCCCTCACCGGAGTTCTGCCGACCAGACTGTTCGTGACCACCTCGCATCCGGCGATTTCGGCCTCAATGACCGTCGTCGGACACGGGTCAACGACGCCCTGAGACAGATGGACGAACCAGCGGGCACGCCCCATCGCCTCCAACACCTCCGCCCGAGGACGGTTCTTCAGGCCGACAAACGAGAGGCCGCGCGTCTCCGCCCATTCACGGGCCTGACGTTCGCCCTTATGCCAGATGTCCCTGCCAGCCCACAGAACAAAGTCTTCCTTCGGCACGTCACGAGGCACCACAGACGTGTCCCACCAGCCCGGGCACACCTCGTCATCACGATTCCCGAACGTTGACCGCATCAGGTCCGACGCCCAGACCACCCGGTCGGCACCGCCGAGTAGCGGCGCAACCTCGGGACGCTGCGGCGACATCAGCCACACCACCGGAGACAACCTTGCGAGCAGGTCTATGTCCGACCACGACAGAAACTCGGTCGCCGCAACCACAATCCGATCACACGCCTCAACGCCGGTCAAAGTCTGCCCAGCATTGAATCGGACAATCTCGACGCCTTCGGAAGCCTGCGTTCGCATCATGTCCTGAAGGAACTCTGCCCCGCCCGCATACCGTCCGGGCAGCAGACCCGCACGCGCAGGCGCGTCGTCAGGTTGAGGCCACTGGTGCGACACCCATGCGACCCTCATGCGAACGAATCCAGAAGCGGCACCCACCCCTCCTCGAACACCTTGTCTGCCGCATAGTCCTTGCAGAACTCCACCGCCTGCTCCGACACGGTCGCCCGAGGCCGCTCGTAAGCCTCATTCAGCGCCCGAACAATCGAATGAACCATCGGCGTAGCAAACCACTGAAGCTGGGTCGGATTCCACTGCGGCTGAACCTGCACGATCCAGCCGTCGCCGACAAGCTCGGGCTGTGCGGAGAAGTCGGAGACGATAACCGGCGTTCCGCAGGCTTGCGCCTCCAGCACCGGCAGGCCAAACCCTTCCCCGGCCGTAGCGGACAGCAGCACGTCCGACCGGGTGTAGATAGCCGCCATCATCTCGTCCGACACGCCCATCCGGTGTTCATACTGGTCAACGAACATGACCTTTTCCGGCGGGATGCCCGACGCCTTGATAAGCGCTACCAAATCGATACCAGACCCAGACCCGGTCGCATCCGTGTGGAGATAAAGCATCGCATCCGGCTTGTCCTGCGCGAACATGCCAAAAGCCAGAAGGTTCTCCCCCCACGCCTTCCGAGACGGCAACACACCCTTATTCGCGTTCGGGATGGTCACGACGAACTTGCCGGGCCACGGGTCCTGCTCCATCACGGACGGAGCCCAATGCTTTTCCAGCGCGTGCGGAATGTAATGATGCTCGATCCCGCGAGCTTCCATCGCAACCGACCCGTGCTTCGACATAGCGATAGGCGTCACAAAGTCCTTCACAAGCCAGTTCTCAACGGCAGGCGGCAGACCGGCATGGTCAATGGGAACCCATGAGACGACACCGTCCATGTCCTCCCAAGCAGACCCCTTCAGCACCCAAACGTCACACAGCGTCGTGAAGATGAGCGGAGAATCGGCTTCTTTGCGGACACGTCGGTAGTTCTCGAACATGATGTCGTGGGACCAAGTTTCGTATCCCATCGGGAAGACCCGAGCGGATTCCCACTTTCCCACACCGAGCAGCGAACCCCAGTTCGCCTGAACGGTCAGCGGATGACCACGTTTCCGCATCCGCCTTAGAACCTGAGCCGACTGCGTCCCATACCCGGTCGGCATAGCAGGATGGTTCGAGTACCAGTGGACCCGAGGATTACGAGTCTTACCCATTGCGCAGGCTTCCGTCAGGCGCAGGCGCTTGCTTCGGGGGCGGCCCACCCCTGCGCTGGCAGGCCGCCCCCGAAGACTAGCAGAGGGATCAGCTACCGCCCGCGAAATACTTCACGTTCGCGGACTGGCCGAGGTCACCCCAGACTCGCATGGAGACACGCCACACGACCTCGTCGGTGTCGAAGGCGAAGTCGTCGCTGCGCGCGACCTCGATGCCCCCGACCTGCCGGACGTGGTACGAGCTCATGTCACCGTAGATGACGGACTTCGCCGAGGCCGCGACCGCCGGAGCGAACGGGTTCTCAACGATGCGCTCGCCGAGGATGCGAGGCTCACCAGCCGCCCCGTACTCGAACAGGTAGCGCCCGTCGCCGTCCTTCAGCTTCCGAACAGCACCCAGCGTCGCACGGCTCATCTGGAGGGCCGTGGCCGGACGGGCCGCGACAGCCGAGTCAACCGAGTGGATCAGGTCGATCAGGTTGTCAGCGGTGAACGCCCCGGTCGCGGTGCCACCCGTGACGCCCGAACCGGCGGCGTCGAAGATGCCCTTCGGCTGGTCCGTGCCGGTGCCGACCGCGAGAAGGTCGTTGACCTTGTACCCGACAGCCTCACCGGCCTGACGGGCGAGGTACGAGACGAGGTCGATGCCGCTGTCCTGAATGATCTCGGACGAGGTGCGGAGGAGCACGCCAACCTTCTGGGCCTTCAGGGTGAACGACTCGCCAGTCGGGTTGTTGACGGCGAACTGCGCACCCTCGGCCGTGGCCGTGGCGGACGAGAACGCGGTCTGACGCGGCACCTTGATGTCGTTGCCAGACGCGGTGTTCAGGATGGTGTAGAGGCCCGGCTGGAACGCGGGACCCGTGTACCGGAGGATGGTCTGAATCTGGTCGTAGAAGCCCTGAGGGACGAGCTCGGCGTCCTGCGTGGTGCTCATGTCACCGGCAGTGCCGCGCGTCTCGAAGGTGTGACGACGCATCTCGCCCGTAAGCAGGCTCCGAAGAACGTCGTTGTCGGTGTTCGTCTCAATCTTGGACATGGAGACGGTCGGAACCTCGATGCGCTCCTCAGCGGCGCGAGCCTCGCGCTCGGCGTCGTTGCGGAAACGGAGGATCGACTCGTCGTAACGGTCAATGTCCGCGACGATGCGGTCGTACTGCGCCTGCTCCTCACCCGAAAGGTCACGGGCCTCGGTAGCGGCGTGGTCGAGAAGGCTCTTGGCCTCCTCCCACGCACGGTTGCGCAGCTCAACCTGTCGGTCGATGAACTGCTGCATGTGTCACCCCCATAAGGGACTAGAAGGATTTGATTTGGCCCCCGCGTGGGTAGCGGTACGGCAGTCCGCGTGGGTAGCGGCACATGCGAAAAAGGTTACCGAAAGTTTGTTCGGTTCACCACTTCTTCGCAAGAAGGTCGTGCTGCTTCTTCTTCAGAGCAATCATCTCAGCAGAGTTCGCCTCCTGCTTCGGAGTGGACTCCTTGATCGCGTTCAGCAGCAGGTCGGCCTTCGCCGGGTCCAGCTCCTCGCCCTCGGCCAGCGCGTCGAGCGCCTCGGTCAGTTCGTCCACAGCGATGCCGGTGCGCTCCGACAGCTTCTCCAGCGAACGGACAGCAGCAGTGGTCTGCGGGTAGGCAGGGAAGCCGGTAACGACGGAAACTTCGTGAAGGTTGATGCCGGTCAGAGTCCGCTCCATCCCATCGCCGCTCCACTTGTCACCGCCACGAGGAACAGTAAATCCGAAACTCATGGTCGAAACGACCCCGGAATCCATCAGGGCCTTCAGGTCCCGTGCGGCGGTGGTGTCGGGCAGATCAGCCTCAACCCGCAGGCCACGGTCGTCCTCCGTAAGACGAAGCGTGCCGGAACGCTTGGAGGCGAGCACCATGTCGGAGTTGTGGTTGATGTAGAGGCGCACGTCCTTGGAACGCTGGCGAAGGGACTTGCCGAACGCGCCGGGAGCGATTCGCTCGATGAACGGGAGCGGCTCGGACGGCACGTTGAACATTGCGGCGTAGCCGACGAACGTGTTGCCGTCGCCCTCGGAACGAATCTCGCCCTCGAACGAGCGGAACTCTGCCTTTGACCCCTTCGCACGGGGCTCTACGGGCGTAACCATCATTACACTCCTGTCGGCCTTCACCTGTTCAGCCTTCCGGTCGAACCAAGCGACTGCATCATCGTAGCGTGACCCGGTGGGAATCCCCCAAAGCAGATGGGCGACCGCCCCCGGCGTCGGATAACCATCCTCGTCAGGCCGCGCACCGTCCGCGTCTAGATCGGGACGGTGACGTGCAGCCCACGCGGAAGCACGCACGACCTTGTCCTCTGAGACTTCGCCGCGCGCCATCGCACGCGCCTCGGACACGGTACGAGGAACCACACCGTCGCCGGACAAGCCTTCCTCGTGATACTCGACGCCCTGCGACGCAGCCTCACGAATGTAAGACGGCACGCTCAGGTCAACCTGACGATCCTCTCCTTCGCGCGGCTCCCAAGCATCGCAATACCAGCCGCCCTCAACATACTCGTCCCAGCGGGTGCAGAACGCCCGCCCCTCATCGTCAAGGTTGGACTCGTCAAAGAACGCACAGTTGCCGCACGCACGGCCCTCCGGCACATCCTCCGACGTAGCAGGCCGGTAAGCGTCTGGCAGGTCGCGCTTGTAATCCTGCTTCTTCTTCCGCTCACCCTCGTAACTGCTGCCCTCAGATTGGGCGATAGCAAGCGCTTGATCTATGGCTTCCTGCTTGGTGTCGTGGCAGCCCATCACCTCACCGTCGTCCTTGACGGTGGCCCACCCCGCGCAGTCTGCGGCTTCGTCGGTGATGTAATACGGCATCAGCAGGACTTCTTGAACGCGACGTAAGACACATCATGCCCCGTCTTGGTCGAGATAAGGTACAGCCGGTCAAGCGGGTTCAGGTCGAACCGAATCGACTCCAACTTGTTGAGCTGGTAGCCGGTCGCCGTCGTCACATCAGGGCCGCCGACAAACACTTCATCCGTATTGTCGTTGTTGTGAATCTGAAGGGCGAACGGCATCACGCACGTCTCGGGAATCTCCGTCGCCACGGTTCCGACCGCGACCTTTCCACTAGTAACTGGCATTACTCGTCATCCTCCTGCACAGGCACCTCGGGCTGCTGAACCTGCACGGACGGCAGGCCGAACGACTCAACATCCAGACCCAGAAGTTCAGCGATGGAATCCGGCGTGTAACCGGAAATCGTAAGCGACTGCGCAGCACGAGCCTTCTGCTGAATAGCGATGACCTCGGCGTCCGTAAGCGGAACGTTCTGAAGGGGAACGCGATACTGGTCGCCAGCCTCCACCGGACCCTGATCCTCCAGCGCCCGCACATCATTGACCGACATGAACCCTGCGAGCAGCGCCGTGTTGTACGACGAATAACGGGTGGCAAGGTCTGCGCGGACGATAGACGACATGTTGAACTTGATGAACGTGGCCGGGTTCTCCAGCAGTTGCGCAAAGTGGTCTTCCAGCATCTCGACATACGGCTGGATCGTGTGCTGGCGGAAGAACAACTGCTGCTGCTCAATGCTGGCGAACGCCATCGCCGCGTTCTCCGAAACGCCCAGCATGAACGGCGGAACACGGAAGATACGGGCAATCTCCTCAACGGCGAACTTCCGCTGGTCTACAAGCTGCGAGTTCGTCGGGTCCACCGTCAGCGGGTTGAACTTCCCCCCGCCCCACAGCATCCCGACGCGGTGGGCGCGGCGCGGACCCTGATGGACCGAGTTCCAAGTGTCGCGGATTTCCTTCCGCTGCTCTGGCGTCAGCTTGTCAGGGAACTCCAGAACACCACCGGCATATGCGCCGTTGCCGAAGAACTGTGCCGCATACTCCTCCAGCGCCAGACCAAGGCCAAGCGACTCCTTCGCCTGCTCCACACGGGACACGCCGCGCAGTTCGCCCGGCATAAGCATCTCAGTCAGGTGAAGCATCTGGTCGGACGTGACGATGCGGTCGTTGCCGATGATGAACACCTTGCGGCCGTCCCGACGCTCAATACGGACGGTCTTCGGGTTCAGCGGGGTTAGATCAACAATCTCGTTGCCCGACCGGGTGATGAGGACAAAAGCGTTGCCGTCAAGCAGCAGGGAGACGAGCACCTGCTTCCAGAACGTCGTCTTCGGCATCTCGGTGGAAGGACGGTCGATCCAGCGGTCCTTCGGCCGGTACTGGAACCGCTCCCCATCGCGCCGCACATACTGGTCGTACGGCAGCGTGGAGATTGTGTCGGAGATGAGGCGGACACAGGCGTACACGGCAGACAGCCGCAGCGACGTTTCCTCGTTGACGGTCATGCCCGAGGCGGAGGGACGCTCAAACAGCATCCCCGAGCCAAAGAGTGTCTGGTATGCGCCTCGGCGCTCGAAAAGGTTATTCAGCACTCTGGCTCCGTTCCATCGCCAGTCCGAACGCGAGCACGCTCACGCCGAGCGTCAGCACGCCAGCGGCAGGCGTAACCATGAACGCGCCGACTGCCAGCAAAAGCATACCGAACACCTGCAAGATGGTTGCGGTCACAGCCACTCCATTCCAACATCAACCTCGGGCTGCTGCGCATGATACGCAGCCCTGTTGTAAGCGATGACGGCCGCGATTGCGGCGTCGATTTTCCTCGGGCTCGACTTGTCCTCTTTGGTGATGTACGCCCCTTGGGCGCTTTCTTTGAGGACGCTGTTCGAGATGTGACGGGCCAGCCCCGGACTGCCATCGTGCGTCAGACCCTCGTTCGAGGTCGCCTGATAGAACGACGAACAGGCTGCTGCCATTCGTTTCCGCACGAACGTGTTGAACGCGATGACCCGGTCGTCACCGTACTGCTCCATCCAGCGGGTGAGCTGCTGCGACCAGTACGGCGGGTCCGCCGACATCTCGACCACCTCGAACCTGCGGAACGCCTCGTGAACCTTCGCCTCCACCTGATCGTGGTCAACCGTCCACGCCACGTTACCGCCCGGATGCTCCCACAAGCCGAGCACGAACAGGTGCGGGATCGGTTCGACCGTTGCGGCCACCAGCGCGGTGGAGTCGCCCGAGTACGACCCGTCAAAGCCGAGGACGACTTTCGCACCGTCCTGCACGCGAATGTCGGCCTCCAGCGCCTCCCACGCCCCCGGCGGCAACCACCGTTCCTCGTCCGGCTCAACCCACATGTTCAGGTGATACCGGCAGAACTCGTGGAGGGGAACTTCGTGGAACCGGCGCATCAGGTCGTCCAGCCGCTTCCACGACTCAGGGTTGGCGTGCTCCAACGCCTCCAACCTGACCGTCTCATCCTCCAGACGATCCACGTCAACCTTCGGCTCACGCCACGAGAACAGCATCCCCCGGTCGTCAATCTCCCCAGACTCCACCCGCTTCCCATACTCGTACAGGGTCAGCCCGACCGACTCCTGCTTCGGATTACCTGCCGTCGTAATCGACAGCGACCACGCACCCTCACGCTTCGCCAGCCCATTCTCCAGAACCAGATGCACGCGGGCCTTGTTGCCGGTCCACTCGTGAACCTCGTCCGCGACGACGAACGTTGGCCGCAGCCCGTCGTTCGTGCCAGCGACGGCCGGAACTCGCTTCAGCACGCCAGACTCGCCAACCATCTGAATCTCGTTGTCAAATGTCTCGAAGAAGTCGGCAAGTGGCCCTTCGGTGATGCAGGCACGAGCTGCGGTGAACAGCAGGTCGGCCTGCTCGTAGGACGCCGCACCACAAACCACATACGGGTCTACGACCGGGCGGCCTCGCGCCTGCCCGTCCTCATCCCAATGCGAGAATCTGACCGGCCCCGCCATCTCGGCCAGAGCGACCCACGCAGCCCACTCAGTCTTGCGGGAGCCCTTGGGAAGCCCGCGCACGGCACGCCGCACGATCCGCTTCCCATCACTGTCAACCTCGTAGGCCCACAGCAGAAACCTTTTCTCCTCCGCCGTCAACTTGGCAGGCTGACCAAGAATGTCCCCCGGCCCATGAACACAATAATCCTCAATGAACGCAATCACGTCCGGCCCGAGGGTGTGCTTAGGCTTCGGCCTCATCCCACACCTCATCCACCGACACCGGCTTCGCCGCCAGCCGCTCGTTCAACGACGCTAGCGACATGTGCGCATCCGCAAACGTCACCCCCAACTTCAACCTTGACATTGGCGACAGCCCGAACCTGTCCTCCAACTGGCGCGCCTCCGCCTGAAACGTCTCGATCTGCTTGAACAGCGGGTTCGGCCGAGGCTGCTTCTGACTGCCCTCCACCACCCGGCCAGTCTCCTCAATCGCATCCCACAGTCGCTCCAACTCGTCATACAGCCGAAACAGCCTCCTCAAAGCCCCCTCATCAGACGGCTCAACATTCGACGCAAGCTTGGACTCCCAAAAAAAAGACCAACGTTCAACGGTCGAATCACGCCAGCTCGACTCCGGCGCAGGCGCAACAGGAACAGATCGCAACGGCACCACCACGTCCTTCGTCACCCGGTTCTGCCGCTGACCCGCAGGCTTCCTCGTAGGGGGCACCCCGAACCTCCGTCACGCGCTTGACAGGCAGCGTAGCAACCCCTCCCCCGCCCACCACTCCCCCGTTCTATACAGAAGAAAAAGTGGG
>Ga0180434_10006813_pt1 | contig 13044 bp, 4 predicted proteins | sample SS_ome_7_FD_132453 | JGI IMG/M metagenome (GOLD analysis project Ga0180434, IMG submission 132453) | Hypersaline lake sediment archaeal communities from the Salton Sea, California, USA - SS_1_D_2 metaG | ecosystem: Environmental > Aquatic > Non-marine Saline and Alkaline > Hypersaline > Sediment... | reverse complement strand
TTGTGAGTCGCATCTAGCGGCTCGGCCACCATCAGGCGCTGCGGCGGCTCGGCTACCTCGCGAACCCCTCGGGGTTCGATCGCGAACTCCGAAGAAGTCCGCGGAGGCCCGTGGCTTTGCGTCTCAGGGTCGCCCCTGGTTTGCCCTTGTCGCAGTGTCCGCACGAGGAAACCCATCGCACAGAGCGCTGCCTAGAAGGTCCGTAGCTTTGCGTCCCGTCCTTTCGGCACGGTTTGCCTTTGGTAGATGCCTCGCTTGAGGATATGTACTGCATCGCAGCGGACCATCCGCTGCAATCTTCTGATCTATTGTGACCCATCGTTCGTCCTGCATGCGCAGGGTATGCCCCCTGCGCTGTCTCGGTTCACTTGTCAAGGACCTACAAACTGATTGTTCCAACTAGCAAGACATATTAGACATCGTTCGGATGATCGGGTCGATCTCCGCGAAAATGCAGATAGGGGATGCACTTATGGTGTCCACTCTGGTAAGCGATGTGTGCTGGTCGCAGTCGGCGAAACCTTTGGCACCACCGGGTGTTAGTCCCCCAGAGATTTGCCTCTCGCGATGGCATCGGCTATTACTGGAGCGACAGTTCGGGATTTGGCAGTGTTGTGACAGGGGGCGATCATGAGCAGGTCGACACGGAGGCGGGGTCGCTACGTGAGCGGACTCGTATGCGGTTGGGTTCTTCTCTTTTCAGTGATCGGATCGGCGATCCCGCCGGTCGTCATCGGGCGATCGCCGGGAGTGGGGGAGGAACTTGCAGTGGACGCCCCCGTTGTCCTCATCTTCGATCAAGCGATGGACCGCCCATCGGTCGAGGATGCATTCTCCGTCGAGCCGACCCTCGCCGGGAGGCATGTGTGGGGCGATGATCGGACCGTCCACTTCCTCCCTTCGGCGGGATGGGCTCGCGACACGGAGTATCGCGTCTCTCTCTCCGCCGAGGCGGCCAATCGAGAGGGGGAGTCGCTCGCGGAGCCGTACACCTTCCGATTCCGAACCGTCGGATTCCTCGAAGTGACCCAGGCAGTCCCCGCTGACGGGATCGACGAAGTCGCCGTCGACAGTACCCTCCTCGTGATGTTCAATCGTCCCGTCGTTCCCCTGACGGCCCTCTCCGATCCAACGGCGGGGACCCTCCCGGCACCGATCACCCTCGAACCGGAGGTCCCGGGATCCGGCGAGTGGCTGAACACCTCTGTGTACGTGTTTACACCGACCGAACCGCTGCGCGGAGGGACGACGTACACTGCGACGGTCCCCGCCGGGCTTGTCGATACGACGGGTGGAATCGTTCCCCAAGACGTCAGATGGCGGTTCACCACCGAACGCCCGAAGGTCGTCTGGTATTCGCCCGAACGAAATGAGGACCTCGTCCCGATTGACACAGAGATCCGGGTGATGTTCAACATGCCGATCGCCCTGGAGAGCGCCCGGGGGCGCTTCACGCTGCGGGGAGGGCGTCCCCTCGGAGACCGCCTTTCCGAGCCGGTGGAGGGGGTGCTTTCGACCGACGGGAGCGCATTGATCTTCGAGCCGAGCGAGCCGCTCGCATTCGACCGGGAGTACACCGTCGTCCTCGACCCCGGGATCACGGCCGTCGGCGGCGGATGGGGGTTGAAGGATCCCCTCCAATGGCGTTTCCGCACCGTGCCCCTTCCCAAGATCCTCGGGACGACCCCCGAAGATGGAGAATCCTCTGCCTCCCCCTACACGTCCCTGCTGATCCATTTCAATGTGCCGATCGATCCGGAGAGCGTCCTGGAAAACCTTTCGATCGAGCCGACTCCCGAGCCGGCGGACCTCCGTGGATATTTCCGGCGGTGGGACACCACCTACGTCGTCCAATTCGGAGCGCAACCCAGCCAACAGTACACCGTGACAATCGGTCCGGGGATCGCTGATCCGTACGGGAATACAACCGGCCAGACAGTCGCGGTGAGCTTCCGCACGGCGCCGCTCGATCCGATCGCGTGGCTCCACCTCCCGGGACGCACGGGGACCTTCAGCACCTACGAGCCGTCTCGGATCTTCGTTGCACACCGGAACCTCGACGCCGTCGAACTGACGTTGACTCGGCTGGATCTCGACGAGTACTTCGAGGCGATCGGGGATTGGTACGACTATTCTCCCCCCGCGCAGGACCGGGTGCGTCGATGGACCGTCCCCCTCTCGTCGGCGCTGAATAAAATTGGCTACACGTCTGTCGATCTCCTCCCCGAGGATCGGGGACTTGAACCGGGGATCTACCTGATCGACCTCCGCGCGGATGCGTTCAAGTGGAACCGCTGGCAGCACCGGCATCTATTGATCGCCAGCCCGGTGAACCTGACGATCAAGACCGCGTTCGACGAGACGCTGGTTTGGGCGACCGACCTGAACACCGGGACCCCCGTCGCCGGCTTGATTCTTCGGACGTACGACGGGGACGGTGACCCTCTTGATGTGTCGGTGACCGATCGTGACGGCCTTGCGACGTTTCCGGGATCGGAGAGCGTCGATTGGCGCGGAATGACTGTGGTCGGTGTTTATCCGTTCACCGCCGGTCGTTCCGAGTGGGACGACGGGATTTCCGTGTGGAACTACGGATTCTCCTCAGAAAGCCCCATCCAGCGTCGCACATACCTCGATACCGATCGACCGATCTACCGCCCCGGCCAGACGGTCTTCTTCCGGGGCATCCTCCGCGAGGAGGACGACGTCAGCTACTCCCTCCCGGACGCTTCGAGCGTCGACCTCGCGATCTGGGACGCAGCATGGGAGCTCGTCTACGAAGCGACCCTCCCCCTCGATCCGTACGGGACGTTCTCCGGGGAGGTGATGCTGGCCGAGGAGGCCTCCCTCGGTACGTATCGGATCGAGGTCTCCCTGGAAAATGCTTATGTTTCCCACACCTTTGAGGTCGCGGCCTATCGGCCGCCGGAGTTCGACGTCTCGGTCATCCCAGAGCGCGACGAGGTCGCCCGCGGCGAAGCGATCGACGTATCGGTCGAGCTGACGTACTTTTTCGGCGCTCCGGTCGCCGATCAAGAGGTCGTGTGGCGCGTCTTCTCCGAAACCTATCGGTTCTCCCCGTCGCACCTCGGCCGGTACACGTTCGACGACGTCGACGATCCCTGGTACGGGTGGAACCCGTGGTGGGGCCCCTCCGAGCCCTCTGTTCCCGTCCTCGAGGGTTCCGGGCGGACCGATCGAAACGGTCGCCTCCTCGTACGCCTTCCCGAGGACATCGCCTCTCTCTCCGACGAGGGAGAGGTCGTTTCGGGCAGTCGACGCTTGACCCTCGAGGCGACGGCGACGGGGAGCGACGGCCAGACGCTCTCGGGTCGTGGGGGCCTCGTCATCCATGGAGGCAATTTTTACGTCGGGCTTGCCTCCCCCCGCGCGATCGGCCGCGCCGGCGACCCGATGGAGATCGACGTCCTCACCGTCAATTGGCGGGGCGAGCGATGTGGAGGCCAGGGACTGACCTACGAGATCTACCGTCGCGAATGGACGAATGTCTTCGAAGAGAACGAGGCCGGGGGGGGGCGGTGGACGTGGGTAAAGAATGACATTGAGATCACATCCGGCGAGATCGTTACCGAGGCTCAAGGAGACGCCCGGATTTCGTTCGTCCCTCCGGTCGGAGGGACCTACAAGGTCATCGTGGCCGGTCGCGACGAGGTGGACCGAGCGGTCCGGGCGAGCCTGTTTGTCTGGGTGAGCGGATCGGGCACGATCTCGTGGCGTCGGTCCAATGATGATCGGATCCAGCTGATCAGCGACCGCGTGGAATACAGCGTGGGCGACACCGCCGAGATTCTCATCCCGAGCCCCTATCCCGGCGACCAATGGGCGTTGATCACCGTTGAACGGGGCGGGATTCTCTCCCGCGAGGTCGTCCGCCTTGAGTCGAACAGCGCGATCTACAGATTGCCGATCACCGAAGAACACATCCCCAACATCTACGTCAGCGTCGTTCTCGTTCGGGGGCGGGACGACGCGCTCGCTGCCGCCGAAGGCCACCCGGTTGCCGACACCAAGGTCGGGTATGTCTTGCTCTCTGTGTCTTCCCAACCGAAGGTCCTGCAGATCGAACTGACACCGTCGAAGAGAGACCCTCAGCCGGGGGAGACGGTCGATTATGACGTTCGCGTGACGGACAGCGAAGGACACCCTGTCCAGGCCTCCCTCTCGTTCGACCTGGTCGACAAGGCGGTCCTCACCCTCCTTCCGCGGATTCCGAACGCGATCCTGAATACGTTCTACGCTCAACGAGGGCTCGGTGTCGATACGGCGAGCGGATTGACGATCTCGATCAATCGCCTCGTCATCGAACAGCTGGAAGAAGCCGAGCAGATCGCCCAATCCAAATACGCCTTGGGTGAGGACAGAGCTCCCGGAATGGCTGTTCCCCTCGCGGCGGCGGAGACCGGGGCCGTCGAGCGGGAAGCGGGCGCCCGCTCCCAGCTGCCGAGTGGGATCGGCTTGCGCGAGGATTTCCAGGACACAGCGTACTGGAGTGCACAGGTAATCACGGACAGCACGGGGCGCGCCCGGGTCCGAGTCGACCTCCCCGACAACTTGACGACGTGGGTCGTGCGCGGTGTCGGGGTCACCACCGACACGCTCGTCGGCGAGGGAACCGATGAACTCCTCGTCACCAAGCCGCTGCTGATTCGACCGGTCGCGCCGCGTTTCTTCGTCGTCGGCGATCGCGTCCGCCTCGCGGCCAACCTCACCAACCAGACCGATACGGAACGCAGCGTGGAAGTTACCCTCGGTCAGACGGGGCTTGCTCTGGAGGACCCGGCGGTTCAAACCGTTGTCGTTCCCGCGGGAGGAGAGGCGACGGTCACATGGTGGGCCACGGTCCTCGACGTTTCCACAGTCGATCTGGCGTTCAGCGCCGTGTCGGGAGAGCTATCGGACGCGGCCCGCCCGCGCCTGACGACCGGACCGGAGGGGACACTTCCTGCCTATCGTTACACCGCGCCGGAGACCGTCGGTACGGCGGGACAACTCGATGCGGAGGGAAGCCGTGCCGAGATCATCGCTCTCCCGCCTCATTTCGACGGGGGGCGAAGTGAACTCCTCGTGCGCCTCGAGACGTCGCTCGCTGCCGCGATGCAGCAAGGGCTTGACTCCCTGGAACACTTCGAGTACGAGTGTACGGAGCAGGTGGTCAGCCGGTTTCTCCCCAACGTCCTCACCCTCCGCGCCCTGCAACGGTTGGGGATCGAGAACCCCGAGTTGGCGGAGCGGCTTCCCGATCTTGTCGCAGAGGGGATGGAGAAGCTGTATGTTCGCCAGAATCCTGACGGCGGCTGGGGGTGGTGGGACCTCGACGCATCGAACGTCCACCTGACTGCCTACGCCATCTTCTCCCTTCTCCAAGCGCGGGAGTCAGGATTCCTCGTGAACGGAGCGGTCCTCGAGCGGGCTCTCGACTTCCTCGAACAGGCCCTCGTCTCCACCAACGAGTTGACGTCCTACGTCGCCGCGAACCGACAAGCGTGGGGGCTGTTCGTCCTCACCGAGGCGGGCCGGGACTCCATCGCAGTGCGGTATGCCGACGATCTGTACGACGCACGAGGGAAGCTGAGCCACTACGCTCGCGCGTTCCTTGCTCTCGCCCTCGACCGACTCGGAGCGCCCGCCACATGGATCGATACCCTCGTCTCTGACCTTTACCGTGAGGCCATCTTCAGCGCCACGGGTGCTCACTGGGAGGAAGCGGACTACGACTGGTGGGCAATGAACACCGACACGCGCTCCACCGCCGTGATTCTCGCCGCTCTTGTTCGTCTCGATTCGTCTCAGCCACTTCTACCCAATGTCGTGCGCTGGTTGATGGTCGCCCGCAAGGATGGAATCTGGGAGACGACCCAGGAGACCGCGTGGGCCCTGATCGCCCTGACCGAATGGATGACGGCGACCGATGAGCTTGCCGGGGCGTACGACTACTCTGTCTCCCTCAACGGGGAGGCCCTTCACGAAGGGACGGCGATCGGCCGGACGCTTGCCGGTCCCACCGTCCTCACGGTCGGAGCCGATCGGATGGATCCGGCGGCGGGGAACCGCCTGATCTTCTTCCGCGGAGAGGGGGACGGCCGCCTCTACTACACCGCGCACCTCTCCGTTCGTCTACCGGTCGAAGAGGTCGATCCGGTGAGCCGGGGGATCATCGTCCAACGCCAGTATGCTCCCGTGGATTGTCCCCTGGATGAAGTCTGCCCCGAGACCTCCGCAGCCGCGGTGGGCGACTCGATCCAAGTCCGTCTGACGATCATTGCCCCGCACGACTTGTACTACGTCGTCGTCGAGGATCCATTTCCAGCGGGGTGCGAGGCGATCGACCCCACGCTCGCCACGACCGGCTGGACCGATCTCGATCCCGGCCTATTCCGTCAGGGGGACGACGATTGGCCCTGGTTCCCCTGGTGGCGCTGGTACAGCCGCTATGAGCTGCGCGACGAGAAGCTCGTCCTGTTCGCGGAGTATCTCCCCGCCGGGACCTACTCCTATCAGTACAGCCTCCGCGCGACGCTCCCGGGAGAGTACCGTGTGATGCCGACGTCGGCGTACGAGTTCTACTTCCCGGAGGTGTTCGGCCGTTCGGAGGGACGGTTGTTTACTGTCTCCGAGTGATCCGATCTAGCGTCCTCGAAGCATCTGGACCGCACGGGCGTTGTTGGAGCAGGTGAAGACAATGACGCCCGTGGCTCCATCCTCCGGCACGGTGGCGTGAAGCCTGGTAACGGAGATCTCTTTACGCGCCAGGGCTTCGGCGATGCGACAGAGAAAACCGGGGTGATGAGGGAGTTCGACCACCACGACGTCGCGCTCTTCGACGGGGAACCCCGCGTCCTTCAGTGCTTCGCGGGCATAGCTCTGAGAGGTCGTGACCAGGTGAATCGTCGCTGTCTCGTCGCACGCCTGGACCATCACCGACAGCAGGTCGATTCCCATGTCGCCGAGCAGTCGGCTCACCTCGGCGAAAACGCCGACACGATCCTCTGCTCGGACAACGATCTCCCGCTGTAGACGCGCATCGAGCATTCTCTCGCTCCTTCCCCTTGGCAGGTTGCGACAGACGATACGCCCAATCTTCACGCCCCCACTCTGGCGCCTGGCCACGCGAGGGGGGACATTTGGCCGGTGCGGGGGTGGCGCCTTACTGAAGCGGGTCACCCGTGGGTCAGACCAATGTCTAGTGAGGACTTCGACGCGGTCCTTTTCTCGCCGCCTCGCGCGCGATAGCCTATAACCCAAATGTCGGTGCGTCTGAGGGGTACGTGGGGGGCGATCGTCTGTCTCGCCATCCTTTATTCGATCGTTGGGTTGGAGGCTTTTGCCGTCCAGATCGAAATCCTTTCCTCCCTCCAGGAGGAGGCTCCTGGGATGTTCGCCACTCACGTTTTCACCCTCACCAACGACACGCTCTCCGCGACGTCCTATTCCATCGAGTACGATGTCCCTCCGGGATGGGGAAATCCCGGTGCGCCGACATCGGTCGCCCTCGAGCCCGGCGAGGAGACGACGCTCTTCGTGACGCTGACGATCCCTCCTGGCGCGGCCGCCGAGACGTACAAAATCTCTCTCGCTGTCAGGGCGGAGGACGATCCGTCCGACTTCGCCTCCGCAACCGCTCATGTCGCTGTCTCCCCGATTAACGAGGTTGAACTCCTTCCCCCCACTGGAGATCGCGCCGCGCCGGGAGGGACCGCCGAGTACGACGTCGTCCTTGTCAACCGGGGGAACGCACAGGACTCCTATCGTGTCGAAGCTTTCTCCTCGCGAGGATTCACGGTTCGGCTCTCAAAGAGCGAGGCCGCCCTGGCTCCCCAAGAACGCGTGACCCTTCATCTCCGCCTCGACGTGCCGACGAACGCGGCCCCGGGGCGAGACGTGTTGACGATTACTGCGACCTCTCTGCTGTACGACACCGTCGAGGTGGACGCCGCCATTTTTACCACCGTCCTCCCTCCGACACCGGAGGCCGTCGGAGGGACGCTGATGGAACAAATGGGGGGGAGGATTCGCCTCTCCATCGACGACGACGTCCTCAATGGCTCCTTCTCAAGCCGACTGACGTCTTCCCTCTCGGGACAAATCAAGGGCGGCTACTTTTCGACCCATCTCAGCGTCTCGGATCCCTTCGGCCCGGACGCCGCGGAACTCGGTTTCTTTTCCATCCTCTATCGTCGCGATCCGATCACGTACACCCTCGGTGATGTCTCCGCTCGCCTCACCGATCTGATCCGCATGTCGTGCCGCGGCGGTTCGGTCGACATCGACGAGACACTCTACGATGTTTCGTTCCTCGCCGGGGGGGAGGACGAGGAAACGCGCTTCGCCGGATACCTCGCGTTTGGCCCGGAGGAAGCAAACCTCGGTCTTGCCTACTATGGGATGCAGAGCGCGGCTTTGGACTCCCTTTCCGTTTGGAGTGCCACCGCGGAAGCCGAACCGCTCGAGGACTGGACAATTCGGGTCGAAGGAGCGCTGGGGGTCGATGGCCCCCTGACCAGCCGCGCACTCTTCGTCAACACCACCATCGATACCCGTGGGTATTTCCTGACCGGGAACGTCTTCTCCGTGGGGACGTATTTTCCCGGTTCGCGCGGCGACTCAGCGGGCATCGAGATCTCCCAACGGCTCCGCCTTACAGACGTTTCCCTCAGCGTCTCCCTCCAGCATGTCTGGGACAACGTGGTCGGCGATCCCCTCGTGCCGACATCGATCCGGGATGAGTTGGGATTCAATCTCCGCACAACGCCGTTGGATGAAGGCCCGACGCTGAGTGCAACGACCGAATTTGTATGGGATCGCTACGCCGATCCTTCTCAGAAGAGCGAGATTGACGCTCTGCTGGCGGTCGGCCTGACTGAAACCGGTGGGATCTTCCCCTATTCCCTCTCCGGGAAGACGACGGATCAAATCGATCATGTGCTCGACACCCACGTTCGGACCACGACCTACCGCGAGGGGGCCGGGCTGTCGATCGACGCGTTCTATCTCTTTTTCCAACTGACCCAGGAAAAGAAGGAAGATCTGGTCAACGACCTCGTCCTTTCCGCGTCGTCCGATGTCTCTCTTCGGTTCCGGCCGGAGAGTTCGCTCCACGAGGCATCGATCACGCTGCGTAATTCGGTCGACACGTTCTATCTCTTTGCCTCTCTCTTCATCCGCTTCATCGAAAACCTCGACATCGTGTTCGACGGCTCGATCTCCTGGGATCGAGGGGATGTGAGCGAACCGTGCTTCGGTTGGGGTATTACGTTCAATGCGACCTTCGATATCCCACTCCCTTTCTTCCTGACCAAAGGGCGTATCAACGGTCGCGCGTTCATCGATCAGAACGGAAACGGTGCATTCGATGGAGACGACCGGCCCGCCGACCACATCGTCGTCGCCGCCGATCGGAGCGAGGTCTCCACCGATGCCGACGGCTACTTCCGGTTCCCGCCGTTCTATCCGGGGACGTATACGTTGACCACACGGGAGCTGCCGGTCGACGCGGCCGCCGCCGGTCCGGTCGAAATCGAGCTCGCCGCCGGACAGACGCAGTGGATCGAGATCCCTCTCTCTCCGGTCGTTGTCGTTACAGGACGGTTGTTTGACGACGCGGACAAGGATGGGTCAATGGACGGTGACGAAGGCGGTTTCGCGCAAGTCCGGGTCCTTTTGCTCAACGAGTCCGGGAGCGTTGCGAATACGTTCACCGATCTCACCGGACGGTTCGCGTTCACCGACGTCCTCCCAGGACGGTATACCGTCACCATGGATCGTGAGAGCCTACCCGACCGCTTCGTATTCACCACCGCGGACGAGATCTCGCTTGACCTCGAGGCCGACGTTCTCGCCCCCCTCGCGTTCGGCGGGTACGTCCGACCGCGCGAGGTCGTCATTACGTTCCAGCCTCCGACGGCCGACTTTACCGTTTCTCCCGAAGAACCCTCAGCCGGAGTGTCGGTCACATTCGACGGGACCCTCTCGTTCGATTTTGACGGGGAGATCGTCGCCTACAGCTGGGATTTTGACGCCGACGGTAAACCCGACGCGAGCGAGGCTGTCGTCGAATATACGTTCCCTGAAGCCGGTGCCTATGATGTCTCCCTCACTGTCACGGATGACAGCGGGAACAGCGATACGCTGACGACGGCGATTGAGGTCGGAGCGCCGGGTGCTCCCGCGATCTCCGCGGTCACCCTTCAACCGCCAGTTGCTGATTTCGCCTACCTGCCCGAACGGCCGATTGCCGGGGAGACGGTCCGGTTCGATGGAACCCTCTCCTCCGATTTCGATGGGACCATCGTTGCCTACGCATGGGACTTCAACGGGGACGGCGTGGTCGACGCCACCGCATCCATCACCGAATATGCTTTCCTGGAACCCGGCACCTACGATGTTTCCCTCACCGTGACCGATGACGGAGGCAATGTCGATACCATCACTCTCACCATCGAGGTCTCCGGCGAGACGGGGCGGCCTTCCGCTCTTCAGCTTCCGATTGCCGATTTTGTCTACACCCCCCGTGATCCCTCCCCCGGGGAGACGGTGACGTTCAATGGAACAGCGTCTTTGGATCTCGACGGCCGGATCGTCTCGTACGCCTGGGATTTTGACGAAGACGGAGATCCCGATTCAACGGCGGCAATCGTCGAGCACACGTTCGACGAAGTCGGCGTCTACACGATCGCCCTTACCGTAACTGACAACGACGGCAACATCGACACACTGAACGCTTCGATCGAGGTGAATGGACAGCCTGTGAGGTCGGGGGGGCCCTCGCTCCTCCAACCCCCGATTGCCGACTTCTCCTACATGCCGATCCAACCGCAGGCGGGTCATCTGGTGTTGTTCAACGGCACGTTCTCGGTCGACCTCGACGGGGAAATCGTCGCCTACGCGTGGGATTTCGACGGAGACGGGCAGACCGATTCCACGGCAGTGATCGCAGAGCACACCTTCCCCGAATCCGGGGTGTACCCTGTTTCCCTCAGTGTCACCGACAACAGCGGCAGCCGCGACACGGTGACCTACCCGATCCACATCCAGTAGCGCGCGCAATCCAAGCGCGGTCCCTAGCGCGATTTCATCTTGTGCGCCTTCGGCACCGTCGCTACAATCACTGCCCGAAGCAGAACCGCCGAGTGGAGGGCAGGCGATCCAATGAGTTCGGGCAGGCCGAGACGCAATCCGTTCGTCCGCTGGTGGCCGATCTTGTTGGTCGCCTTGCTGACCGGCGCCTTCGTCGTCGACCGGGTCCTGTTCTCCCCGAGCCTCGAGCCCTATAGCGACCGGCGAGAGATGATGGACACGTGGGTGTCGGTCACGGTCTACGACACCGACGACCAGCACGCGCGAGTGGCGATCGACGCCGCGTTCGCCAGGATGGCGGAGGTCGTCTCCGTCGCATCGATCTACGACCCTGAGGCAGAGGCGGCCCGGCTCAATGCGGCCGGGCGGCTGCCCTCTCCGTCCGCCGAGCTCGTTCGTCTGATCGACCGTTCGATTCTGTTCTACACCGTGAGCCGAGGCGCGTTCGACGTCGCGATCGGGCCGCTGCTCGCCCTGTGGCGCTACGATCCCGAAGCGGACGTCCAGTTCTGGGAGCTGTCGCCCGAAGCGCAGCAAGCGCCGATCGCCGCGGCCATCGCCCTCGGTGGTGCCGATCGGATCGTCATCCATGACGGTCCGCCGGCGGAGATCGTGCTTCCGCCGGGGATGTCGATCGATCTCGGCGGAATCGCCAAGGGATACGCGGTCGACCAGGCGCTGGACGCCCTGGATCGGGCCGGGATCGACCACGCCCTGGTCAACGCCGGAGGCGATATCGGTGTGCTCGGCGGCAGGCCCGGTGGCGAGCCGTGGGAGATCGCCCTTCGCGATTCCGAGGACGATTCGAAGCCGGTGGCGCAGTTTGCGCTGACCGACGGCGCCATCGCCACCTCAGGCAACTACCTGCGCTACTACGACCCTAACGCGCAGGTCGGACACATCATGGATCCGCGGACGGGCTACTCGGCCCACGCCGCGTCGAGCGCCACGGTGATCGCGCCGACCTGCACCGAGGCCGATGCGCTGGCAACGGCGGTGTTCGTGCTCGGGCCGGCGGACGGCATCGAGCTGGTGGACGGGCTGGATAAGGTGGAGGCGATGGTCCTGGGATACGAGGATCCAACGATGATCGCTCGTTCCCGACATCTGGACCGTTACGAAATCCGGGAGAAGGACGGAGCATGAAGGTAGACTTGCTCGAGCTACTGGGAGTCCGACGGGCGGGAGGCGTCCATCCGCCGGGGCGGAAGGCCGCGGCCTACTGCGCCATCGAGTGGGCGTCGCTGCCGAGCCGGGTGGTGCTTCCGATGTCGCAGCACATCGGCGCGCCGGCGCTGCCGCTGGTGAAGGCGGGGGACTCGGTCCGCGTCGGGCAGCCGATCGCCCAGCAGGGTGGCGCCTGCTCGGCCTCGATTCACGCCACGATCTCCGGCGAGGTGAAGCCGCCGATCACGGTGATCAGTCCGACGACCGGCGCTCCCGTCACCGCGATCGTCATCGAGGCGGACGGCGAGGACCGCTGGGCCAAATTCGAGCCGGCGGATCCGGATGCCTTGTCGATTGAGGAGACGCTGACGCGGATCGCGGACGCCGGGATCGTCGGCCTTGGAGGCGCGGCGTTTCCCACGCATTTGAAGCTGCGTCGCCCGCCGGGGAGCACGACGCACACGCTGATCGTCAACGGAGCGGAGTGCGAGCCATACATCACGGCCGACGACCGCTTGATGCTGGAATCGCCGGACCGGATTATCGCCGGTGTACGGATCGTGAAGCGGCTGCTGTCCGTCGATCGAACAGTGATCGGGATCGAGGACAACAAGCCGCAGGCCGCCGTGTCGATGCGCGCCGCGGTCGACCGCGTCGGCCTGTCCGACGCGGTCAAGATCGTCGTCGTCCCGGCGAAATACCCGATGGGAGCGGAGAAAACGTTGATCAAGGCGATCCTCGGCGCCGAGGTCCCCGAGGGCGGATTCCCGACCGACATCGGCA
>Ga0180434_10006811_pt1 | contig 13045 bp, 12 predicted proteins | sample SS_ome_7_FD_132453 | JGI IMG/M metagenome (GOLD analysis project Ga0180434, IMG submission 132453) | Hypersaline lake sediment archaeal communities from the Salton Sea, California, USA - SS_1_D_2 metaG | ecosystem: Environmental > Aquatic > Non-marine Saline and Alkaline > Hypersaline >... | reverse complement strand
GCCGACCGAGAGGATGGCCGACTTCCCGCGAAAGGTGCGGTCCTTGCCGCGCAGCAGGATCTGCCGGTCGGGGCCCTCGCCGGCGGCTTCGACCTGCACGATCTCGGCGCCGGTCTCGATGCGGGCGCCGAACCGCCTGGCCTGCTGGATGAGCCGGTCGGCCAGTTCCATGCCGTTGATCGGCTCGGGGAACCCCGGGTAGTTCTCGACGCGGGCGGTCAGCAGGATCTGTCCGCCCGGCAGGTACTTCTCCAGGACGAGGGTATGGAGGCGTTCGCGCGTGGTGTAGATGGCCGCCGACAGGCCGGCGATGCCCGCCCCCACGATGATGATGTCGTACACCTTCTCGGTCGGGTCGGCTTTGTCGGCGGGTAGCGACGGCGGGGCCGTGTCAGCCATGAGGGTCTCCTTGTGGTGTCGCACGAACCGTGCAGCGCGGCCGCGGTCGGCGCGGCCGCCGGGCCGCCATCCTCGATGGTACCGGCGGGGGCGGAGGCGGGTCAAGCGGGTCGGCAGGCCGTTGGCGCCCCCCGATTTGACTTTTCGCAATTCTGGTGTATATTCTGGTGCGGGAAAGGCGGGCCATGTACGTTCGGAGGGATCGAACGGCATGGTCCGTTTGTATACCGCCACAGCCGGTGGGGGTTCTGTGCCCGCCGGACACCAGGGATAGACGCCCGGGCCCAGGGGTGGGTCCGGTTCGAGGAATCTGCACCGGAAACGGGGCGGCTTCTGGAGGGACTGGCCCTTCAGTGGCCGCCCTTTTTCTGTTGGCAGGACCGGCGGTACCGGGAGTGCCTCGCCCGCGCCCGATGGCGCGGCGGGGGCCGCCGGAGAACGGAAGCGACGCATGACGGGGGAGGTCGGCGGTGCGCCGGCGGTGCCCCCTGTTCGGGCAGACCTCCGGCCGCCGGGGGCGCCTCAAGGCCCGAGAGGGGTAGCGATGGACCTCCTCCACGTCGTTCCCGCAACGCGAATCCGATGGACCCTGGTCCTGTGTGCCGCGGCGGTGGGTGCGCTTGCCTCGTCGGCCCTGGCCGTGGCGCCGGCCCAGGAACTCCAGGCCCTGCCGGTCGAGGTCACCACGCCGCTGGACTTCACGCCGGGCGGCGCCGGCGGCAGCGGCGGGACGGCGGGCGACCCGCCGCCGGCCGCGCCATCGTCGTTCACCCTGCTGCCCGATTACGTCACGTCCGTCAAGAACCAGAGCATTTGCGGGTCGTGCTGGGCCTTCGCCTCGTACGGCGCCATGGAGAGCACTATCCTGATGCAGGGCGGCACGGCCCAGGATTTCTCCGAAAACCACCTGAAAAACTACCACGGGTTCAACTGGCTTCCCTGCGAGGGCGGCAACCACTACATGCACCAGGCCTACCTGTCGCGCCTCGACGGGCCCGTCGCCGAGGCCGACGACCCGTACCACGCGTACGACGACCGGCCGTCGCCGGGGGGCCCGCGGCAGGCGTTCCTCCGGCGGTCGATCACTTACAGCACGCAGGAGACGATCAAGAACGCCGTCATGACCGTCGGCGCCCTCTACACCACCATGTACTACAGCAGCAGTTACTACGACGGCGGGAACGACACGTACTACTACGACGGCACGTCGGCCATCAACCACGCGGTGGGCATCGTCGGCTGGGACGATGCCAAGGTTGTCACCGGTGCCCCCAACGCCGGCGCCTGGCTCATCAAGAACAGTTGGGGCAGTTCCTTCGGCGACAACGGCTACTTCTGGATCTCGTACGACGACGCCCGGGCCTGCTCGTTCGGCGCCTCGTTCGTGGCCGACGACGCCGACACCGCCGTCCGAGCCTACCACTACGACCGGTTCGGCTACATCACGAGCGCCAACACGCCGTACGGCTACAACCGGTTCACGGCCGCCGACAACGAGTGGCTGACGGCCGTGGGCATCTACGCCATGCAGGACGGCACCCAGTACACCGTCAGCGTCTACGACACGGTGGACGGCGACGACGCGCCCACGGGCCTCCTGGGCTCGATCACCGGCACCCTGGCCGAGGGGTTCCACGTGCTGGACCTCGACTCGGACATTCTGCTGACGACCGGCGACGACTTCGTCGTCGTCCTGTCCATGGAGAACGGCGGCGACTACCCGCTGGCCATCGATAAGGCCCTTGCCGGGTACAACTCGGCGAGCACGGCCAGCCTCGGCGAGAGTTTCTACAGTTTCGACGGCCTCTCCTGGTTCGACGTCGTGGCCGAGCCGGGGTTCGAGACCGCCAACTTCTGCATCAAGGCGTACGCCGTCCCCGAGCCCGCGACGATGGCGTTCCTGGGGCTGGGCGCCGCGGGCCTGGTCCTGGTCCGGCGCCGGCGGAGGCGCGCCTGACCGGGCCGTGCCGCTTTCGGCCCGGGCGGCTGTGCCCGCGCAACGCCGCCGCGCATCCGAGCGGGAGGGAGACCTCGGGCCCCGGCCGAACGGTCGGGGCCCTTCCTTACGCGGAACCTCGACTCTCCGCGCGCCCCGCCTTTGGCCGTTGACCCCGCACGCCGGCGCCTTTAGAATCGGGACTCGTTGCCGGCCGGGGCGACGGGGCCGGCGCGCGTCGGGCCGCGCGTTCCCGGTTTCCGGCGTCCGGTGCGCCTTCTGACAGGAGACGGGCCATGACAGACGGACCGCAGAACCCCACGTATCCGCCGGCGGGCGCGGCGTCGCCGTCGCCGGCCCCCTCCGCCCAGCCGGCCGAGGCGGCGCCTCGGCGCAGCGGCCGCGTGTTCAGGATCCTGGGCGCGATCCTGCTCGTCCTCTCCCTCGGCGCCAACGTGGTGCTCCTGCTGATGGTCCTTGTATTGGCCACGGTGGCGGGGGCATCGCTGGGCGGCGGGATAGACGAGGACCTGTTCCTCGAGCGGACCGTCGAGAAAGGCCCGAGTTCCCGCAAGATCGCCGTCGTCCGCATCACCGGCCTTATCGAGGACACCCTGGTCGAGCGGGTCCGCCGGCAACTCGACAAGGCCGCCCGCGACGGCGACGTCAAGGCCGTCATCCTCCGCATCAACTCGCCCGGCGGGTACCTGACCGCCAGCGACGAACTCTACCACCACATCGCGTTGTTCTCCGAGAAGAGCGGTAAACCGGTGGTGGCGGCCATGGACGGCGTGGCGGCCAGCGGCGGCTACTACGCCGCCTGCGCCGCCGACACCATCGTCGCCCAGCGGACCACCGTGACCGGGTCCATCGGCATCATCGCCCAGTTCTTCTTCCTGCAGGGCCTGATGGAAGATAAACTGGGCATCCAGACGGTGACGCTGAAGCGCGGCCGGCAGAAAGACTGGCCGAACATGTTCGCCGCCGAAATGCCCCCCGAGCAGCGCGACTACATCATGACGGCGATGCTGGACCCCGGCTACAACCAGTTCGTCGACATCGTGGCCGAGGCCCGCCACATGGAACGCCGGGAGGTCGAAGACCTGGCCACCGGACGCATCTACATCGGCCCGGAGGCCCGCGAGAACGGCCTGATCGACGAGATCGGCTTCTTCGGCCGGGCCGTCGAGATCGCCAGGGAAAAGGCCGGCCTGGCCTCGGCCCGCGTGGTCGAGTACGTCCAGCCGTTCGGCCTGGCCAACCTGCTGGGCCTGTCGACCAAGACGGAGCGGCTGCTGGACCTGGGGCCCGACACCCTGGCCGAACTCGCCTCGCCGCGCATCATGGTCCTGTGGACCGGACGGTGACGAGGCCCCGCATGCCCGACCCCAGCGACGGTCCCGCCCTTCGCGCCTCGGCCGAGGCCCTGGCCCGGGCCGAGCGCGTCATGCCCGGCGGCGTGTCGAGCCCGGTCCGCGCGTTCGCGGCGGTGGGCGGCCGGCCGCCGTTTATCGCCGAGGGACGCGGCCCGTACCTGACCGACATCGACGGAAATACGTATATCGATTACGTGTGCAGTTGGGGGCCGCTCATCCTGGGCCACGCCCACCCCCGCGTCGCCGGGGCCGTCAAGGCGGCCCTTCGGGCGGGCGCCTCCTTCGGGGCACCCACCGTGCGCGAGGTCGACCTGGCGGAACGCATCGTCGATGCCATGCCGGCCGTCGAGCAGGTCCGGTTCGTCAACTCGGGCACCGAGGCCGTGATGAGCGCGCTGCGCCTGGCCCGGGCCGCCACCGGCCGGCCGGGCGTCCTGAAGTTCGAGGGCTGCTACCACGGGCACGTCGACGCCCTGCTCGTGGCGGCCGGCAGCGGGGCCGCCACCTTCGGCGCCCCCTCCAGTCCCGGCGTGCCGACCGAGGTCGTCCACAGCACGCACGTGGCGCCGTACAACGACCTGGGAGCGGTCCGGCACATCTGCCGGTCGGCCGGCGACCGCATCGCCTGCATCATCGTCGAGCCCGTGGCCGGCAACATGGGCGTCGTGCCGCCGCACGAGGACTTCCTGCCGGGCCTTCGGCGCCTGGCCGACGAGTTCGGCATGCTCCTGGTTTTCGACGAGGTGATGACGGGGTTCCGCCTGGCCCGCGGCGGGGCGGCCGAACGCTGCGGCGTGACGCCGGACCTCGTGACGCTCGGCAAGGTCATCGGCGGCGGGCTGCCGGTGGGGGCCTACGGCGGCCGGCGCGACCTCATGCAACTTATGAGCCCCGTCGGGCCCGTCTACCAGGCGGGCACGCTCTCGGGAAATCCTCTGGCGATGGCCGCCGGAATCGCTACCCTGGATGTCCTGGCCGACCCCGACGCCTATACGGTGCTCGACCGGACCGCCGCCCGGCTGGCCGAGGGTCTCGCCCGGGCGGTCGACGACGCCGGCGTGCCGGCCCGCGTCCAGCGCGTCGGGTCGATGCTGTCGGTCTTCCTGGCCGGCGAGCCGGTGACCGATTACGATTCGGCCAGGCGGTGCGACGTGTCGGCGTTCGGCCGGCTGCACGGGCGGATGCTGGCCCGCGGCGTGTACCTGCCGCCCAGCCAGTTCGAGGCGTGGTTCGTCAGCCTGGCGCACGGCGACGCGGAGGTGGATCGGACCATCGAGGCCGCCCACGAGGCGCTGCGCGGCCTGGTCTGACGCCCCGCCCGCCAAGGGATGGGGAAGCGTGTCCGTTCAGGGAGAGATGCCATGGCTCTAGAGACCCGACGCGAACAGACGGTTCGCCTGCCTAACCCCAGCGCCCAGCCGTTCGTGGCCGCGCTGAAGACGGCCCGGTTCTTCGCCGTCCTCTTCTTCTGGGTGGCGATGGTCTGCGTGCTGGCCCACGTGGTCGCCTTCGTCCTGACCGAATGGGTCGGCCTGTACGACGAGCCGGCCGGCGACGCCTCGGCCCAGACCGCGCCGGCCACGGCGTCGGCCCGCGGCGGCACGCCGTGGCTGGCGCTGGTGGAATCGACGGCCTCGGCCGCTCCGGGCGAGTTGTTCCCGAACGTCGAGCCCGAAGAGACCTCGCCCCCGAAGCAGCCCGCGAAGCCCGCCCCGCCGCCGACGCCGCCCGCGCCGCCGGAGGAAGGCACCATCGCGCCGGTCCCCGAAACGCCCGAACCGGCCCCGTCCGCCGGCCTGACCGACGACCAGCGCCGCGCCCGGGCCCAGAAGTACCGGCAGGTGACGGCGAACGTACTTCGGCCGGCCCGCGTGGTGGGCGTGCTGTCGTCCATGCTCCTGGCCGTCACGCTGTTCCTGTATCTCCAGATCGCCCTGCTGGGCCGGCTGATGGGCATCCGGCAACTGACGCGGGCCCTGTTCACGCTGCTGCTGTTCCTGGTGACGGTCCTGCCGTGGGGCACCGTGTTCGAGGACGTGCAGGCCTGCGCCCTCTATGACTTCGAGACGCTGCTCTCCGAGCACGGCACCGGCGTGGCCGGCGGCGACGAGATGTACAGCGCCGCCGCCTATTACGGGCGGTTCCTGGTGTACCCGCTGGTCAGCCTGCTGCTGCTGGCGATTTCGGGCATCGAGTTCGCCAGCGGGTACGGCCAATCGGTCCTGGCGAACGAGTAGCCGGTCGGAGGTCCTCCATGATTCGATTCCGCTGTCCGAATTGCGAATCGCAGATGGAAGTGGACGAGTCGTTCGCCGGCCGGCCGGCCCGATGCCCGACGTGCGGCACCGACCTGAAGGTGCCCGCGCACGGCGCACCGGCCGGCGGGGCCCGGCACACCCCGCCGCCCGCCCCGGGCTCGGCCCGGATCACGGTGGGCGGCGAGTCCGTCGACGTCGTACCGCCCATGGAGATCATGGTCATCGTCAGCCTGGCGTGCGTGGTGCTGGCGGTCGTGCTGTTTCTCGTGGCCGGGCTGACCAAGTTCGTCACGCCCCCGTGGGCGGTCGGGGCCCTGCTGGGGGCGCTGGCGGCCCTGCTGGGCGCCATCATCGGCGTGCCGGCCTATCACAGCGTCCGCCGCAGCAAGGGCCGACGCCGCGGACGGACCCACGCCCTCCTCGCCATGGCGGCCGGCGCCGGCCTGTTCCTGGTGCTCCTGGTGGTCGCCCTGGTCGGCTTCGCGGGGGAATGGATGCGGCCGACGTGCGAGGAAAACCTCGCCCGCCTCTACAAGGCCCTCCGCCAGTACGCCGACACGCACCGCGGCGCCTTCCCGCCCTCGCTCGAAACGCTCGTCAGCGACGGCTACCTGGAAAGCGCCGACTGGCTCACCTGCCCGGCCTACAAGGTGCCCGCGGGCCAGAACACCTACATCCTGACGCCCCAGATCAACCTCCAACGGAAGCGCGACGACGGCTCCCCCTGGTGGCCCCCGGATACCCTCATCGTCAGCGACGGCCCGCCCTACAGCGCCCACCGCGACGGCGCCGTCCGCGTCCTGCTGCTCGACGGCAAAATCAACGCCGTCCCCGTGGGCCGGTGGCCGTCGTACCAGAAGAGCCAGACCGAGCGGTGGAGCCACATCATCTGGCAGATGCGCGAGGCCGGCATCCCCGTCAAGCCGCCGGGCAGCGGGGTCCCGGGGCCCGGCCCGGGCGAGAAGCCGCCGGCCGGCGGCGCACCGGCCCCCGCCTCCGGTGAAACGGCCCCCGCCACGGAGGGGGCGTCATGATCCGACCCGACGCCGAACCGCCGGCCGGGCCGTCCGCCCTCATGAAGGTCCTGGCCGCCGTCCTGCTCGTCGTGCCGGCCCTCGGCGTCGCCCTCCACATGTGGATATGGGCCGACTTCGACGACGAGGCCGTGGGCGACTTCGTCCGCAGCCCTTGGCTCAAGGCCGAGGCGATCGGGGCGTTCCTGGTCCTTCTGGGCAACTGGTTCCACTACCGCCACACGCGGATGAAGGTGGACATCGTCTCGCGCATCGTGACGTACCTGTGGGCCATCTCGATGGTGCTCCTGTTCCGGCGCATGATGTAGCGCCTGTCTGTGTGGCCCGGCCGGCTTGTCCGGCCGGGAGGATCTATGCAGTAACTTCCGTTCCCGCGCGGTGGACCTCCCCATGCCCGACATGGCCGTCGTCTTCCAGGCTGCCGCCGATTTCGCCCGGGCGTGCCGCGCGCTCGACGCGGCCGGCGCGGCGTACCGCGTGGTCGAACCGCCCGCTGCGGTGGCCGACGTGGCCGTCCCCTTCGTGGTCCTGCCCGATGCGTCGCGCGGCGCGCTGCACGAGGCGGTCCGCGGCGGCCTGGTCCTGGCGGGGCATGTGCCGTATCGCGAGACGGCCGCCGACGCCGTGGCCTCCGTCCCGCCCGCGCCCGAGGGGGCCGAGGACGTGGTCGGCCGGCTCGTCATCGCGTTCGTCGCGCTGTGCACCGCCACCGACGACGCCCTCCGGCTGACCGTCCAGGTCGAGGGCGACCTCGGCCCGGTCCTGCCGTACCTGAACGCCGCCATGCCCGCCGGCACGTTCGGGCCCGAGGGGCCGACGTTCACGTTCATGGACGGTCCCCGGCTCGTCAGCCTGTCGCCGCACCGCATCGGCGTGGCGCGGGCCCGCGACATGGTCGACGCGTGGGCGGTGCTGGCCCGCATCAAGCGGACGGTGCTGGACGTGTGGTCGCGGCGGGCCACGATCGCGCCGAGCACCGAGCGGCGCGTGCAGATTTCCGTCCTGGAGGTTTATGCCCGCCTTCCGCAAATCAACTGCGGGGCCTGCGGCGAGGCCACGTGCCTGGCCTTTGCGGCCAAGGTGCTGGCGGGCGAGGGGCGCCTCGGCCGATGCAAACCTGCATTCGAGGGCGGGCACCGGCATCTGCGCGACGCCCTGGTCGACCTGGCGGCCGCCCTCGGCCGGCCCGAGCCGACCGGCGGACCCGAGCCGTCCGACCGGCCGTAATCCGTCTTGCATCCCGTCCCGGCGCGCGTATAATAGGGCCCTTTCGCGGCGGCCCGACGCGGCCGCAGGGGACGGCTCGGCCCGGGCGGCTTCGCCCCCGGCCGGGCCACGACGCTCTGGCAAGAACAGAAGGTGACGGCATGAAACAGGACATCCATCCCCAGTACAAAGAAGCCAAGGTGACTTGCGGCTGCGGGAACACCTTTACCACCCGCTCCACCGCCGGCGACCTGACCGTCGAGGTCTGCTCCAACTGCCACCCGTTCTTCACGGGACAGCAGCGGTTTGTCGATACGGCCGGCCGCGTCGAGAAGTTCCAGAAGAAGTACGCCTGGAGCACCGAGAAGGCCGCCGCCCAGGCCGAGGCCGCCAAAAAGGAAGCCGCCGCCAAGGCCAGACGCAAACGCAAGGTCTCCACCGAACTGCATCCCACCTCCAAGCCCCGCCCGACGCAGCAGACCCCGCCCGCCGAACGCGCCGGCGAGGGCAAAGGCCGCGGCGGACCCGGACGCGGTCGCGGCGGTCCCGGCGGCGGAGGGGGCGGACGCGGCCGCGGCGGCGGACGACGCGGGCCCGGACGCGGCGAGAAGGACACCGGCGTCCCCTCCGAACGCCGAAAGGCCAAGCCCAAGGAAGAGAAGACCGACCAGGCCGCCGAGGCCAAGGCCGAAGAGTCCAAGGCGCCTCAGGCCGAGGCGCCCAAGGCCGACGACGCCAAGGCTCCGAAAGCCGAGGCGCCCAAGGCCGAGGTTCCCAAGGGCGACGAGACCCAAGCCCCCAAGGCCGACGATGCCAAGGCGTCCGAGGCCGAGGCGAAGCCCGAGCAGGCCCCCGAAGAGCCCAAGCCCGAGTAAGCCGCCGGTCCATCCAGCAAACGCCCCCGTGGTGGCCCCGCCTCGGGCGGGTAAACTCCCCAGGCCACCGCGCTTTTTGTTGCTGCGAGATTCGCGGCGGCCTGAAGATTGCCACCGGGTGCCACGGATTGCTCGCCATCCGTGTTGGCCGTCTCGCCCCACGGTTTGACAAGCAAACCGTGGCACCCGCTTGTTCTGCCGACATCAGCCGGCCTCGGCCCGGAGGCGGTCGGCCAGGTCGCCGGCGAGCGCGAGGGCCCGGTCGGCGGCCTCCTGCGGGCGGGTCCCCAGGCCGCAGGCCGGCGTGATCAGGCTCTGCCGCAGGACCTCGCCGCGCGAGAAGCCCAGGGCCTCGACGCGGGCCAGCCGGTCGCCCATCTTCGCGTAGAGCGAGTCGACGGTCTCCTCGGCCAGGGCCTCGGGGTCGGTCGGCACGATGCCCCAGGCGATCGTCCCGCCGCCTTCCAGGAACGCCCGCAGGTCGTCGCGGTACACCAGGAAATTATCGGCAAATTCGTATGCGTCGAACGAGACGGCCCGCACGGGGCCCGCCAGGAAGATGGACCAGTCGGTGTTCGAGCAGCAGTGCGAGCCGGCCGTCTCGGCCCCGTCGGTGACCGCCGACAGGGTCGCCTGGACCTGGGCCCTGTCCCAGCCGAAGAACGGCGTGCCGAACGACGCCAGGAACGGCTCGTCGACGAAGATGACGGGCCGGGCCCCCGCCTCGGCGATGCGCCGGGCCTGCCAGCGGACCCGCAGGTTCAGGAACTTCGTCAGCACGTCGCGCAGCACGTCGTTGTAGAGGATGGGGTTGCCGTCGTCGGCCAGGACCGCCATGCCGACCGTGACGGGCCCGGCCACCTGGCCCTTGGCCTCGGGGCAGCCGCGGCGGCGGACCTCGGCCAGGAACGGCTCGAGGCCGCGCGCGGCCTCGGGCGGGAGGGCGGCGACCGTGTCGTCGCCGGCGTCGAACGCCGCCAGCAGCCGCTCGACGCCCTCGAAGAACGCGTCGTCCTGGACGAGGCGCAGCCGGTTGCCCTCCCGCCGAAGGCCCGGCAGGCCGACCAGCGCCTGCTCGTTCATGCCCTCGTCGGGCGAGGCGTTGGGCAGTTGCGGCCAATAGGGGAGGTCCGGGCAGGCGCCGAAGACGGCCTGGACGGCCTCGGCCGCGTCGGTGTGCGGCAGGCTGCCGATGCCGGTGGCCCGGGCGTTGGCGGTGAAGGTCATGGGGCGGTGTCGTCCTTCTTCTTGAGGAGGCCGTCGAGCAGGCCGCCGCCCTCCTTATCGCCCTCGCCGCCGGGCCGTTTGAGGATGCCTTCGAGGACCTTGCCGACGTCCTCGCGGGCCTGGTCGGCCAGGTCGCGGGCCCGGCCGCCGAGGGCCTCGGCGGTGGCGCTGACGTCGTTGGAGAGCCAGTCGAGGTTGGCGCCCGGGGCGACCTCGCGCCCCTTCTTGACGACGGCGGCCAGGATGGCCGGCACGATCCGGCGGACGACTTCGGCCACCGCCACGCCGTTGGGGCTGTCGCTCGTGACGTCCTCGAGGACGATCTCGGGCACCTCGACGTCGATGGTGCTGGCCTGGCCGCCCACCGGCAGCAGTTGGATGTGGGCGGTGACGTTGCGGACGACGATGCGGCCGGCCTTGACCTTCTTGCCGGGCTCCTCCTTCCCGGTTTCGGGGGCGGGCTCGCCGGCCTTGGCCTTGATGTTCTCGAGAACCGTCGAGACGTTGCTGGACCCGAGTTTCTGCTCGATGTACAGGTCGAGGTCCTCCAGTTCGAATCGCGTCACCTCGATCGTGTCGGAGAAGAGGCTGCCGGTCTGGACGCCCAGGTCGAACCGGCCGGTGTGCATCAGGTGCGGCGTCTCGAACCCCTCGGGGTTCGCCACGTTCAGGCCGTCGATGCGGACGGTGCCCGCCAGGAGACCCACGCCGACCTTGTCGGTGGTGGTCGGCACGCCCAGGGCGTACGTGGCGCCGCGCTCGACGCCGGTCTTGGCGAGGGCGTCGATGTAGTACCATCCGACGGCCAGAACGACCACCAGCAGGATGACGAGCAGCACGGCAAGCCGGAGGAGTTTCCGCATGGTCCGCCCCTTTCGTATGGCTGAGATTGCCCTGCCATGATAGACGCCCGCGGGGCGGCGCACAAGGGCGCAGGCACGAGACGATTCCGGATGGCGGATTCCGAAGTGAACCCGGCTCCGCCGTCGGCTTCGCCGGGGCAGGTGGCAACGGCGCGACGGAAACAACGAGCCTCACGCAAAGCCGCAAAAGAACAACGGATTGCGGATTGAACAACGGCAGCACGACCGCAACGGGACGCCTCACGCAACGTCGCCCCTTTCAGCCGCGACGCGCAGCGGATCGCGCTCCCGCAACCACCCCTCAGGCCGAAGGCCTCCTTTATCATTTATCATTCAGCATTGATCATTCGGTTCCCGCCGCCTTCCCGGGCTTGCGGAAGCGGAAAAAGACCTGGTGTTCCAGGTACAGGAACTCGGCGTCCAGCGTCAGGCCGGCGCCGGTCATCGTCTCGATCAACTCGTCCCGCGGAATACGGTTCTTCAGGTCGTGCTTGATCTTCGCGTCCATCCGCCAGTCCACGAGGTACACAAACCCGCCGGGCTTGACGGACCGGACCACGTCGGCCACCAGGCCCGGCCTGTGCTCCTTCGGCACGTGGTGGAGGACGTTGGCGATGAGGGCGGCGTCCATGGCCGCGTCCGGCAGGTGCGTGCTCGTGGGGTCGCCCTGGACGATCTCGACGTTCCTGGCGCCCTCGCGGTCGATGCGGGCCTTGAGGGCCTTCAGGGCCTTCTCGGCGATGTCCTCGGCGTACACCTTGCCGGTCGGCCCCACGGCCTTGGCCAGGCGGAAGACGAAGTAGCCGGAGCCGCAGCCGATGTCGGCGATGGTCGAACCGTCCTTCAGTCCCAGGTCGGCGACCACGCGGTCGGGCTGCTGCCAGGCGTCGCGGTTGCCGCGGCCGCCGCGCCGTTCGGCTGCGGGCGTCGCCGTCACGGCCACCGAGACGGCCAGGACGGCCAGGGCAAGGCGAATCAGCGAGCGGCGGGTCATGGCAAGAGTCTCCTTTCGGGACGGTGCGGTGTTCCCGGCTTAAACGCTCCCCCCGGGGGGACGGGCCGCTGAAAGAGGCGGCACGAACGTTGACGCGGCCCCCGCGCCGCGGTACCGTAGGGCGAATCCACCTTTCCACGAAGGGAGCCTGGGATGTCCGAGAAGCGCGTGACGATTCTGATGGGGAGCCCGCACCGCGACGGAAACACCGCCGCCCTGGCCGACCGCATCGCCGAGGGTGCCCGCGAGGCCGGCGCCGAAGCCGACGTCCTGTACCTGCACGGCATGAAGATATTGCCATGCACCGCCTGCGAGGCGTGTCACAAGCCGGGCGCCGAGGGGTGCATCCTCGACGACGAGATGGACGAGGTGTATGCGAACCTGCGGTCGGCCGACGCCATCGTCTTCGCCAGCCCCATCTACTTCTTCACCATGAGCGCCCAACTCAAGACCGCCCTCGACCGCTGTTACGCCCTCGTCTCACCCACCGGCGAGAACGCCCTGGAGGGCAAACGCGTGGGCCTGGCCTTCGGCTACGGGGCGGCCGACCCGTTCGATTCCGGCTGCGCCAACGCCGTCCGCACGTTCCAGGACGCGTGCCACTTCGGCAACCTGGACCTGGTGGGCGTGGTGCACGGCAGCGTCAGCGGCGGGGGGCTGCGGGCCGACGCCGCCGTCATGGACGCGGCGGCCGACCTCGGCCGGCGGCTGGCGGCGGATTAGCGCCTTCGGCACAACCATTTCACCGCAGAGAGCGCAGAGAACGCAGAGAACGGCGGAGAACGACAGAGACGGGTTAGCAACGGCGAACAAAGACGGCGGCAGGTTAACAACGGCGCACAAAGACAGACGCTGGTCGTCAACGGCGAACAGTGAG
>Ga0180434_10006810_pt1 | contig 13048 bp, 9 predicted proteins | sample SS_ome_7_FD_132453 | JGI IMG/M metagenome (GOLD analysis project Ga0180434, IMG submission 132453) | Hypersaline lake sediment archaeal communities from the Salton Sea, California, USA - SS_1_D_2 metaG | ecosystem: Environmental > Aquatic > Non-marine Saline and Alkaline > Hypersaline > Sediment... | reverse complement strand
GGTCCAGAGGTCTTCACGTCAACCGTATCATCGAAGACCGTACCGGCACGCTCTGGTTCGCCACGAACGACGGGCTCTACCGGTTCGCCAGCGGGGTTCCGCGCCGTTTCACAACCCGTGACGGGCTGTCGTTCGATTCGGTCACATCCCTGGTGGAGGACGGGCAAGGAGCGCTGTGGATCGGTACCTACGGCGGTGGACTTTCCGTTTGGCGGCAGGAGACCCTCTCCGCTTTCCCCCGGAATCCGGATCTCGCCGATCTCAATCTAACCGACCTGGTTCTGGATCGTGAAGGAAACCTGTGGGCGGCCAGCGGCGGGGGGGGCATCACCCGTATTTATAAGGAGGATATCTCCGTATACAGTGCCCGGGATGGACTCGTCAACGACGACGTATCGGCTCTCCTGGAAGACCGCGAGGGCAACCTCTGGCTGGGTACCCAGCGAGGCCTCGTGCGTTTCGAAAACGGCAAATTGATGGTGATCGGGGTGCGTGAGGGACTGTCCGGTGATTTCATTCGCAGTACCCTCGAAGACACCCAGGGGCGTCTCTGGGTGGGAACCTACAACAGGGGAGTGGACCTGGTTCTGCCGACGAAACCACTTCGGGTCACCCATCTGGCCCGTCTGGTATCAGACAAGATCACGAGTCTGTGCGAGGATCCACGCGGCGGCATGTGGATCGGCACACGGGGGTCGGGGCTCATGTTTTTCCGTCCGGATTTGAAGCAGTTCCTCACCCTGGATTCGAGGCACGGGCTTTCGAATTCCATCGTATGGTCGGTGTTCATGGACCGCCAGGCACGGCTCTGGGTCGGCACCAAGGAGGGACTAAATCTGCTCCGGGACGGTCGGTTCGTCTCCTTCGGCCTATCCGACGGGCTGGTCAGTGAAAACATCTACCGAATCATGTCCGATCGGGAGGGCACGCTCTGGGTGGGCACGGGCGGCGGCGGCCTGCACCGTATGGTGGGGGATCGTTTCGAGGCGATCGGCGTGACCGAAGGCCTTTCAGACAACGTGGTGTTGAGTATTCACGAGAGTCCGGCCGGCGTGCTGTGGGTGGGGACCTCCCGCGGCCTCAATCGTCTGGAAAACGGCCGTATCACGCGATATCTTAAACGGGACGGACTCTACGACCACGTCGTTTTCGAAATCCTGGAGGACGATCTGGGTCGCTTCTGGATGAGCTCGAACCGGGGGATATACAGCACGTCTGTGGACACGCTGAACCGCTTCGCCAGGGGGGAGATCGACACCATCACATGCGACCACTTCGGAAGGGATGAGGGCATGCGGAACGAGGAGTGCAACGGGGGGTACCAGCCGGCCGGATGGAAAGGACGTGGCGGCCGTCTCTTCTTTCCCACCGCCGAGGGTGTGGCGGTGATCAATCCCCTCCGCATCGACAAAAATCCACTGCCTCCGCCGGTGATGGTGGAACGATGTCTGGTCAACGGCGTGCCGGTTCCCCAGGAGAACCGTATGCGTATCGGTCCCGCGATCAAGAAGCTGGAGATCCACTTCACCGCACTCAGTTTCATTTCTCCCCGACGCGTCCGATTCCGCTACAAACTGGAGGGCTACGACCCGGTATGGGAACATCTGGGCACCCAACGGGATCGCATCGCGTACTACGGCAGCCTTCCGCCGGGAACCTACCGCTTCAAGGTCCAGGCATGCAACCGTGACGGGGTGTGGAATCGAAAAGGCGGGGAACTGTCATTTCACGTCCTTCCCACCGTGTGGCAAAGCTGGTGGATGAAACTGCTCGGCGCAGTGGTATTCGCCGTTCTCTCTTTCTTCGTCATCACCCTGTTTCGCCGGTATGTCTCCGTTTTCGCCTTCTGGAAACAGAAAAACCACATCGGTAATTACAAGATCATCGACAAGATCAGCTCCGGAGGTATGGGCTCCGTATACCAGGCCCGGCACCTGCGCGATCAATCCAAGGAGGTGGCCCTCAAGGTGTTGCGGGAGGAGTTCTCCACCGACCGGATCCAGATGAAGAGACTCCGGCAGGAGGGCGTCATCATCGATCAGATCGAGCACCCGCATATCGTCAAAACCATCGAGAGGGGTGAGCATCAGGGCCGGGTTTACATCGCCATGGAACTCCTGCGGGGTGTCACGTTGGCCGAAAGGATCAAATCCCAGAATATCCTGTCCGTCCGGGACATCTTGCATATACTCCGCCAGATTGGCTCCGCACTGGGTCTCATCCACAAGAAAACCATCATCCACCGTGACCTGAAGCCGGAGAACATCATGCTCATCGAAAGCGACGGGGATCCTCTTTTCGTCAAACTCCTGGATTTCGGTCTGGCCAAGACGCAGACCTTTTCCCGGCTCACCGAATCGGGAACCATCCTGGGCACCCTCGCCTACTTGGCCCCCGAGCAGATCACCGAGGGGAAGCACTCCCCGGCCAGCGATGTGTACTCCCTGGGGATTACCGCCTATGAGACATGCACCGGTCGGAAACCGTTCGGCGGGGACACCACCATCGAGATTATGGGAGAAATCTTACGAAAGAAGCCCCCGCAGCCTGTCCGCTTGCGGCGTGATATCCCGGCCGGCCTGAACACCCTGATCATGGCCATGATGAGCAAAAAGCCCGACCGCCGGCCTCACATCACCGAGGTGGTGGCCCGGGTCATCATGCTCGAGGGCAATTTGAGTACCTCTCACGCGGAGGACGTCACTCCCAGATGATCATCCCCTGGTTGGACATCTGGTAGAGCTGCTCTTCCAGAATTCGCTGGTGCACCCGCTCGTCGTTGGCGAATCCGAGAAACAATGCACTCTCCTCCTCCCCCTCCAGCATGTCGGCGATTTTACGGTAGCGGGCCTGGGCTCCTTTCTCGGCCTCGATGGCCATCAGAATGACATCGATGATCTCATCCTTGTTGGGTTCGAACTCGCCCTTGATCTCCGGGTCCAGCCCCCTCATCTCCTGGCCGGGTTCGGGAAGCGCCAGCTTTGCGCCCTCATGGCGCGCCTCGATGATCTGCTTCATCTTCTCATAGTGTGCCATTTCGAAATCGGCGAATTCGCTGAAAAACTTCTTTCCCGCCTGACTCTCGGCCTTGCCGGCCGCATCCAGGTAGAAGCGCCGGGCCAGCAGCTCCCGGTTCAGGGCCACGACGAACAGCTCGTCCAGTCCCGCGCTCAATTCCCTGACACCGTCCTGAAGCTGGAGGATCGTGTTTCTTCGGTGCTCCAGCACATCATCCAGAATGGCGTCGAGCTCTTCGGGTAACACCTCCTTCAAGCCGTGGACCACCAGCAGTGTGTCCCGCTCGAAATTCAGGCCGAACGTCAGGATGGCGGTGGGATCGTCCATGTTCACGGCCTCCAATGCGTCCGTAAAACCCGAGAGTCGTTCGGTCTCGAGATACGGCGCCACGTACAGGCTGAAGAGGGCGTCGTGATCACTCGAGGGTTTGGCCGTCTGCAAGAACGGCAGGACCAGGTTTTTAAGACGTCTGTGATCCGAATCCTTCTGTCTGACCATGAAGTTCAGGAGTTCCGATAATCCCTGGTGTCCTCGTTCCGCAGCGGTGGCGTAGAACGCCTTCATGCGCGCTTCCCAGTCCAACATCATCTCGACCAACTGGGTGTTTTGTAATGTTTTTTTCATGCGGCCTCCGGGTGACATGGTTCTACAGTACACGGTTCGGCGACGCGGCTGGGCCTCGTTTCCATGGCACAGGATGGGGGCTGAGAAGAGAATCCCGAACGCGACCACGTCACGGATCCGCGATTCCCCCTCAAGATTCCTCCAATTCGTCCTTGAACTGGACTTTCAACTTCTGCAGCTTGCTTTCCGGCAGGAACTGCCCGATATACCCGCAATTCAGGCAGACGTAGGAACGGGTTCTGAAGCCGCTCACCCGGAACACGCCGCTGGGCACAAACACCCCCGTCACGCCCCCGATACCGACATATCCGTAGATCAGGGTCTTGCTTCCACAGGAGACGCAGATGTGGCGATCGATGCTGCTCATGACTACCTCCGAACCGATTATACAGAATTCATGGAAAAATGTCACACCGACGGCACCGCACCTACCTGGCGTAACAGTATGCGCAATGGAAACGGCAGGTGGCGTAGGTGCCGATGTCCACGCTGGTCTGACAGCCACACCATTTCCTCTGCCCGGGATCCTTGGCCTCGGGAATCGTCAGCCCGAACAGCCGGTTGAGCAACGCCGCATCCACGCATTTCCCCGGCGGGATGACGACCTCGGCACTTGTCTTCGGTTCCGCGCAGCTTTGTATCTCCAGGCCGCTGGCGACGGCGGTCTCGAGCAGACGGTGGTTCAACTCCAGCAGCCGCGATGGATCGCAGAACGCGGAATCCGTATCGATGCCGGTCCGTTTGAGACGTGCGGTCACCTTGCCGTAGCGGTCGAGATAGCTGACGATGACCCGTTCGCAAAATCCGGCCATCACCCCGGCCAGACGAGGGAAATGGGTCTTGTGGTAGGCCAGATTCGTGATCGATGAAACCACGATGGGATCGTAGCGCCAGACGATCCGGCACCGCCCGATGCGTTCGCGGAGTTCACCCAACACCGCCTTCATTCGGTTCAGCGACGGGGTATCCGGTTCCAGCAGGGCGGGATAGTCTGTGAGACTGATCAGAAAATAATAGGGTATGCCCTGGCGTTCGATCCGGTCGAGACTGGGGAAGAACGGCCGGGGCCAGCGTGTCCAGAACACGTAGGCGTCGACGTCACGGGGAGACAGTGATACCTCTCTCCCCAGGCGCGGATTGAAAGGGTGGCTCACCCAGACGGTGCCCCGACGCAGCCTCTCGCTGAACCAATCGTTGAAGAATGCCGGAATGTCGGTCCGTCGTGAGGCACTGATGATCATCGCGGTGTTCCCCCTTGTGGATGGTCCCGACCCGTCCCACACCGATATCGACCCGGCGGGGTGAATCCGTTTCCTGTGAACATTTCCTGTCGATTCCCCGTGGTTCAGGGATGCTCGGTCCCATGGGAAGCCATTTTTTTAAAATCGAGCTCGTGGAAGAGAAAATCGTCGTTGGGAATGTCGATCCGCATCCCCGCGACCCGGCCATCCATGTCCCGCAGAAACTGCACCCTGCCCGTACCGGCGGGGATGAACGAAAAATCATGGCGCAGCTTCAGGTGAAAGACGTCATGGTGGCTCCATGACAGATCTGACACGAACCGGGGCGTGGGCACGAAATGGAGAACCAGCCCGCTACCCTTTCGGGTGACCCGGGCCTCACCGTACATGCGATCGAGAAACTCGCCCGTATACTCATCCAGTGGCGGTCTTTTGGCTTTGGTGTCCGTCTGCAGGGACGCTTCAGCCTTCTTGTCGGCACGACGACGGCTGTCTTTTTCCCTGGACTTGGCCAGGAAAACACCGCTCCAGTCCCGTGAGGGCGTCCCCAGAACGGTGTCGACGATGCGATAGGACAGCGCCCTGGGTAGACCGTTGATGCTGTTGGTCAGTATGACCAGACCGAGTTTTTCTTCGGGAACCAGGGTGACCCGGGATATCATGCCGTCCAGCGCACCGCTGTGTCCGAGAATCTTCCGTCCACGGTAGTCTTCCATCCCCCAGCCCAGCCCGTATCCGCGAAAATGGGTGTCGGGAAACAATTCCCGGTGCGCCTGGCCCACCGGCAGGGCGTTGTGCTGCGTCCAGAGGGCCGAGATCGCCTCGCCACTCAGCACGGCACCGTCTTCATACCTGCCTTCGTCAAGCAGCATCTGCAGCCACCGGGTCATGTCCCTCACGCAGGATACGATGCCCGCGGCGGAGGCGATGCGATCCGAGGTGGTATGCGGCACGGTCGTCACCTCACCTTCGGGAGAAACCCAGTGCGGTTGGGCCACGTTGTCCACACCCTCCAGCCCCTGAATACCGATGCGGGTGCGGGTCATGGAGAGGGGCTTGAAGATACGCTCCCGGACGAAGGCCGTCCAGGGTTGACCGCTGACGGCCGCCACAACCTCGCCGGCCGCCAGGTAAAGGATATTGGAGTAACCGTACCCGGCGCGGAAGGGAAACACCGGTCGCAAAAAGCGCGCCCGGCGGATGATCTCAACCGTCCCGTAGGAGGTTTCGTACCACAGCAGATCACCGCTGAACGTGGCCAGGCCGCTGCGGTGGCAGAGCAGGTCCTCGACGGTGAAGGCCTCACTCACGCACGGGGAGTAAAGCTGGAAATAGGGAAGATGATCCCTGACGCGGTCTGCCCAGTTCAACCTCCCCTCATCCACCAGGATGGCCAGGGTGGCCGCCGTGAAAGCCTTGGTGTTTGATGCGACGGCGAAGAGGGTGTTCTCGTCGACCGGATCTCCGGAGGAATGGTGCCTGAGCCCGAAACCACGAGACAGGACGACCCGGCCGTCCTTCACGATGCCCACGGCCAGGCCCGGGATTCGCCACGCCAGTCTCGCGTCCTCGATGTAACGCGCCAGTTCGGTCGTGTCGATTGCCAAGGCGGCAACGGAAAGAAGCCACAGTCCGCAGGCAAACGGCAGAATTGCCTTTCTTACGTGCGATTTATTCGGAGGTTCCATGCCCTGATTCTAACGGATTTCCCTCCGGGCCTCAACTCGGGCCTTATTCCCTCGAAGAAAACAGGCCCCGGCTTGGTGCCGGGGCCTGTGCTTGATTCGGGTGTTGTTTACTGAAACGAATGCCTAGATGGTCAACAACGGTCCGGCCTGCCGGAATCTGCGCATGATCTTTCCACGCACGCGGTTGACGACCTCGAGGAGACCGTCGAGTTGCACGCCGACCCGGCATTCCCCGGAAGGGTCTAATTTCAGGACCATCCCGGGGTCGTGGCTGTCGCGGACACCGTGCCGGGGAAGAAGGATGCGCTTGGATCCCTTGCCGAGATCCTCGAGAAACTCGAACGTTCTTAAAAAGGGAGATTCCGCGAGTTTGGCGTGGAGAACCATCTTTTTTTGCCTGCGGATCACCGTGATGTCGACCTCATCGCCGGCGCTGAATTCACCGATGGCCCCAGTCACATCTCTGGCACACGAGATGTCTGTCTTGTCCACCCGGGTGATGACATCCCCCGACTTGAGTCCGGCTTTTCGAGCCGGGCTCTTGTCAACGACCTCGAGAATCAGGGCGCCCGCATCTGCCTTGACGGCGAAATAGCCCGCCATATCGGAATCCAGGTCATGAAGTCGAACCCCGAGGTAGCCCCTCCCGTGGCTCCGGAGAAAGCCTTTGCCATCCGGCACATTCAGTTCCTTGGCCCCATGAAAGGGTCGGCGTTCACCCAGAACGACCTGGATCTCTTTCTCCTTTCCGCGGCGGTCGATTCGGATCATGACCTTCTTTCCGGCTTTGGCGGCCCGGATCACGTCGACCAGGTCCCGGGGGATCCTGATCTTTTCCCCGTCGACGGTCATGATGATGTCGCCTTCTCTGAGGCCAGCCTTGTCGGCCGCGCTGTCGGCGAGAACATCTGTGACCCAGACCCCGTGCGTGACGCCCAGATCGCTGCGATCCTGTGAGCTCAAACGGTCCACCGACACCCCCAGGTATCCCGGTGCGTCTCCAGCGGACACGACACCGGGGACGCCGGCGATCAACAGCAGGCCCAGGATCCAAAGCAGGACCATGGTCCTTTCACCCCATGCGATTTCTCTTGATTTCATCATCGCCTCCGTGTTTCGATTGATTGACCCATGGTGTCATTTCATCCCCTTAGATGACGGAGGCCCGGGAAAAGTTTCGTCCACGGTTCGGATCTCCAGAACGCGCAACGGACATGCCTTGTGTGGATGAAACGGGCCTGCCGGGGAATCCCTTGAATCTCGATTCCCTCGGCAGACCCGCTTTATATGGGGTAATTCGGGCTGGCTTGCGGACCGATCTTCGAGGTCCCGCCGGGTTCTGGTCGGAGATTAAAAGAACACCATCACCAGGATGAAGAGCAGAATGAGCATCCTCGTGACCCACCTCATGTCTCGCCTCCTTTCACCGCGGATCCACCGCATGACCGCGCGACCCGCTTTCTATCCCATGGAAAGACCGTACCGTTCGGATTCGCCTTGTTTGTTCCAGCGGACATGGTCTATTTTCCATCTCCGAGTCCTGCCGGCGGCGGATCGAAGCGAAACACCTCCCGTTTCGCCCTGCCATACACCACGACGCCGGCGGGAAACACCCGTGTCAACTTCAATCCCTCGATCCGGGTATACCAGGTGGCCTCGACCCGCAGACGATCCTGAACCCATTCCGAAACGGTGATCTCGTCGCGTTTCAACCAGACGATTCTCAGATTCCCCTCACGATTGGTCGCATAGTGGTAGGGTCGATCCTGTGCGGTGATCTTCTGCAGAGATCCTTTTTCGAGATCCAGCAGTTCGTAGACGTCGTTGTGCAGGACCAGCACCCTGTCGTCGATGTCTCCGGACCACTTCTTCCATATCTTCCGTACCTTCCCTTCGATCTGCAAAACGGGTTTGGGTTCGGGTGAGAACTCGAAGAGGACCGTGCGCGACGATCCGAAGACCAGGAGACGGTTCTTCCAGCTGGTGACGCCCCGGGCTTCCATCCACATCTCACCGTGGCCATTCTCCTCCATCAGGAACAGCCGTGTGCCTGTGAACAAAACAAATCGCACCGGATTCTCGATGGTTCCCGAAATCTGATGAACCATCTCGTCTCCGAAGTCGATCTGGACAGGAATGAATCGTAGCGTCTCGCCGTTCAGTTCGAGAATCTGGTAGCGCCGGTGATGTGGACCGGTGAGCAAGAAGCATGGTCTTCCGTCGACGCTGGCGCGATTCTCCAGAAAACGGTGAAACCAGTAGCCTGCCGGCAGGTCCCACCGTTTCTCGATTTCCATCGTCTCGAGGTTCAGCTTGGCCAGGTCGTCGCCCTCACCTCCGCTCCGTCCAAGCGCCACAAGCAGGGTCTTGTCCGCCTGCAGCAGCGGCGCCATGCCTTGGTCGAAGACGGTTCTCCCGCCTTCCATGGTTTCGATCACGGTCTTGTGGCCATAATCGGACAGCAGGTACCCTTCCTCGGTCAGGTAGAAATGTCCCCACCGGGACCTCGTGGTAATATAGGTCAGGGTGAAAACCACCGCCAGCAGGAGGACCAGCACCGGCACGTAGCGTCGGTTAAAGTGGGACAGGGGGCGGATGTCGAAGCGGCGGAACCGCAGGGCGAAGAGTACGGTGGCTGTGGCCAGACTGAGCACGGTTTGCAGCCCCAAACGTTCGTTCGAGATGGAGGGATCGAGCCATGTCAGGAAGCTGTACAGACCCACCGTCAGGAAGAGGGTGATGAAAAAGGTACCGATGAAACTCTTCATGCTGAGTGAGAGGGAAACAGAGAGGAGAAACACGCCGACGTACAGGCAGGCGAAAGTAAAGTAGGGAAGCAGGGCATGAACGGAATATTGCCGATGAATGAATCCATACCCGAACAGTATCAGCGCGACGGCGATCAACCGGGGTGCCAGTTTCAATGCCAGCAGCCGCAGCCGTGATATCGGAAGGGCCAGCAGGTATTCCATGGCCCCGTCCTGTCTTTCACGTTCAAACAGTGACCAGCCCGCGAAGGAGGCGTAGAGGGCCAGGAACAGCTCCAGTGAGGGCATGAGGTAGGGATCCTTTTCGCTCACGGCCATACCGGCCACGATGACCAGCAGGATGAAAACCAGGATGGCGCTGTCCCGCAGACTCTTCTTGATCTCAATGACCACCATATTTGCCTCCGATGGTCGCGTGAACGATCTCGGACAGCGTGAGAAAATCCACCCGCCCTCCTGTTTCCATCCGGTCCGAGTAAGGGTACAGGAAAAACTCCTTAAAATCTCCCCAGTCCCGTGTGAACACGACGGGCAGGTTCGCGGCTAGACGGTCCGAATAAACCCGAACGAACGAACCTTTCAGACGTTCAACGGCCTCGTCGAGTACGATCTTCCCCTTGTCCAGCACGACCACCCGGTCCAGAATGCCCTCGATATCGAAGGCGGATTGGGCCGCCATCAGCAAGCCCAACTGCTGTTCCTCGATCAGACCCAGAATCGTTTTCAGAAATAGTTCCCTCAGGTGAGGATCCAGAAAATGGATGACGTCGTCGATCAACAGGTAATTCGGATGCGTGGCCAGAGCCAGGGACAGGATGAACAGGGTTTTTTCACCTTTGGACAGCGTCCCGACGCGCCGATGCCTTTCGATCTCGAACTCTGCCGGGGGCCGATAGGTGAAGTCTTGAAAGCACGAGGCATGCAGGCGAATGGCCTCCCCCACCCTCAGGCTGTCATAAAAACTGATGGAGGCGGGGATGTATGCGATTCTGCGCCTCGACCGATGATTCAAGGTGCGGCCATCTACCCGAACCGGCTTCCCCCGGTGAATCAAGAGGCCGCACATGGATCTCAGCAATGTCGTCTTTCCCGATCCGTTGGCACCGGCGAGGAGAACGCTCTCCCCCTGGCGCACGGTGATGCTTAAGGCGTCCACGGCACGTTTTCGGCCGTATCGGACGGTCAGGTCTGAAACTTCTATCATGTTAGCTCCCCAGAAACATCCATATCCAATTCGTGATGTTCAACGGATCGAAACAGCTGTCCACGGTGTTCTCCACGAAAGAAAGGAAGTGGTGGTCGTGACACAACAGGCATATGCCGGTGCCCAGCAGGAGGGCGTAAAGAACCGCCCCGTGGCGTACAATTCCCCTGATGGTTTTCATGGTTCACCCCGGAAAAAGTCGTCCACCAGTTTTTTAATGTCGTGGGAGGAAAAACCCATGTCTATGGCGCTTTCCATGAACTTGAGAAATTCAGATTGAATCAGGGACATCTTTTCCTGTTCAATTCGGTCATTCCCTTCGATCCAGAAGCCCTTGCCCGCCCTGCCGCCGGCGATCTTCTCCTGGACGAGTTCCCGGTATGCCCGGGCCACGGTATTGGGATTGACCTTGAGAAATGCAGCCAGCTCACGAATGGACGGCAATGGATGGTGTTTCGGCAGGAGGGTCTTGGCGATGGCGTGCTTGATGCTGCGTTTGATCTGTTCGTACACAGGAACCGGCGAGGCGAAATCGATTTGTATCTCTTTCAGTATCATCTGACTCACTGTATTAAAACATTAATACAGCAATACAATTCTGTCAACTCTTTCGTCCTGTTTTTTATTTTTTTTTTGATTGGAACCGTTGGCATCGTTTTGACAATACCCGGAGGTTGCACTATATTTTGGGAACCGACATGCCCGAAAAATTCTTCGCCGACCTTCACATTCACTCCCGCTTCTCCATCGCCACAAGCAAGGATTTGGCACCGGAGTCCCTCGCCTGCTGGGCGAGAATGAAAGGATTGCGCGTGCTGGGAACCGGGGATTTCACCCATCCCGGATGGCTGAATGAGCTTCAGGAGAAGCTCGAACCCGCCGAAGAGGGCCTATACCGTTTGAAAAGAGAATTCAGGACAGACCTTGATATCGCACCGGTGCCCGGTGCCGACGCTGACACACGGTTTCTTCTGTCTGCCGAGATCAGTACCATTTACAAAGCGGGCGGGCGTGTGAGAAAGGTCCATCATGTGATTCTTGCACCCGATTTCTCCGCGGTATCGGCCATACAGAAACGACTGCAGGCCATCGGGGCGAACATCACCTCCGACGGTCGGCCCATCCTCGGCCTGGACTCACGCGACCTTCTGGAGATCGTGCTCAACGCCTGTGATCGAATTTTTTTCATTCCCGCCCACATCTGGACACCGTGGTTCTCCGTTCTGGGAGCCAAATCGGGGTTCGATACCATCGAAGCATGTTACCGGGACCTGTCCAATCACATCCACGCCGTGGAGACCGGCCTCTCGTCCGATCCGGCCATGAACCGGCTGTGCTCTTCCATGGACCGCTACACCCTCGTCTCCAATTCCGACGCCCACTCCTGCGACAAATTGGCGCGGGAGGCCAATATTCTGGACACCGAATTGTCGTACCGTGCCATCACCACCGCTATCGCCGCTGGCGTGGATGCCGGCTTCCTGGGCACGCTGGAGTTCTTCCCCCAGGAGGGGAAGTACCATTTCGACGGCCACCGGAGGTGTGGCATATGCTGGCATCCTTCGGATACCGAGAAGCACGGCGGCCGTTGCCCGAAATGCGGCAAACCCATTACCGTGGGCGTCATGCATCGCGTCAGGGAACTGGCGGATCGAACGGAGGCGCCGTCGGCGCCGCGGTCCCGTTTCCACTCGCTCATCCCTTTGAAGGAGGTTTTATCTGAGATCCTGGCGGCGGGTCCCCAATCCAAGCGGGTGAACCAGGCCTACCGATCGCTGCTGAGACGTCTGGGACCCGAGCTGGACATCCTGTTGAACGTGCCGTGTGTTGATCTGGAACGGTGCGGCGGAGAGTTGCTGGCCGAGGCCATACGGCGCATGCGGGCGGGCCGGGTGCACATCCGTGAGGGTTACGACGGGGAATACGGCCTGATCAGGGTTTTCCGTGAGGATGAGCTCCGGTCAAATTCGAAATCCCTGTTCCGCGACCCGGAACCGAAGGAATCGACCCCCGTACCCGAGACACCTACGCAAGAGTTTTTCATCCGCAAGATCCGGCAAGGAACAAAGGACACGCCCGCTCTTCTACCCAACATCGGCCAGAGACTGGCCGTGGATCATTTTACAGGACCCGCTCTGGTTCTGGCCGGTCCCGGGACCGGAAAGACGCGTATACTGACCGAACGAATCCATCATCTCGTCATCGATCGGGGGGTACCCGCAGAAAGGATCCTGGCCGTCACCTTCACAAACCAGGCGGCCCGCGAGATGGAAGGACGTCTGGTCCGTCTTCTGAATGCCGGGAATTCCAACCGCCGGCCCACCACCGTCACGTTCCACGCATTGGGGGTCCGGATTCTGAAAGATTTCGTCGACAAGACGAATCGTTCGTTTCCCTTCGTCATCCTGGACGAATGGGAAAAGCAAAGGATTCTCATCGATGAGATCGGTTGCCCCAACGCCCGGATCGACGCCCTATCGCGGGACATCACCCGGATGAAATTGG
>Ga0180434_10006809_pt1 | contig 13048 bp, 12 predicted proteins | sample SS_ome_7_FD_132453 | JGI IMG/M metagenome (GOLD analysis project Ga0180434, IMG submission 132453) | Hypersaline lake sediment archaeal communities from the Salton Sea, California, USA - SS_1_D_2 metaG | ecosystem: Environmental > Aquatic > Non-marine Saline and Alkaline > Hypersaline >... | reverse complement strand
TGGCGCAGACCTCCCATTCAGGATCGACCCTTTCACCGCAGTGTGGGCAGTGATCCTCGGCTTGCGCACCACGCATCGGGCCGGACTTTTCAATGATCGGATTGGGGATGTCGGGTTCGTCGTCCCTCATATCGGTGACCTTGTATTCCGACGTGCGTTCGTCGAGTCGCTTGGACAGCTCCGCCATTTGATAGAGGTCGGCGGCGATCTTCTTCTGATCGTTCATCAGCGCAATTTCGGCCGCCTTCTCGAATTCCTTTCTATCCCTGTAGTACACCACGTACTGGTTCAAGCAGTAACTGACCTTCTCGTTTCGGATTTCCAGCTCGTTCTCGGTCAAATCCTGCTTGGCCACCCGTCCGTAATATTTGAAGAAGAGGCGGATCGACAGGGGTACTTCACCGATTTTGAGGAGATCGTAGGCGATGTTGAAAGGATCGAAATCCTCGAGGAGATCAACCAGTTGGGGCAGGAATTGGAATTTCTTGGCAAATTGCAGGTTGAACGAGTAGTTGCGGTATGGATTGTACCTGTAGTTTTTGGATAGGCCGGCGCCGATTTTCACTTCGGTCTCCAGCAGGGACTTCATGCATTTGGCCGCATCCGCTAGCATATGGTCCCGGGCGTAGCATTCGCTGGCGTTTCGCAGCCAGATTTCGTTCTTGACCATGGGGTTGTTGGGATTCTTGTTGACCATATAGAATCCCTTGAGATACAACTCCGCCGCACTCTTGAATTCATCGATTTTGCACAGCTTGTCAGCCAGAACGACGATCAGGGGCACCCCCTGGGGGTTCAGCAGAAGGACGTTCTGGACATATCGCACGAATCTCCGGACCTGCCCCTTGTGGTGCAGCCATGCTTCGATGGTGAGGGTATCTCCGTTGGGCAGTTTAAAGACTTCCCAGTCGCCACCCTGACGGAAGCAGGTCTCGATGGCCCGGCGTGCCAGGTCGACCTCGTTTTTTTCGATGTATATGCCGGCCGCTTCGTTCCAGCGGTTGAGCTTTTCAAGGATTTTCCCGACTTTGGCGTAGTTTCTGAGTTTCTCGTATTCTCGGAGGGCCTTGTCCCATTTTCGATGCTTCTCGTAATATTCGGCGAGTTTTGGGCCCGTGAGAACCAACTGCTTCAATTTTTCAATCATGCCCAGTGCCCCCGGGGAAGAAATATATACAACCAATCATCATCTTTGTCAACAACCGTTTTTCTCTTCCCGCCCTTCGGTTTACTTAGAAAGCCCTTAATATTATAACACGTGCTTGGAGAAAAAAAAAACGACCGATCGAGAGAATATGGTTTTTTTCCGGTGCCGTGGTATGTGAACACACCCCATATCCCGGGGTGCTTGCACCGGTAAGGGCAGCCGATTAGATGGTGGATTCCAACCGGGAACGGATCAGCTTCCTGACTTCGGAGGGAACCTCGGGGTCGCTGCCGAGACGGTCCAGCGTCGCACGCGCGGCGGTCTGGTCCCATTGGGCAACCTGTTCGGCCACGGCGACCTGCATGAACGGGGAGGTCTGACGTGCCATTGAGTTCAGCAGGCCGCGACGCACGGAAGGCAGGTGGCTGAATCGATTGAGCGCTTCGAGCGCAGAGAGTCGCACGTTGACGTTGGGATCCCGGTCCAGGGTCCGGAGCAGTGACTGGATCACCCGCGGATCGGGTTTCTCGATCTCCTGGCTCCAGTTGACACCCTGCAGTCTGGTACTGGGTGAAGACCTCTCGGCGAGCGAGAGCATGACCAGGCTGCGCATGCTGTCCAGGTCACGCTGCATGCGGCGGACCTCATTTCGTCCTTGATTTCCGAGGGGCAGCCACCTTCCCGCGGCGAATCCCAGGAACAGGACGAGGACCAGGGCGGCCGCCCGGATCGTGGGATACAGGGGAATCTGAAATCTTCTGCCGGTGGACACCCCGCGGGCCGGGGTATCTTTCCGGTGATATCCGGAACCATCCACCTCCAGCCGGGTTTCGAGCATGCCGTAAAACCTCTGCCGAAGATTGTCGCTGGGCATTTCATCGGGCAGAACACCGAGCTTGGTCCACATTTCACTCAAATCGGCCAACGCTTCACGGCAGCGGTCGCAGGCGTTGACGTGTCTCTGGATCCGACGCCTTTGCTCGAATTCCAGTTCGCCGGTCAGATAATCCACAAAGAGATCTCTGCTTTCTGAGCAGGTCATTGGACACCTCCCTTGATGCCGCCGTAGATTCGCCGAAGATCCTTGATACCCCGATGCACCAGGATCTTCACGGTCGAAACGGTGCAATTCATCATCTCCGCGATTTCCCTGTACTTGAAGTCGTGGAAACGTGACAACACGAGGGCCTCACGCTTTTTCTCGGGCAGTTCAGACAGGGCCCGCCGCAGCATTCGGGTTTCGGATTCGAGCACCGTCGCCTCATCGGGATTCGCTTCCCTGGATCGGGGCTCCTGCCACGTATCCTCAAGAGAGGATACGGCCTGATCCCTCCTGGCGGAGTCGAGATGGACACGGCGGGCGATCTGATACATCCAGAATACGAACGGTCCGGTCTCGCGGTAGGTGTGGTTGTATTTCAGGATACGAACAAAAACGTCCTGTACCAGATCTTCACTGCGAACACGGTTCCCACAGAGACGCAGAAAGAAATTGAAGAGCTTGACGTGATGTCTTTCGAAGAGAATGGCCAACATCTCCACCCTCCCCGACTGAATGCCTTTCATGACCTGCTCGTCGCTCAGGTCCCGGTCCGCCGGTGTCCGTTTACCTTTCATGCCGAATTCCGCCTCTGACCCATTATACTCTCCACCGAGAAAAAGGTTGTCGCCGGGGAAAAATCGGCCGGGCCGGGGAACGGCGATGCCAGGTCGCCGGCTCCCCCGGTTGCCCGAGTGCCGATCTCCGGTGCCTATTTGCGCCGGATATAGATATCACCGTTGAAGTTCTTGAAGGAGATCTCTGGACCACCGCCGTTGATCGTTCCGAACACGCCCTGGGTGATATGTACGCGGAAGGTCCCGCCCTTGTGCCGTCCGTTGTCCACCTTTTTGACGGGTTCTTTCTGCAGCTTGATGTCGAAGTCGCTGTATATGTCTCCCCGGGATTCAACCCTGACGTTGTTCCTGATGGAGGACGGCAGCGTGACGTCGATGTCTCCGTTCAAGGTGCTGAAAGACATGGGTTTGTCGGGGTTGACCCGAGTCAGGGTGGCCACGATCTCGCCGTTCAGGGTGTGGGCCAGGACCGTTCCGGTCACGCCGGTCAGGTGTATGGGGCCGTTCAGGTTGTTGACGTCCATTTCGCCGGTGACGCCGGTGACCTTGATGTCACCGTTGCTCTGGCATTTGAGATCGAGGGATGTGTTCACCGGGACCTTGATCTTCAAATCCACGGTCTGCTTCCACGAGTCCACCCGGATGCTGACCCGGTTGTCCTTCTCTTCGATGGTGAGGCCCGTGTTGGCGATCGGGATTTTCCTGAGACCGGAGATGTCGCGGGTCGGTTTCTTTTCCTTTTTGAGCTCGTCGAGTTCCGCCTCCTCGATTTTCTTTTCGATTTTGGACTGGAGGGATTTTCCCCGTAAGAAGGTCTCCACCACGACTTCGCGGCCGGCGTAGGCCTCCACCGTGATACTGCCGAACATCACGTGGGCTTCAACCCACGCCGGCTGGGAGGCCTTGCTGAGTGGCACCGTGACCGTTTCGAGGGCCTCGGGTGCTTTCGCGGCCAGGACGGGTGAGAGCAGCCAGGCTGCCACCACGGCCATGGCCAGACATTTTGTTTGCATTCTTTTCATCGGTTTCTCCTCTTAGTTGGTTTTGTTTTGGCTGATGGTGATATCGCCATTCAATGTGCTCGCTTGAATCAACGGGCCTCCCGGTCCGATGCGGATGGCCTGTACCCCGTCGCGCCGGTATACGAATCGGCCCTTTCGGCGGTCTCGCGTGCCTGCCGGAATGGGCTGAAGCTCAAAGGGGAAACCGCTGAGCATATCCCCGTTGAAGGTCTTCAGGCGGAAATCGGCCGCAAGCGTTGGACCGAAGACCAGAAGGATGTCGCCGTTGACGGTTGTGAAGCGGCAGGCGGATCTCGGATTGCGGTCGAATTGGATCGATACCTCACCGTTGACCGTGACGGCGTTTCCCGAGCCTCGAATACCGGACAGGTCGATTTTACCGTTCACGTTAGACACGCGGAAATCACCGTCGATATCTTTTACCTTGATATCCCCTTCATTGACGGTTTTCAACCGCAGGCAAACCCTGCGGGGTACGAAAATTTGCAGGTCGTAGCGGACGATGTAGCCCAGGCTGCGACGCCAGTTGATGCGGCCATCGGGCGTCCTGAAAGGACCGTCAACCATGAGGCGGATCCGTTTCGCCGAGTGCTCGGGTCGAAGCGTGACCTCCTTCTTCGCCCGGGCCAGGGCGTCGGCGGTGGTCGCCCTCATGGATTCATGCACGGTGACCCGTACATCATGACCGGCGCCGCCCCGGACGTCGATCTTGCCGAAGACGTTGTCCACCACGACCTCCTGGGAGAGGTCGTCTCCGGGCAACGTGAACGCCAGGCGGTATTCCCGCTGGGCTCGGAAGGGCAGGTCGGCCGATCCGATGAACCATGCCGCGCATCCGATGCATATCATCGCGAACTGCCATTTCTTCATGCTGTCTCCTTGTTTGTCCCGACGGTCCCTGCGGGACCTTTGTCAGGTTCCATGGGGACATACCCTTGATCGAGGAAAAGGTTACACATGGGAAAGGAGCCGGCGCGGTTTTTCCGGGATGGCCGACCTCGGGCGGGGGAGGCTAGAAGTGATGTTCCAGGGAGCGATACTGCAGCGCCTCCTGAACATCCCGGGTCTCGATCGCGGATCGTCCCTCGAGATCGGCGATGGTGCGGGAAATCTTCAGGATCTTAAAGTAGCTTCGGGCGCTCAAATCGAGGGCTTCCACGGCGTCCTTGAGGCGGTTTTGTGTATCCGGACCCAGCGGACAGAAGCGCTTGATGTCCCGGTTGCTCATCTGACCGTTGGCGAAGACGGGTCTTCTCGAGGATCGAAAGCGTTCGATCTGGATTTCGCGCGCCCGGGCCACGCGTTCCTTGATTCTACAAGATTCTTCCCCGGCACCCCTCGAGGTGATTTCGTCGATGGGGACCCGTTTGACCTCGATGTGCAGGTCGATGCGGTCCAGCAGGGGTTTCGATATCTTGCTGTAATAGCGCCTCTTCTGAAATTCGCTGCAGGCTTCGACCGTCCCCGTCTTGAAACCGAACGCGTCCTCACAGGGATTCATGGCGGCCACGAGCATGAATCTGGCCGGGAAGGTGTGTGTGGTGAGCGAACGGGATATGGTAATCTTCCCGTCTTCCAGCGGCTGGCGCATGACTTCCAGGGCGGACTTCTTGAAATAGGGAAGCTCGTCGAGAAACAGGACCCCGTTGTGGGCAAGCGAGATTTCACCGGGGACGGGATACCGTCCACCTCCGGTGATCCCCACGTCCGAGATGGTATGGTGCGGGGAGCGGAAGGGGCGCGTGGAGACGATACCCTCGTGGTGATTGAGGAACCCTGCGGCGCTGTAAATCAGGGATGTCTCCAGGACCTCACCTTCCTCCATATCGGGTAAAATCCCGGGCAGGGCCTTGGCCAGCATCGATTTCCCGGATCCCGGCGGACCGATCATGAGCACGTTGTGGAAGCCTGCGGCAGCGATTTCAAGCACGCGTTTGGCCAGGTACTGTCCTCTGATTTCACTGAAATCGACCCCGTTGTCGACGCGGGAGGTCGGCGTCCGTTGACCGGAAAAGGGTCGAACGGGAGAGGATTCCAGGATGAACTCAACAACCTCCCGCAGCCCGGTGAAACCGTAGATGTCGATGCCGCTGATAAAGGATGCCTCCCTGCAGTTGGATCGGGGAATCACGATGCCGCGGTAGTGACGCTGCTTGGCCAGCAAGGCCAGGTTGAGGATCCCCCGCACTGGCTTCAGTTCACCGTTGAGATTGAGCTCCCCGCAGTACAGCAGATCGCCGAAACGATCGTCGTTCCAGCCATGCTTGTTTTTTAAGATCGCCAATGCGATCGGCAGATCGAGTGAGGAACCTTCCTTGCGGATGTCGGCCGGGGAGAGGTTGACCACGATTTTCGCGCCACCGGGGAATTCGAATCCCGTTTGCTTGATGGCGAGTCGGATTCTTTCCCTGCTCTCCTTCACCGCGTTGTCCGGAAGACCCACGATGGTCATTCCCGGAATACCGCGGGAAAACCCCACCTCGACCTCCGTAGGGATCATCTCCAGGCCGTTCAGTACGGCGGACTCCACCTTGCTGATCATCTATCCCCCCCGGGAAAAACCATGCGGGAACATTATAATGAATGATGGTTTGAAAATCAAACCGGCCGGGAATCTGCTAATCCCGGGGGATACGCAGGCGGTCGCCCGGATGGATGAGATTGGAGTTCAGGTTGTTGACCCGTTTGATTTTCCAGACCGATGTACCAAATTTCCGCGCGATGTGGTAGAGGTTGTCTCCACGCCTGACCCGGTACCAGCCGATGAAGTACTTCTTCTCCTCCGGAAGCCGGACGACCCGATCCAACCAGTCTTCTTTCGTGTCGCGCGGTACCCGCAGCGAATAGGTGTCGATGTTGAATGGGGTGAAGTCGCGAATGAGCTCCGGATTCAGGGTCTTCAACCGTGCCGTATCCAGTCCGGAAAGGCGGGATATCTGGGTCAGATCGGCCGGTGAGGGGACCTGGATCCATTTCGTATCTGCGAATATCGGATCCGCCTTTGCCGGAGAGAAACCGTAGTCCGAGGGGGAGCGGGCGATGATGATCGCGGCGATGAACGCGGGAACGTAGTTGCGGGTTTCACGACGCAGGTAACGCGTCTGGGCCAGCTTGAAGAAATCGCGGGTCTTCAAGTGGCGGATGGCCCGGTCGATCCGGCGTGTCCCACCGTTGTAGCAGGCCAGGGCCAGATACCAATCGCCGTATTCACGGTGCAGCGTACTCAGGTATTTGGCCGCCGCCACAGCCGACTTGAAGGGATCCAGCCGTTCATCCACGACCCAGTCGACGCGCAGATCGAACATGCGCGCCGTGGCCGCCATGAACTGCCACACGCCCTTGGCCCGCGCCCTGGACGTGGCGTGCATTCGGTAACCGCTTTCGATGATGGGCAGGTAGGCCAGGTCCTCGGGCAGGCCGCGTTCCCGAAACAATTTTTTGTAAACCGGGATGTACTCCGAAGCACGGCCCAGAGCGTTTTGGATGCTCGTGCGACGCACGGTGGAGAATGCCTTGATAAATGCCACGACCCGGGAATCGACCACGACGGGGAAAGAGACCGGGGAGCCGTGGCTGACCTTTTCCTGAACCCGATCGATTTCACTTTCGGTCGGTTTGAAGAGGAGTGTGGCGATGACTTCCTCGAGAAGCGGATTGAGGGAATCCAAGTTTCCCAGCCCGTCGTCTCGGAGGTGGTCGAGTTCCAGGCCCGCGATGCGGTCGATGGTCTCCATCGCTTTCGGCGGTGTGGATGATTGGTGGAAATCGGAGTCCAGAAGGAGGTTCACGGCACGATCGAAATAAGAGCGGGAGGCGTCGATGTCTCCATTCAGGAGCAGGCTCTCGCCTCTTTGCAAGTTGTCATGGGCGCGCAGGACGTTGGACGGAGGACTCTCGATCGGGTCGAGGCGCGCGGGGACATTGGTTCCGGCGGCGCATCCGCCGAGGCACATACAGGCCATCGCCACCAGACACGGTCTACTTCTTGACATCGAGGATCAGGGTGATTTTTTTAATTTCAGGTTTGATCTCCAGGTGGATGGTGTCCAGGATGTTGTTCCCGTTGTCCTTGATCTCGATGGACAACGCATCGGAGGTGTCCAGCCGCAGCTTCTTGAGGACGGTGACCCGGCTTTTGTCCTCCAGGCTTTCCAGGATGTCGAGCTTGGCTGCCTTCTCCACCTTCGGGCTCTTTGGCGGCGTCTTGACGGGTGCGGGCGGCTCCTGCTCATCGAGTTCCAGGTTGAAGGCGTCGGAATTCGTGATGCTCTCTACGGATATTTTCCTGTACGGAAGATCCTCTTTTTTGATGATCTCCTGGCGTCGATCGGTGTCGAACTGGATGGCCACGTTCTTGTTCTGGCTTTGCCAGGATTGCTCGATCGACTTGCTGATCTTGGCCAGGGTGAGACTGGATATTTCGCGAAGGGTCTCGATCACGCCGGTGCCTTTCAGGGCCGAGGCTTCGAAAAAGGAGAGCCGACTCGCATTCAGGGTCTTGTTCAGACGGTCGACCGGGATCAAGCTCTTCAAATCTCTCTTGTTGTACTGGAACACCAGGGGGAGATTCCTCAACTCCTGGCCGTGCTGGGCCAGATTTTCCCGAAGATTCTGGAAACTCTCGATATTGGCTTCTTCCATCGGTTCCTGGGAGTCACAGACGAAGACGATGCCGTCGGCGCCCTTCAATACGAGTTTGCGGGTGGAATCGTAGAATATCTGGCCGGGAACCGTATAGAGTTGAAATTTGGTTTGGTATCCCTTGATGAGTCCGACGTTGAGGGGTAGCAGATCGAAAAAAAGGGTTCGTTCGATGTCCGTTTCGATACTGACCAGTTCTCCACGCGTCTTGGGATTGGTGACCGAGAAGATGTACTGCAGGTTGGTGGTTTTCCCGCTCAAACCGGGACCGTAGTAGACGATTTTCGCGGTCACTTCCTTGGAGGCGTGATTGATGAACATGGATTCCCTGGCTCATTTTCTCACTTTTATCCGGGGATGTCAAGAATCCAGGCGACGATGAACCGGGGGTCAGGCAAGCGCTTAATTGACAACGACGCCATTATGGGATACCATCAGATCCATACGATCCTCAACGGACCCATGGCGTGATCCGAAACCCATGCTGAGAATAGAAGAGCAAGAACCCATCGATGTTTCGGTCATCATCCCGGTCCGGGACGAGGTGCAAAACATCGCGTCCTGCCTCGGGATGATCCTCGAGCAGGAGGCCGACCTGAACGGTGAAATTCTGGTCATCGACTCGGGATCCACGGACGGCACCCCCGAGGTGGTCCGGGGTTTCCCGGGGGTTCGCCTGCTGACCGTATCTCCAGAAGATTTCGGTCACGGGCGCACACGGAACCTCGGCGCCCGGCATGCCCGGGGTAACATGCTGGTGTTCTTGAACGCCGATGCCCTGCCGGTCGACCGCCGCTGGTTGGGGCCCCTGGTGGACACGGTTCGAACGGACACGGAGGTGGCGGGTGTCTTCAGCCGACACCTGCCCAGGGAGGACTGCCATCTCTATATGAAACGGGACCTGGAACGCACGATGCCTGAGGAGAGCCGCATCATCAACCGACGGAATCCCGTTGATTTTTTCTTCTTTTCCACCGTCAGCTGCCTGATTCCACGGTCCGTTTGGAGGCGATATCCCTTCGAGGACGATATCGATATCGCCGAGGATCAGTCCTGGGCGAGGCAGGTGCTCGAGGAGGGGTTCAAGATCGTTTACGAGTCGGACTCCCGTGTATGCCATTCGCATAACTATTCCATCGGGCAGCTCTATCGCATCAAAAAACGAATCGGGCGGTCCGAGGGAAGGTTCCGCCGACGGTTGGCGGCGGTCTGCCTGGGACTCCCGCTGGTCATCGGCGGAATCGTGGTGCGATGGACCGGGGACATCGCGTTCATCCTGCGGCAGCCCCTGACGCTGCGACGGCGGGGGGTGGAGGCAGCCCGTGCCCTCATGGCCAGGAAAGCGTCTTTCCTGGGGCGTTTCATGGGCTGGATCGCGCGCTGAGGTGCCCGGGTGAACCGCTGGGAGCTTCTGAAAAGCCTGGCTCCGGGATTTCTGCCCCTGGTCGTATTCATCCTGGCGGATGCGGTCTGGGGAACCCGGATCGGTCTCGCGGTCGCGGTCGCCGCCGGCGCTGTGGAATTCGGATGGACATACTTCCGCGAGAAAGTGGCCGACCGGTTCATCCTGCTCGATATCGGTCTCATCGTATTCCTGGGATTGGTCTCCATCCTCCTGGAGAACGAGATTTTCTTTAAGCTCAAACCCGCACTAATCGGGGTCATCTTCTGCGTGATCCTGGCCGTATCGATCTATTCGCCGAGAAACATCCTTCTCCTGCTCTCGAAACGCTACATGAAGGGCGTCCAGATCGGAGAGGCGCAGATGACACAGTTCAAGCAGAGCCTGCGGGGTCTTCTGTGGTTGTTCTGCGCGCACACGGTGCTGGTTGTATACGCCGCCGTTTTCCTGTCGACGACGGCTTGGGCCTTCATCAGCGGCGGCCTTTTCTACATCCTCTTCGGCGCCTACTTCATCTGGGAGATCGGTCGGAAACGCCTTCGACGCATGCGTTGGGAACGCCGGTACCGTGATGACGAGTGGTTCGATCTGGTGGACGAGAGCGGCCGGGTGATGGGCCGCGCACCACGCGCCGTGTGCCACTCGGGTCCCGGTCTGCTTCATCCCGTGGTCCACCTGCACGTCGTGGATTCGAAAGACCGCATCTACCTGCAGAAAAGGGCGGCGGGCAAACAGATCCAGCCCGGTAAGTGGGACACGGCCGTCGGCGGCCATGTGCACAGTGGGGAGACGGTGGAAGCGGCGCTCAGGCGCGAGGCCGCCGAAGAACTGGGTCTGACGGATTTCTCGGCCCAGGGCGTGGTCCGCTACGTCTGGGAGACCGAGGTGGAGTCGGAACTGGTGCACATGTTCGTGGCCCGCATCGATCGGCCCGTTCGGCCTGCCTGCGACGAGATCGAGGACGGCCGTTTCTGGAGGATCAAGAAGATCAGGGAAAACCTCGGGAAGGGCGTGTTCACCCCCAATTTCGAATACGAATACGAAATACTCTGCCGCTTGAAGGCGGCGCAGACTGTGTGACCGCGGTTCAGTTCGCGGACGTTGGTACGGCTATTCGGCGTCGATCTTGCACTCGGCCAGGAATTCTTCCGGTATGGTCAATTCCAGGGCGGCGGAGATGATCTTGTTGATGTGTTTCTGTATCTTGCCGTCCTGCATGAAAATACTCAAGAGAGCGCCCTGAAGGGTGTCTTTTTCACGGTTGCTGATAACGGGGAAGCCGGATTCGCCGGCTCTCTGGGCGATGAACTGGACGATCGAAGGGGTGATGATGTCATCATCGGTGATGGCGATAAAGGCCACTTTTTTCAGCTTCTGGGCCTCGTAGAGTTTCTGGGCGATCTCAGAACGGGTCTGGCAGGGAAGGAGGACAAACTTCTTCTTGGTGATCAGGGTGGCGGGTCTGGCTTCGCTCTCCATCTGCCGTGTCTTGTTGCCGCCGATGGCGGGTTCTCCGAAGATGACGGCGATGACCTCGATGTCCGGAACGGCCTTCTTGATGATGAAGCCAAGCTGAGAAAGGGATTGGGGATACAGTGAGCCACACAGTACCAACATTAAAGAAAGGGCGAATATCTTTGTTCTCATCCTTACCTCTTCGAAACAAATTTATATTAAAAAAAATAAAAAGTCAACCCGAAACAAAGGTTTTATGCGCCTTTCCGCTGGGGTCGGTTCAACGGTTGAAACGGATGTTCACCACGTCGCCGTCCTGAATGACGTACGCCTTGCCCTCGAGTCTCAGACGCCCCTGGTCTCGGGCCTCGGCGAAGCCGCCGGCATCCAGAAAGTCTTTCCAGTGGATGACCTCGGCTCGGATGAATCCCGCCTGCATGTCGGTGTGGATTTTCCCCGCTGCGGTGACGGCCGTGCTGCCCGAGGTGATGGTCCAGGCGCGGGTTTCGTCCTTGCCCACGGTGAAGAATGAGATCAGGTTCATCACGGCGTAGCTGGTGCGAACGAACTGGTCGTGAAGGTAATCGTAGGTTCTCAGGCCGTACTCCTCCTGAAACACGGCCCGTTCATCGGCGTCAAGCGCCAGGAGCTCGCTTTCCATTTTACCGCAGAAGACCCGGGTGACGGTCTGTTCCTCGGCCGGGCGTTTCAGCCGGTGGCAGTCGGTGTAGGTGTTTTCGTCCGCGTTGACGAGGTGAATCAGGGGCTTGAGGGTGAGGAAGGCGAATCCGCGGACCAGCCGTTCTTCCTTGAGGGAGAAAGAAAAGCGCCGCAGGGGTTCACCTTTCTCGATGAATTCTTTCAACCGCAGCAGGAGTTCCTGCTCCTCCTCCAGTTCCTTGGATTTCATCTTTTTCAGGTCCTGCGCCAGCCTCTCAAGACGCTTCTCGATGGAGATGAGATCTACGAGGAGCAGCTCCTCTTCCATGGAGGCGATGTCCCGCGAGGGGTCGACCGACCCCTGGGGGTGGGGGATCTCCGGGTCCCGGAATCCCCGAACGACGTGTACGAGGCCGTCGGCGCGTCGCAGCATGTCGATGAAGGTGGCGTCCTTGACGGCGCCGATGCCCAGGGCGCCCGTATCGAGATACTCGAGACGGGCGTAAACCGGGGGAAGATCGAGATGTTGCGCGAGTCGCAGGAGTCTTTCGTCCGGAACGTCGACCACCGCCTTGTGGAGTGTATCGCCGGATGCCGAGAATTTGGAGACTTCCTCCTGCTTATCTGTCAGAAGGTTGAAGATCAGGGTTTTTCCGGTTTTCGGATAACCGAACAGGGTGAGGATCATAGAAGAATTATACCGTCCGGAGGCGTTTAGTCAAGCGGCGCTGCAGGCTGGGCCGAGGTCGACCGTTCAGGAGATCTGCTGGATGTAGGATTGCCCGTTGAAGAACAGGAGCTTGACCGCGTTGAAAAGAAAGTAAAGGCTGAAGAGCAGCAGGAGGTAACCGAGAAAGCGGATGATCTTATGGGCCCGCTCGGGGTTGAAAACGTGTTTCATCTTCTGGGTGATGGTGATGATGAGCATGAAGTAGGTGAAGGCGCCCGCCACCACGACCAGGAAGAACAGAACCTCGTAGCGGAGTTCGAGAGGAATATAGATGTTGATTTTTCTCAGGAAGGAGAGGCCGATCATCCAGGAGACGATTCCCAGGGGATTGACCAGCACCATGCTCAGGCCTTTCAGCGCCGCCCAGCGTTTGC
>Ga0180434_10006808_pt1 | contig 13049 bp, 27 predicted proteins | sample SS_ome_7_FD_132453 | JGI IMG/M metagenome (GOLD analysis project Ga0180434, IMG submission 132453) | Hypersaline lake sediment archaeal communities from the Salton Sea, California, USA - SS_1_D_2 metaG | ecosystem: Environmental > Aquatic > Non-marine Saline and Alkaline > Hypersaline >... | reverse complement strand
TTCCTGGACCACCTCCGCGGCAAAACCCCGGTCAGCCAGATGGTGAAGGTGATTGGAGCTCTCTACCAGGAGTATAACCTCGACGTGGACCAGATCCGGGAAAAGACGGGTTTGACCCGGGACTATATCGAGAAGCTGGTCAAGATCGGCAAGGCAAGCCCCTACGTCCAGGAAGCGCTTGACCAGGGCTGGATCGGCGTCGGCCATGCTTTCGAAATAAGCCGGCTGCCTTACCCTATCCAGCAAGAGGAGCTCATAGCCAAGCAAAGAGTCTACGGCTTCAAGGTGGCGGACCTCAAGGGGCTTATCGACCAGACGTTACAGGAAATGGACGATATGAAGGCGGCGCCACCGCCGCCGGCAGCCTCAGAGCCTCCACCGCCGCGTAAATACTACTGCGAGGGCTGTAAACATGAGGTCGAGCCGCGCTACCTTCGGCCGGTTATGCTGTGCCCTGACTGCTTCGGCGAGGTATGGCGATTGAGTAGAGTCAGGGACAATTCGGAGGTCGAGGTCAAAGAGGAAACGGGGGGAGTCTAAAACGGTTGGCTTCCAAACATCTTTGAGTCCGTCCACTCCAGGCGAGGGGGATCAGCGATATCGAAAAAAGTTTTTTGCCCGGTCGCTGGCCCCCTCTTTCACTGCTCGGGAGCCGGTATTGGCTGCACGTTCCAGTCTTTGTAGAAGCCCTTCCCGATCTCGGTTATGATGAACTCGTAGCCCCTATACTGGTTATCTTTGAGGAACGGCTCCAGATGAGCTGCCAGCTTCTGCGATAGGACGCTGAAAGTTCTCGAGGCAGGCTCCCCTCCCAGTCTGTCCACGTAAAATACCAGGCTCTCCACAGTTTTGGTTTTGCCGGTGTCCCGGTCGGATATCTCCCGCTTGATCCAGTAGTGGTCCGTGAAGTGCATCCTGGTGGGAATTCCCGGTTCCAGGGCGACGTAGTTTGCCAGGAGAGAGTATTGACCCCGGACTATCCGGGCTGAGGTCGGCTCAAAATAGCTGCGTAGTAACATTTCTCACACTCCTACATGGGTTATCGGCCGGGATAGTTCCGTAAATTCCTCGTGCGTCAGCTCCCCTTTGACGACCTTCTCGGCGGTGTCATCCCCGATGTAGCGGTATACCGGCGGGGCGCCCGGCTTAGTTCTTACCTCTACCATCCAGCCGAGCTCGGCGTCGGACCACAGCTTGAGCTCGCCAGGCGACAGTCCGATGATGGCCTTGATCAGGGTCGTGGTCCGGGGTTGGACCAGCCCCAGTTTACCCATAGCGGTGCCTCTTGCCCGCCACAATCGCAGATAGCCCGGGTCCGTCGGCAGCACTCCCCAGCGCCGCATTACGGTCAGCTGCCGCTCGAGCTCGTTCAGCTCGTTGTACTGGAATTGAAAGTGTGCTGACGGCGTCGACATATACGGCCTCCCTCACTCCACTCCCAGGATCTCCCGGAGTCTCATCAGCTCGTCGCGCTGGTTGCGGTACTCGGCGGTAAAATAGTGCTGCCGCTCCCGGACGTAATCGGCGATCCAGTCGGCCCAGTACACGACGACCTGGATATCGCTGGCATCAGCGGCGGCCTTGATCCAGTCTATCATCCAGGGTACAACGAGCCTGGGGACGATGGGCTGGCCGTCGTAAAACGGCAGGTCCGGGGCCTGGGCCGCCATGGTCCGGTAATAGGTGAGGTCGCCGATGCCGGCCTTTATGTCCCGGATTTTGGCCTCGATGATGTAATAGGCGTCGCCGGTCCACTTGACGGCGTCGACCCGGGGCCTGGTGGGTCGGAAAAGCGCTGCCGCTCTCCCCAGCCCGAGGCGGTCGATGTACTCCTGGGGGATCGGCCCCAGCTCGACGTTGAGCTGCCAGCCGCCTTCCGGCCAGGTCCGCAATAGATAGTCCGAGATATACCGGCGTTCCCTCTCCTGCCTTGCCATGGTTGCGGCCCCCCTTTGCAACAGTTTGGGGTATTGACAATTATATTATACCATATTATTTTAGTTAGTAGAGGCCAGGGATCAAAAGGGTGTCAGCTGATCCCTGGCCTGCCCTTTTGGTCCCCGGACTACTAACAGAGGGAGGTCGTATATGGCGATCAAGATCAGATCCATCGATGCCTCGACCGAGAAATGGACAGACAATGCCGGTCGAGCCGCGGAACGCTTTGCCACTGGAGCCGAGGCCGCAGCTGAGGAGTGGGCCAAGAATACCGGAGCTGCTGCCGATACCTACGGGTCGGCGATCTCTGCCCCAGGGATCAAAGACAGGTTCCGCAGAGGGGTAAGCCGGGCAGGGGCGCAGAAATTCGCCCGCAAGATCCGGGACGTGGCCCGGGACCGCTTTGCCCCAGGCGTCAGCTTTGCTACGGTCGATTACAAAGCTGGAGCCGAGCCGTACTTTGCCACCATCGCCTCGTTGACGCTGGATGCCCGCAAGCCGCGGGGTGATCCCGCCAACTACAGGCGCGTCGAACAGGTCGGCAAGGCCCTCAACGCCAAGAGACTAGCGCTGCTGGGAGTTAGCGCGTCCAGCTCGAGCTAAAACGGAGGTAAGTTATGGCTAAGTATAGATGGGCGGAATTACTGGCGGCTGAGGACCTGGGAGCCTCCGGGACCAAGGTAATCGATATCAAGGTGACGAAGCCGATCAGCCAGATCGATATCAAGTTCACCGTTACCAAGGCGGGGGACGGCATGTCGGCCGGCGTCCCGGCCAATATCACCAAGATTGAGATTGTCGACGGCTCCACGCGCCTCGTGTCCCTCAGCGGATACGAGCTGCAGGCCCTTGACTACTACAACCACCCGGGCAAGCAGTTCGAACACGGCCAGGAGCTTACTGCCAATTCGGAAGAGGGGCATTTCGTTATCGATTTCGGCCGCTGGCTCTGGGACGAGGCCCTTGCCTTCGACCCGTCGCGGTTTGTCAATCCCCAGCTGCGCATAACCTGGGACGAGGACGTCACCGATACATCGGCCACGGCCAACGAGTGCGAGGTATGGGCGGCCATATTCGACGAGAAGGAAATTAGCCCGATAGGGTTCCTCTCGGCGATCGAGGAGTATGATTACACCTGCGGCGCTGCTAACAGCTACGAGACGATCAAACTCCCCGACGATATGGTGGTCCGCCAGATGCTTGTCAGGGCCTATCAGGACGGCTACGAGCCCTGGTATCAGATCGACGAGGCACGCCTCGACGAGAACAACATGGAGAGGATCATCTTCGAGTACACCAACCTCGAGAACTACTACCGGCGCATGAAGGGAATGTGGCCGCGGATCGAGGTCTACGGCGTCTGGAATATCACCGACTCGGAGAGGACTTTCTACGTCCCGTGTACTGACTACTGGGCCCAGGTCCTTTTGGTCGGCCACGGCACGGCGGGCAACCTGACGGTGACCACCGATGACCTGCGGGGAGGCAAGATCGGCGTCACTTCCTCGGCAACCGGCGAATTTACGGCCCACAGCATCGGATATCTGCCCTGGCATTGCTACCAGTTTCCGTTCGGCAAGAAGGACGATATCGAGGACTGGTGGGACCCGAAGGACCGCAACCCCAGGCTGAGGCTGAGGGCGTCAACCGGCGCCACGAGCGGGACCGGCGAGGTCGTCCTGGAGAAGCTCTACCGCTACTAGGCCCGCGAAGTTAAATAACGAGGTACTGAGAGGCAGGAGACTGGCTCGTAAGAGTTTGGTGAATTGACACCCCCGGGAACAGTCCTGCCTCTCTTTACTCAGGAGGCAGATATGGCGATTAAGGATGCCCTGCGGCTCCGCTATGTCGAGATACTCCCCAGCGCCGCGCTGGACACTGTGAAAAGTGTCCGTGTGGAGAGGGGGGAGATTTGGGTTGTCGAACACATCGCCTGGGAGATAGATAAGGCGACCTCGGGAGGTAATACCCGCTGCCGGCTCTATATCGAGGGGCACGGTTACAAGCATGATATTGCCGAGCAAGACGCCCCCGCGGCCGATACCCTCTATACCTGGAGCAAGGATGAGCACCTGTTTCCCGGCGAGCGCCTTTGCCTGGACGTCGACCAGGCCCAGGCGTCAACTACTGTAAACCTGGAGATCAGCGGTTATAAGGAGTTTATAGAGTAATGGCCGAAAGCTCAAAGAAAATCACCGTTTACCAGGTTAAACTCGAAGGGACTCACGAGACCGAGGCGACCAGCACCCAGGACGCCATCGATAAGACAGTGGCCTACTTTGCGGAGAACCTAAACGAGCTGACCTATACAGTCAGCGAGCGCCAGGTGTGGGTCACAGTCGAGGAGGAATAGCTATGACTCCAGAAATGGGCGGTTACACTCCAGCAGACCATAAGACTAGGCATCAAGATGGCGGTAGAGATGAGATTAGTATCGCCAATTTAGCAGGTACACCAACAGAGCTAGCTACTCATAAGGCTGATATAGATGCTCACATGGTAGATTGGTATCAAACGTTATTGGTTGGTAACTATATTATCCCTGTTCCATTAGGCATATCGTTACAAACACACCAACTTGTTGCAGACAGGCTTTATGCCACACCTTTTATTGTCGCACGCAATATAACAGTAGATAGGATAGCTGTTTATTGCACAGCTCTGGCAGCAGCAGCTGGCAAGATATTGAGATTAGGCATTTATAACGATACAGGAGCTTGTTATCCTGATGCCTTACAAGTGGATGCTGGCACAGTAGCGGTTGGAAGTGGTGATGCAACAGGATTATTAGCTATTACTATTGACACAACATTAACAAAAGGTCTGCATTGGTTAATCTTCGTCTCTGATGGAGACCCGACTTTTAGGGCACATCGCTCAGTTTGGTCTCCTCTAGGATTTCCCGCCGCTGAATTTCGCCCAGATACCCGTATACTAAAGCATTATTACATAGCTAGTATTGGAGCGGGTGCTTTATCTGCTACTTTCCCCGATGGAGCTAGTACTACTTATGTAGATACAACCACAGTTTGCTGTCGCTTAGCCAGCCTATCTTGATTAGGAGGATAAAATGCCAGAGACAAGATATAACACAGAATACCATTACCCAAAGGATTTACCAGCCTCGAAAAGGACAGTAGCAAACGCTAAGAAAAACGGCTTGATAGTCAAGATACCCTACGAAGTCTCGGATGAGGAATTGGATGCCGAGTTAGAGGAACGAGCCAGGGAAGAAGCTATCAAGGAGATTACCAGGGAAAAACTGGCTGAGCTTAAGGTCCGCTAGAATTTTAGAATAGGCTTCTAATAATGTTATTTCAAGCATCGATAACGATACCGGCCAGCACCACGCAGAGCGACCCGACTACTCAGACGCTCAAGATAGCTCATGGCATCATTACCAAATTCATGGTCCGGCCCAGGCCCGGACATTCCGCCGTGGCCCACCTGGTAATCCGGCACCATGAACATCAGATAGTCCCGTCGACGGAAAACATGGACTGCCACGGCGACTTCTGGCCAATCGACTGGGAGGACTACTACGAGAGCTATCAGCCACCGTACGAGCTGAAGCTGATCGGCTGGAACGACAGCACGTCTTACGAGCATACCTTTGACGTCTACGTGGCCATTTTACCGCGCAAAGCTATCCTGGCATACCAGGTCGCCGACGCCATCAAGAGTATATTCAGCGTTCTATCCCCCAGGCGGATATTCAGCAGCAGGGAGTAGGTAATGAGCGATTACCCGGACTTCGAGGGGAATAAGTCAAAGCTATTTACAGTAGCCGATTGGAGCGCGGTCGAGGCTACGGATAAGAACCTGGAAGGCTCGAATACGTTTCTCGCTGCCGGTCGAAGTATAGTCATCGACTATGTAATACCTTCCGGCAGCACATTTTATATCTGCCAGTGGGGGTTTGAGATTGAGAAGGACACCTTCGTCATCGGCGAATTGACCTCATATGACGGGGCAACCTCAACCTACTTGGGCGTAAATGGTGGTAAACCCGGCAATGCTCTATCGCTAAGCAAACCAGTAGCGATTACCGGCGGTGACCATTGCCGATTACTCCTCTCTGTCGGTGCTGCCGGTACGGGACGAGGCTTTATCGGAGGGTATCTGATTTGAACGCTAAAGCTATGGAGAAGCTGACGACGGGCAACTTTAACAATATGAGCCAGGACTGGCAGCCGGACGGCTCGGTTATCATCACGTTATCGAAGCGGGGCGAGGGCAAGGTATATAAACTGCACGTCCACGACCTCTACGGAGAGCACGAGCAGGTGTTGTCGGAGGAAGTCATTGAGGTATAGATGCAGCCGGTATTCTATGATGACCTGGAGCCGTATAGAGAGGCTAGAATGAGCAACAAGCGCAAAGGGCCTAACCTTTACGAGTGGCTCTATACCAAGATAGGAGGCAGGCCCTGGACCTACATCTGGCGGGATATCTACCACGAGGCCGAATGGCTGATGCAGGGGTTATGGTTTGCCGCCGGCGTAGCCGTAGGATTGTTTTTTGGCTGGAAGGTCGCACTAATCGCCTGGGGAGTTTACACCCTGGGATATATCAACGGTCATTTCCACTGGGGGACCAGGTGGATCAAGGGCGAAAGGTAGGTGAGCAATGGACGGAACACTGATTGGCGCCATCATCGGCGGAAGCGTTTTAGCGATTGTCAATATCGCCGCCATTGCCTACTCATACGGCAAGCTAACCTCGAAAGTGGAAGCTCTCTGTAATAGGATAGAGCGGCTGGAGAGGGTACATAACAACCTGAAGGAGGGCACGTAGATGGCAGCTGAGTATAAGGTCCTGCGGATCGACGAGCTGACCCGGGTCAGCGATACCAGAGGGATAGAGCACTATTACCGGCACCGGATCAAAACCAAGGGGGGAGTGGTCCTGACTGTCGATATCGACGAGGAAAACTTTACCCCGGAGAAAGCAGCGCCGATCCTCTTAGAACGAGCTCAAAACGCCGACAAAGTCAAGTCGTTATGAGGTAATAATGAGGTTCCTGGACTGGATTATAGAGGAGCTCTGGGACGCTGCCGACTGGTTCCACGAGGCATACGAGGAAGTCAAAGACTGGGTGTCCCCCTTTGATCTCCTCCAATACCCCCTATACGGCCTCTACGGCGTCTTTTTGTGGCTGGCCGAGGACTTCGAGGACTTCAACGAGTGGGTCGACGACGTCGCCTATCAACTCGGCCGGTTCTTTACCGAGCTGGACCTGGAGAAGTGGTTTAGCGACTGGGCCGAGAAGATCCTCGACGCCTGGTACTGGTTTTTGGGCCGCTGGGACTGGTTCCTGGAGGCTGTCGGCGACTGGTGGGCGACGATCTGGCCGTATGTCGAGGGGTATGTCAATAGCGCCGTCGAAGGGCTCGACGAGCTGAAAGCGGCCTGGGGCAGCTTCTGGCACACGACCTGGCCGGAGTGGACCAGCTGGGTCGAGGACCTGCAGGCCGCCTGGGACCACTTCTGGGAAGTCACCTTCCCGAACCTGATTAACTGGGACGAGCTGGGTACCTGGTGGCAGGGCCGGCTCCAGGATATCGATACCCTGGTGAACGATAAAATACGGACCTGGTTCCCGTTCTACGACGACCTAGTGGAGCTATGGGGAGATATCCGGGAGTTTTTTACCGACCCGCTAAAATGGGTCTACGATAGGCTGGACGAGTTCTTTGAGAGGTTTTGGTGAGGTTATGGGCATATCTGATCGGATCAATGGCTGGGTAGACAACAGGCGGGACGCCTGGGGCGACGCCCTGGGTAACTTCCTCCTGGGGACCATCAGCAAGGGCGTGACCAAGTTCACCGAGGACCTGGAGCCGGGAATTATTGACCAGGTCAAAGAGAGTGTCCAGCAAGTGATCGACAACCCGGCTACTCCCCCGGAGACAAAGCGTATGCTCGAGAAGTCGATCCAGGAAGGCAATATATTCCACGTCGTCATGGGTTGGGTCCTGACAGTCCTTGGATTACTCCCGGCATTATTCGGCCTGGGGCGCCCGCTGGGGAACGTGTTTAACCATGCCCAGGAGCTCAATATGAGGTCTCAGATCCTCACCCTGGAGCAAGTAATAGCGATATGGCTCCGGGATAAGCCCAACAATGAGAAGTGGTTTGAGGACCTGAAATACTTCGGGTTTGACGACGAGAGGATAGAGGTCATCAAGGAGCTGGGTAAGATCCTGCCGCCGTTAGCCGATATGGTCCGCTTTGCCGACTTCTCGGCCTTCGACCCCGAGGTGATAGAGAAGTGGCGGGAATTTTACGACGCCCCGGACTGGATCAGTCAGCCTATGTCGCTTCTCGGCATTACCAACGAGGAGCCCCGGGACTGGGCTAATAAATACTGGTTTAGCCACTTTGTCCAGCCCGGCCGGTTCGAGCTGGGGGAAATGTACCGGCGCGGCCTGCTGGGTAAACCCCTGGTTGGCCAGGACGAGGTCGGCGGCGGCTCGACAGAGGGCGAGGCTGAGGACACAATCAAGCTGGCCTACAAGACAATGGGCTACAGCTCTTTCTGGCAGGACCGCTTACTCGAGCTGGTCCGCGAAGTGCCTACCCGGGTTGACGTCCGCCGCTGGTGGGACATGCGGACGATAGACGAGGCGGAGCTGCGGTCGATATACCAGCGGCAGGGCTATTTCGGCAAGGACCTCGAGAACTACATCACCTGGACCAAGGTATATACTGACTTCCCGGTATTACTCGCCAGATGGAAAAATGGCTGGATTACCGAGGACGAGATCAGAGCTCGGGTGCTGGAGCTGGGTATGCCGGCAGAGAGGGTCGAGCACATGATCCAGGAGAAGATCAGGCCGGAAGTGCAGAAAGACGTCGCCGAGGCCCTGGAGCTCACCAAGACCGAGACATACAAGGGTATACTCGCCGGCAAGATTACCCGGGACGAGGGCGTCGAGATCATAATGCGCCTGGGTAAGAACAGGACAACGGCCGAGTTCCTGGTCGACCTCAATACCGAGGTCATGGCCGGATCCCCGCAAAACTATATCGAGTTTATGGACCTGGCCGAGAAGTATCGTAGTGCCGCAGGCAGGGAGGCAAGGATAGTGCCGGAGAAACTAAAGGCTGCCGCCGCCGAGGTGGTAAAGCTCACCAGGGACGTCGAGGCGCTGCAGGAGGCTCTCAAAGAGGAGGAGAAGGGCCTCATCAACATCGAGGAGCTGCCGGAAGAAGCAACCAAGCGCCGCGACGAGATCCGGGTAAGTCTACACCGGGCGGAAGCAGAGCTGCAACGGGCGCAGACCGACTATAACGCGCTGCTGGCGGAATGGCGTCACAGCGAAGAGTAGCAGGACCCGGAGCTTAACCCCTTACCAGACCGCACCAGGTCGATTTTTAGGCCCCTTATACAGGTTTTGAGGGGTAAACATCATTGGCCAATGCGCTGAATTCTGGAGGAAAAACGACCTAACCCCCCAAAAATCGGCCTGACAGCCCCAAAATATTAGTTTCCATAAGCAAGATAGTACGATTTTCCCACGCCAGTTACTTTGTAAACACTTGACACACTATTTACGCTTTGGTATACTGCAGGTAATATTGTGTGGTATGGTGGTGTATGGTGAAAAACTTTGGTATCGGACTAGCCCTGGGACTAATAGGGGTCATCATAATCGTTGGCGTATATCTGCTCAGCGGGTTTGGTGAGGCAATGATCGACAGGCCAATGCCATTCTATAGCGCCGTCATTCACTTCGGCCAGGTTGTTGCTATCGGTGGCGTGGTCACCTTTTGGATTATTTTGCCCATCGTCAAACGAGTCAAGCGACACAGGGAATAAATAACCCGCTAGGAGCCTCTCTCGACATAACATATAGAGGCTCCCGGCTGAAAGTGAGTAGGCATGGGAGAAGCAGCCGCTATTTTAGTTTACCTCACCATTAACATCCATCTGCCGGGTTTTCAGCCGGCGAGCTCCCCTAATTTTTCCTCAATTCCTGATGACCTCAGGTCTTTTCTATGGGCAAAGAAGGGGCGGGATCCCCTTGATGTCGAGTCCCTCATCCGCCAGGCCCGGAAGGTGCTCAAGAGGCTCCAGGCCCGACGTAATGGCCACGGGGAAACTCACCATCGAAAGAGGAGGGTAAAATGACCACCGCGATAAACAAGCTTTGCGCCCAGTGTATCCACGACTGCAAGCAGCCCACCAGCGTCACCTTGATCAACTGCCCGAAGTTCGTCGGCCGTGCAACCGTGCAGCCTCAACCCGGCAAAGCCAGGAGACGGCGCAGGATCAAAATCTAGAGGGGTGAAAAGAGTAGTCCAATGGCATAGGAGGTTTGAAAACATGGGTAAGACGATAAGGGTAACAGACAACGTTTACCGGGAGCTCCAGGAGATACAGGCCCCCAGGGAGACATACAGCGAGGTTATCGAGCGGCTCCTTTCCACCATCCGCCCGCTGCGGGAGATGTCCACGATCCTGGGGCCGAGTCACTACCTCAAAGAGAGGCCGAAAGAGGAGGTGAGCTGACATGAAATGTCCTCACCACAAGACAGAAACCCTGCACAAATCACCCTGGACACCACCAGACGGGATAGACCCGCGAATGGTCAAGCTCGTTTGCTCGCAGTGTAGCGATTACTGGTACAAAGCGCCTAAGTTCAAACTGAGTCGCACCTATGACACGCAAAGAGCTAACTGATGAGGAGATAGCCCGGAAGTGCCCGGGCTGCCGGTATTCCAGGTTTATCGCCGGCGTATTCGTCTGCCAGCTGCGGACCTGCAAGTACCGGGTGACCAGGCCGACCCGGGTATCGAGAAAATCACACGAGGGAGGGAAATTATGAAGTGTCCATTATTCTACGCCGGTTTATTTGCGCATGGTGGTATGTGGGAAGTTCGAGCTGGAGACTGCCTCTTTGAGGGTTGTGCCTGGTATATCAAAGACTGCGGCCGGTGCGCTATTCTGGAGCTCGCCCTAACGCATAACCTCGTCATTGATGCCCTGGACGATATTAGAGACAAAATGCCCCACGAAAAGCAATTCAGGAGGTAAGCTATGAGTAACAACGCCGGACCCATGGACCCGACGCCCCGGGGTCAATGCCCGTTCCTCAACTCCCAGTGTATCGGCGAGGACTGCGAGCTATGGGTGAGGCTGCCGGTGACGCAGCCGTCGCCGCTGACCGGGATAAACCGGTCCGCCATGATGAGCGGCTGCATATTCAGCCACTTACTCCAGGCAACGGTAATGCTGGGGAGGGCAATTCAAGCGCAGAGGAGGCAGCCATGATAAAAGGTGACTACGACAAGCTGGTCAATCTGGCAAAGTACAACGTCTGTGCCGATCACAAGTCGCCCCTCGAGGTCGCCTGGTATGGCCGGGACAAGTGCTACGTCCTGCGCTGCGGCGAGGACCACTACCCGGACGCCATCACCAAGCAGCTCTCGCTCACCCACGAGTACAAGTGGGGCGCCGATATCCCGGAGCCGATAAAGTCCAATATCGAGAAATCTATACGGAGGAGAAAAATGCAGCAGAACAGAGAAACATCCACCAGAGAGCTGGAGGGCATACCCAACCGCGATCTGGCCACCGGCGAACTCATCGCCCCGGACCAGGTGAGGGCGCTCATGGACTATGCCTTCAAGTATCACCTGGACCCGTTCCGCGGCCACCTGGTCCTGATGTACGGCAAGCCCTACATCACCATCGACGGCTATCTATTCTACGCCAGGATGATGGGGAGACCCTACAGCCTATCATCGAGGCCGCTAACGAGCGTCGAGGAGAAGCAGTACAAGGTAGGAAAAACCGACCACGCCTGGGTCGCCGAGCTCCGCTTTCCGGACAGCGGCACCACGTTTACCGGCCTGGGGATAGTGACCTACGAGGAAATGACGGCCAAGAGCCCCAGCAAGCCGGATAAACTGAGGTCCCCGGTGGTTGCAGCTCACCCCTGGCAATTAGCACAAAAACGGGCGGAATGGCAGGCGCTCAGAAAAGCCTTCCCGGTCGGCGAGTCCCCCTCTCCCTCAGACTCCCTCTCCCCCAAAGAAGAAGAATAAGATATAGATAAAGATATAGAGGGAGAGAAAATATTGTAACTAATTTTGTAACTTTATCAGTAACTAATTAGTAACTTAGGGAGTAACTTCAAGAAAGGGGGGAATATGGCACATTCAGTATGGCGCCGGGCCTGGGTCAAGATGTGGCTCAACGAGTGCCTCGAGGGGACCATCAGATTTGATTTTACGCCGGCGGAGCGGGGCGTCTGGTACGACCTGATTTTACTCGCCGGCCGCGGCCGCGTTCCGGGGACGATATCGGCCAACGAGACAACGCCCTATCCGCATAGCTACCTCGCTGGCCTTCTCAATATCCCCCTCGAGCTGTTTGAGGGGACGCTGGAGAAGTGCAAGTCGTCGGGCCGGATCCAGGAGAGTCCCCAGGGGATCCACTTACTAAACTGGGAGCACTACCAGTCGGAATACCAGCGCCAAAAGCCCTACCGGCAGGGTAAGCAGGCCGAGCAGAGCGATGACCCGAACAAATACGTCAAGGGTAAATACGGACACATGGTAAGGAGGTAAACCATGACGATTGACGAGGCTATTGCAACACTGACTAGCTTTATATCCTGGTTTGGATTAGACTTTGCAGACAGGGACTTAAAGGCTATCAAGCTCGCCATCGAGGCCTTGAAACGTATCAAAGACGGCAGGAAACGAGGCTATGACTTCTTTGGACATTTACTACCAGGCGAGACTACAGAAAAAGAGAGGAGCTAAAATGAAGCTACGCAAAGTAAATCCCCACAATATCAAGGTTCCCGAGGTCCGGGTCCGGGCCCAGTTTGACGAGGACCTCTACCGGCAGTTTCAGGAGTCGATAAAGGCGGTCGGGGCAATCTCCCCGCCGGTGGTGTACGAGGTCGGTGAGGAGCTGGTCCTGTGCGACGGTGCCCACCGCGTCGAGGAGGCGATATCGAACGGGGACCAGACGATCGACGTCGTAGTGATCCCGGGGGACATGATCGATGTCCTGACAAAAAACATATTCCTGGACCACCTCCGCGGCAAAACCCCGGTCAGCCAGATGGTGAAGGTGATTGGAGCTCTC
>Ga0180434_10006807_pt1 | contig 13049 bp, 12 predicted proteins | sample SS_ome_7_FD_132453 | JGI IMG/M metagenome (GOLD analysis project Ga0180434, IMG submission 132453) | Hypersaline lake sediment archaeal communities from the Salton Sea, California, USA - SS_1_D_2 metaG | ecosystem: Environmental > Aquatic > Non-marine Saline and Alkaline > Hypersaline >... | reverse complement strand
TGATCGGTGCCTGGGAAGGTGGTGATGCGGCGGGATTCGTCCCGCTCCAGATCGTAGATCCAGATATCCTGTGCCCGGCCTCCTTGGGTCCGCTTCCAGGTTCTGAATTCACGGCAGATCGGGGTGTACACGATCTTCTTCCCGCAGGGGGAGAACGTGCCGAATCCGGCTTCCGGAATCTGCAGCGGCGTTTCCAGGCCGTCTTCGATATCGACCAGATAGTACTTTCCCATTCGTTCTCCGAATGGCGTGCGGTTGGCACGGATCAGGATTTTGCGACTGTCCGGCGTCCAATCCATGACGATATGATCGAAACCGCCCCGCGGAGGCATGATGCCGACGTCGTTGTAATAGGTCAACTGCCGCGGGACACCTCCTTCGGCCGGCATGACGTAGATCTGACGGGAGCCGGAATACTCCCCCGAGAATGCGATCCATTTCCCGTCGGGAGAGATCCTGGGATAGATTTCCAGACCTTCGTGGGATGTGAGGCGTCGGGCCTGGCCTCCCACTGCCGTCACCGACCAGATATCACCGGCGTAGACGAACACGACGAGATCTCGGTTGGTGTCCGGCATGCGTAGAAGACGGACGTCTTCTGCGCCGTGAACGGAGGTCAAAAAGAAGAGTAAGAATACCGCAACCGTCAGAATCTTTTTCATGGCCTTCCTCCTGTCTCTGATGCGTGTTCCGATCGGGTCCGCATCCAGTCTACATGATACGCTTCGGTTCCGAGAAGGTTTTACAATCCTTCTTAACCTCGGGTGTGGGGCTCGCTGTCGGCGCGTCCGAGAAAGGTGCCCAGAAATGACAGAACACAGCAGACCACCCAGAAGTAGAGGATGACCACGGCCGCGTTGAGGGTGGGTGAGGAAATGGCCAGGCCGGCGCCGGCCGAGACATCCCGCCAGTTCGCGGTGTCGAAGTGCAGCAAGGCAAGCTGGGCGAAGCTGATCGCCGCCACGTAGGCGGAACTGAAGAGCAGGGCACTGACGGGCCGACTCCTGCCGCCGATATTGCGGGTGAGCAGACCACCGAGGATGGGTCCGAGCGGCAGCGTGAATGCCGGCAGGATGGTGGCCAGTGTCCAAGGGCCGACATTGAGCCAGGCTGTGTGCAGGTGCAGGAGGGGAAAGAGCACGGCTTGACTGCGGACGAGGTGCAATAGATCAGGACTGGCGGGTCTCATGTGGAGCCAAGCCCCAGCGAGCAGTCCGGAGAAGGAAAACAGGAAGGCCACGGCCACCCCCAGCAGACATCCCAGGAGCAGGGTGAAACCATTCGGCCTCTGGGCGGTGGAAGCATCGGCGGCGAACCAGGGCGAGGCGGGGGGAGGCACCGGCGGGGCGTCGGGGAGCCTTGCCACCGTGTGTATCCCGGCCACCGGTTCCCGGGATTGAGAAGACAGCTCCGTACGGGGCGCGTCGGTCGGATCTATGAAGATGAACTCGAAGACGTCGAGTCTGATCCTGTCTTGGCTCCTCAGGGAAGCCTTTTCGATCCGCTGTCCGTTGAGGTAGGTCCCGTTGGTCGAGTGCAGGTCATTGATTTCGAACCTTCCGTTTTCATCCCGCCGGATTTCCGCATGCTTCGCCGATACGGTGCTCTCCTTCATCACCAAATCACAGCCGGGGGACCGGCCGATGACAAAGACATCCCTGCGGATGGGGAAGTGCACCTCCCGGTAAGGATCTCCGGTGCCCGCCAGATGGGGTTGGTCTGGACCGGTACTGTCCATGGTGATCTCCTGACCTGTCCATTCGATTATAGATGAGGGGAACGGGATTGTCAAAATGGGATCGTCTCGAGGTTCGACCGGACCCGCCGGATGGAATTCGGGCGTGAAAGGCGTGGATGGTTGACAGGGGGGCATGGATGGCTGCATACTATTAGGTGGACACCCCTGGGATGCTACCGCGCCTCGCGTCATACTTCCCGGCGGATGGAAGAGGGTTCAAACATGGTGACCAGAGAACAGATTATTGCTGAGATCAAACGGGTGGCGGAACTTCTCGAGAAGGACACGTTGCGGTTGAAGGAGTTCGAACTCAATTCCACCATCCCCACAACGACACTGAGGTACTTCCTGGGTTCCTGGGAAAACGCCTTGAAGGAAGCCGGACTGAAGAGCGATGATGCGGACGAGACCTCCCGTGACAAAGAGGATGTGGACAAACGGACACTCATGGAAGAACTGTTGCGTCTGTTTGAAACCACGGGGCAGGAACCGACACCGGCCCTGTGCCGGGATAAGGGTCGCTACGAGGAACGACTGTACAAGAAATTCTGGAAAAACCTGCATGAGGCTTTCGGGGAGGCAAAACTCGTTTTCCCCGATCGGTTCCGTCCGATCCGCCGAGTCGAGGTTGTTGCCCCGGGTGAGGTGGAGGATGGCACGGTGGCGGGTGGTTCCTCGGAAGAGGCCGAAGAGAAGAACGGCACGGGTCGGGGCGAAACCGATCGTCCGCCTATCAGGTTCATCCCACAGACCATTCGACCCAGGGAAGAGAAACAGCCGCAACGACCCACCGGAGATCCGTTCGAGTTTCGCGGGCTCAAGTTTGCTCCCGTCGACCCGAAGGGGGTGATGCTGCTCTTCGGAATGGTGGCCCTGGAACTCGGGTTCATCATCGAATCCCTTTATTCGGACCGACCTGAGGCCGTGGGCAGGCGCTGTCTCAATGTGGAGGACGACCTATGGGAGGCGGTGGACATCCATTTCACCTTCCTCAGCTCGGAGCTGGGCGAAACCGAAGGTTTGAATCCACATCACTGCCTGATCGTTTGTTGGCGGCACGACCTGGAAGGATGTCCGTTTGAGGTGCTCGAGCTCCGGGAAGTGATCTCGCGCATATAGGACCATTCCCGGACGTTCAGCCAGTCGATAGAAACCGTTTGATTTTCGCCCGGACGATTTACAGCCGCTGAAAAATGGTTTAAAATATGGCACTGTATTCAATGGCTGCGAAAAGCATACACGGCGTTTTGTCTACCGGGGGGTATCGTTCGACATGAGAATCATTCCGGTGGCCTCCGGCAAGGGGGGGGTGGGCAAGACCACTTTTGCCCTGAACCTGGCCCTGAATCTCTCCCGAACCCACCGCACCGTCCTGCTCGATCTGGACGCCGGGACGTCCAGTGTCCGGAATTTTATTCGGCTCAACATCGAACGAGACCTCTACCATTTCCTCAAGAAGGATTGCGCTCTGAGCCAATGCATGGTTTCCCTGGGCCGGGATTTGGATCCGGAAGGGCTTTTCCGGAATTTCACGCTCATCGCCTCTCCCCGCTATTACATCCACGATATCGTCAACATGGATCCGTTTTTCAAAAAGAAGTTGATCCAAGGCATCAACACACTGGGTGTCGACTATGTGATCCTGGATATCAAGGCGGGACTGGATGCGGGTGTTCTCGATTTCCTGCCCGTGGACAACTCCGGCATCCTCTTGTTCACGCCACAGGTCGGGGCAGCCACCTTCAGTGCGGCCGAAATGGCCCGTGCGGTATTGCTGCGTGCCTGCCGCATATTGCTCGGTGCACCTGCACTCTCCATCTCGGCCCAGACGAAAATGACCGAGGCGGATCTGCAGAAAATCCGGCTGCTGATGAATCAGCTGGCAGACGGTTACAACCAGAGGGTTAAAAATTTCGATGAGTTTTTCCTGCAGATCGACGATGCCTTCTTGAACATCCCTCTGATCCGGAACCTGCGGCGCTTCGTATCGCGGTACCAGGTTTATTTCGTTCTCAATCAATTCAACGGCGTGAATGAGTCCGTGGAAAACGTCATCGCTCCATTTATCGAACAGATACACCGTATGGTGTCCGCCGATATCGTGATGACCAACCTGGGCTGGGTGGTGTTCGATGAGGAGATCCGTTCCAGTTCGGAACACGGCTTGCCGTACTTGCTGCGTCGTCATTACAGCGTTAAGAAGAAAAGGGAGGAGCAGGAGGCCTGGGATATGCAGCTGCGGGAGATGATGGGCATGAGGCCGCGAGAAAAGACGAAAATCCGGAGCGGCGGTATCGAGAACGAGATCGGGCGCCAGCTCGATCTGCTCAACCGGATGTACGCCAGGGGGGCCAGCCGGAACCCGGAGGCCAATTTCGAATTCATCGGCGAGCGCCTCAAGGGCCTCGGACAAAGCTCCATCCATCGCTGTGGTATGCCGCGAATCCCGCTGGATGGAGATATCTTGGAAACGTTCTACGGCGGATCCTGAAAGGTGTTGCGGCGGATTTACGTCTCGTCCAGAAGTTCTCTGATGGCGTCCCGGAGCCTTTCTCCACGCAGGCCGAAATAGCGCAGTACACCCTGGCGGTCCACCAGCCAGTACGAGGGGATCGAATTGACGCCGTACAGGTGGCGGGTGTCATCCCCCCACCCCTTCCCGGAGAAGGCGATGGGCCAGGCCAGATTTTCCTTCTCGAGATAGCTTTTGAGAGCCTCTTCCTTCTGGTCGAGGCTGATGCCGATGATCTCGAATCCCCGGCCTTTGTATTCCTTATAGTAGGATTTCAGGTTGGGAATCTCGGCCCGGCAGGGGCCGCACCAGGTGGCCCAGAAGTCGATCAGCACCACCTTACCGTCTTGTTCCGACAGGGTGAACCGTTCGCCGGACAGGGTGTCGAGACCGAAATCCTTCGCCGCAGCGCCGACACCGATTTTTTCTTTAATACGCGCCACGATGTCTTTCAGACGTGGATCGTCATGAATCGCCCGGTACTCCTCGTCCTCCAGAATTGCGAATGATATGAACCCGCGCTCCACCGCCCGGTTCAGCCAGGTGATCGCCGCGTCCCGATCCCCCTGCTTCAGGTAAAGTTCCATGATTTCAAAGCTGTCCCAGGGAGATTTTTTCTCTGACAACGCCTCCTTTTTCAGTGCGATCCGGAGGGCCTCGTCGTACTTTTCCATCTGCGTCAGGACGTACAGCTTGGCATCCAAGGTATTTCGGGTTTCACCCAGCCGGGCGATGACCTCGTCGGCCAGCTCCAGGGCCTTCTGGTGTTGATCCAGGTTCATCAGGCTGAAGAACTTCAACTGGATGAGGGTTTCATCCGTGGGGTTGTCTGCCAGGCCCTTGTCAGCGAGTTCCAGGACCTGGTCGTATGCTTTCTCTCCGTAGAATTTCTGGGCCTGGGCGATGAGGTCCGATTCTTCGGCGGTCGCGAAGAGAGCCAGGAAAAGAACGGTCAGAACGATCCATCCGCTATGTCTCATGCGTGATTCCTCCAAGTTGGATTGGGTTTGAAAACACAATGATATCCTAAATCAAATGAAATGGCAACCTCATTGGTTTTATTAACGGTTGCGGGCGCGGGAGGTCCTCCTTTCGCAGTGGCTGGGAAAACCGGTCTCGCATCCCGGGGGAACACGATGGTTGTTTTTTCCCGTCATATCATCTAGAATATGGCATAGGATCGGGGAACCTGTGATTTCCCGAGGAGGAGAGATCCCAATGACGGCATACGAAAATCAGAGTCAACTCATCGATATGATTCGGGAAATGAGAGGGCGGTTGAACCGTCCCGACATGGATTATTTCAACTTGCTGGGGCTGAATCGCACCGCGATCCTCAAGGACATCGAAGCGGCCTACCTCAGGGTTGCGGAGGCGCTGTCCCCCGAGCGGATCGAGGCGCTGGAGGATCCCGCGTTGCGTGGACAGGCGCAGGAAGTCAGGCGGGTCATCCAGCGGGCTTTCGAGGTCCTCAGCGACTACGGGAAGCGGGCCGAATATGAAAAACGGGGATTCCGGGAAGCATCGGCGGAAGATCAACCTGAAGAAGACCCCCTGGATGTGGCCAAGGCCTTGTACCGCAAGGCCAAGACCCTTTATTCTCGCCAGGATTACGCCACCGCCATCAAGGCGCTGGAGCAGGCCATTCAACTCGATCCCAAGAAGGCCGATCATTACTACCTTCTGGGGCTCTGTCAATCCAGGGTGTCGAGTCTTAAACGTGATGCAGAGAAGAATCTGCTGCGGGCCCTGGATATGGAACCCTGGAACGCCGAGCACCACGTGGCTCTGGGCATGCTCTTCTATTCTGAAAAGATGTTCGCCCGGGCCGAATCCTATTTTCGTCAGGCCTTGAGCAAGGAGCCTGGCCATTTGCTGGCTCGCAAGAAGCTGACCGAAATCGTGGGACCGGAGAAGACCGGGATGGATGCCGTGAAAGAGGGATTGCAGAAGGTTTTCCCGACCTTTTTTAAGAAGAAGAAATAGAGGGATGGCGGGTTGACCGCCATTCGGCCCTGTACTATAATTTGCACCCATGGAATCCGACGAACGTTTGCTGCCGGTCCGGCGAATAATCATTTATCCCCGCCAGCACCGGGCGGCGGCGAATTGGAAAAACGGCCATCACGCCGACCCATGATACGATGAATCTGCAACAGGAAATCAGGTCTCGCCTTCTCGATATTCTGAAAAACGAATTCACCCTGACCTCTGCGGACATCCAGTTTTCGATCCCCCCGGACCGCAAACTGGGTGATCTGTCGACCACCCTGCCCTTCGTTCTGGCCAAACGGCTGGGCGAAAAACCGTTTGCCATCGGGCAGAGGATCCGTGAGGCTGTCGCCGGCAAGTTCCATTTTTTCTCCGACATTCGCCTGGCCGGAGGCGGATTCCTCAACTTCTACTTCGACCGTGATTTCCTCTTTTCCCACCTCTGGTCCGGATCGGGCGTGAAGCCGCCGCCGACCGGTCAGAAAGTCATCGTGGAACATACGAGCATCAATCCCAACAAGGCGGCCCATATCGGGCACCTGCGCAATGCCTGCCTGGGGGATGCCCTGGCGCACACCCTGACCTATTTGGGGTACGACGTGGAGGTCCAGAACTACATCGACGATACCGGGATTCAGGTGGCCGACGTGGTCTGGGGACTGATTCATCATGAACGTCTGGGGCTGGACGAAGTCATCGGGATTGCGAAGAGGGAAAATCTGGCCAACTATCTTTGGGGGCTCTACGCCCGGGTTCATCGCATGATGGACGGTGCTTCCGCGGAAGTCAGCGAGCAGAGAAAACAGGTTCACAAGGATATCGAGAATAAGAACGGGACGGCCTACGCCGTGGGTGATTACGTCGCCCAAGAGGTGCTGCGCGACCACGTCCGCGTCATGAATGAAATTGGGGTTCGTTACGATCTCATGGTCCGCGAAAGCGATATCATCGCGCTCAATTTTTTTTCCCAAGCTGCCGATCTTATGAAACAAGAGGGCGTCATGTACCTGTCGTCTGATACGGAGAAGTCGGGATGCTGGGTGGTGAAATACCATCGCGAAGATATCGAAAAGATCATCGTGCGTTCGAACGACACCATCACCTATATCGGCAAGGATATCGCCTATACCCTCTGGAAGGTGGGACTGCTTCCCGGTGATTTCAGGTACCGGCCTTTTTTCAAGTACGGGGATGGCCGCGTGATCCACATGTCGGCCTCCGATGAGGGTGAGGATCTCGCCGGATTCGGCCGCGCCAGCCGGGTATACAACGTCATCGACACCCGGCAGTCCTACCTGCAGAACATCATCTCCCAGGTGTTGCATGCCCTGGCGGGTGAAGCGCACGGGGAGAGATTCATGCATTTCTCCTATGAGATGGTGGCCCTGACACCACGCTGTGTCAGGGAACTGGGCTTTGCTCTGTCTGAGGAGGACACCCAAAAGAGTTATGTGGAGGTGTCGGGCCGCAAGGGGATCGCAGTCAAGGCCGAGGACCTGATTCGCAAGCTGACCGAGAAATCTCTGGAAGAGGTCCGGTCGCGACATCCGGATCTGGAAATCGATGCGGCGCGCAAGATCGCCCGTGAAATCGCCGTGGGGGCGCTGCGCTACTTCATGGTGAAGTTCAACTCCAATTCGGTCATCGCCTTCGATTTCACCGATGCCCTGGCCTTTGAAGGGGATACCGGCCCCTACCTGCAATACACCCGGGTACGGTTGAACAGCATTCTGAACAAACTGGAGAGATCCTGGCGACAGATCGTCGACGCCGATGTCGTATTCAACGTGCTGGACGAGGATGAGGCAGCGGTTTTCTACGACATTCTCCTTCACCTGTTGAACATGGAGCCCCAGATTTCGTTTGCCATCGAGAGCCAGGAGCTGTCGGTCATCACCTCCTACATCTACGCCTTGTGTCAAAAATTTAATCACTACTACCACCTCTTCCCCATACTGGCGGAGAAGCGGTCCCCGGTGAAGAAAGCGCGTATCGCCCTGGTTCTCCTGGTCCGCGACAGGCTGGACACCCTTTTGGGATTGATGGGGATTCCCGTTCCGGAAAAGATGTAACCGCACGGTCTTACGCCGGAGTCTCGGGAACCTTTCCCCTCTCTACCACGTTATTATTTAACTCTGGGCGCGATGGCTCGGGAAGACCGGAAGCGCTGCGACTGCGGCTGGAAAAGGGAGGCATATACCAATGAAAAGTATCACAAGGTGGGCCCTGATGGCCCTTTTATCGGGACTCTTGGTTTCGGGATCCGCGTGCTACCTCGAGGGGGAGGGCATTGAGAAAAGATCACAGAAATCGTTCACCGTGACGGAGAACGGAACCCTTTTCCTCAAGACCGATATCGGTGCCATCGATGTCGAGATCGGATCCGACGACACGGTGGTGGTCGAGGTGTCCAGGAAGGCGAAAACCGCCAGCGAACGCCGGGCGGAGCGGATCATGAAGGATTTCACACTCGATTTCCGGCAGGACGGAAAGGATGTCCATGTGACCGCGGAATACCATCGCGGCCGCAGGTTGATGTCCTGGCTGGGGAATCGTCTGCACGTGCGCTTTACCGTTCGGGTTCCGCGGACCTACAATCTGGATCTGCGTACGTCGGGAGGTGGCATTGCGGTGGACGATCTCGAGGGCCGGATCAGCGCCAGGACGTCCGGTGGCGGCCTTCGGTTCGGAGCGGTCAAGGGACCGGTGGTCGCCCGAACGTCTGGCGGTACCATTCGCATGGAGGCGTGCGGCGGGATCGCCGAACTGAAGACATCCGGCGGCAGTATCACACTGGGGCGTGTGCACGGGGATGTGACCGCGAGCACCTCCGGCGGCAGCATCCGCATCGAAGAGATCATGGGCTCGATCGACGCGCACACCTCCGGCGGTTCCATCAAGGTCGCCATCTCCCGTCAGCCGGAGCGGAATTGCCGCCTGACCACCTCCGGAGGCACCATCACCGTGTCCCTCTTCGGCGGTGTGAAACTCAATCTGGACGCCAAAACCAGTGGCGGGCGGGTTCACACGGATTTCCCGGTCACGGTTCGCGGTGAAATCAGCCGCCGCATGCTGAAGGCGGAGCTGAACGGCGGCGGTCCCGAACTCTACCTGCGGACCTCCGGTGGTAGCATCCACATCCGCGAGCTTTAACCGTCGGCCTTCTCTCCCGGTCACCCGGTCATGGGAGGTGTTCTGAAATCCCGGTCTCGTTGATTTTCGCGGGAGGTCGTGCTATAAAGTGACGATGGTGGACCCGACGAAAAAGAGCAGTCCGCGGAGGACCAGGGTATCTGGATGAATGCGCGGTCGGAGCGGCGGTCCGAGGATTCGTCTCGACAACGGGGCCGCTGGGGGTGGGGGATTCGCGTGGTCTTCGGCCTGGTTCTTCTGGGCATTCTCCTGCTGACGGTCTATTTCGAAGGGGTACGGCGGTATCACAGAAGGGAACTGGCCGCGGCCCGGAAAGAATTCAGCCAGATCACGGACCGGGAATCACGAGCCGAGGCGACCAAGGCGCGCCGGGTCGAATTCTATCGCGAAGCGGCGTTTCTGAATCGCGCCCCCGTATCCATCTCCGCCGTGAACGGCTTCCTGTCCACCCTGAGCCGCGTATTGCCGGTGGAAGGATATCTGAGTGAACTGGCCACAGAATGGAACGGCCAGGGTGTCCTGTTCGTGGTGGAAGGCGGAATGGAGGGACGTTCGAGGCAGGATGCCCGGCAGCGGTTTTTGCGTTTATCGCGGATCCTCGGTCGGCTGGACAACGTGATGGACCTGGTGTCTGAGGAAGGGGCCTGGGTGAGCGACCACCGCCTGTTGTTTCGTCTTCGCGGTATCTGGGAGGCACGGTGAAGCGGGGATGGTTTCTACGGGGTTTGGTCAAGGGCGTCGCGGTCATCGTTCCGATCATCCTCTACCTCATGCTGTATCTGTTCCCCGCCGTCGTTGAGATCAACCGCAACAAGCGGGAGTGCGGGGATGTACGACGCCGGGTGAAGGCGCTCGAGACGACGTCCCGCACCCTGACACCTGCGGATGTCCGGGAAAAGGCGTTGTGGTCGAAGAATCGGAACCGGTTCCTAGAGAAAATGGTTCCGGACACGGTCGGAGCCGGTGGAGACGCCCTGGGCGCGTCATTGTGCGAGTGGATTCTGCCGCGGGCCGCCGGGAAACGGGTGGAGGCGTTCTTCCTGATCCGCGAGGGAACGAACCATCCCGCCTGTGAGAAGCAGGGAGGAGGCGATCTGTCACGGCTGGCGGAGATACCGCTGCCCGGGTATGGACCTCCGACGCCCGATTCACCCGGGGACGGTCTGGACGCGTTCCCCGTCTACCGTGAACATCTCAAACCGGTCTCCGTGCGTCTGGCTGCCGCGGGCCGCGTACGGGACGTCCTGGGTCTTTTGTCGGACCTGTCCGAGTTCGCATTTCATCTGGAGGTGCATGCCGTTCGAGCCTTCTCGGCCGAACCGCTGTCCCGGATCCTGGTGGTCCTGCGGGCCTATGCCCGCCGACCCGACTGGAAGGGAGAGATCGCTCGGGTGTCCGACGCGGCCGATCCCTTCGTCGATGAAAGCTCTCCTTTGCTGTTGCGGCCGGTGGTCCCTCCGCCCATTGTGGCCGACCAACCTGCTGGACTGGGATGGGGTCCAGATCTCTTGCGCGGATCAAAAGGGAGGCGATGAATGCGGCTGGTCGTTCAACGCGTGAGCCAAGCCAGGGTGGAGGTGAAGGGAGAGGTGGTGGGCGTCATCGACCACGGGCTCCTCGTCTTCGTCGGGATCGAAAGGGGAGATGGTGAAAGGGAGGCGGCGTTCATGGCCGACAAGGTGTTGAACCTGAGGATTTTTCCGGACGACTGCGGCAGGATGAACCGGTCCGTGCAGGACGCGAAAGGTGAAATCCTTTCGATCTCCCAGTTCACCCTCGCCTCCCATGTGCAGAAGGGTCGCAGACCCGATTTCAACAACGCCGAAGTTCCGGAACGGGCCGAGCGTCTGTACGAATTCTTGAACCGGCTGATGGCGGCGGCCGCCCCGGTGCAGACTGGTGTGTTCGGAGCCATGATGCAGATCCACGCCATCCATGACGGTCCGGTCACCCTGATCATCGAGAAGAAGTATGGAGAGGGCTGAGTCGGCCGGGCCGGTGGTCTTCGTGGATTCCGGGGGATCCATTGCCGTGTCCCATCTGCAATTCCTGAGCGACCATTTCCTCTCGCTGGGACTGGATTTCGACTGGATGTCCATTCGTTCAGAACGGACGGCGCCCCCGATCGAGGACGGATCCCTGGTGATCTCCTGCAACATGCGGGTGGACCGCTGGCTTGAACCGGTCAGAGATCGGGTATTCCAGGTTCAGCTGCCCCACAACCTGACCTCGCTCAAGGGTTCCAACCTGTCCGTGTCCAAGGCGGACCTGAACGTGCTTCCCGGGCTCCAGTTCCTGCAAAGCGGGGCCATCGATTCGGCCGACCCTCGTTTCGTCATCGGCGGGTACGCCAAGTGGGATGCCGTTTACCGCGAGCGGTTCCTCCAGTCCGAACGCCGCGGATACCTGTCACGGCGGTTGTCCATCGAGCCCGAGCCCCACTGGGTCGTGTTTTATCCCACCGGGCCCAATCGAGATTTTTCCTCCAATGTGCATCAGGCATGCCGGGTATATGAGAGACTGCAGGTGAAACTAGGGTCTCTGGAATTTTTCTTCTGCAACCACTCCCGAAACAACGATTTTGAAACGGTTCGGCGAGACCTGGACCGAATTGGCGAACTGGCCGCCCGGGACCGCCATGTCCATGTCGTGGACGGTGCCGATGCGTTGCCGTATATCTCGGCCTGCGACCTGTTCATCACGGATATCGCCAGCACGGTGATCACGGCGATCTCCATGGGCAAGCCGGTGCTGTTCATGGGGATCGATTGTTCGGGTCCCGGTGAAAACATGGTGGCGGATTTTCAGGTGGGGCCGTTCTGGCATGAGGTGGACGATCCGCTTTCGGTCGTGTCTCGGGGCGGACCCACCCCGGAGCAGCTGGAGCTGTTTCGGCGTTGCGTGGCATTCGACGATGATCGGAATTGCGAACGCATCACGGAGACGATTCTCCTTGGATATCGTCGCTGGCGGGACGACCGGGTTAAAGGGAGGCGGCGGGGATGAGGGTGAGTGATCGGAGCGCCCCGCTGAAGGAGACCATCTTCCGGTATTTCAGGTGGACGAAGAGATCGATCTGATCGTCGTAATGGGGACTCAGAAAGTGCCCGCTCTGGCCGGATGAGTGGATCATCAGGGAGCGTGAAAAGTCTGAAAAATCCAGAATCATGCGAAATGTGGAGAGATGACTGACACGGTAGGAATCGGGGGCGGAGAAACTGGCGGTGAGAATGCAGTCACGGCCTCCGGGCATGAAATATGGTCCGCGGTTGAGCCAGGGGCGGAACAGCCATGCGGAGCCCAGGGGGTGTTCGTAGTGGAGCGTGTGGCGGTTTTCCCAGTGGGCGTCCGTATCGGTCTGCCACCCCGGATTCTCGCGATGAACGGACGCGAGTGCGGATTCCACCACCTCGGCGAACGTCTCCCGTCCCGCGGTTCGGGGGTCGTCCAGCCATTCGGTGAGATCCTCTTCGGATCGGTTCCCGCGGGGATAATCCAGAATGCGATACACCCAGTACCGGGAGATGACGTCTCCCTGCCCGGCGTCGGATAGGTGGCGTGTGAAGATGGCCCGGGCCAGGTGGTGCTCGAAGCGGTAAAAGAGGTGGGGTTCGATCCCCGAGCGGGCCGTCATGTCCCAGCCTCGCAGCCGTC
>Ga0180434_10006806_pt1 | contig 13049 bp, 11 predicted proteins | sample SS_ome_7_FD_132453 | JGI IMG/M metagenome (GOLD analysis project Ga0180434, IMG submission 132453) | Hypersaline lake sediment archaeal communities from the Salton Sea, California, USA - SS_1_D_2 metaG | ecosystem: Environmental > Aquatic > Non-marine Saline and Alkaline > Hypersaline >... | reverse complement strand
CGCCTTCACCGTCACGGGCTGTCCCGCCTTCTGCAACGATGGCACCGTTGCCTTCAGCTGTAGCGATGTCTACGGCAATGACGGGGGGGACTGGGTCGGTTGCATCGCTGGGCAGGATACGATGGCGGACAACCTGACGCTCGATCCGCTCTTCTGTCGTGAGGAAGCCCCGGCCGTGCCGTACAGCCTGCGCGCCGATTCGCCCTGTGCCGCCGACAACAACCCCACCTGCGGTCGCATCGGCGCCTGGCCGGTAGGTTGCGCGGCGCCGGGAGCGGTTGCCGAGGAACCTGCCGCTCTGGAGCGGCGGCTGACCTGCATCCCTAATCCCTTCCGTGGCTCGTTGGCGATCGAGTTGATGCGCAGCGTAGATGCTGCGGAGCAAGCGCAGCTCGTGATCAGCGACGTCCTCGGACGCACTGTTTGCCGCCTGCCGCCCGCGACAACCGGCAGCCGGCTGCGTTGGGAGTGGGATGGCTGTGATGCGCACGGTATGCGCCTGCCGAGCGGTTGCTATCTGTGCCGCATCGCGACCAAGAGCGGGGTGGCGACCGAGCGCGTGCTCTTCTTGCCCTGACGCGCAGCTCCCCGCGCCGCCTGGGCGGCGCGGGGAGCCAATCGAGACAGCGGCCGCTTCAGCTTCGGCGGCCTTGGCATGGTGCCTGGCCCTAGCTCACGATGCCGAGCCAGTCGCGCAAGATGAAGACGAAGCGCCCGATCGCGAGCGAGACGCGCGCCATTACGGTGAACCCGAACGAGGCGCCGAAGCCGACCATGACGAAGATGATCCCGAGCTGGGCGCCGTACTTGACGACCCCCTTGTGTTCTTTCGAGAAGAAGAAGTAGGTGAGCGTACCGAGCACCCCGATCAGAATCACGATCGCGAAGATGCCATTGAGCATGCCTCCGCCGCCGGCGACGCTAAAGGCGTCTTGGGTGACAATCGTGGCGCGCATTTGCGGGAAGACACTGCCTTCCAGGTAGGCCGGCACCGAGCGGCCGACGTAGTACCCCATGAAGAGCCCGATCGGGATGCGCACCAGCCAGGCGTAGTTGGGAATGAAGCGCGCGAAATAGAAGCAGCCGATCAAGCCGGGAATGATAACCAGGAAGTTGGCGTCGGTCGCATAGGGGTTCCAGTGGCTGAGCTGCATGCCCTCGGTCGCCGACTCGCGGATCGCCGTCACGAAGGGATCGACCAGGATCGGCATGATGATCCGATGGAACATGAAGGTCAGCGTGAAGGCGTTGGCGACGCCCACGAAGAGATGCTCCCCGAACTTGTAGAACGGGTTGTCCCGATAGAGGAATGAGTAGATGCAGAAGGTGAGGATGACCCCGACCCACACCCACGGATCTGTACTCACGTTCATGACTGCCTCCGCGTGGCGAAGTAAGCGATGTTGCCGATGATGACGAGGACCATGATCAGGATATGAGCCGCCGATTGCGCCGCCATGCCCTCGGTTGCCTTGCGGCGGCCTCGCGTGTTGTAGGTCTTGTGGACGAGTTCTTCATACTCCGCAGCGCCCTTCATGCCCGCCATCATGCCCGAGAGCTGCCCACTGCCGCAGTACGGATAGAAATCGGGGGCGCAGACGGCGGTGCAGCCGGCGCCGACGGCGACGCCGTACTTGGTCTGCGCGAACTGGACATACCAGAGCGGTGCGGCAAGGCCGGTGATGGCGACAACGATCCCCACTTCGTCATAGTCTTCGATCCACTGCATCACCTCGAGCGAATCGGTGCGATTGCCGTAGTAGTCCTCGGGGTAGATGTTGCCGATCCCTTCGCCCATGCCGAGGATCGGCACGATCGGCGGCGGCTGCCAGCCGAGGAAAACGACGTCGCGCCCGTAGATGATGCTGTCCGCGTGCGATGTGGCGTGGCGATTGAACTCGACCATCACGCTGTCGATCGCCTGCGCCAGCAGCGGAGCGCCCTCGACGTAGAGCGCGTTGAGCAGCACCGGCACGCCCCGGGCGAAGCCGTGCCGCAAGAGCGCCATCGTCATCGGCTGGTTCTCCGGCTCGGTCTGAGGCGTGTAGTCGGTCGAGATCATCAGGCACTGCTCTTCGCCGTCGATGCTGTCGATCTTGTCGAAGAGGTCCTGCGTCACGCGCTGCACTCCCATCGGCATGTGGATCGGGAAGAGCAGCGGAATGATGATCGCCAGCGCCATCATCAAGAAGATGACGCGGCGATCAATGTGGATCAGGCGTTCCCACTTCATTACTTGCCCCCCCCCATCCAGCTGCGCTCGATCCCGGTCAGGATCTTCAGAAACGTCGCCAGGATCCCAAGCGTGATGCCAAGCTCGATGCCGCGCTTGGCGGCCGTGTTAGGGACCTCCATGATCCACTGGCTGACCTCGGGAATGCCGCTCCAGATCTGATGGCCGAGCGGCACCTGGCCGAGCATGACGACGAAGGCCGCCCCGAGCAGCAGCACGGCCAGCCAACTGCGCGCGCGGAAGGAGCGATAGGCGGCCGACGCCATGTAGAAGGCGAGCATCGAGAACATCGTCGCCCCGAGCGGAATCAACATCTGGAAGTAGATCGTGGTGATGTCGAATTGGAAGTTGCCGATGCGCGTCGGGAACCAGAGCTCGCCGGAGACGCCGCCGAAAAGGCCAATCACCGAGGCGGCGAAGAAGCTGATCAGCAGTGTGTAGGAGTGGCGCCAGCCGTCGCCCTTGTGCTGGATCTTGTTGACGTGGCGCAGGATCAGGTTCCCGAGTCCCAGGATCAGCGCGAAGGCGGAAATGATCCGCAGCAGCGTATCACGCAGATACTGGTTGAATCCCTCGGCGACCGGGTGGGGCAGGAAGCGGTCGGTGAGACCGAAGAACCCGGCGACGATCATCAGAATCAGTGGCAGTTTGTCTTTCATCCCCGCCTCCCGCTAGTAGCCGGCCGTCGACAGCAGCCAGCCCGCGTCCAAACCGGTGATCAGCGAGAAGATCGATCCGAGCGCGAGCAAGATCATGAAGAGCAGCTTGCCCATGTCCTGGCCCTTGAGCGCGCCGAGCATCAGCGGCTCGCGCGCGAGGTAGGCCGAGGCGGCATAGAGCTCCTCGCCCATCAGCGTGTAGTCGCACGCGACGACGAAGAAGGGCAGCTGCGGCACCTGGTCGGTGCCGGAGATCTGAATCGCGCCGGTCGAGGCGCCGACCTCGGCCAGAATCAGCGACTCGGCATGAAACGCGCCGAGCAGGAAATTGGTCGCCGGCTTCTCGCGCACCATGATGCCGTCGACGGCGGCGGCGTAGGCAAGCGCGTTCTCGACGAGGAAGAAGACGCTCTCCGGATCGTAGGCATCCGGGCGGCCGGCGCCCGTGTAGGCGCCCTTGACGACCTCGCGGCTGACGGTGTAGACGACCGGGTCACGGTTCGGGACCCGGATCGGCGTGCCGTATTCGGCCGTCTTCTTGGCGATCTCGCCGAGGATGTTCATCGAGGCGACGGTGGCGATGTCTTCCATCCGCCCCGTGCCCGGGATGTAGAGCACGGCGCGCCCCATCTCGGTCGCGCGGCCGACCGCCTCTTCCACTGCCTCCAGGCCGGCGATGCGGCGGATGAAGAGCTTCTCGCCGCGGCGCGCGCGACGGATATACCAGCCGACGACGATCAAGAAGGCCATCACGGCGAGCGCAACGCCGGTCAGGTCGCCGTTGAACCACTGGGGGCGGCTGCGCGCCGGTCCGACCGGGTTGGAAGCCGCCTCGTTGCCGCCGGCATCGATCGCGACGACGCGGTAGACGTAGGCGCTGCCCGAGGCGACTTCCGTGTCGGCGTAGCTCTCCATCAGTTCGCTGGCGATGCCGATCTCAGCAAAGTCCCCACGGGCGCCATCCGGTTCCACCGCAGCGCGCTCGATGCGGTACTCGACTGCCCCCGGCACGGTGGCCCACTCGACGGTGATGCTGCCGCCGCCGTCATTGGGCGTGTCGCCGGCCTCCACCTCGCCGGGCGGAGCCAGGAACGGCGCCTCGCCGGCGTCCTGCGCCGCGGCCAGACCGCCGCTCGGCAACAGGAGCAGCCCGAGAATGAGTGCCCATTTCATGGTTTGACTCCTCGTCGGATGCATCCACGAGCGCCGAAAACGCCAGGCGCCGGCGCGCGAAGAGAAGTGGGGGAGTGGTGGAACGCGGGGCGGCGGGGCCAGTCCAGGCTGAGCCGGCTGGTTCCGTCTGTTCGGCATGCGCGCTGTTCTCCTCCACCCAGGGGGAACGGGCGTTCCCCGACCCAGCCCGTAAAGCGGGATTCTAGACGAAACTCCCGCTCCGGATCAACCGCTCCTGTGCCTCGTGCTGCGTCCGCGGGGTGCCGTTCGGGCCTCAGGCGCCTTGCGTCTTCGGCTCCTTGGCTTCGCGCGATTCCGCCTTGGGAGCGGGCTTGACCTGCAGCAGCGAGCTCAGCCGGCTCTTCAGCTCCCCGATCTGCAGGCCCCGCGTCAGCTGCCCGTTCTCGGCGATCGAGATCTGGCGCGTTTCCTCGGAGACGACGATCACGATCGCATCGGTCTCTTCCGAGAGCCCGACGGCGGCGCGGTGACGCGTCCCCAGCTGGCGCTCGAGATCCGGGTTGTTCGAAAGCGGCAGAATGCACCCGGCGGCGACGATCTGATTACCGCGCAGGATCACCGCGCCGTCGTGCAGCGGCCCAGGCGGGGTGAAGACCGTTTCCAACAGCTCCGCGCTGACCGTTGCCTCCACGCGGTTGCCCGTCTCGATGTAGTTCTTCAAACCGACATTGCGCTCGATGACGATCAACGCCCCGAGTCCCTTGCGGCTCGTGCGTTCGACACCATTCTGCACCTCGTTGAGGTAGCCGAACTCCTCGACCGTGACGAAGCGGTTGAAGATCCGACTCTGACCGAGTTGGGTCAGCGCTTTGCGCAACTCGGGCTGGAAGATGATGATGAAGGCGATGACCCAGACCGTGCGCAGGCTCGTCAGCAACCAGTTGAGTGCGGCGAGGTGGAGCCAGTCGGCGATGACCGACAGCACGACGATCGTCACCAAGCCGAGAAACATCTGAATCGCGCGCGTGCCGCGCACGAGGATCATCAGGCGGTAGAAGAGGAAGGCGACGATGAAGACGTCGACCAGGATGCGCAGCCATTCCGCTTGCGGGGGTAGGGGCATCGCGTCACTCCCCGGTTCACGCCGGCCGGCCTGCTCCCGCCGCCCGGACGGCATCGAGGAGGCGCACCAGTTGAACGTGCGCCGCAACGTCGTGCACACGGACGACATGCGCTCCGCCGGCGACGGCCGCCGCGTGCGCGCCGAGCGTGCCATTCAGGCGTTCTTCCACCGGCAGGTCGAGCAGGGTGCCGATGAACTTCTTGCGCGAGCATCCTATCAGGATTGGGCATTCCAGCAAGGAAAACTCGGGCAGCCGATTGAGGAGCTCGAGATTGTGGGCCGTCGTCTTGCCGAACCCGATACCCGGATCGATCAGGATCTGCGCCCGCGGCACGCCGCGCGCGGTAGCGATCTCGATCGCCGCAGCCAGCGCTGCGCGAATATCACTGACGACCTCGTCGTAGTGGGGGGCGCGCTGCATGGTGCCTGGCGTGCCCTGCATGTGCATCAGGACGAGCGCGGCGTTGAAGCGGGACGCTAGATCGGCCAGGCATGGCTCGAAGCGCAGCGCGCTCACGTCATTGATCAGCGTGGCACCGCAGTCGCAGGCGCGGGCGGCGACCTCATAGCGGGTGGTGTCGACCGCCAGCGGCACCGGATGGCCCGCCCGGCGCGCTGCCTCGCAGGCCGGTGCGATGCGCCGCCACTCCTCGGCCGCCTCGACTTCCGGCGCGCCCGGGCGGCTGCTCGCGCCGCCGACATCGACGCAGTCGGCCCCTTCGGCGACGAGCCGCTCGTAGTGGGCCGCGATCGCGGCCGGCGTGGTATGGCGGCCTCCATCATAGAACGAGTCGGGCGTGCAATTGAGCACGCCCATCACGTACGTTCGCGGCCCAAGCAGCCAGGCATGCTCGCCAAGGGTCAAGCGGTAGGTGGCGCGCCGGGCGAAGGGGGGGGTCATGGCCGGGGCGTATCGGGGGTCGGGTCGCTGCCGAAATCGGTCGTTTCGCCAGCCTCGCCCCCCGGCGCAGGGTCGGCATCCGCGGGCGGATCATCCTCCGCCGTTGCGGAGGCGGCATCCGGAGGCGGATCGTCCGGTGACGGTACGGCCGCCTCTTGCCCCTCGAGAATCCGGCGCACCTCTTCGCGGTCGAGGATCTCGCGCTCGAGCAGCGCTTGCGCCAGCTTGTGCAGCTTCTCGATGTGCCGCTCCAGAATCTCGCGCGCGCCCCGGTAGGCGTCGCTGACGATGCGATTGACCTCCTCGTCGATCATCTGGGCGGTTTGCTCGCTGTAATCCTTCTGCTGTGAGATCTCCTTGCCGAGGAAGATGAGCTCGTCCTTGCTGCCGAACTGAATCGGCCCCAGCCGCTCGCTCATGCCCCACTGGCAGACCATCCGGCGCGCCATCTGCGTGGCCGAGGCGATATCGCTCGCCGCACCGGTCGTGAAGTTGCCGAAAACGATTTCTTCGGCGGCGCGCCCCCCCATGCCCGCCTTCATCATTTGCTCCAAGTACTCGCGCGAGCGGATGTGGCGATCGTCCTCGGGCAACCAGTGCGTCAGTCCGAGCGCCTGTCCGCGCGGGATGATCGTCACCTTGTGCAGCGGATCGGCCTGGGGCAGGAACCAGGCGACGAGCGCATGGCCCGCCTCGTGATAGGCGGTCGTCTTCTTCTGCTCGTCGGGGATCAGCAGGCTGCGGCGCTCGGTGCCCATCATCACCTTGTCCTTCGCCTCTTCGAAGTCGACCATGGTGATGCTCTCGCGATCGCGCCGGGCGGCGAGGAGCGCCGCCTCATTGACGATGTTTTCGAGGTCGGCTCCGGAGAGGCCGGGGGTCCCGCGCGCGAGGACGTGCAGATCGACGTCTTCGGCGAGCGGCTTCTTGCGGCAGTGGACCTTGAGGATCCCCTCGCGCCCGCGCACGTCGGGACGATCGACGACGACCGTCCGATCGAAGCGTCCCGGGCGCAGCAGCGCCGGGTCGAGCACGTCGGGGCGATTGGTCGCCGAGAGCAGGATCACGCCCTCGTTGGCGTCGAAGCCGTCCATTTCGACCAGCAACTGGTTGAGCGTCTGTTCGCGCTCGTCATGCCCGCCGCCGAGGCCGGCGCCACGGTGGCGGCCGACCGCGTCGAGCTCATCGACGAAGATGATGCACGGGGCATTGCGCTTGCCTTGTTCGAAGAGGTCGCGCACGCGCGCCGCGCCGACGCCGACGAACATCTCGACGAAGTCGCTGCCGCTGATGCTAAAAAAGGGCACCCCCGCTTCGCCGGCGACCGCGCGTGCGAGCAAGGTCTTGCCCGTGCCGGGCGGTCCGACGAGCAGGACGCCCTTCGGAATCCGTCCGCCCAGGCGCCGGAACTTCTTGGGCGCCCGCAGAAACTCGATGATCTCCTGCAGCTCCTGCTTCGCCTCATCGGCGCCAGCCACGCTGGAAAAGGTGACGCGCACCGTGTGCTCTTGAAGGAGCTTGGCGCGACTCTTACCGAACTTGAGGGCGGCCGATCCGCCCGACTGCATCTGGCGGATCATGAAGAACCAGATCCCGATCAAGAGGATGAACGGTAGCCAGGAAAGGATCACGCTGAACCAGGGCGTCGGATCGGGCTTCGAACGCGCCTCCACGCGTGATTCCCCCTCGAGCCCCTTGCCACGCAGCACCTCGAGCAGCTGCGGGTCGCTGTCGCTCAGCAAATAGGTGTGGAAATTCTGCGGCTGGTCGCCGGCGGGTTCCCGGAATTCCCCTTGGACTTCGCGGCCGACGATCGTGACGCTCTTGATGCGATCCTGGCGCAGCGCATCCCAGAACTCGGTATAGGAGATTTCCCGGCCGGCGGATTGCGACTGGTAAACCTGTTGGACGATGACGAAGACGGCCAGCGCCACGAGCAACCAGATGCTCAGCGTGCGAAACGAGCGGCCCGGTCCGGGCATCATCGGTCGGCGCGGCCCGCCTCCGGGTCCGCCCGGCCCGCCGGGCGGGCGTCCGCTCGGCGGTGGGCCTTGGCGGGAGCCGCGCTTTTCTTCGCCGGATTCCCCGCCGGCCAGGAGGCCACTCGTCGGGCCGCTGCGGTGCGCCGCTTGCCGATCGGCGACGCGCGAACTGCGCGGATGCTCATTCATGACGATCGCTCATTCTCCTTCAGCGCGACGCGAATTGCGTGCCGTACCCGACGGGACGAAGGTGGCGATGATCGGGAGGTTGCGGTAGCGCTCTTCGTAGTCGAGGCCGTACCCGATGACGAAATCGTTGCCGATATCAAACCCCTTGTACTGGACCGGTACCGGGTGGTTCCGCGCATTCTCCTGGCAGACGAGCGCGGCAAAGGCGAGCGAGGCCGGCTCGCGCAATTGCAGGAAGGTGCGCACGTACTCCATCTTCGTGCTGTCGGTGCGAATCCCTTCAACGACAATGAGATCACGCCCGCGCACATCGCAGCGCAGGTCATGCAGCACCTTGACCGCGGTACGCTCGCGTTGGCCCGGTTGGAAGCGGGAGATCGACAGGTAGTCGAACTCCTGCGGCAGATCGGTCGCGCGCGCCAGATCACACTGGAACACGAAGCCGCCGCGCAGGATGGCGACCAGCACGGGCACGCGGCCGGCGTAGTCGCGCGCGATCTCGCGGCCGAGCTCGGCGATGCGGGCCTCGATCTCGGCGGCGCCGAGCAGCACGCGGCCGGAGCCGTCGGTGAGACGTACTTCATCCCCGCGGGCGAGTTTGCGAACGGCTGCGATCATATGCGTGGAAAGCTCCCAGGTCGTCAATTGATCCAGCGAGTCTAGGTAGCTTCTGGAAGAGCGTTCAAGGGGTTTCTCGAACGCCTAGCCGCGTGCGTCTTTACCCGGACGGGGCGCATGGTGCTCGAACTGAATGCGCCCGCGGCGGCGGCGTGCGCGAATGGCACCCGGCAGGTGTACCTCGCGCGGCAATTGTGGCTGTGGCCCGGCGCACCCGGCGAGCGCGAGCAGCGCGGCGACGTGGCGGCGGTCGAGGGCTCGGTCGCTGCCGGCCAGCCGCTGGTAGGCATGGTAGAGCAGACGGCTGGCGACGGCCCGCGGTGCGCCGGCCAGCGGCCGGGCCCGCAGCAGGATCGTCTCGGGTCGGCCGTCGGGCGGGGGGGCGAGTCGCGTCCGGCGCCAGAGCGCCGCCGCCGCCGCCGACACGGCCCGGCTCTCGGCTCGCTGCTGGCGGGCGAGCTCGGCGAGCGCGGGAACGAGGCGCGGGTTGTAGTCGGCCTCGAGCCGCGGGATGAGCTCGTGACGGATCCGATTGCGCCAGAAGCGGCGATCGCGATTGGAGTGATCGTGGCGCCAATCGAGGCCGAGCCGGCCGGCGGCCGCCGCGATCTCCGTTCGCCGCCGGTCGAGCAGGGGGCGGATCAACCAGAGCGGGGCGCGGGCGGAGCCGTCAGGACGAGGCGCGGCCGGCGAGCGCGCGCGTACGCGTGGCGCCATTGCGCCCAGCCCGCGCGGTCCGCTCCCGCGCAGGAGCCGCAGGAGCATCGTCTCGGCCTGATCGTCCTGGTGGTGACCGAGCGCCAGATGATCGCAGCGGAGGTGGCGGCAGGCGTCGATCAGCGTGCGGCGACGCAGGATCCGGCCCGCCTCTTCCAGAGACCAGCCTTGTTCGCGGGCCGCGCGCCGCGGATCGACGACGAGCGTCTCGACGGCCACGCCCCAGGCTTGCCCGAGCGCCGTGACGAACCGGGCCTCCTCGTCGGCAGCGGCGCGCAGCTGGTGATGGACGTGCGCGAAGTGCACGCGTCCCGCCCCGCGCCGCGCCGCATGGGCACACAGCCAGCCGAGAAAGACCGAGTCGCAGCCTCCCGACACGGCCACCAGGAGGTGCCAGGGGGCCGCCGGCAGCAGGGACTCCAGGGCGGGACTCCAGGCGGCGTAGGTGCTCTCTGCCAACTGGCGATTCAGGGGCGCGGCCATGGTGCGATGGTAGGCGGTCGGGGCAACGGCCGGCAAGCGCGGCCTGGCGCGCGGGGTAGGGATCGGGGGGCGTGTTCGGGTTAGCGCTCCTCGTGGCGCGTCGCTTGCCCGCTGCCCGGGTCGAGCTGGAACTTGGCCCCGGTCACCGGCGCGGTTTGCAGCTCGGGGTAGCGGCGGGTGACGAAGTCGTAGAGCACGATGCTGCAGCTGATGTTGACGTTCAAGCAGGGGATCAGGCCGAACTGCGGGATCATCACCCGCGCGTCGGCGTGGCGCGCGAGTTCGGGACTGAGGCCGTAGAGCTCGCTGCCGAAGAGGAAGAGCGGTCGCTCGGGATAGGAGAAGCGGTGCAGCAGCTGCGCACGGGCGTCGATCTCGACCGCGACGATCGTGTAGCCGGCGCCCCGCGCGTGGGCCAGGAACGCCTCGCGCTCCGCGAAGTGGCGCATGCGCTCGAAGCGGTAGATCTGGCCGCCCCCGGTCGCATCAAACGTGTCGCTGCCGACGAGGAATAGCTCGCCACAGAGAAAGGCGTTGCTGGTGCGGATGAGGTTGCCGAGATTCCATTCCTTGGTCAGATTCTCCATTCCGACCGCATAAGGCAGCCGCCGCGCGTCGACCCGCTCGCGCAGCGCCCGGCGCCGCGGGTTCTGCTCGCGCCAGAACTTCTCGATCTCTTTCGCTCGCCAGCGAACCATCGCTTACTCGTGGCTGAGGATCCAGAGGACACGCCCCCCGGCGAGCAGGGCGAGCCCGCCGAGCGCCAGGCCGAGGAGCGGCTGTCCGTAGAGCAGATAGCCGCCCCCGATCAGACCACCATAGACGAGAACCAGGGTCAGCAGGAAGCACTCGAGCCGCCGCCTCCCCACGATCGGCTCCGACTCCGGCCGATCTGCGCGCGCCGCGGCCGCCGTGCGGTCCCGCTCTTGTTCTGTCCTGCGCGCCGCCTCGCGCGCGACCGGTCCCCACCATCCAGAGGGCCGCACGCGGCGGTAGAAGCGCTGCAGATGCTCGGCCTCCGTCGGGGGCGTCAGAAACGTCGCCGCCAGCCAGAGGCCCCCCGAAATGACGACATTGAGCAGCATGATCTCCCAGGCGGGGAAGGTGTGCTCCACCCAGCCGTGGCGGTTCGACAGGTTGAGCAGGGTTGCGACCGCGAGACTTGCCAGCATCGCCGTGATCTCGCTCCAGGCGTTGATGCGCCACCAGAACCAGCGCAGGAGGAAGACGACCCCGGCCCCGGCGATCAGCTGCAAGAGGAACTGGAAGAGACCGACAATGCTCGTGTTGAAGAGCGCGACAAGCGCCCCGATGACGAGGAAGAGCAGGCTCGCCAAGCGGGCGACAAGCACGTAGTGGCGCTCGCTGCATCGCGGGCGCAGAAAGCGCCGATAGATGTCATTGACGAAGTAGGAGGCGGCCAGATTGATGTGCGTATCGACCGTCGACATGAAGGCGGCCAGGATTGCGGCCATCATCAGGCCGAGCCAACCCGGGCCGAGGAAACGCGTCATCATCTGCGGGTAGGCCGCCTTGTGATCGGCGAGCTGCGGGAAGACGATCAGCGAGACCAGCGCGACGATGAACCAGGGCCAGGGGCGCAAGACGTAGTTGGCGAACGTGAACCAGAGCATCGCCAGCAGCGAATGACGTTCGTTGCGCGCGGCTGACATGCGTTGAATCAGGACGCCCCCGCCATCGGAGTACTTCCAGGACCACCACTGCACCCCGATCGCCACCAGGAAGCCGCCAAGCGCGCCCTGGCCGAGCGCCGGCACGATCTCCATCGCCGGCCGTCCATTCTCGGCGATCAAGGTCGGCAGGATCGGCGCGAGACCGCTGATGCCGCCGACATGGCTGTAGGCGCGCACCATCAGGAAGACGGAGCCGAACATCGCGACCGCGAATTGCAGGAGATCGGTCGCGACGACTCCCCACAGTCCGGCGACCGTGGCGTAGAGCGTCGCCAACGCGACGGCGGCGGCGATCGTAGCGAGCTTCGGCAACCCGAGCACCTCCTCGCAGATCGTCGCCATGGCGAGGATCACCCAGCCGAGCACGACGCTGTTGGTGACGAAGGCGAAGAAGGCGCCCTTGAAGAGCCGCAGCCCGCGGCCGCGCGCTCCGGCATAGCGGCGTTCGCAGAGCTCCACATCGGTTACCACCTGCGCCCGCCGCCAGAGCGTGGCGAGAAAGAAGGTTGTCAGGGCATGGCTGATCGCGAAGTTGAACCAGATCCAATTCCCGGCGACACCCTCCTGGCGCACGATCGAGCTGACGAGCAGCGGCGTGTCGGCGGCGAAGGTCGTGGCGACCATCGACGTTCCGGCGACCCACCACGGCAGCGCTCGGCCGGAGATGAAGAAGTCGGTCACCGAGCGCGAGGCGCGGCGCGAGAAGTAGACGCCGGCGCCGAGCATCAAACCGGCGTAAAGCAGGATCACGGCCCAGTCGGCCGCCACGAGCTTCATCAGGCCGGATCTCCGTTTCGAACGCCAGCATCGTTGGCGTTCGCGGGGTGGGCGCCGGGCCGGAGCGGGTCGATACCGTGACGGCGCAGCAGGCGCAGGGTGGCGATCAGGGGCAGCCCGACGATCGCCGTCGGGTCATCGCCGCCGAGCGATTCAAAGAGGCTGATGCCGAGGCCCTCGGCCTTGTAGGCGCCGGCACAGTCGAGCGGCTGTTCGGCGGCGATGTAGGTGCGTGCCTCCTCACGCGAGAAAGCGCGCATGCGCAGGCGGTTGACGACGACCGCCGTCGCCCCGGCCACGTCGTCGGGCGACGGCGGATCGAGCGCCTCTCCCTCGCGCCCCGCGGAGGCGGTTGGCGCCGGCGGGGGCGCGCGCAGCACGGCGACCGCCGTCAGGAGCTCATGCTCCCGGCCAGCGAGTGCGAGCAGTTGCGCGACCGCTTTCTCCGGCGTCCCCGGCTTGGTGAGAATGCGCGACCCGAGCGCGACGACCTGATCGCTGCCGATGATGACCCGGCCCGGATGCGCGGCGAGCAGGCT
>Ga0180434_10006805_pt1 | contig 13050 bp, 11 predicted proteins | sample SS_ome_7_FD_132453 | JGI IMG/M metagenome (GOLD analysis project Ga0180434, IMG submission 132453) | Hypersaline lake sediment archaeal communities from the Salton Sea, California, USA - SS_1_D_2 metaG | ecosystem: Environmental > Aquatic > Non-marine Saline and Alkaline > Hypersaline >... | reverse complement strand
TGCTGATCGTGCTGGCAGCCTTGTCCCGTTCGGCGCAGATCCCTTTCCACCGTTGGCTGCCGGCCACCCTGGCGGCGCCCACCCCGGTGTCGGCCCTGCTCCACGCCGGTGTCGTCAACGCCGGCGGCATCCTGCTGATCAGGCTCGCACCGCTGACCGCCGACGGTACGGCCCGGACGCTGACCGTCCTGGCCGGCGCGGCCACCATGGTCTACGGCGCTGTGATCATGCTGGCCAAGCCGGATGTCAAGGGCGCCCTGGTGCACTCGACGACCGCTCAGATGGGTTTCATGATCCTGACCTGCGGGCTCGGGCTGTGGGCGGCCGCTGCGATTCACCTCGTCGCGCATGGCTTCTACAAGTCGACCCTGTTCCTGTCCTCGGGTTCGGCGGTCGCCGCGGGCCGTCGCGCGGAGGCACGGCCCCCGGCCGGCCCGGCGCCCAACCCGGCGCAGCGATTCGCCGCCGCGGCGGCGGCGGTGCTGCTGCCGGGCCTCGCGCTGGCGCTCGCCGTCGCCGTGGTGGCGCCGCAGTTCGGCTCGTCCGGCGACCACGCCGCCGAGCAGGCACTGCTGATCTTCGCCTTCCTGACCGGTGTGGCGGCCACCCGGGGCTGGATGCGGCGGCGCCCGGGGCTGCCCGGGGTGCTGGGCGCCGCGGCCGTGCTGCTGCCCGCAGCCCTCGCCTACGTCGGCATCGTCACATCGCTGAGCGGTTTCCTGGCCCCGGCGCTGCCCGACCCGGCCCTGCCGGCGTCGGTGGTCTGGCTGGTCGCGGCGCTCGCCGCGGCGGCGCTGGCGGTCCTCGCCGTGGCGTTGCGCAGCCCGCGCGCCCAGCGTCTGCACGGCGTTCTGTACACCAGCGCTTTGTCCGCCGGGTACGTCCCGGCCCGTCACACCTCGCAACCGACAGGAGTCCGCTGATGACCGCCGACATCGACAGCCGCAGGGCCCGACTGCGCACTGACGTCACCCTGGCCGCGCGGGTGGTTCCCACCCATTACCCGCTGGAGACCTTCATCGCGGTCAATCCGCTTGCCGGACTGGAAGGCCTTCCCTTCGAGCAGGCCATCAGAAGGGCCGGAGATCTCTACGGAATGCCGGGCACGCTGAGCGAGGCGAGTTTCCGCGACCTGCACCGCTGCGGACGGATCACCGATGCCGACCTGGACCGCGCGCTGTGCCGTCGCTACCCGAACCTGGCTTCGGCGCCCGCTCTGGCCGTCGGTGACCGCCGCGTGCGTCCCGTCGAGCTGCTTCGCGCCGACCTTCTGCACGGGACGGGGACCCCGAAGCCGAAGCGCCGCAGCACTACCCGTGCCGAGGAGCGGGACCCGGGCGTGGCAGACGCCGTGGACGCACAGACCGGCAAATGGTGTGCGGCCTTCTTCGGAGCCGCCGCCTGGCCGATGCCGGGCCGGGATCGCGGGTTCTTCCGGGCCTGGCGGGCGCTGGCCGTCAGTGACCGCAGCCTGCCCCGCGCCGCGCGCACGGCGCTGAGGAGCGTGCCGGCGCGGCCCGACGACGCGATCCTGGCAGCGCTGGAGCTGCTGGCCGTGGACGAGCAGGCCCGCGTGCCCTACCTGCAGGCGCACCTGACCCGGATGCCCGGATGGGCGGCGCACGTGCAGTGGAGCGCGGCCAACGGCACAGGGATCGACCTCACCTCCTATCTGGCGATGCGGCTGAGCTACGAAGCGGCTCTGCTGGCCGGTCACACACCGGTCACCGCAGCCGGGTCCGAGCAGCCCGCAGCGGTTCCCGACGCGCACGAGCGGGCAGCCCGGGTCTTCGAGGCGATGGGATTGAGCCCCGCGGGGGATGAGGCCGGATCCGTCGCCCGGCTGCTCACCTCCCTGCCCGTTGCGGCACGGGAGATCATGTGGCAGAACGCTTTTGAGGCGCACTACCGCGACGAGCTGCTGGACGCCCTGTCCGGCCGCGACCTGCCGTCGGAGACGGCGGGGGCGCACACCCATCTGGTCAGCTGCATCGACACCCGGTCGGAGGGGCTGCGCCGGCACCTGGAGGAAATCGGCGGCTACGAGACGCTGGGATTCGCCGGGTTCTTCGCGGTGGCCATCCGATTCACCGACCTTCTGGGCGGCGCACCCAAAGACCTGTGCCCGGTGCTGATATCCCCGAGTCACTCGATCACCGAGACGGTGTCCCCCGACGGCGCCGACGCGGCGAGCCGACGCTCGGCCGGCGTCGGCAGGCTGGCCGCGGCGGAGTCGGCGTTCCACTCCGCCAAAGAGGAGCTGGCCGCACCCTTCGTTCTCGCCGAGGCCGCCGGATGGCCGGCGGCGGCACTCTCCGCGGCGAAGACCCTCACCCCCGCGCTGTCGACGAGGGTCCGCCGGAGGCTGCGCGACGCCGTCGCACCGGCCGCGCCGGCGCTGATCGACCTCGACGGGATGCCGCAGAACGATCAGGTGCTCTTCGCCCAGGTGGCGTTGACCACGATGGGGCTGACCCGGGGGTTCGGCCGGTTGGTGGTGCTGTGCGCGCACGGCAGCACCACCGAGAACAACCCCTTTCAGGCCTCGCTGGACTGCGGCGCGTGCGGCGGGCAGGCCGGTGCGCCCAACGCCCGCACCGCGGTCGCGATCCTCAACCGGCCCACCGTGCGCGCGGGGCTGCGCAGCCTGGGCATCGACATCCCGGAACACACCTGGTTCGTCGCTGCCGAGCACGACACCGCCGTCGACCGGGTCGAACTGCTCGACAGGCATCTGATCCCGGAAAGCCACCGGGCCGATGCCCAACGACTCGATCGAGACCTCCGCCGGGCCGGGGCCGCACTGGCCGCCGAGCGCTGCGGTGCGCTCCCGGGCGTCGCCGGGAGTCTGTCCCCTGAACGGGCTGTCCGGCACGTGCGCACGCGGTCCTCGGACTGGGCGCAGGTCTACCCGGAGTGGGGTCTGGCCGGCAACGCGGCCTTCATCGTCGCGCCCCGCGAGGTGACCAGCGGGCTGGACCTGCAGCGGCGCACCTTCCTGCACTCCTACCGGGCCGACGTGGACCCCGATGGTTCGGCGCTGGAGACGATCCTGACCGCTCCGCTGGTGGTCGCCCAATGGATCAACTGCCAGTACTACTTCTCGGCGGTCGCCCCCGATGTCTTCGGCGCGGGGACGAAGACCATCCACAACGTGGTGGGTCAGGTCGGCGTGATCGCCGGCCATGAGGGCGATCTGCGCCTGGGCCTGCCGCTGCAGTCGGTGTCCGATGGCGAGGCGCTGTGCCATGAGCCGCTCCGGCTGCTGGCCGTGGTCCAGGCGCCGCTGGAACGGATCGACACGATCGTGCAACGCAACCCGATCCTGCAGCAGCTTTTCGGCAACGACTGGGTCGCCCTAGCGGCCCGGGAGACCCCAAGCGAACCATGGCAGCGCTGGACCCGCAGCGGTTGGCGGCCGTGGAACGAAACATCCAGTACCGCAGGAACTCACGAAAAGGAGATGGTCCAATGACCGCGCCCGCACTGACCAAGATGACCAAGGTCGAGGTCGTCGTCTCGGGAACCGACGCACCGGCGGTGCGCGATCTGATCCAAAGCGTCGGCGCGACCGGCTACACCAGCCTGTCGGGTGTGTCCGGGCTTGGTCACCACGGCTACCACCAGGGCCGACTGCTGTTCAACCAGCAGGCGGCCCTGGAACTGATCATCACCGTGGTGCCGCCGGAGAAGGTCGACGCTCTGCTGGCCGGTCTGCGCCCACTGCTCGACGCATCCTCCGGGGTGATGTTCGTGACCGAGACCTTCGTCAGCCGACCCGACTACTTCAGCTGATGACGGACGTCAACGAGAAAGACGCCACGAAGAAAAGAGAAAGGAACAGCGCCATGTCCACACCAATGCTCTCCTGGCAGCGACTGCGAGCCGGAAACGAGCGGGTCTTCGTGCCCGGCTGGCAACGCCGTGCCGGCCTGGTCGAGGAGCGGCCCGCTGCGGCGGTGTTCCGGTGCGCGGATGCCGCGGTCGCCAGCGCAACGGTTTTCGGCCAGGACTGCGGCTCGCTGGTCGACATCAGCACCTGGGGTCATGTCATCGACTCCGGTGTGCTGGCCACCCTGGACTACGCCGTCGAGGAACTCCACGTGCCCCTCATCGTCGTTCTCGGTCATCAGGAATGCCGGGCGATGCGCACGGCGGTGCGCGCCTGGGAGAACGCCGACATCCCGATCGGCAGTACCCGGGTCATGGTCGAGCACGCGATCGGCTCGATCGTGCGGCGGGGCCTCACCGCGGAGTCGGTCGAGACGGTCTGCGCCGCGCACACCGTCGAGACCGGTCTGGCGCTTCTGGAACGGTCCCCGGCCATCGCCCGCGGCGTCGAGGCGGGTAAGTGCGGGATCGTCTGCGCCACCATCGACGCGGCGGACGGCCGGATCATCCCGCACGCCACGGTCGGGCCGGTCGGCGAGGTCGCCGACGGTCTGCTGGAGTGCGTCTAGCGGTTGAAACCCGGTTCGGAGACGACCCCCTCGGTCAGGGGGTCTTCCGGGCTCGGGATGTAATTCGGCGTCACCTTCATCGCCGGTTCGTTCTCGACCGGTGCCGGTGCCTGGGCCTCGGCGGCGCCCGGTGGCGCTTCGGCGGCGCCCGGCACGTACGGCTCAGGAATGTCGACCACGTAGGGCTGATCCTGAACCGGGGCGGTCGGGTACTGGATCGGGACCGAACCGGTCTTGGTCAGGGTGAACGGGATGGTCAGGCTCGACGGCTCGATGCCGCACGCGCCGTCCTTGTTGAAGATGCTGGCGTAGCCGGCGAGGCTGGTGGCATCCCAGGAGTAGTTGTTGACCCCGGGAGCGGCCCCGCCGTCATTGCAGATGATGGCGTCGGGCTGATCGACGAAGAGGATCCAGGAGCCCACGGTCCAGTAGGCGTTGGCGCTCCACGGCGCACGCAGGGAGTTCTCGGTCTCGGAGACGTGCACGCAGTGCGGGGTGTCGTCCGCGCACGGCGTGACCACCCACTTCGCCGACTCGCCATCCGCGCTTTCGAAGGTGTAGGTGCCGACCGCATTCGGGTCCGCGGCCTGGGCCGGAACGGCCAGCCCCACGCCGGCGGCTATCAGGGCGGGGGTCACCGCCAACTGGGTCAGTTTCCGGACGCTTGTCATTCGTCTCCCTGCCTGTCTGGCCTGTCGCGCGCGGATCGAAGTATCGCATCACCGCGGGGCTTTGGCCGAACGGGCCGCCGCCGTCGGTATTTCGGCCGGCTGCCCGGGGTCGTCCGCGTTGACGGGCTCCGATCCCGACCGCACCTTGCGCTCAGGTTGCACTCAGTTGTTTCTCAGGTTAGTTTAGGGGGGCAGGGCCGTGGTTCCACAGTAATTGTGGGGAGTGGAACCACCGGCCCTGCCTCTTTTGCATGTTCCGCCGTCCAAGCCCACGTCTGGGGCTTCAGGCAGGGGGACGGCCACCGCGCGGGGACGCTGCGGTGGCCGTCGACACTGACCGAGCCGGTCAGTGCTCCGCTGCGCGGCTGTGGGGACGGGGCGCAGCGGATACCGTCAGATCCTGCCGGTCGCGGTGCCGGCCGGGGCATCCGTTGCGCCGATTCCCAGCAAGTTCCCAGAATGCCGCCCCGCTCACGCTCCCTAAACGTCGTAGTAGAGGGCGAACTCGTAGGGATGGGGCCTGATCTGGATCGGCATGATCTCGTTCTCCCGCTTGTAGGAGATCCATGTCTCGATCAGGTCGGAGGTGAACACCCCGCCCTCGGTGAGGTACTCGTGGTCGGCCTCCAACCGGTCGATGACCGCCGACAGCGAGGTCGGCGCCTGCGGGATGCTGGCGGCCTCATCGGGCGGGAGCTCGTAGAGATCCTTGTCGATCGGCGCCAGCGGCTCGATCTTCTTCTTGATCCCGTCGATCCCGGCCATCAGCATGGCCGCGAACGCCAGGTAGGGATTCCCCGAGGAGTCCGGGCAGCGGAACTCCAGGCGCTTGGCCTTCGGGTTGTTGCCGGTGATCGGGATCCGCACGCAGGCCGAGCGGTTGCGCTGGCTGTAGACCAGGTTGATCGGGGCCTCGTAACCGGGCACCAAGCGCTTGTAGGAGTTGACCGTCGGGTTGGTGAACGCCAACAGCGACGGGGCGTGGTGCAGGATTCCGCCGATGTAGTGCCGCGCCAGGTCGGAGAGTCCGGCGTAGCCCGACTCGTCGTGGAACAGCGGCTTGCCGTCCTTCCACAGCGACTGGTGGGCGTGCATGCCCGAGCCGTTGTCGCCGAACAGCGGCTTGGGCATGAAGGTGACGGTCTTGCCGTTCTGCCAGGCCGTGTTCTTGATGATGTACTTGAACAACTGCACGTCGTCGGCGGCGTGCAGCAGGGTGTTGAACTTGTAATTGATCTCGGCCTGGCCGGCGGTGCCGACCTCGTGGTGGCCGCGTTCCAGGGTGAAACCGGCGTTGATCAGGTTGGTCGACATCTCGTCGCGCAGGTCGACGTAGTGGTCGTAGGGCGCAACCGGGAAGTAGCCGCCCTTGGGGCGGACCTTGTAGCCGCGGTTGGCGCTGCCGTCGGCCTCGAAGGGCTCACCGGAGTTCCACCATCCCGACTCCGAGTCCACCTCGTAGAAGGTGCCGTTCATCTTGGAGTCGAAGGCCACCGAGTCGAAGATGTAGAACTCGGCCTCGGCGCCGAAGAAGCAGGTGTCCGCGATTCCGGTGCTGGCCAGGTAGTTCTCCGCCTTGCGGGCCACGTTGCGGGGGTCGCGAGAGTAGGGCTCGCGGGTGAACGGGTCGTGCACGAAGAAGTTCAGGTTGAGCGTCTTCGCCGCCCGGAACGGGTCGATGCGCGCTGTGGCGGGGTCCGGCAGCAGCATCATGTCGGACTCGTGGATCGACTGGAAACCCCGGACCGAGGAGCCGTCGAAGGCCAGACCGTCTTCGAAAACGTCCTCGCCGAAGGCCGACGCCGGAATCGAAAAGTGTTGGACCACACCGGGCAGATCGCAGAACCGGATGTCGACGTATTCGACCTTCTCGTCCTTGATCAGCTTGATGATGTCGTCGGCTGTCTTTTCTGCCACGTACTCAACTCCTTATAGGTGCAGCCTGTGCAGGTCAGCGTGAATGAAGGTTGCTCTGACCGCGCTGACGGTAGGGAGCCGATGTTGCACGACCGTCAACCGAATGTTGCGCCGAAGTTACGCGTGGGCCGGCCGGAATCCTGGCCTATCCTCGACGGTATGGGGCGTGAGATGGGGTCGTGGCTGTCGGGGCCGCAGGCACTGGGGTCGGGTGAGGGCCACCCCGGAGAGCGTTTCGGTATGCCCGCCGAAGGTTCGGGTTCGATGGCCAGGATGGGCCGCCGGATGGCGGCCCTGGTGACCGACTGGCTGATCGCCTACGGCATCGCAGCGCTGGGCTTGACACTCGGCCTGGTGAGCGTGTCCTGGCTGTCCACAGCCGTCCTGATCGTGTGGTTCGCACTCGGCGTGGCCTCGGTGCGGCTGTTCGGATTCAGCCCCGGCCAGTATCTGCTGGGCTTGCGGGTGGCATCGGTCGACAACCGGTTGCACGTCGGTACCGGGCGCGCCGCCGCCCGCGGGATGCTCATCGCTCTGGTCATCCCCGCGCTGTTCGCCGACGAAGACGGCCGCGGCATCCAGGACCGGCTGACGGCGACGGCGGTGGTGCGGCGGTAACGCGCCGCGGGCCCGGCCGTGGCCTAACGCCGACGGACCGCGCGCTGAACCCCGCGCATCTTGGCCTGGGCCGGCATCGGACCCTTGGGCATCGCGGCGGGTCCGACCCGGGCGCCCAGCGCCGTCAACTTCGATTCCAGCGCGTCCATCTGCTTGACGGTGATGTTCGCCGGCAGCCGGTTGAGGTGGCGTTCCAGCTTGGACAGCGCGATCTCACCGTCGCCGTTGCCGATGACCACGTCATAGATCGGGACCTCGCCGACGAGGCGGGCGGTCCGTTTCTTCTCCTGGGCCAGCAGGGACTTGACCCGGTCCGGTGAGCCCTCGGCGACGAAGATGACCCCCGGACGGCCGATGACCCGGTGCACCGCGTCGAGATGTCCGTTGGCCGCCACACCCGGCGTCACCCGCCATTTCCCGCGCAGGTTGTCCAACGCCCACGCCGCCGCCCCGGTCTGGCCCTCGGCCTTGCGGTACACCGACTTCTGGGCCCGGCGCCCGAAGATGATGAAGGCGACCAGCAGCCCGAGGGTCACGCCGAACACCGGCATCAGGTAGGCGCTGAAACCGCCGATGACCGAGCCGAGCACCACCGACGCGGCCACGATCAGCACGAACGCGCCGATCATCAGGGGCAGCAGCCTCTTGTCCTCTTTGCGCTGGATCTGGAACGCCTGCCACAGCTGGGTGCGGCGCTGCCGGGACTGCGCCTTCCGGGTCGCCTTGGCCTCGGCCTTGGCGGCCTTGAGCTCGGCGGGAGTGCGGGACCTGGACGGCTTGGACGGCGGCTTGGACGGCTTGGGCATAGTTCACAAGGATACGTACCCAGCGGGCTGGTCTCAGGCCCCTTCGGCCGGTGCGCTCGGGCCAGGTCACGAAAGCTAGGTGGCGGCCTCGGCTTCGGTCCCGGTCTTGACTGCGGTCCCGGTCTTGACTGCGGAGGCCTTGAGTGCGGCGGCCCGCTGATAGAGCCGGCCGGCCCGGTAGGAGGAGCGCACCAGCGGCCCGGCGAGCACCCCGGCGAAGCCCAGACCCTCGGCGTAGCCCGCCAGCGCGGTGAACTCATCGGGGTGGACCCACCGTTCCACGGGGTGGTGGCGGGCCGACGGACGCAGGTACTGGGTGATGGTGACAATGTCGCAGCCCGCATCCCTGAGATCGGTCAGCGCGCTGCGGACCTCCTCGATCGTCTCGCCCAGTCCCAGGATGAGGTTGCTCTTGGTGACCAGCCCCGCCTCGCGAGCCGCGGTGAGGACCTGCAGGCTGCGCGGGTATCGGAACGCCGGCCTGATCCGTTTGAAGATTCGCGGAACCGTCTCGAGGTTGTGCGCCAGCACCTCGGGGCGCGAATCGAACACCTGACCCAGCAGAGCCGGTTCGCCGTTGAAGTCGGGAACCAGCAGCTCGACCCCCGTCGACGGGTTCATCTCCTTGATGGCCCGTACGGTCTCGGCGTACAGCCAGGCGCCGCCGTCGGACAGGTCGTCGCGGGCCACCCCCGTGACGGTGGCGTACTTCAGGCCCATCGCGGCCACACTCTGGGCCACCCGGCGGGGCTCGTCGCGGTCCAGTTCGGCGGGCTTGCCGGTGTCGATCTGGCAGAAGTCACACCGCCGGGTGCACTGCTCGCCACCGATCAGGAAGGTGGCCTCGCGGTCCTCCCAGCATTCGAAGATGTTCGGACAGCCGGCTTCCTCGCAGACCGTGTGCAGGCCTTCCCGGCGAACCAGGGCCTTGACGGCGGTGTATTCCGGACCCATCCGCGCGCGGGTCTTGATCCAGGGCGGTTTGCGTTCGATCGGGGTCTGGGCGTTGCGCACCTCCAGCCGCAGCAACTTGCGCGGTCCGGGTTCCACCGGGCCTGCGCCGGGCTGGGGTTCGGCGGCGCTCATGGCTGCGATGGTACGGCAGCCGGGACCGGCAGGCGTCCGTCGAGGGCGTCGCAGACCGCCCCGGCGACGCGGTCGCGGACGTCGGCGACGCCGACGGTGCGGCCCAGTTCGGCGCTTAGGGAGGTCACACCCGCATCGGTGATGCCGCACGGCACGATCAGGGAGAACGCGGCCAGATCGCAATCGCAGTTCAGGGCGAACCCGTGCAGGGCGACCCCCCGGGCGACGCGGATGCCGATCGCGGCGATCTTGCGGGCGGGCCGTCCGGCACCGGCCGGCAGCCACACCCCGGAACGTCCGTTCACCCGTCCGGCGGCCAGGCCCATCCCGGCGCACACCGAGATCAGGGACTCCTCCAGACGGCGCACGTAGTTGACGACGTCCAGCGGTTCGGCCAGCCCGACGACTGGGTAGCCGACCAGTTGGCCCGGCCCGTGCCAGGTGATCTTGCCGCCGCGGTCGACGTCGACGACCGGAACCCCGCCGACCGGCCGCTCGTGCGGTTCGGTCCGTTTTCCGGCGGTGTAGACCGGCGGGTGCTCGAGGAGCAGGAGGGTGTCCGGACCGCCGCGGACCCGGGCGTCGGCCAGCTCGCGTTGCAGCCCCCAGGCCTGCTGGTAGCCGAGCGTGCCGAGGTGGCGCACCGCCATCGGATCAGAGCTCGACCGGATGGAGGACAGCACGATACCGACGGTACTAGCGTGCCGATCGGTCCGTCGCGTAGTCGAGCGCTTCGCCGATGGTGTTGTGGTGGAAGACGAAACCGGCACGCTCCAGCGCCGCCGGTATCGCACGCTGGCCGCCCAGCAGCCCCTCGTCGGCGAATTCGCCGAGCAGCGTTCGCAGCGCGAAACCCGGCACCTGCCAGGGGGCGGGGCGGTTCAGCGCCCGGCCCATGGCGCTGGTGAACTCGGAGTTGGTGACCGGAGCCGGTCCGGTGAAGTTGACCGGGCCGGACACCTCCGGGGTGCCGATCGCGAAGACCAGCGCGCGGACCTCGTCCTCCAGACTGATCCACGGCATGTACTGCCGGCCGCCGCCCAGCCGTCCCCCCAGTCCCAGCGCGAACAGCGGCCGCAGCTTGTCCATCAGGCCGCCGCCGGGGGAGAGCACCAGCCCGGTCCGGGCGAGCACCACCCGGGCTCCGGCGCGCTGCGCGGGCAGGGTCGCTTCCTCCCAGTCCACGCACAGCCGGGCCAGGAATCCCGTACCCGCCGGCTCGGACTCGTCGACGATGCGGTCGCCGGTGTCGCCGTAGTAGCCGACCGCGCTGGCGTTGACCAGGACCGGCACCCCGGCTTCGGCCACCGCCGCCGAGATGACCTCGGTGGGGTCGATGCGGCTGTCGCGCAGGCTCTGCTTGAACGAACCCGACCAGCGCCGGTCGCCGACCCCCACGCCGCACAGGTTCACCACCGCGTCGACGTCGTTCAGGCCGGCCGGGTCCAGGTCGCCTCTGGCGGGGTCCCACCGCAGTTCGTCGCGGTTGGCCGGCTCCCGGCGGACCACCCGCAGCACCCGGTGATCGGCCGCGCGCAGGGCCGTGACCAGTGCCGACCCGATCAGTCCGGAAGACCCGGCGACGGCGATCGTGGTGCGTTCGGCGGCACCCACCGCTAAAGCCCGAGTTCGGCCTCGAAGGCGCCTTCCTCCAACCGGCGCTTCACGGTGGTGAGGAAGCGGCCGGCGTCGGCGCCGTCGATCAGCCGATGGTCGTAGGTCAACGGCAGGTAGCAGATCGAGCGGACGCCGATCGACTCGTTGCCCAACTCGTCGACGATCACCCGGGGCCGTTTGACGATCGCCCCGGTGCCCAGCATCGCGGCCTGCGGGGGAACCAGGATCGGGGTGTCGAACAGCGCGCCCTGGCTGCCGATGTTGGTGATGGTGAAGGTCCCGCCGGATAACTCGTCGGGCTTGAGATTCCCGGACCGGGCGCGGGCGGCGATGTCGTTGATAGCCCGGGCCAGACCTGCCAGCGACAGATCACCCGCGTTATGGACCACCGGCGAGAGCAGGCCCTGCTCGGTGTCCACCGCGAAGCCCAGATGCTCGGCGTCGTAGTAGGTGATCTCCCCGGTGTCCTCGTTGTAGCTGGCGTTGACGTTGGGGTGGGCTTTGAGGGCGTCGATCACCGCGCGGGCGATGAAGGGCAGAAAGGTGAGGTTGACGCCTTCGCGCTCGGCGAAGTCCTTCTTGGCCCGTGCGCGCAGCGTCACGATCCTGGACATGTCGACTTCGTGGGTCTGGGTGAGCTGAGCGGTGGCCTGCAGTGACTCGCGGGTCTTCTTCGCGGTCAGCTGACGGATCCGGTTGGCCTTCTGCGTCGTGCCGCGCAGGTGGGCCAGCGGCGAGGGCGCGGCGGCGGTGGGCGCCGGCGCCGGGGCGGCCGGTGCGGCGGCAGCAGGCGCCGCCTTCGGGGCCGCGGCTGCCAGCACATCCTGCTTGCGGATCCGGCCCCCGACCCCGGTTCCCTTGACCGTCGACAGATCGATGCCGTTGTCGGCGGCCAGCTTTCGGACCAGGGGGGTCACATAGGGCGTGTCCGCGGCGGCGGGGGGCGGCGCGGGCGGCGCCGGCGGCGCGGCCTGTGCCGGTGGCGCTGCCGGCGCCGGAGGGGGTGGGGGAGGCGGCGGAGGCGGTGCCGGCGCGGCGGTTGCCGGTGGCGGCGCGGCGGCCTGGGGCGCCGGCGCGGCCGCGGCGCTGCCGATCCTGCCCAGTTCACCGCCGACCGCGACGGTGGTGTCCTCCTCGGCGGTGATGCTGAGCAGCGTGCCCGCCACCGGCGAGGGGATCTCGGTGTCGACCTTGTCGGTGGAGACCTCGACCAGGGCTTCGTCGACCGCGACGGCGTCCCCGACCTTCTTCAGCCAGCGGGTGACCGTCCCCTCGGTGACCGACTCGCCGAGGGTTGGCATCAGCACCGGTGTGGCGTCCGCGGCGGGAGCGGCCGGCGGGGGCGAGGCGGGGGGCGCAGCGGCGGCCGGCGCCGGAGCTTCGGGGGCGGATGCCGCGGCGGGCGGCGGCGAGGCCGGCGCTGCCGGGGCCGGGGCCGGCGGGGCGGCTTCGGAGGCGTCGCCGATGACCGCCAGTTCACCGCCGACCTCGACGGTGTCGTCCTCGCGGGCGACGATCCGGGTCAGCACCCCCGCCGCCGGGGAGGGAATCTCGGTGTCGACCTTGTCGGTGGACACCTCCAGTAGCGGCTCGTCGACAGCGACGGTGTCGCCCTCCTGTTTCAGCCAGCGCGTCACGGTTCCCTCGGTGACACTCTCACCAAGAGCGGGCATCTGAACGGAGACGGCCATCTGGACTCCCTCTACAGTCGGTCAACCACCGGCTTACTACAGCAGCCTTACCACAGCCTGCCCTCCACATCCTGTCATTCGCCGGGTCGGCCGGTGTGAGGCCGTCGCCGCGGCGTGCGGATCCATCCGGCTCTGGCACCATCGGAACAAACCGTGGGAGAAGGAGGAGTTCGACGGTGGGGTT